>JAESFP010000099.1_pt1 | contig 103576 bp, 82 predicted proteins | sample 9266181 | NCBI WGS metagenome assembly JAESFP01 (sample SAMN14502547, study PRJNA617102) | algae metagenome | isolation source: Pegethrix bostrychoides GSE-TBD4-15B and co-occurring heterotrophs from... | place: USA: Grand Staircase-escalante National Monument, Utah | collected 2006-08-15 | reverse complement strand
AACGACTGCTTGGTACATCCAACGTAATCATTCACAAAAGTCCGTAGATTGGCAGTTCACAACAGCAGATGCTCGGATTCGTCTCAAGCGTCTTTACCCACAAATTGAAAACTGACAGACCACTAGATGGCTAGAGTGGTTCTACTGGAGGCTGCATAGGCTGTATGGGCTGCGTAGGCTGTATGGGCTGCCCCCGCTTGCCCCAGAGATCTTCAATGCTGCCAAACTGATAGCCCTGCTCCAGCAAGGCTGGAATGATTTTTGCCGCTACCGCCGCCACGTCTTCGCCGCCGTGGTAGCCGTCATGCAGCACAATCACCGAGCCATCTTCAGTCTGATTCAGCACCCGCTGCGCTGTGATCGATATACCTGGTCTCACCCAGTCTTCCGGCACAACGCTCCACATCACCGGACGGTAGCCCCAGCCCTGGAGCAGATCGAGAATTTGGGGCGTGAAGATGCCGTTGGGGGGGCGAACGTCTCGAATCTGCTGCGCGGCGACCTGCGGAGCGATTTCACAGGCTTGGGCAATGGCGCTCTGCGTTCGCTCTAGGCTGCGGCGCAGTTCGGGAGCGGAGAGCTGCGTAAACGAGCGGTGTTCGTAGCCATGCAGGCCAATCCAATGCCCAGACTGCCAGATCGTACGCGCAATCTCTGGACAGCGCTCAACGCAAACGCCCAGCCAAAAAAAGCTGGCCTTCACCTGATGTCGATCTAAAACTTCTAGCAGCGGTCGCGTATGTAGCGGATGCGGCCCGTCATCAAACGTTAAGGCAATGCGCTGGCTGCCCGGTGCTCCAGTCCAAAGGCAAGCTGGAAAGGCAGGCTTGAGTAACCGATGGATCAGCGGATAGAGCGGAGCAAACTGCATGGCGGCTGAAGAGATCTTCAGCTACAGCTTAGCTTGAGTTGATAGGCGAGCGCGCAGCCGAGATCTCGCTGGCTAAGCTAATTGTTGGTTGGCCAGACAGTAGCTTTGGCGCACCCAGGCGGACTGCACCACCGAGGTGAGGATATCTCGATTCAGCGGCTTTACCAAAAAGCCATCGACACCTGGATTATCTTCTTGACGCAGCCAGCTTGGAGCATGAACATCGGTCAGAGCGACGATGGTGATGCCGCAGGTATCGGCGAGGCTGCGAAACTGATGCACGAGCGGCTGCGACCAGCTTGGCTGAGCGCCGCTCAAAATTAGCAGATAGGGGGGAGACTGCTTGGCTTTGGCCATGGCCTGCTCTACAGAGCGGGTCACAACAAGCGGACAGCGCAGATGCCCCAGCAGAGACTCTAAGACCTGGAGGTCTTCTGCACCTTGATCAAAGATTAAAACGTAGTTCTGCAAGAGTTCCATAAGAGCTGTGCTGTGCTGCCTGTCAATATAGCCTTCTCGATTGTTGGCCAATTTATCAAATAATCACGGTAAGCCTTCGGTAGCAAGCATCTTGGCTATAGGTACTGATTTTCAACTTTCCGTTTTTCTTCGCTTTTCGCGATTAGCATCCGCCAAATCTCTTTACAATCTTTTTGGTTTGAATTATTTGGCGAACTGTTTAGTGATTTATGTGAATTTTTAGCTGCAAAACTTTACATCGGCTGCTTTACATCGGCTGCTTTTACATCGGCTGGAAGTTGAAGATGAGCCGCACCGTCCAGTTCTCGACTGTTCTATCTTCTCTGTCCTCGGTGGCTCGCACAATCTGAATTTGTTGGATGAACTCACGCAGATAAAATCGCCGCTCAGGCTCAGACAGATCTAGCCAGAACTGGGGAATTGAAACGGCCTCAGCAGTGGCTTTCAGGTTGACAGGGGGGAGCTGAGCCAGCTTGGCTTCTAGATTGGCTAGCTCAGTTCGCAGCTTGTAGGCTCGTAGCTCAGCCGTTTCAGGATCTAAGATGGCGCTGGTCACAAGTGCAGGGATCTCTGTCAGAGTCTCTTGCCGAAGGACGATTTGAGCCATGAGCTGCGCCTTGTGATCTAGCGGATTGGGCAAGCCTGCCTGCTGCTCGACTTGGGCAATTGCTGGCAAAAGATCCGCACAAACGCGCTGAATGGTTCGACTTAGCGCTTCGGCGTAAGGAATGGCGCGACAGGGTGAACCAGTCTGGGTGCAGGCGACTGGCCGCAGATAGAGATACTCTTTTGCCTGGTCTGGGTTCTGGTCTGGGTTCTGCTGGGATTTTTTTGGGGCTTTCCCCGGCTTGAGCGTGCGGCTAATTTTCATTGCCGACTGGCAGGTGGCACAGCGCACTAAGCCAGCGAGGGAACGCGGAGCCGAGGCCGAGCGGAACGGCAGACTGCGATTGCGGCGCAGCAATCGGTCAATTTGAGCCGCTTCCTGGCGCGACAGAATGGGCGAATGTGTGTCTCGGATGGTTGCGCCAGTTTGATAGGTTAAGTCACCCCGATAGACCGGGCTAGTCAGCCAATGCTTGCCAGTCGCGGGCGAGATCTTTTTTCCATATTTTTTTTGCAAATGCCGCAGGCTGCCCCGCAGCGAGCCGTAGAGCAGAAAATGCTCAAAGAACTCTTTGACGACTGGCGCAGTGCTGCGGTCAAGCAGATAGCGCTCTTTGCCCCGGCGATAGCCATAGGGCGCAGAGCCGGGTGGTGGCGAGCTCTTTAAGCGACTGCGGGCATGGCCGCGCCGCAGCTGTTGCTGACGCTGGTTCAGCTGAATTTGATCCATTTGCCCAAACAGCTCAGCGGGAGTGATTAGCTCGCTGGGTGCGGCCTGTTCGCCAATCAGCAGGCTGACATTGAGCTGAGCGAGCTGCTTCAGACAGTCCCCAATCGCGCCCAGCGAATCGCCCAACTCGCCCAGCTGCCGCACCCGCAGCTGCAAATCTTGCTGCCCAAATTCAGTGGCGCAGTCTTGCAGGAGCTGCTGAAACTGAGTGCGCGCGCCCAAATCCTGGTAGAGCCGGTCAAACGTCCAGCCCCAGGTTGAAATATCGGGAATCGACTCGAGCAGCGGATCGCTATAGCTGTAGAGCAAAGTCAGGCGGGAATCAGCAGGCATGGGAATGGCAATTGGCTTAGCGACAGGTGAGATGCCGACAGCTGTTCGAGTAACTGTTTTCTACGACACTGTTTTTTGAGGCGCTCTGATGACTAGATAAAGCCATGAAATATGAGAAATTATAGGCTTAAAACAGGCCAGCTGGCTCATCGAACCGGGTTTGGTCAGACCAGCGCTATTGTCGGTTAGCCTTGCTACAGGTCAGTCTAGATAAACCTGATTCAATCTATCTTTACGGCAGCAAAACCCATAAAATTAGCGAATGATCTTGCCAGGATAAACCATGAGTTCAACCCTCCAATCCTCAGATGATGCGTCTCAGTCGGGCACGGTTCAATCCGGTCTGTTCCAATCCGGCACAGTAGTTGAGGAGAAAAACATCCAGGAGTTGACTCCAGATTCGGCCTCAGATTTGTTTTTACGGCATCGTCTCAAGATTGTTGAAGACCTGTGGGAGTCGGTACTTCAGCAGGAGTGTGGCCAAACTTTAGTGGATCTGCTGCGGCAGTTGCGCTCGATTCGTTCGGTAGAAGGGGATGCCTTCCGGGCTGAGAAGGCTGCCGTGCTGAGCGTAATTGAAAACCTGGACTTAAACGAAGCGATCCGGGCGGCTCGCGCCTTTGCACTCTACTTTCAGCTGATTAACATTGTCGAGCAGCACTATGAGCAGCGCGGCCAGCAGCAGCAGTATCGCGCTGCCTACGAGCAGGCCGACCAAAGCTCGATTTTCAGCGGTGAAGCTTCCCCCGACAACGAAGAGGCGATGGGCAATCCGCAGGCCGATCAGCTGGAGAAAAACTTACAGGCTCCGGTGCGCCAAGTCCCGACGCTGCAAGCCCTCTTCCCCAAACTGAAGCGGTTTAACGTGCCACCCGGTCAGATCCAAAAGCTGATCGACAATCTAGACGTGCGGCTGGTGTTTACAGCTCACCCCACCGAAATTGTGCGGCACACGATCCGCGACAAGCAGCGCCGGGTCGCCAAGATCCTGCGGCAGATGGATCAGGCCGAAGAGAGCTTGCAGACGATGGGGCTGTCTTCGTCTTGGGAAATGGAAGATTTGCGGCAGCAGCTCACCGACGAGATTCGGCTCTGGTGGCGCACCGACGAGCTGCATCAGTTCAAGCCGACCGTGCTCGACGAGGTGGACTATGCGCTGCACTACTTCCAAGAGGTGCTGTTTGACACGATTCCGCTGCTGCATCAGCGATTCTGTCGGGCGCTGAATTCGACCTTCCCCAATCTGCGTCCGCCGCCGCATAACTTCTGTCAGTTTGGCTCCTGGGTTGGCTCTGACCGGGACGGCAACCCCTCGGTCACGCCTGATATCACTTGGAAAACCGCCAGCTATCAGCGGAATCTGGTGCTGGGCAAATATATCGACTCGGTGAAGCGGCTGACGAATCTGCTGAGCATGTCGCTGCACTGGAGCGACGTGCTGCCGGACTTGCTCGAGTCGCTGGAGCAGGATCAAGCCCAGATCCCGGAAGTCTATGAGCAGCTGGCGATCCGATACCGTCAGGAGCCGTACCGCCTGAAGCTGGCCTATATCCAGAAGCGCTTAGAAAATACGCAGGCGCGCAGCTATCAGCTCTACAGCAGCGATTACCCGCCGGAAATTCCGGAGGTGAACCCGGCCACGGTCTATGCCTCAGGCAAGGCGTTTCTCGCAGAGCTAGTGCTAATTCAGCACAACCTTCAAGAAACCGGCCTGCAAAGCCGCGAGCTGGAGCATTTGATCTGCCAGGTAGAAATCTACGGCTTCAATTTGGCCAACCTCGACGTGCGCCAGGAAAGCTCCTGCCATTCCGACACGCTGAGCGAGCTGATTGAATATCTGCAAATTCTGCCGCGCCCTTACAACGAGCTGAGCGAATCTGAGAAAACGATCTGGCTGGCCACCGAGCTGCAAACCCGCCGACCGCTGATCCCCTACGAGCTATCGTTCTCGGCGAAAGCGCAGGAGACGATCCAGACGTTTCGGATGATTCACAAGCTCCAGCAAGAGTTTGGTTCCGAAATCTGCCAGACCTACGTGATCAGCATGAGTCACCATGTCAGCGATTTGCTGGAGGTGCTGCTGCTGGCTAAAGAAGCCGGACTCTATGATCCGGCGACGGGTACGGGCAGTCTCTTAGTCGTGCCGCTATTTGAAACCGTCGAAGACCTGCAGCGCGCTCCCGCCGTGATGAGCCAGCTCTTTGAACTGCCGCTCTACCGCGATTTGCTCAGGGGTGGCCACAGCGCTCCAGAGGATCCGGCACATCAACCCCTGCAGGAAATCATGCTGGGCTACTCGGACAGCAATAAAGACTCCGGCTTCCTGAGCAGCAACTGGGAAATCCACAAGGCTCAGCAGTCTTTGCAGGCCATTGCCGAACAGTACGGCATCGCCCTGCGGATCTTCCACGGGCGCGGCGGCTCGGTGGGCAGAGGCGGCGGCCCCGCCTACGACGCAATTCTGGCGCAGCCCGGACGCAGCATCGATGGGCGGGTGAAGATCACCGAGCAGGGCGAAGTCCTAGCCTCCAAGTACAACCTGCCAGAGCTAGCGCTCTACAACCTGGAAACCGTCACCACCGCTGTTTTGCAGGCCAGCCTGCTCCGCAGCAGCTTTGACGATATCCAGCCCTGGCACGAAATCATGGAGGATCTGGCAGCGCGTTCGCGGGCGCATTACCGCAATCTGATCTACGAGCAGCCTGACTTCATCGATTTCTTCATGCAGGTGACGCCGATCGAAGAAATCAGCCAGCTCCAGATCAGCTCGCGTCCGGCAAGGCGCGGTGGCGGCAAGAAGGATATTTCCGGGCTGCGGGCGATTCCCTGGGTATTTAGCTGGACGCAGACGCGGTTTTTGCTACCCTCCTGGTACGGTGTGGGCACAGCGATCCAGAGCTTTGTCGAAGAAGCGCCCCAGGAAAACCTGAAGCTGCTGCGCTACTTCTACTACAAGTGGCCGTTCTTCAAAATGGTGATCTCAAAGTGCGAAATGACGCTCTCTAAGGTCGATCTGCGGATTGCCTCGCACTATGTCAACGAACTCAGTCACCCGGAAGACCGCGAGCGCTTGGAAAAAGTGTTTGAGCAAATCGCCAACGAGTTCTACCTCACCCGCGATCTGGTGCTGGCAGTTACCGGCCATGAGCGGCTGCTGGACGGCGATCCCGACCTTCAGCGTTCGGTGGTGCTGCGTAACAATACGATTATGCCGCTGGGCTTTTTGCAGGTGTCGCTGATCAAGCGGCTGCGGCAGCACAAGATGAGTTCTGCTTCGGGCGTGATTCGCTCACGCTACAGCCGGGGTGAGCTGCTGCGCGGGGCGCTGCTGACGATCAACGGCATCGCTGCCGGGATGCGAAATACAGGCTGAGACATGACAATCCCCTTAGCCCGCCATCCTCTCAAGCACAAACAGCCAATTTTCGGGCTACTGAGATTCTGAGGCTGCTGGCTAGAATAGATTCAATCTCGGCAGTCTTCAGCGGCATAGGAGCAGGGTAATCCATGAATCGGAGCGACGAAGCAAAGGGTCTAGTCGGCGAGGTCAGAGCACAGATTGGGATTTTGGTCGGGTTTGTTGGTCTGATGTGGGCAATCGAGATCCTCGATCTGTTTCTGGGCGGAGCGTTGGATCAGTTTGGGATTAGACCGCGTTCGATTGTGGGGCTGCGCGGCATTCTGTTTGCGCCATTTTTGCACGGCAGTTTGCTGCACCTGATGGCTAACACGGTGCCGTTTGTGATCCTAGGCTGGCTAGTGATGCTGCGACGCACCCGCGATTTCTGGCCAGTCACAATCATCGTGACGCTGGTGGCGGGGTTGGGAACCTGGCTGTTCGCGCCGCCTTGGACGGTGCATATTGGGGCAAGTGGCCTGGTGTTTGGCTATCTTGGATTTCTGCTGTCGCGGGGCTATTTTGAGCGCAGCTTCGGCTCGATTGCCATGTCGCTGCTCGTCGGGCTGCTCTATGGCGGCATGATTTGGGGCGTGTTGCCGGGGCAGATCGGCATCTCCTGGCAAGGCCATCTGTTTGGCTTCTTGGGCGGCATTTTGGCCGCGCAGATGTTAGCTGAGCCGAGGCGGCGGGCTTCGTAGCGAGCTTTGGGCAGCTTCGTAGCAAGCTTTAGACAACAATCTGGCAAATTTTTGATTTTCCGATTCCCTCGCGTGAGCGCATGTACCCAGCCCAGCCCGAACTCCAGCCCGAACTCCAGCCCGAACTCCAGCCTGAACGGTCTCTCGAATCGAATCAAGCCCTGATTCAGAGGTTTTTGCAGCTCGCCAGCGTCAACATTCTCTCGAATTTGACCGTGCCGTTGGCAGGCTTAATCAGCGTCGCGTTTTTGGGGCATCTGGGCGAAATCCAGCATCTGGCGGGCGTGACGCTGGCCTCGGTGCTGTTCAACTACCTCTACCGGACGCTCAGCTTTTTGCGGATGGGCACAACTGGCGTGACAGCTCAGGCAGTTGGACGCGACGATCGAGCTGCCGTGCTGCTGGTTGGCTTCCGCAACGGGCTGATTGCGATCGGGCTGGGGGTGCTGATTTTGCTGTTGCAGCATCCGATTCGCGACTTGGGCTTTGCCCTGCTCAGCGCCGAACCGGCCATTAAGGCGGCTGGACAGGCTTACTATGACGCTCGCATCTGGGCGGCTCCGGCGACGCTGCTCAATTTTGTGCTGCTGGGCTGGCTGCTGGGGCAGGAAAAAAGCGGTCAGGTTTTGCTGATTTCGGCAGTCGGCAACGGCACCAATATTCTGCTCGACTATTTCCTGATTACGCAGCAGGGCTGGAATAGCGCAGGTGCAGGCTGGGCGATTGTGGCAAGTCAATATCTGATGGCGGGGCTGGGGCTGATGCTGGCTGGCCGTTTAATCGCTTGGCGCGAGCTGCAAATTGCCCTGCCGCAGCTTGGGAACGCCGCCGCGCTTCAGCAAACCCTAAGGCTAAACGGCAATATCTTCATCCGAACGCTGGCTTTTCTCTCCACTTTCTCGGCCTTTACCAGCCTTAGCGCCGCCATCAGCACGCTGCTCCTGACCGAAAATGCCCTGCTGCTCCAGGTTTTCAGCCTCGCAGTGTACCTGATCGACGGCTTGGCCTTCGCCACCGAAAGCCTGACGGGACAGCTTTATGGTCAGGGCAACCGCCAGCCACTCTGGTTTTTGGTGCGGCTAGCGGGCGGCATTAGTTTGCTGGTGGGGAGCAGCTTTGCGCTGGTATTTGTGCTGTTCCCGTCGCTGTTTGGCCTGCTGACCAACCATGTCGAGGTGCTGCGACTGGTCAGCCAGGATGTCTGGTGGCTGCTGCCGATTCTGGGCTTTGGCTCACTAGCCTTTATGCTGGACGGCTATTTTTTGGGGCTGGCCGAAGGCGCGACGCTGCGAAACGCGGCCTTGCTCTCCAGCCTGCTGGGGTTTGCGCCGATTGCCGTCTTGGCCTGGAATCTGCAAGCGCCGCATCTGCTCTGGCTAGGGCTCGCGGTGTTCATGGCGGCTAGAGTGCTGCTGCTAGGCACTCAGGTTCCCCGGACGCTGGAGCCTGCTGAGTCTGGCAGATGGGTAGAGAACACGTAGATGCGCTGGGTTTGCAAATCGGCACAGAGCGCTGAGGGGCGAATCGAATCAGCCTGATGATCCAGCGGGAAAATCTGGCGGTCGAGCTGCACCTGCAAATTCAGCAGTGGATCGCCGCCCGTCGAGATCAGGAATTCCAGCCGCTCGATAGAGTTCCACTCTGCCAAACCGTCTAAGATCTGCGCGATTGCCTTCACATAAGGATGATCGGGCTGCTGATACCAGTCTAAACTGGCTAACTCAACCTGATCAAAGCCGAGATGAAACGTCAGCGTTGCCTGCCCAAACAGCGCAGTAGCCAGCGAACGCGCCTCCTCTTGCAGCAGCAGATTATGCTGGTCGGCCAGATGCCGAATTTTCTCCAGCCGCTCGTAGCGCTCTGTCACCGATGGCAGCCCGTCTTGCCACTGAATCGCCACCGTCACCAGATAGGTTCGCAGCAGCAGATGCCCCAGCTTTTCGGCTTTGGTGGCCAGATATTCGGCATTGTAAGAGGTTGCTTCAATCAGCAAGGGCACGCGGCTGACCATTTCCAGGCCATAGCCCTTGAGTCCGGCAATTTTGCGCGGGTTGTTGGTAATCAAGCAAAACTTCTGCACGCCCAAATCGTTGAGAATCTGTGCCCCAACCCCATAGTTGCGCTGATCTGCCGAGAAGCCCAGCCGCTCGTTCGCCTCGACCGTATCCAGCCCCAGATCTTGCAGCGAGTAGGCTTTGAGCTTGTTCACCAGCCCAATCCCGCGCCCTTCTTGCCGCAGATAGACCACCACGCCCCGCCCTGCATTTTCGATCATCTTCAGCGCTGCCTGAAGCTGCAATCGGCAGTCACAGCGCAGCGAACCAATCGCGTCCCCCGTCAGGCATTCGGAATGCACCCGCACCATAACACTCTGATCTTTGAAGCTGGCCGGATCGCCTTTGACAATTGCAATATGCTCGCTGTTGTCCAGGGAGTTGCGATAGCCGTAAACCTGAAAGTGACCAAACTGGCTGGGCAGATTTGCTACCGCCTCGCGCTGCACAAACCGCTCATGCTGGAGCCGATAGCTGATCAAATCGGCAATGCTGATCAGCTTTAGGTCGTGCCGTTTGGCATATTCGATTAGCTCTGGCAGTCGTGCCATTGAGCCGTCTGAGTTTTGAATTTCGCAGATCACGGCGGCGGGATAGAGTCCAGCCATCTGTGCTAGATCAACCCCGGCCTCGGTATGGCCTGCCCGTTTCAAAACGCCGCCCGCCTTGGCTCGCAGCGGGAAAATATGCCCTGGTCGGCGCAGATCGCTGGGTTGGGCATTGGGGTTGAGCGTTAGCTGGATCGTGCGGGCGCGGTCTTCAGCCGAAATGCCGGTGCCGACACCCAGATGCAAAGCGCCGTCGATGCTGACTGTAAAAGCCGTCTGCTCGTTTTCGTCGGCCTTATGGCTGACCATCAGCGGTAGATCCAGCTGATCGAGCCGTTCGCCCGTCATCGCCAGACAGATCAAGCCGCGCGCCTCGACCGCCATGAAGTTGATCATGTCCGGCGTGGCAAATTGAGCGGCGCAGATCACGTCGCCCTCGTTCTCGCGGTTTTCGTCATCCACGACCACAATCGAGCGTCCGGCCTTCAGGTCGCTAAGCGCGGCATCAATTGAATCAAAGACAGAAGGCTGAGCCGATAGCCCACTCGCCAGCCCATGAGAATGAAGCGGTTCCACAGTTAGATCCTACGCAGCGATAGATCGAAAGCTTGAGGCAGTCAAAAACTTTTGTTATCAACTTTATTAATCGTTACCTGCTTTTAATTTTAACGTCTTTCCCGCTGCCTCTTCGGCTTGCCCAATCGCTAAACTCGATCGCAGTCCCCGATACTGACGAACATGAAGCTTGGGCTTAAAATGCTGCTTGCCAGATAGACGTAGCTACCCAGTTACTCTATTGTTATTGCTACTAACCGCATGGACTAGAGAAGATCATGGGCGATTCAGGACGCATATCAGTGGGTATTGTCGGCGCGTCGGGCTACGGCGGCGTGCAGCTAGTGCGTCTTTTACAGGATCACCCGAAGCTAGAGCTGGTCTATATGGGCGGCGACAGCAGCGCGGGCAAACCCTACAGCGATCTCTATCCGCATGTCGGGCCGCAGCTCAGCCTGATGATTGAACCGATCGACCTCGACAAGATTGCCGAGTGCTGTCAGGTGGTGTTTTTGTCTCTGCCCAACGGTCTGGCCTGCGACATGGCTCCGACGCTGCTAGCCAAAGGCTGCAAGGTACTCGATCTCTCCGCCGACTACCGCTTCACCGACCTGAGCACCTACGAAACTTGGTATGGCAAAACGCGCAATGACCGCGAGCTAGCCGAAACCGCCGTCTATGGCCTGCCCGAACTCTACCGCGAGCAGCTGGCCGGGGCGCAGCTCGTCGGCTGTGCAGGCTGTCACTGTACGGCCAGTCTGCTGGCGCTCTCGCCGCTGCTCAAGCAGGGACTGATTGTCTCGGAAACTGCAATTATCGACTCCAAGACCGGACTCTCCGGCGCAGGTCGCAAGGCGGCGGTGAATATGCTGCTGGCCGAAGCCGATCAGTCGGTAGCGGCTTACGGCGTAGCGCGACATCGGCATACGCCGGAAATTGAGCAAGTTTGCAGCGAGCTAGCTGGACATGAGGTGATGGTGCAGTTTACGCCGCATCTAATCCCGATGGTGCGCGGCATTCTCTCCACGGTCTACGCGACGCTCCGCGATCCAGGGCTGGTGCGCGATGACCTGATCACCATCTTCAACGCCTTCTACCGCAACTCTCCCTGGGTGCGCGTTCTGCCGTCTGGTATATTCCCCCAAACCAAATGGGCAAGCGGCACCAACCTCTGCTACATCGGCATCGAAACTGACCCGCGCACCGACCGGGTAATCGTCATGTCAGCCATCGACAACCTGATTAAAGGGCAGGCCGGACAGGCGATTCAATGCCTAAATATTATGATGGGCTGGGCCGAGACGCTGGGTTTGCCGAGCCTTAGCTTTTATCCCTAGCAGCTCGTCCTGTTCCCGGAACCAGGATTGTGCCTTGTCAAAGCTTTATCTAAGCTTGAAAAGACGATTAACTCACGTTTCGGGTGCCTGATATCACTATCTCATCGACTAGGCTACGAAGGGAGTATGTCTTAAGTCCTGACAGGAGCTAGCAGATGATGCGAATTTTGATTGTGCAGTATGCGGGCGATTATCGAGAGGCTGTACAGCGATTTGCGGCAGGTCAAGACGAGACTTATTACGCCCAAGAATATTCGGTTGATGCAGTAGCCGCCATCGGAAGGCGCACTGAAGAGATTGCATTGCTCTGCTGCAAAACCGAGCAGCCTTACGACGAACGTTTGACCAATGGCGTACGGGCGATCGGAGCTGGATTTCAGCATGACGTTGACTTTAATATAGTTATTCAAAAAATTGCGGCCTACCAGCCGACGCATCTGATCTTAAATATGCCAGTCCGCGAGATTTTGAGCTGGGCTAACAGTCGCCAAGTGCCTACCCTGGCTATGTTTGCTGACTCCTTCACGCTTCCCAAAGGTTTTTCGCCCAAGGCGGTACGAGCAAAGCTACGCAATCTTCAGCTTACTAAAGCTCTGAATCATCCCAACGTTCAGTGGATTGGCAATCACGGCATTACGGCAACTGAGTCACTGAGCGGAATCGGAGTTAGCTCCAGCAAGCTAATTCCCTGGGACTGGCCGCATACAATCACACCCGCCGACTATCCAGCTAAAACGCTCTCAGCTGCACCGGAGCAACCAGCCCGCACGTTGGTTTATGTCGGCGCAATGACGGAGTCCAAAGGCATCGGTGATGTGATGGAAGCCGTGGCTCAACTGAAAACGCAGAATCTGTCGGTACAGCTCAAAATGGCTGGCAAAGGCGACTTGGCGCAGCTGCAACAAAAAGCAGCTCTGCTCCAGATCTCGGAATCCGTCGAGTTTTTAGGGCTGGTCGGCAACAAAACAATCATTCCGCTGATGCGCTCTGCCGATTTGGTTATGGTGCCTAGCCGCCATGACTATCCAGAGGGTTTTCCGATGACAATTTTTGAGGCGCTCTGCTCACGCACGCCGATTGTTGCCTCTGACCATCCCATGTTCTTGCAGCAATTGCAGCATCAACAGAACGCCATGCTGTTTCCAGCCGGGAACGCTGCCGCAATTGCTGCACAAGTTACCGCTATTTTGAACGACCCGGCTCTCTACGGCGCAATTTCTGAAGCGACGCAAACAACCTGGCAGAGCCTCCAGCTGCCAGTGAAATGGGCTGATCTGGTGAACCATTGGGTCGATCAGTCGCTGGAAAGTCAGGATTGGCTGGCGCAGTACAGTCTGGACTCTGGTCGCTATGTTCGGCAATCTGGCTCTCGCCTGTCAAGCTCGCCAGCTTTATCTCTGCCGACTTTATCGGCACTTGGCTAATGGCCCTCAAATCGCAGCGATGCCTAAAGCTTTCGTAAACTGTTCTGCGGCTAACACAGAGATCGAGCCAAGCCGCTTGATATGATAAGGGCACTTCAGGGAGAGATGCTGCAAGTGAGCCAGATAACTAACCAGATAGGTGTTGTCGCCATTGGCCGCAACGAGGGTGAACGGCTGGTGCGCTGCCTCAAGTCGCTGTTAGCGCAGCTGCCTGCCGGAATGCCAATTGTCTATGTCGATTCCGGTTCGACAGACGGCAGCGTCGAGATGGCACAGGCGCTGGGCGTGCATACAATTGGCCTGGATCTATCCATCCCTTTCACGATGGCCCGCGGTCGCAATACTGGCTTTCAGCACCTAGTCGAGCAGTTTCCCCAGATTGAGTACGTGCAGTTTATCGACGGTGACTGCGAACTGCTACCCAATTGGATCGACCGAGCGCTGGCGGTTATCTCAGCCGATCCCAAGCTGGCCGTAGTTTGCGGCAGACGGCGAGAGCGCTTCCCAGAAGCCTCACCCTACAACCGACTGGCGGATATGGAATGGAACACGGCGATTGGCGAAACCGATGCCTGCGGTGGCGATGCCCTGATGCGGGTCAGCGCCATTCAGGCTGTGGGTGGCTACAACCCTAGTTTAATCGCGGGAGAAGAACCCGAAATGTGCGTCCGGCTGCGACAGCAGGGCTGGAAAATCCGGCGGATTGAGGCCGACATGACGCTGCACGATGCGGCAATGCTGAAATTTGGCCAGTGGTGGAAGCGAACCGTACGGGGCGGCTGGGCGATGGCAGCGGGGGCAGCGCTGCATGGAGCAACGCCAGAGCGCTATCGGGTCAAAGAAACCAGGAGTCGCTGGATCTGGGGGCTATTTGTGCCGATACTGGCATTGGGTCTAGCGCCGTTTACTAGAGGGTTAAGTCTGCTGCTGCTGCTGGGCTATGTTTGGCAGCTCTGGAAAGTCTATCAGTATCGCCAGCAGTTTCAGGATGCAGCGGCAGCGGCTTGGCTCTACGCCTTTTTCTGCGTTTTGGGCAAGTTCCCCGAAATGCTGGGACAGGCGCAATATTGGCTGACGCGCTGGCGGGGTCAGCAGGCCACGCTGATTGAATACAAAGCCCCTGCTGGCACGCTCAATAAATCTGCACTATGAATATTCTGGTAACGGGCGCATCCGGATTCTTGGGGCGGTACACGGTCGCAGAACTGCTGCGGCGCGGCCATCAGCTGCGAACCGTTAGCCGCAGTCCGCTCTCCTGGCAGCATCCGGCTTTGACGCAGATTCAGGCTGATTTAAACCAGTCGGATCTGGCTGGCGCTCTGGCTGGTATTGATGCGGTGGTGCATTTGGCTGCTGCCAAAACAGGCGATTTTCAGGCGCAGATGGCCAGCACCGTCACCGCTACCGAACGACTGCTTCAGGCCATGCAAGCTGCAAACGTGACCCGATTAATCGCAATCAGCAGCTTCTCGGTCTACGACTATCTGGCACTGTCTCCCAACAGCCTGCTAGACGAAACCTCGCCGCTGGAGTCCAACCCCAGCGCTCGCGATATCTATGCCCAGGTCAAGCTCATCCAAGAGGAGCGGGTGCGACAGTTTGGACATGGAGCCGTCACCGTTCTACGCCCCGGCATTATCTACGGTAAAGAAGCGCTCTGGAATGCGAGTCTCGGCGCAAAGGCGGGGCGAACCTGGCTGCAAATCAACAGCGGAGCCAGACTGCCGCTCACCTACGTCGAAAACTGCGCCAGCGCGATTGTCTGCGCTGTGGAATGCAAGGCCGCGATTGGCAAAACACTGAATATTGTCGATGACGATTTACCTACTCAACGCGATTATTTGGCGCAGGTTTTGCCGCGTTTAAACGATGCACCGCGCTTGGTCAGCCTGCCTTGGAGCCTAATCCAGCCGTTCTCCAATCTGGCTTGGCAGACCAATAAGGTGCTGGCGGGTAAGCTAAAGCCGCCCGGTCTGCTGATTCCGGCTCGACTCCAAGCGCGGTTCAAGCCTTTGCAATACAGCAACCAGCAGGCCAAGCAAATTCTTGGCTGGACTCCCGAATATTCGCTGGCCTCAGCCCTAGATCGTAGCTGTGGCGAGGCAGAGCTGCTGGCGATTCTGCACGCTTAAATTCTTCTCAACCCCTATGCGAATTGCCTATCTGACCGGGGAATATCCCAGAGCCACCGACACCTTTATCCAGCGCGAGGTAGCCGCCCTGCGCGAACACGGCATTGAAGTCTTCACGTTTTCGATCCGCCGTACTGGAGACGAGCATATTGTCGGGGCGGAGCAGCAGGCCGAACGCGAGCGCACGACCTATGTGCTGCCCGTCCAGCCCGTTGCGCTGCTGCTGGCTCATTTGGCGTTGCTGTTTGGCTCACCTCGGCGCTATCTCAGCGCCCTCAAGCTGGCTTGGGCAACCCATCAGCCGGGAATCAAGGGCACGTTCTATCAGCTCTTTTACTTCCTGGAGGCCGGGATTGTCGCCAGACAAATCCAGCAGCAGCAGATCCAGCATTTGCACAATCACTTCCCGGACTCCAGCGGCACAGTAGCGATGCTGGCCGCAGAGCTAGGCGGCTTTAGCTTTAGCTTCACTATGCATGGCCCCTATATTTTCTTTGAGCCGATGCGCTGGCGGCTGGATGAGAAGCTCAAACGTGCCCTTTTTATCTGCTGCATCAGTGATTTTTGCCGCAGCCAAGGCATGATCTACGCGCCAATGGAGAAATGGAACCGGATGCATATCGTGCATTGCGGCGTGGAGCCAGCTCTGTTTACGCCTGTGACGCATCAGCAGTCTGACAAGCAGTCCGGCAAGCAGTCTGGCAAGCAGTCTGGCAAACGCCTGCTCTATACCGGGCGTTTAGCGACTGTGAAGGGGCTGCCGATTCTGCTGGAAAGCCTAGTTTTGCTCAAGGCTAGCCACCCCGATCTGCTGCTGACTGTGGTGGGAGATGGAGCAGATCGCCCGTCGCTAGAGCAGCTTGCCGCGCAGCTCGGCCTCAGCGCTCAGGTCAAGTTTGTTGGCTATCAGTCACAGGCGCAGGTGCGGCAACACATGCAGGAAACCGATGTATTTGTGCTGCCCAGCTTTGCTGAAGGCGTTCCCGTCTCGCTGATGGAGGCGCTAGCGGCTGGCGTGCCCGTCGTCACCACCCAGATTGCGGGCGTAGGCGAACTCGTCGAGAACGGTGTCAGCGGCTATCTCGTGCCGCCTGGAAACCCTCAGCTCTTGGCCAACCGCATCGACAAACTGCTGAACGATCCGGTGCTGCGGACTCAGTTTGGGGCAGCGGGGCGGCTCAAGGTGGCTGAAGAATTCGACATTCAGCAAGAGGCGGCTTGGCTCTGCCAAATTATGACCGCAGCGCTGGCTGGACAGGTTGAGACGATACGGCCTCAGCCAGCCAGCCAGCCAGCCAGCCAGTCTAGCAATCCTCCACTCGCCCAGCTCACTTAGCCCAAGGCATTGGCTCAACTGGGTCAAAGCTGGTGGTGAGTTTGTAAGGCGCACCAGTTTCCAGCGCGTTCTGGATGGCCAGCACCAGCTCATTGTTATGCAGCGAAAACTGGGAAGAAATTCGGCAGGGGCGATTCTCCCGCACGGCGGCAGCTAGTTCTGCTACGCCCCGCGCAAAGTCCATCTGCTGCGAGCCTTTATAGCCAAACTTAATCGGCTTCCGCACCAGCGGATAGTTCTGCTTCCAGGGCGACATAAAGGTTTTGCGGCGAATCTTCACCATCCGCTTGATGTAAACCGGCGAGCCGTAGTACCAGCAGTCTTCGATGCCCAGCACGCCCTCATCGCCAATGATTCGTAGCTCATGGTCATGCGGCGCGACAATGCCACAGGTCAGCCTTGCCACTACGCCTGACGCAAACTTGATGCAGGCCACCGAAAAGTCAGGTGCGTTCACCTCTAGCGGTACGTCAGTCTCTTTGTCAGGCACCAGACAGGCCGAAAAAGCTGTCACGGTCTCGGCAGGGCCGAAAAAGGCGGTCAGCCAGGTAACGTAGTAGCCCGCATGTTCGAGCGTGCAGCCCACTTCAAACTCGTCTTTGTAAGGCCAGGGAATTCCCGACTCGCTGACCCAGTTTTTGTAGGGCATCCGATGCACTAGCCCGTCATCCATTTCGGCATAGACCAGCCGCACCTGCCCCACTTTTTGCTCGCGCAGCGCCTTCCAGAGCGTCTGGGCCGTCTCGCCCAGTAGGCTGCATGGAGCAGAGGAAATCAAGCGCTGCTGTTGCTCGGCCAGCTTGACCAGCTCTTCCGCCTCTGCCATCGCCATCGCCAGCGGCTTCTCAGAATAAACATGCTTTCCGGCCTCTAGCGCCGCTTTCGACACTTCATAGTGGCTGCGCGGATTGGTCAGATTCAGCACCAGCTCCACGCTCGAATCAGCCAACAGCGTTTGCACAGAGTCGTAGCTGGGCACTTTATGGTAGTTCGAGAAATGCTCCAACCGTGACTTGACTCGGTCGGTCACACCCACCAGTTCAAGTTCGGGGTAGTTGGGCAGCGTTTTTAAGTAATAGTCTGCAACAAACCCACATCCAACAATTGCAATCCGCATTCAAATCCTAGTGCCCTCTGTAACTGCTCCGACTCAATGTTGTAGCAGCATAACGACTCGCGAACAAGCCTTTCCATTCTTAGTAGCAGTTTCGCGATGCTCTAGCCACAGCTTGATCAAAATCTCTGGGTAAATGCTTGCTTCATCAGAACAATCTGCCAAATCTTCATTGATTTCTGTGCCGAGCATCTGCTTCTGACAAGAATAGGTAAAGCCGATGGCTTAACTTCCCTAATACGGGAGCAAGATTGCCTAAGATTAAGGGAACCTAAATCCAGCAGCTGTAGCGATACATCACAAAGCTTACAAATCATAAATTAGAGCGAGAGTGGCAAGACAAGATATGACTAGATCACTCCAAGTTCACATCAGTCTTTTTTTACTCCAGAGCTAATTCATGCGTAGCCTAGCCTTATGGCGCTACCCAGGCCAGGGTAGATGGCAGAGCTAAACTAAAATTTCTGTTCCATCCCGTCTTTTACCATTGTGCATCATCCATGCTTGAAGATACCCCGATCGAACCATCAGATTCAGCGAGCCTTCAGCCTCCAGTTGCTCAGCGTTCTCTGAAGCATCGTGCCCTCAGTGGCTCCGTCTGGACATTGATCAGTCATGGCGGTAGCCAAGTTTTACGGCTGGGGGGCAATCTGATTTTGACTCGGCTGCTTTTTCCAGAAGCCTTTGGTTTGATGGCGTTGGTTCAGACATTCCTAACTGGATTAGAAATGTTTTCTGATGTGGGAATCAACCCTAGCATTGTGCAGAGCAAGCGAGGCGATGATCCCGCATTCCTCAATACAGCTTGGACGATTCAGGCAGGTCGGGGTCTGATGCTCTGGCTCTGTTCCTGTGCAATTGCCTATCCTGCCGCCCAGTTCTACAACGAGCCGATGCTGGCTCAACTATTGCCTGTCTCAGGGCTAAGCGCGCTGATTGCTGGGTTTAACTCAACCAAGCTGGCAACAGCTCACCGTCATCTCAAGCTGCGAGAGCTGACTATCCTTGAGTTTAGTACCTATGTGATCGGCCTGATCATTATGATCATTGGCTCCTTTCTCTTTAAGAGTGTCTGGGCGCTCGTTGTGGGGGCATTGGTAAGCGGGCTAGCTCGATTGGTGGCTGGCCATTATTTCTTGAAAGGCCCTAGAAATCGGTTTTACTGGGATCAGGAAGCCTACCGGGCGCTACAGCGGTTTGGCCAGTGGATTTTTGTTAGCACGGTGCTAGGCTTTTTTGCGGCTCAAGGCGATCGACTGGTGCTGGGTCGACTAATGAGCGTTGAGTTTTTGGGAATTTACACGGTTGCTCTAGGATTTTCTGGTGTTGCTGTTCAGGTAATTGACCAAATTAGCAATCGGGTGCTGTTTCCTTCCTACTCTGAGTTGGTCAGAGATCGTCCGGAGCAGCTCTATAAAACTCTGCGTAAAGCACGAATTGTGTTGATTGGCACTAGCGCAGCTTGCACTACATTCTTTGTGCTGTTTGGCGAATTTATCATTGATCTTTTGTATGACGATCGCTATGTTCAGGCCGGGAAAATTTTGCAAATCTTGGCAATTGGTTCAATGGCGCGTTCGCTCAGCACAACCTATGGCGATGTGCTCATGGCAAAGGGGAAATCGTACCTGCTACCCATTCTGCTGGTGCTGGGCGTGACGATTCAGTTCTCATCGATGTACTTTGGCGCACGTTTGGGCAACTCAAACGGGATAATCATTGGAATTGCCGCTTCCTATTGGATTATGTATCTCTTTGATGTTGTCTGCTACTCTATGCTCAGGCTTTGGCAGCCTGAAGTTGATCTACCTGTAGCAGGACTGGCGGTTGGCCTCTCCGCAATCGTGTACTTCTCCTAACGGCTTTCCCATCTCCAAAATATTTCCAATAGATGTCTACGCGATGAATCACCTGAGTCCTTATTCAAACTCATCAAAGTTCGATATTTCATTATTTAAGATGTAGCTTATGAACGGAGAGCTTATGAACATACAACCTATGAACGTACAACCTAAGGTTTCGGTTCTGATACCGGTTTACAACGCAGAAAAATATTTGTCTAAGGCGCTTGAGAGTATTCTGTCTCAAACATTTACTGACTTTGAAGTCATGGCGGTTGATGATGGCTCAACGGACAAATCACTGGACATCCTCAAGCAGTTTGCCAAGCAAGATCAGCGGATTCTTGTGCTCAGTCGTCCTAATACTGGCATTGTAGGCGCACTGAATGACGGTTTAGCTCTTCTGTCTGGGCAATATGTGGCTAGGATAGATGCTGACGACATCGCCTTACCGCATCTGTTTGAGCAGCAGGTGTCGTTTCTAGATAGTCATTCTGACCATGTGGCTGTGGGCTGTCGTGTCCTATTTATTGACCCATCGGGATTGCCAATTCGTGAGGCCAACGATGTTTTAGAACATGAAGAAATTGATCAGCTTCATCTAGCTGGACATGGTACTTTCCCGCACTCGGGGTCAATGATTCGGAGAGACGCACTTTTGAAAATTGAAGGATACTGTAAAGCTGCTGAGCTTTCTGAAGATATTGACCTCTGGCTACGGCTCGCTGAGATTGGCAGGCTGGAGAATTTGCCCGATGTGTTGCTACAGTACCGCCTGCATTTTCAGAGCATTGGACATAGCAAATCTGTTAGGCAGCAGCAAGCCAATGCCTGGGTAGTTAACGAGGCTCATGTACGTCGAGGATTAGTTCCTCCTCCTCCTAAACAAATTAATACTAAGAGCCGAGTCTCTGAGATTACCTATCAAACTTGGGCTTGGTGGGCACTTCAAGGCGGACACCTAGACACAGCTCGAAAATATGCTTTGCTGGTCTTGAGAAAGAAGCCTCTTGCGATAGACTCTTGGAAACTCTTGGCTTGTGTAGCTCGAGGCAATCGCTAGTCTAGGCGAAGATATTTTGAAAATGACTCGTGTGAAAACAACTCAATTTTGATAACTCAATTTCGACAGCGTAGTAGGTAAGAGGTGTGTCTGTAAATTTCTGATGAAGTGACACTATCAAAACTACACTGAAGCTTGTGAATATAGACGTTGGTTTATGAAATTGTCTCTAGACCATAGTGCATGGGTTGAACTTACCGCATGAAGATTACAATTATTCTTCCAGAGGATGGAATGGCGGGCGGTGTGCGAGTCGTTGCAACCTACGCCGATCGCTTGCACCAGCGAGGGCATGAAGTTTTAGTGGTTGCTCGACCTCAAGCTTCACCGAGCTGGCGTAGCTATCTACGGGGACTGCTGCGGGGTAAGCTACCGCGTCCTTTGGTTGAGCCTTCTTATTTTGAGGGTACGGTGATTAAGCCACTGCTGCTCAAGCAATTTCGCCCGGTCAGGGCATCTGATCTGCCCGATGCCGATGTGGTGATGGCAACTTGGTGGGAAACTGCCGAATGGATTGAGAAGCTGCCGCCTGCAAAAGGCGCAAAATTCTACTTAGTTCAGCATGATGAGCGTTATTTGACCCATGAACCCGCAGAGCGCGTCAAGGCAACTTGGCAGATGCCGCTGCACAAGATTGTCGTCGCTCAGTGGCTATCTGACTTGATTCGTCGAGAGACGAGGTGTACCGACATTTCTTTGATCCCCAACAGCGTCGATCCAGTCAAGTTCTCTGCACCGCCGCGCGGCAAACAGCCCATTCCTACTGTCGGCCTGATGTATTCACAGATCACCTGGAAAGGCTGTGACATTAGCCTGAAGGCCATTGAGTTGGCTCGTCAAGTCATTCCAAATTTGAAGCTTGTCGCGTTTGGAGCCGAGCCGCCTTCGCAGAACCTGCCGCTGCCGAAGAACACACTCTATGCCCAATGTCCACAGCAGTCTGATCTCAAAAATTTCTACGCCCAGTGTGATGCATGGCTGTTTGGCAGCCGATTTGAAGGGTTTGGACTGCCCATCCTAGAGGCGATGGCTTGCCGTACCCCAGTGATTGGTACACCGACCGGGGCAGCACCAGAGCTGTTGGCCGAGGGCGCAGGTGTTCTAGTTAAACCAGAAGACCCGGCAGATATGGCGCGAGCCATTCAGCAAGTCTGTGAGATGCCGGAAGCAAGCTGGCAGGCGATGTCGGATTTGGCATACCAGCGCGTAACCTGCTATACCTGGGACGATGCTACAGATCGACTTGAAGAAACGCTGAAGCAGTTCTCTGCTGTGGCGATATAGCTCCCTAATCACTCTCATCTCGCAAGACTAGACTATGAGCTTTATTTTTCCTGGCAATCCGATGGGCGCACCCAACCTGCTGGTGCCGCTTGCGATGTTTGGCTGGATTCCAGTAGTGCTCTACCTATTTTCTAAACTTCCAGCTCGTCAGGCCGTGGTATCGAGCTTTCTCGGCGCTTGGCTATTCTTACCGCAGGCCGTACTTGAGCTGAACGGCATCCCGGACTACACCAAAATTTCAGCGACCTGTTACGGCATCTTGCTAGCCACCTCTATCTTCGACGTAGGCCGATTTAAAGCCTTTAAGCTTGGCTGGCTCGATCTGCCAATGCTGATCTGGTGCCTCTGCCCGATTGTCACCTCCCTTGCAAATGGACTTGGCCCCTATGATGGCTTTTCAATATCACTAGACCAAACTATGACTTGGGGCGTCCCCTATTTCCTAGGACGTATTTATTTGAGTAGCTTGATGGGGCTGCGGCATTTGGCGATTGGCATTTTCATCGGTGGACTCGTTTATGTGCCGCTCTGCCTGTTTGAAGTGCGTCTCAGTCCGCAGCTTCATCGAATTGTTTATGGGGCTTTTGCTGGAGCTGGCTTTGATCAAACAATTCGCCTAAACGGCTTCAGGCCAACCGTCTTTATGAATCATGGTTTGACTGTAGCAGCATTTATGATGGCAGCGACGCTGATTGGGCTGTGGCTGTGGCATACTGGCGCAGTGAAGCAAGTCTGGAATATTCCAATGGGCTGGCTGGTAGCTGCGCTGTTCTTCACCTTTCTGCTGACCCGCTCAACTGGAGCGCTCGCAATTTTCTTCATTGGCATCGTATTTCTGTTTGTTGCGAAGCAGTTTCGTACAGCTCTGCCGATCTACCTGATGGTTGCGGCGATCGGCATCTACTTGTATGTGAATGCTGGCACGACAACCTACTCAAGTGATCAACTGCTTGAGGCTCTCGCACCATTCTTTCCCGCCGACCGACTGGACTCGCTGGCATTTCGTTTCAATAACGAAGAGGTGCTAGTTGACCATGCACGCCAGCAGTTTTGGCTGGGCTGGGGAGGCTGGAACCGCTCGCGTGTTTTCCTGCCAGGTACCGATAAATTGGCAATCCAAGACAGCCTTTGGGTGCTGTCTTTTGGCGTGTTCGGAGCAGTCGGACTAATCAGCCTGTTCTCGGCCATGCTGCTACCTGTCGTCACGCTCTTCTGGTCGCGCTACCCAGCCCGGACTTGGACGAATCCGCAGGTTGCGCCAGCTGTGGCGGTCGCCATTATGATCGTACTCTACATGGTGGACTGCCTCAGCAACGCGATGATTAACCCTATTTACATTCTGGCCTGTGGCGGCGTGGCGGGGCTAGCCATGAGTTCTGAACCCAACCGCCAGCTGACGCAGCAGCTAGGGCGATTGCGGAGCTACAGAACCGCTGTGGCACAGGCCAATATTCGACAGCCTAGCCTGAGTCAGGCTGCTGCACCCAACGCCATCCAACCAGACTCATAGCTGTAGACTTCACGCAGGCGCTCTAGTCACAACTTTCTCTTCGTATTTCAGTTCGTTGGCGCAGTCTTGCCCTTGCTCAAAGCAATTAGCGTTGGCGAGGGTCGTTTCGGCAATGGCGCTCAGGGCATCCTGGGTGAAAAATGCCTGGTGCGCCGTAATGACGACATTCGGGTAAGACTGGAGCAGCTGGAACACGTCGTCCTGGATCACGGTGGCCGAGAGATCTTCAAAGAACAGGTTATCTTCCTGCTCATAGACATCAATGCCCAGATAGCCAATTCTGCCGGACTTGATGCCCTCAATGGCGGCTTTGGTGTCAATCAGCTTGCCTCGACTGGTGTTGATCAGCATCACACCCTGCTTCATCTGGGCGATGGCATTCGTGTCGATCATCCGTTCGGTGGCAGGCAGCAGTGGACAGTGCAGCGAAATAATGTCGCAGTTTTCAAACAGTTCAGGCAATTCCACATAGCGAGCCGCGCCGATTGCTTCAAAGGCTAGATTGGGGTAAGCGTCATAGCCCAAGAGCTGACAGCCAAAGCCATGCATGATCTGGGCGAACAGCATCCCAATTTTCCCCGTGCCAATCACGCCAACCGTGCGTCCATGCAGGTCAAACCCCATCAGGCCATCTAGGGCGAAGTTGTCGTCGCGCACCCGGTTGTAGGCTTTGTAAAGCTTGCGGTTCAGCATCAGCACCAAGCCTACCGCATGTTCAGCGACTGAATAGGGCGAGTAGGCCGGGACGCGAGCCACCCTAATCCCCAACTCGGCGGCAGCTTTCAAGTCAGTTTGGTTGAAGCCTGCACAGCGATGCAGCAGGTATTTCGTGCCGTTGGCAGCTAGAATCCGCAGCGCTTCGGCATTAGCATCATCATTGACGAAAATGCAGGCAGCAGGAATGCCGGCAGCAAGCGCGGCGGTAGTTGCGTCGAGATGCGGCTCTAGATAAATCAGCTCGTGGCTGCTGTGCTTTGCATTGGCAGCGCTAAAAAACTCGCGATCATACCTGCGCGTGTTAAACATCGCAATTTTCATCGGGACACCTCTGAAGGGAGAAGGAATTGCTTTCATCAAGCAGGGCGGGATCTTTCCCGCCCTGCTCACGATTCAATTAGCTGGCAACTGTTTGCTTGCGCTTGAAGGTGGCTGCGCCCGCGTATTTTGCCTTGTCGCCTAGCTCTGCTTCGATCCGCAAGAGCTGGTTGTATTTAGCCAGCCGCTCGCCGCGGGCCGGGGCACCGCTCTTGATTTGGCCAGTGGCTTTGGCGACAACCAAATCGGCAATGAAGTCATCAGGGGTTTCGCCAGAGCGGTGGCTGACCATGCAGCTGTAGCCGCCTGCATAGGAGTCGTCAATCGCGGCGATGGTTTCAGTGATCGAGCCAATCTGGTTCACCTTGATTAGGGTGCTGTTGCCCACACCGTCGGCAATCGCCTGCTTGATAATTTTGGGATTAGTGACAAAGGCATCGTCGCCGACAAGCTGGATGCGGTCGCCCAAACGCTTGGTGAGCGCCTGCCAACCCGCCCAGTCTTTTTCGCCCAGCCCGTCCTCGATGGAGACAATGGGGTACTGGTTCACCCAGCCTTCCCAGAGCTGGATCATCTCGTCGGTGCTTTTCTTGCTGTTGTCGGACTTAAAAAACAGATAGGTGCCGTCTTCCTGGTACAGTTCGCTGGTGGCGGGGTCGAGCGCGATTGCAATGTCCTCACCAGGACGCAAGCCTGCTTTCTGGATGCCTTCCAGGATTAGATCCAGCGCCTCGACGTTAGCCTTCAGATCGGGGGCAAAGCCGCCTTCGTCGCCCACACCCGTGCTGTAGCCTTTAGCTTTGAGGATCGACTTGAGCGCGTGGTAGACCTCGGCTCCCATTTGCAGGGCGGCGCTAAAACTGGCGGCTCCGACTGGAGCAATCATGAACTCCTGGAAGTCCACGCTGTTGTCGGCATGCATGCCGCCATTGAGAATATTCAGGCAGGGGACGGGCAGTAGATAGGCGTCGTCGCTGCTCAAGTAGTCGTAGAGTGGCTTGCCCTGAGACGCAGCCCCGGCGCGAGCTAGCGCCATTGACACACCCAGAATCGAGTTCGCGCCCAGCTTGGACTTGTATTCTGTGCCGTCCATTTCTAGCATTTTGTGGTCGGCGGCAGCTTGATCCGTGCCGTCCATGCCTTTGAGGGCTGTGGCGATTGCGTCGTTGACGATACCAACCGCTTTTAGTACGCCCTTGCCGCCATAGACAGCCTTGTCACCATCGCGCATTTCCAGCGCCTCGCGGCTGCCGGTCGAAGCACCTGAAGGCACCGCAGCGCGACCCATACTGCCGTCTTCGAGCTTCACATCCACTTCCACGGTCGGATTGCCGCGCGAGTCCAAAATCTGTCTGGCGTGAATCGACTGAATTGCTGTGCTCATGGTCAACCTCTAGATGTAATCGTGATCGTGATTTTAGATGAGAAAGGGGTGAGCCAATGCCCACCCCTTAAAGCTAGGCGACTAGCTTAGTAAGGCCATTTCCAGTTCATCACGTCGGGGCGGTCGATGCCGTGCTCGAAGGCGTAGTTGCGGCAGGAGATCTGCTCGTCTTTCAGCATCTCTTTGACATGCGCCCCAGCCACCTTCAGCTTCGGCACCCGGTCGATCACGTCCATGGCAATGCTGAAGCGGTCGATCTGGTTGCAGATTGCCAGCTCTAGCGGCGTGTTGATGTTGCCTTTTTCCTTATAGCCGCGCACATGCAGATTGTTGTGGTTGGTGCGGCGATAGGTCATGCGGTGGATCAGCCAGGGGTAGCCGTGGAAGTTGAAGATGACCGGCCTGTCGAGCGTGAACAGGCTGTCAAAGTCCCTGTCGCTAAGGCCGTGCGGGTGCTCGGTAGCGGGCGAGAGCTTAAACAGGTCGATCACATTGACGAAGCGGATCTTCAGGTCGGGGAAATGCTCCCGCAGCATCACCGAAGCAGCCAGGTTTTCTTTGGTCGGAATGTCGCCTGCCGAAGCCAGCACCACGTCTGGTTCGACGCCTTCATCCGTGCTCGCCCATTCCCAGATATCAATGCCCTTGATGCAGTTGCGGACGGCGGCATCCATATCGTGGTATTGCAGATGAGCCTGCTTGTCCGAGACAATCACGTTGACGTAGTTTTCGCTTCTGAGGCAGTGATCAACCACCGAGAGCAGCGAGTTGACATCTGGGGGTAGATAGATCCGGACGATTTCCGGACTCTTATTCATCATCACGTCTAGGAAGCCGGGATCTTGGTGGGTGAAACCGTTGTGATCCTGCCGCCAAACGGTGGAGGTGATCAGCAGATTCAGCGAAGAAACCGACTGCCGCCAGTTGATATGCTTGCAGATTTCCAGCCACTTGGCATGCTGACCCACCATTGAATCAATCACGTGAGCAAACGACTCGTAGGTGGAGAAAAAGCCATGCCGCCCGGTGAGCAGGTAGCCTTCCAGCCAGCCTTCTAAGGTATGCTCGCTCAGCATTTCCATCACCCGACCGTCGGGCGATAGCTCGGTGCCGTCTACATCTTCGGGGAAGTACTCAGCGATCCAGAACTTCTTGCTGACTTCGTAGATAGCGCCCAGTTTGTTGGAGGTGTTTTCGTCGGGGCCGAATACGCGGAAGCTATTCATGTTGTTCCGCATCACGTCGCGCAGGAACACGCCCGTCGGCTGGGTATTGCCTGCTTCGATTGTGCCTGGTTTTTCGACATTCACCCCATACTGGCGGAAGTCCGGCATGTTCAGCTCTTTGCGGAGCAGACCGCCGTTGGCATAGGGCGTGCAGCCCAGCCGCTTGGTGCCAGTCGGGGCAATCTCCTTGATTTCGGCCTTGAGCGTGCCCTGCTCGTCAAACAGCTCTTCGGGTTTGTAGCTCCGCATCCAGTCTTCCAAAATCTGCAGGTGCTCTGGATTATTGTGCATTGCGCCCATTGGCACCTGGTGCGAGCGCCAGAAGCCTTCCACCTTATGGCCGTCAATGTCGCCGGGGCAAGTCCAGCCTTTGGGACTCCGCAGCACAATCATCGGCCAGCGCGGGCGGGTGGCAATACCGCTGCTGCGAGCTTCCTGCTGAATTTTCTTGATTTCGGCAATGCAGTGATCCATTGTGGCGGCCATTGCCTGGTGCATCGACTCAGGATCAGAGCCTTCGACAAAATAGGGCGTCCAGCCGCAGCCCCGGAAGAACTGCTCTAGCTCCTCATGGCTGATTCGGGCAAAAATTGTTGGGTTGTTGATCTTATAGCCGTTTAAGTGCAGGACAGGCAGCACCGCGCCATCTCGGATTGGGTTGAGAAACTTATTGGAATGCCAGGAGGTGGCCAGCGGGCCGGTTTCAGATTCACCGTCTCCAGGCATCGTCACTACAATCAAATCGGGGTTGTCGAAGGCCGCGCCAAAGGCATGAGAGAGGCTGTAGCCCAGCTCGCCGCCCTCGTGGATTGAGCCAGGGGTTTCGGGCGTGCAGTGGCTGCCGATGCCGCCGGGGAACGAAAACTGCCGGAAGAATTGCTTCATCCCCGCTTCATCTTCAGTGCAGTGCGAGAAAAACTCGGAGTAGCTACCTTCTAGGTAACAGGGGCCAATGAATCCAGGTGCGCCGTGCCCTGGCCCGACCATGAACAGCATGTCCTGGTCGAGCTTTTTGATGATCCGGTTGATGTGAATGTAGAGGAAAGCGATGCCAGGGCTGGAACCCCAGTGGCCAAGCAGGCGGTTTTTGATCTGGTCGTCGGTGAGCGGCTCTCGCAGCAGCGGATTGGTCTTCAGGTAAATCATCCCAATTGCCAAATAGTTGGCGGCGCGCCAGAAGGCGTGCATCTTGTACAGTTCATCTGAGGAGAGCGGCGCACCTGGCACAGTAGCTCGCGCCTTGCCAAATGCGCTTAAGGAGGAGAGGTCAGAAGAGCTGTCAACAGTGGATCTTTCGGGGGTTGCTACCATAATGCTATGCGTGACAGGGGTAATGGGTTGACCTGGCCGAGAGGGTAGCTAAGACAGCGCCCAATCAGCACAAGCATTCACGGGGATCATTTGCTGGAGAGACCTGGCATCCAATCCCTGAGGGGTTAACTAGACCTTTTTCAGCCGAAAGCGGTATTAGTCCTCAGGATTATAAGGCAGGTAATTCTGACAAGTTTAGTAAGCTAGACACACTCTCTAGAGAAATTTGGCGGCGGGTCAGGGCAAAGCAACGCACCCGCAGGTCAAGCGCCGCAGGAGCTGACTTCAGGATAAATTAAGATTTGCCGTCAGGCAGGCGTGAGAGTCATCAAGCTTTCTAGAGTTTGTAGCAACACTTGCTCGTTGTAGGGCTTGGAGAAATAGGCGCTGGCTCCCAGCCGCATTGCCAGATGTCGGTGCTTGTCACCGCTGCGCGAGGTCAGCATTGCGACCGGAATTGTCTTGAACTGCGGCGTGGCTTTGACGCGGGTCAAAAACTCGTAGCCGTCCAGTCGCGGCATTTCGATATCGCAGATCACTGCCTGCACGGCCAGCCCTGCCAAGAGCCGATCCAGCGCGTCTTGACCGTCTTTGGCCTGCGCCACCTGATAGCCCGCTCGCTCCAGCGTCAAGGCCAAGAAGCGCCGCACGTTGATCGAATCATCGACAATGAGTACCGTTGGCTGGCGATTTGGCGGCTGGCGATCTTGCTGGCTACTGAGGGCGGCGGGCTGAGCGGGCAGGGCGGCAACGCTCAGGCTCTCGATCTGGCTATGTTCACAGCTGGCAATCCAGCGCAGCAGGTCGGTGAAATTGACCAGTGGCACGACGCGACCATCGCCCAAGATAGCGCAGCTGCTAAATCCGGAGGGCAGCGGCAGACCGCCTTCCACCTGTCGCAGCGCCACCTCTTGTTCACCCCAGCAGCAGTCTACTTGCAGCCCTAGCCACTGGTTTGTCTGACCTGACGCCTGATCTAGATTGGCTTGGTTGATCAGCAGCACTGTCGGCACGCTAATCGCTGCCTGACTGTCCAGCCGATCGACTGGATAGGGGCGATGGAACTTCAGCCACTGCGAGAGTTGCAGCAGCTGCACCATATGGCCATTCCAACTAAAGGCGCGATTGCCCGCCGTGGAGAGCACTTGCTCCGGCGGCACCACCATAATTTCGACAATTGCGTCGGTGGGGAAGGCCAGCAGCATCCCTCGGCATTCGGCCACCAGCACCCGCGCCACGGAGAGCGTGAAGGGCACTGACAGCGTAAAGGTCGTGCCCACTCCGGCCTGAGTGGTTACCGTCACCTCGCCCTGAATTTGCCTGAGGCGGCTGCGAACGACATCCATGCCCACACCCCGCCCAGAGAGCGCCGTTACCTGCTCGCTGGTGCTAAAGCCGGGTTCAAAAATCAGCGACAGCAGCTCGTGATCAGTGGCGGCATCTAGCAACAGTTCGTCGAGTCCCATCTGGCGGGCACGGCGGCGAATTTTCTCGATGGGGATGCCTGCACCGTCGTCGCTGAGCGTAATCACGGTGCGGTTCTGCTGATGGGATGCCCGAATCTGAATCCTCCCTTCAGCGGGTTTGCCCTGTTGCTGCCGCAGTTCCGGGGGTTCGATGCCGTGGTCGAAAGCGTTCCGCAACAGGTGCATCAACGGCTCGTTCAGGGCTTCGAGGATGCTGCGGTCGATGGAGAGCTGTTCGCCTTCGACTTTCAGCTGGACGGGCTTTTGGTATTGCAGCGACAGCTCGCGCAGGGCCCGCGGGAAGCGGTTGGTGATGTCGGCAAACGGACGCATCCGCACTTGCGTCAAGCGAGTCTGGAGCTGGCGGGAGGTTTTGTGCAGCTCGCGGGTAGTTTGTTCAGCATCGTCCAGCCCTAGGTCAATATCGCTGGTGACTTCCTGCACCTGCACGATGGTTTCCATCACTTCTTGGGAGAGCAAATGCAGGCCGCTGTAGCGGTCGAGTTCCAGTAAATCGAAGCTAGCGAGACTGCTGGTTTCGGGAGGCGCTGAGAGCGAATTTCCGAAGCTAGCTCCAGTCCCCAACGCCTGCGTCTCCACTTTGTCATAGGCATCGCGCAGATCCATGTTGGAGGACTCCAGCAGCTTGACGCGCTCGGTGAGTCCCGTCACCAAACCGCGCAGCCGCTTCAGGTGTAGATCCAGGCCATTGCGTTCAATGATTAGCTCGCTGAAGAGATCGCTGAGCTGGTTGAGCTGCTTTACCGAAACGCGCACGGTGCTGTCAGTCAAGTTTTCGACCGGATTTTCCTCGGCGGCGACCTGCGGTTCGGGGCTGCGGGCGGGCTGCGGACTGGACTGCGGACTGGACTGCGGGATGGGCTGGCTCAGGCGGAAGGGAATGGCGATCGGCTCAACCTCAATTCCTTGAGTTGTCTGATCTGCAAATTCTGGCTCAGCAATCTGTGCAATCTGTGCAATCTGTGCAATCCGTGTGATCTGTGCAATCTGATTCGGCAAATCGTCAAGCTGGCCAGTCAGGATGAGCGCCTGCGACTCTCGCCAAGCCTGCAAAGCCTGCTGAGCAATTTCGGGAATCTGCGTCGGGGCTGAGGCTGCTAGCGCCTGAGCAATCGAGCCGCAGAGCTGTGTAAAGGCCGGAAGTTGCAGCATCTCACCCAGGCCGCCCAGCTCCTGCGTCAGAATTTCCACTTCTTCGCGCAGGCGTGGGTCAGAGGCCGCCAGCACAGACTCCAAGCGCTCTAAGCAGCCCTCCACTTCGGTCTGGAACAGCAAAACCACCACCTCTTGGCCTTCTTCGGGCGAGAGGATCGACTGGGCATCTTCGGGGGCAGGATCGCCCAACTGCTGGTGCAGCTGCTCAAAAATGGGATGGGCGTAGCCCGCCAGCCAGTCGGGGGCAACAGCCTGCCGCTGACGATACCAGTCAATTACCTGCCGCAGACAGCCGACTGCCGCCAGCAACAGCTGCTCGATTTGGCCATCGACCTGCACCGACCGCTGCACCTTCAGCACCTTAAACGAGTCCTCTAGCCGATGCGCCAGCTCGCTCAGCGTCGAGTAGCCCATCATGGCCGCACCGCCTTTGATCGAATGGGCGGAGCGCAGGGCAGCGTTGACTTTTTCTAGCTCAACGCTGGTTTGGGATAGTCCCAAAATCGCTGACTCTAGCGTGCCGAGATATTCTGCGGCCTCGTCGAGAAACTGAAGCTGAATTTCGAGTTCCTGATTCTGTGTCTGATTCGACATGGGTTCAGCCTGCAAAAGAATGGACTGGGCGAGAGAGTATGACTAGAGAGCATGACTAGAGAGCCTTAACAGATATCGCGGCAGATTTAAGATTCGGCTCAAGATCAGCCTCCACCTCAAACGCACCCACCGAAGCCTGCAACTCCTGGGCGATGGCCACCGTTTGGCGAATCGCATCTGATACCTGCCGCGACGAGCTAGAGGTTTGTACGGACACCTGGGCAATCTGGCGCATCAAGCTAGAAACAGCGCCGGAAGTTTCCACCTGCGACACGGTTTCTGCCGAAATCGACTGCACCAACGCATCAATTTGGCGCGAGACGCTCAGCATCTGGCCGAGGCTCTGCTTGGCCGATTCGACCAGCTCTGTGCCTTCCACCACCTGACTGGTGCTCTGCTCCATGGCCTCTACCACCTGCGTGGTTTCCCGCTGAATCGTTGCCACAATCGCCTCAATCTCGCGAGTCGCCGCCGCCGAACGCGCTGCTAGCTCGCCCACCTCTTCGGCCACGACCGCAAAGCCTTGGCCTTCTTCACCCGCACGAGCCGCCTCAATGCCAGCGTTGATCGCCAGCAGGTTGGTTTGCAATGCGATCTGGTTAATCAGCGACACCACCTTCGAGATCTGCTGCGAAGATTCGCCCAGTCGTTTTACCTTTTTGGCCGTTTCGCCAATCGTTTCGCGCAGGCTGAGGATGTTCTGCACGGTCTTGTCCATGGCGCTACCGCCCATTTCAGCAGTGGTTGAGGCATTGCGCGCTACCTCTGCCGCCTGCTGGGCTTTGGCTGCCACCTGCTGGATTGAGGCGGTCATCTGCTCGACTGAGTTGAGGGTGCGGGTGGTTTCGTCGGCCTGCTGGAGCGCCTCGTCGGCCAAGAGCCTCACCGCATCTTCGTTTTGCCCCAAGGCGCTGTTCACCTGCTCAGCGGACTGCTTCACCTGGGTGACAATCTGGCGCAGGCTTTCAATAATCGAGTTGAAAAAGTCGGCGACGATGCCAATCTCGCCCGCCGAGACATCTGCACGCACAGTGAGGTTCCCATCTGAGGCAGATTCGACGCTGCCCAGCAATTCCAAGAGCTGCATTTGCAAAGCCTCTTTTTGGTCGCGCTGCTCAGTGGAGAGGGCTTCGGCCTGGAGACGCGCCGCCTCTTTTTGGTCAAACAGGCTGACCTGCTCAATCGCGTAGCCCAGCTGGATGCCGACCTGCCGCATCAGGCTAATTTCGTCTTCCTGCCACTGACGCGGCGCAGCGCACTGATGCAAAATCAGCAGCCCCAGCAGCTCTTCGCTGACCAGAATCGGCGCGACCAGATTAGCCTTGACCTGAAACGGCTCAAGCTGCCGCAGATGGCAGTCGGTGAGATTAGCCTCGGTGATATCGTGAGTAGCCTGCACTCGACCCTGGCGATATTGCTCCACGTATTTGGTGGCAAAGCAGGGATCGTGGATCTGCTTTCGCAGCGCTGAATTCCACCCGGCTGCGACCGATTCAGCGACGATTGTGCCCTGCCACTGGTCGTCAAACAAAAAGACAATCGCCCGATCGGCTTGCAGCACCTCCCGAACGTCTTGCACCACGGTTTGAAACACCTGCTGCCGATCCAGCGAAGCCCGCATGTTTGAGATGATGCCGTTGAGCTGACGTTCGCGCTCGACGAGCATCCGCTGCTGCTGCAAGAGATTGGCCTGCGACAGAGCATAGCCAATCTGGGTTGAGAGCTGCTGCATCAGCTCCCGCTCTCCGGTATCCCAGCGGCGAGGCTGCGAACATTGATGGGCGCAAAGCAACCCGACCAAATCTGCGCCGACCAAAATGGGGGCAACCATATTGGCTTTGACCTCCAGCCGCTCCAAAATTTCGCAGTGGCAGTGACTCAGCTCAGCTTCAGCCAGGTTTTCAATCGTGGAGATCCGGCCGGCCCGATAGCGCTCTAGCGACTCTGACGTCAGCGGATCGTAGATCGTCTGCCCTAGCCCCTCCAGCCAAGGTTCACCCACCGATTCGGCCATGATCTCGCTGCTCTGGTAGTCGGAGCTGAAGCGATAGATCAAGACGCGATCGGTTTTTAGGATTTGCCGCACGCCCTCCACCGAGACGCTCAGAATTTCGGTTGGCTCCAGCGACCGCCGGATCTGCAAGGTGACTTCAGTGAGCAGACGAGCACGTTCGGCGTTGCGCTGCTGCTGCTCACTCTGCCCCACCAGCGAAGACTCCGAGGCCGCCACGTTGCTGGCCAAGTCGTTAAAAGCCAGCGCTAGCTCGCCTGTTTCGTCCTGGGCAAAAACCTTGGCTCGCGCTGTTCGGTCGCCTTGGGCAAACTGCATGGCCGTCTGCCGCAGCCGCTCAATCGGGCGGGCAATCGAGCGACCCAGCATTCCGGCCAATAGCATATCGGTAGCGACAGCAACGGCAGCGATGGCGAGCTGCACCAGCAGGCTGCGTTTGAGCATGGTGTTGAGGTTTTGCTCAGAGGTGCCGCGCACCAGAATGGCAACGGGCTGCTCTTTGAAGTCGGTGATGGCTTGAGCCGCCATGGTGTAGGTCTGATCGCCCAGCCTCACCCGCTCAGTCACCACCTTGCCGCCTGCTGCCGCCGCTTGCTCCAAGAGCTGAGTCTGGGGCAGCGCCACGTCGCGGGTCGCTTGATCTAGCGAGCTGGCGTTGCCCAAATGCATTGAGGTTGCTAGATCAAATGCGCCGTCGGGCTGGCGCTGATAGATGGCGCTATAGCCATTGTCAAAGGCTTCTAGGGTATTCCGCACAATCGGCAGCTTGCCGTTGACTATATCGCCAGAAATCAGTACGCCAATCACGGCCTCGGTCTGTGGATCTTTGACGGGTGTGAACGTATAGCGAATCAGCGAGTCCTGCTGTGGAAAATTGGCGGGCAGCGGCGGGTTCTCGGCCTTTAGCTCTGCCCAGCTGACAATCGCGCTGACTTTAATTTGACGCGGGTTGGCAAGCACTGTACCGACTAGCCCTTGGGGATCAAACTTCTGGCCGCTGCGGTCGGCGTTGGCGCTGGCGATGATCCGCAGGTCGGAGCCAACCAGCGTCGCATATTCAATCTCGCGGGCTGTGATTTCGTTAGCCAAGATTTCGCTGACCTGAGCCTGCAAGGCACCTAGAGCCTGACGGTCGCGGTGGGCTTGAGCCGCTTCAACCACGGCGGCATTTTCAGACTGACCCCGAAAGCCAAACCCCATCTGGTTGATTTTGATGTTGTATTGAATGTCGGTCACGGCGGATTCTGACTTGGCCTGGTTGAGCAGCTGCGCCCGCCCCGCGCTGACAATCAGCCAGGAGCCAACCCCTACCAGCCCCAGCACCGAAATCACCTCGGAGGCGAACAGCGCCAAGAGCTGCTTGCGTCGAATCGGCAAGTTGTGAAACCAGCGGGTGATTGGAGTGGCGGGCGGAGCCTGCTCGGTATCCACAATCTGTCGGGTTGCACCGCGCCAGCCGAGCGTGCTAGCGAGAGGCACTGTATCAGTTCCGGCATGAGTCACAGTATTATTCCCGGCAGGCGAATCGGCCAGTAAATCAGCAGATGGCCCAGTAGGTGAATCAGCAGGTGAATCAGCGGCTCCCGGTCGAGCCTGACGATGCGGAGATGTTGGAGGTTGAATAGTCATCAAGGAAACACCTTAAACGAACAGGAAACAGCCAGCGAACAGATCTAAGAGAAACAGGCCAAAAATAGACGGAAGAGCAGGAGCATAAAGTCGTGTAAAGCCCTGCCCAAAAAACCAGCTGCGACGCTAGGCGTGATGCCGCAGCACTGGAGCCTGAATAATCGCCTCTGTATCCAGAATCAGCAGCATCTCTGGCTTCTCGGCGGGCTGAAGCGCACAGCCGCGCAGGTAGGGCACAAGGGCTTTACTCACCTGTCCAATTGGCGACTGAATCTGGCTAGAGTCTAGCCGCACCATGCCTTCAACCTGCTGCACGGCCAGCCCCAGCGGCACTGCCCCCACCTGGATCAAAATAATGCTGTGCTGCTGAGCGTTGAAGTCGAGCGTTGAGAGCTCCAAAAGCTGCCCCAAATCTACGACCCAGATCACCCGGCTGCGGCGGTTCATCAGCCCCATCATGGCGGGTGGCAGGTTCGGCATGGGTGTGAGCCGCCGCGTCGGCAGCACCATCGCTTCTTGCACCGAGCGCATCGAGAAAACGGCAGGCGTTTGGGCATTGAGCCGAAATTTGAGATAGGCATCCCCAGCCGACTGAATCGGGCGTGGGGGCAAGGCAATGGCTGAATCCATAGAGCTGCAAATTGAGAGGCTAACGGCACCGAAATCCAGCTGAAATTTAGACGAAATTTAGACGAATCGATTGGCCTCGACCGAGCGCAGGACGCGGATTAACTGCTCTTGGGTGAAGGGCTTGGTAATATAGGCATCTGCGCCTTGTTTCATCCCCCAGAGCCGATCAATCTCCAGATTTTTGGAGCTGCAAATTATGATGGGCACTTTCTTGGTTGCAGGATGTTTTTTAAGGCCGCGGCATAGCTCAAACCCGCTCATCCCAGGCATCACAACATCTGTTAAAATCACGTCTGGCGTTTGGGCAATGGCTTTACTCATCGCCTCTTTGCCCGTCTCAGCGCTGATCACCGCATAGCCAAACTCGCGCAGATAGTGGCTAATCAACGCCATCTCAGACGGCGTATCCTCGACAATTAATATGGTTCTCATCATGCATCCATTATTTGAGATGATTCGGGCAAATATTCTAAAGCCAACTGAGCCAGCCCAGCCAAAAACTAGCCGGAAACTTAGCTCAGGTGCTTAAACACCATTTTCATCAGGTCGGCCTGCGTAAACGGCTTAGTCAAATAGCCCGATGAGCCGACAAGCTTAGCCTTCGCCCGATCGATGAAGCCAGTGCTGCCCGTGACCATGACAATCGGCGTGCTGCGAAAGCTGGGATGCTTACGCAGCAGCGAACATAGCTCATAGCCGTCCAGATTCGGCATGGTGACATCGAGCAAGATTAAGTCAGGGCGACTGCGAATTACCTGCATGAGTGCCTTGATCGGATCACTGATTAACACAACCGAAAAACTTTTATCGTCTAGGAATGAACTAATCCTCTGAAGGACAGCAGGACTATCATCAATGCAGGCAATTGTATATGTCTTGGTATTGACATCAGCGATCGGCTTCGATGCCGCCTGGATATGGTCTGAGAACCACTGAGGCGTGAGAGGTTTGATTGCATTGGCAGCAGGCCAGTGACTGGGCAGCGCGGCCGGCGCGTCTTGAGGCTGCGGCGCAACCTGCTCTGTAGCAGCTGGGCTGGAGGGAAACTCCAGCTCGGTATATAGCTCATGCGTGGCGTGAAGTGGCTCTAGCGCAGGCTGAACCAACTCCGCTGGATGCTCAGCATGCTCAACGTACCCCTGCTCCTCAGCTTGTGGGGGGATGCACTCGCCGTCATCCTCCGGGAAGTCTGGGAGAAATTGCTCTCTCTGATACTCAGGCAAGTACCGATCGGTAGCAGGGCGGCTGTATCGGTCTAAATTGGCTGAATTAAACTGATCTGAGTACCGCTCTAAGTATGGCTGAGAGGTTGCAGATTGAGTTGCAGATTGAGTCACAGGTTGAGTCGCAGACTGCCGCCGCTGAAACTGGGTTTGGCAATCCTCGGCAATCTGACAGAGATCAAGCCAGCAAAACTTAGGCAGATCGGCCAGCAGATCTCGTTCAATCAGGGCGTGACTGCCCATCTGAATCGGTAGAAATGCCCCGATCACCTCCCGCGCCATCGCCTCGATGAGCGTCCCGGCCTGCTCGGGAGTCAAATACTGCTGCTCGACTAGCCAGCAAATGGCTCGGTAGTCGCCGTTGGGTGAGAGTTGCTCGGCAGTCGGCATCTCTTCAAACATCAGCCGCACCTGGACGCGGATGGCGCTAACCAAGCTGGGAGCCTGGATGCTGAGCAATCGCAGATGCCGATCTAGACGACCAAAGGGATCGGTTAGATCGGAGGCGTAGACCAGACTGCCCTGCTCAAGGTGCAAAAACCAGGTGCTGCCGCTGCTGGAAATTTGGAGACAGCCCTCTGCATCATGACTGACATACTGCGCCAGCAGATTGAGGGGATGCAGCCTTTGAGCAGGCCGATACACCCCATTTGAAATGGTATTCATGAGTACTCCGATTCATCACACACGACTTGAAGCCAAGATAACCGCAGTCGAAATTAGACCTATAAAATTAGACCTATAAAATCAACCTGCCTAACGCAACCGATTACCCACGAACTACCTGCTTAAAAACTAGCCAAAGCAACTGAACAGGGGATGAACGAAGCTAACCGAGATCGGCTCAAAGGGATGTAAAACCCTAGAGCTGATGCCGGAGATGAGCCGAACGCGAACGCACAGATCACAGCAGATCTGACTGTTAAGCTACTTGCTAGGCAGTAGATTACCTGGAGCCATTTGCAACCCGCGAGCTGATGGCCTGATGAACAATGCCTGACATAGCTCTGAACGCTTAGAGTCAGCAAAGACGTTCTTCGCCGTGAATTGGCTTTGAGCAGATTTTGAGCAGGGTGGGCGAAACGTGATCAGCTAGATAGTTTGTAGCCTAGTGAACCTAATCAGATGCAGCCTAAAGGCGGGGAACTTTTGCCAGAAATGGCTTGAGAATCAACGGGTCATTGAATCGATCCTGCTTTTAAGACTATCAGATGAAATCGTTAAACGGATCGTCTCTACATTAAAAATTCGGTTTGTAATCCGTAAAGATGCGGTAAGTTTTGGCTGGGGATCTGTTTCTTTTAAAGAAATAGTATAGAGAGTCACTAAATAGGTGACACCAACCTGGATGGAGCAATGTTTGACGGCTCAAAAAATTGTCCCCAATAGATTGGCACCCGATAGATTGGCACCCGATAGATTGGCACCCGATAGATTGGCACCCGATAGATTGGCACCCGATAGATTAGCACCCGATAGATTAGCACCCGATAGATTGGCACCCGATAGATTAGTGCTCTGTAAATTAGCACCCGATAGATCAGCACCTAATAGATCAGCACCCGACAGATTGGCATTGCTCAAGGTTGCTTGCCGCAAGATTGCCCAAGGTTCAATCCAATAAAGCCCCAAGCGGTTGAGGCTAACTCCTGCTGGGAAACAGGTCGCTGGATCGGCAATGGCCTGCTGGAAGCGGGTCTGCTGGATCACGGTGGCATTTAGATTGGTGGCTCTCAGATTCGCGAACCGCAGGTCGGCAAAAGTCAAATTAGCGGCAGTAAGGTCAGCCTGGGCGAGGTTAGCCCGCCGTAGATCAGCGCCAAACAAGCAAGCCTGATGCAGATTGGCAGCTGTCAAATCAGCCTGAGTCAGATCGACACCGCTTAGGTCAGCACCACTGAGATCAGCTTGAGCGAGCTGAGTTTGGGGGGCGATGAAAGAGAGCTTGGCGGTTACCGGGTCAAAGTCTGGCGGTAGCTGAGTCAATGGGTCATAGAGCGCACCTTGGAGGATAGCCCGATCGAGCTTGGCTTCTAGCAGGTTGGCCTGCCGTAAGTCAGCCCGACAGAGCCTAGTCAGGCTAAGATTGGCACTGATCAAACTGGCCTCGCGCAGATCTGCGCGACTCAAGTCAGCCTGACTCAAATTGGCAGCACTCAGGTCAGCCTGCCATAGCGTGATAGCCTCTAGCTTCAGCTGGCACAGCTCTAATCGAGATAACGCCGCGCCGCTAAAGTCCCGCGCTCCGGCGGCATATTGCCTCAGTAAAAAATCTGCCTGCATGTCATCCTGTTTGCAGAGAACTGGTAGCAAAAAACTGGCGGCAGAGCGTTACTTGCAGAAAAACAGCTGATCAAGATGCGAAGCTATCGCCTGCCGTTTGGCAGAAGGACGCCGCCTGATTCGATGACTCGGCTTCTGACTCGGCTAGCTTCGCTTCAGGTTGCCATCGCCACAGGGCATAGACTGGCTGGTTTCCCGGCTGGTCTCCAGATATAGCAGTCATTAGGAGGTGATCAGCTATTGCGCTCAGCCGCTGAGCCTGCTTCAAGGCGGCAGCACGTGTTGGCAGCAGCCTCACAAAACTGTAGTATCGGCGTTCTATCTGTAAGGCAAGTAGCCGCCGCGGCGGCTGATCTAGCCAAACCCGGCAAATTTTGCAACTCTCCAGCCAATCGGCCAGTTCAGTGATCTGAGGCGTGAGCTGATAGATAACGGGTGATGTTGGTAGAGTTTGCGCTGAAGAACTGGCCGATTGGCTGGCTGGCTGGCTGGCTGGCTGGCTGGCTGGCTGGCTGGGCTGCGAGGGCTTCAGCGCTGCTGGCAGCATGGCCTCCGACTCGAATTCCCATTCAGTCTGGTCGAACTCGGTAAAGTCACTAAGCTCATCCAGTGAGCTATAGCTGGAAAAAACTTCAGCAGGCTGGCTGTTCATAGGTTGATGGTTGATCGCTTGAATATTGACCGCTCGAAAAGTCTGGAACCTGGATATTGTTCGAGAGCGGTAGCGCACGACCAAAAGCTAACTGCTGGCCAAAACCTGATTATTGCGATGAAATCCTGAGCTTAAAAAGCTTGTTCTGTAAGCCCCATTATTATAAAGACTTTTATAAAGACTCTCTGAACTCAACGGGGCTTGGCTCAGGCGGCTTGCCTAGAGATGTAATTTTGGCTTAAATCAATGCAGTGCCGACTGCTCTGTAAATTCACCCGCTGCTCTAGATCAAAGTACCCAACATAGAGTACCGTACCAATCTAGGCTAATCCGGTCAAAATCAGCGTTGAAGGCGCAATAAATTTAGGTTAATGCGGCAGCAGCCTAGCAGCTTAGCCTAAAACTTAGTCTAAAATGATACTGCAAGGAAAGGGGGAACCGCGGTCTGTGAAAATAGCATAAAGCTCGCTCTGAAGTTGCAAAGTTAGATAGAGCATTTCGGTATTTAGACCTAGTAGGTTCCGGATCACAAAGACCGCAGACTGGATTGAATCAGGAAGGCGATTGGAAGGCGATTGACAGACTCTAGAGCAAAATCGCCACAGGGGCACTCCAGCGCAAAAAAGCGCCAGATGTTGAGAATGTTCAACAGTATGGCACAATTGCTGTTGCAACATGCTTAGACTGGCAGATTTTTGGTGTTTTTGGCGTTACTGATGGTTCGCGATGAAGTATTTGTTAAAACCGCTTGGCCACTGCTTGACAACGGCTGTAATGACATCGACCTTACTAAGGCTCTATGCTTTGCCTGCCATAGGAGCTGCCACGCCTGATCCTGACAGCTCGTCTGCCTCAGCGCCCGATCAGCTGCCCAACCAGCCAGCCAATCAGGCTAATCAGCTCGCTAGTCCTGCTCCGGCGATTTCCCCTCCCGAAACCCTGCCCGCCGAATCCAGCGCCAGCCTCTCTAGCTCAGCCCCCACTGCACCCTCAGCCAAACCACAGGCCGAGCTAGAAGCTGCGCCCCCAGCTCAGAATCCATCTGAGGCCAAGCAGCCGGACGATTTCGCTCAGCCAGAAACTAAGCCAAGTCCTGAACCAACCGCTGCTCAATCCCCAGCAACTCAATCTTCAAAAGGCCAGCCTGCATCTGTGCGGACTGTAGCCGGGATGCGACAGGTCGTTGAGAAGCGGCTGGCGGCAATTGTTGAGCAAGATAAATTGACCCGCGAAATTCAGTGGCAGCGGCAGCTAGTCTCTACGGTGATGCAGTATGCCTGGACGGGGCGATTTGATGAGGCGAGACAGGTGGCCAAGCATCCTGCCCTCTCAGCTGAGCTACAAACTGAGCTACTCGCCAAAATCGAGCTGGTTCAGATGGAGCAGCAGCCCCCAATCGCTGGACAGCCTGCCACTCCGGCCTCGAATCAGTCTCATCGTCCGGCCACAGCATCCGGTCGCGACGTTCCGGGCATTTCTGGCTACACCAGCGGGCGTGTTCTGCCTTACACAGCAGTCTCTCTGGGACAGCAATGCCCAACGCCAGACGCAAAGCCCAGCGCCAAACCCTCTAAACCCGCCGCCCAATCTACAGCAACCGCAAAGCGGACAACTTCAGAGATTCCCGCCTTGGTGCCTGCGCTTAGCCAAAATCTAGCGTCTCGGCTGGTGCGCCTGAGTCAGATGCCAGCCGCGATTCAAACTCCCGCCCAGTTTGCAGGTATCGTCAGCCAGTTGCGGGTTGCGCCAGCTGCACAGCCAGCAAATCCCGAAACGCGACTAGTCGCTCAGGCTCAGCAACTCGCTCCCGTGACTCAGACTGTAACTCAGCCCATCACTCAACCCGTCGCCTCTCGCCAGCAGGTTGCCCTCGCCAGCCCTACGGCTGAGCGTCTAGCTGCAAGTCAGGCGACCAGTCAGGCGACCAATCAGGCAACCAGTCAGGCTTCTACTCAGATCCTCACTCAGACCTCTACAGGGCTACCAGGGTTCTGGAGTCTCGACCAGATCTTGGGAGCCGCAATCGATCAGTCACTGGAGCAGTTTAGCTTTGGTCTGCCAGACTGGATCGCAAAACCGCTGAGCGCCAGCTGGTGGAGTTCGCCCATCGCTCAGTCCAGTCCTGCTGCCGAGCGGATTGCGTCGCTGAATCTGGAGCCGCTAGAGCAATCGCTGACCGATCCACAGCGGGGCAGCAGTATTCAGCTTGGCCGCGAGCAGCTTGGCCGCGACATGCGAAAACTGTCCAGTCTTACCCTGCCAGCGCTTGCCAAGCCTGCTCCGCTGCAAGCAACCGCTCCCGCTCAGCCCGTCCTTTATAATGCAGCAGCGCTACTGGCGATGAACTGCACTCAAAGCTCGCTGACTCACTACAGCGGTGATCAGATGATTGACCCTGCTAGCTCAAAGCAGATGGGCTGGGTGAATCTGAGTTTCCCGCTGCCCGTAGCAGCCGTGCTCACCTCTGCATTTGGCTGGCGCATCCATCCAATTTCGGGGACGTTGAGCTTTCATACCGGCATGGATCTGGGTGCACCAATGGGAACGCCAGTGCTGGCCGCTGCTACCGGGCGGGTGGTGGCGGCCGACGAGATGGGCGGCTATGGGCTAACGGTCGTAGTTGAGGCCAGCAATCAGCGCAACCTCTACGCGCATCTCTCCGGGATTGCCGTTCAGCCGGGAGCACAGGTGCAGCAGGGCACAATTTTGGGCTGGGTGGGCAGCACTGGCAACTCAACCGGACCGCACCTGCATTTTGAATCGCAGGTGGCGACTAGCAGCGGCTGGACAACTGTAGATCCAATTGCTAGCGCCACCCTGGCAGCAGTCCAGCCGTAAGCTTAGCCTCAAAGCTCTTGACCTTGGGAGCTTTAGGCTGGGAGACTTGCAGACTGCGCGTATTTGGCTAGCGTCATCTGGATTGCTGCGGCTAGCGCCTCTGGCTGCTCCACCATCGATAGATGGCCGCAGTTGGGCAGCTCGCTGACATTGTTGCCGCAGCATTCAAACGCCGGGTGGAAGCTGGCTAAATGATGTACATATTTAGGCTCCATCATGCTGTCGTTGGCTCCAGCAATAAACTGCACAGGTTGCCGTAGGCGAGCCACCACCTGCGGCAGTCGATGCACCTCAGCTTCAGTGGTGGATTCGAGCAGTGCGCCCAGCGCGGCGGCGGGTTCAGCTACGGCCAAATCGTGAAGTCGCTGTTTGCCCCAGCGTAGCGGCAAGGGCTGCGCCACATTCAGCCAGGCCAGCGGAAAGCCCAGCAGGGATACTTGCGACAGCCAGCGCGGACGAGAGCGAATCAAGAATTGACCCACGGCGCGAAATCGCTCAAATTCTTCTTTGAGGTAGATGCCGCCGCCTGAATTGACGCAGATTACGCCTGCCACTTGGTCAGGGGCTTGATCGGCAGCCCAGAGAGCGATGCTGCCGCCTAGCGAATGCCCGACGAGCCAAGCGTTGTCAATCTTAAGCTGACGCAGCAACAGGCAGAGATCGCTGGCGTAGGCTTCTAGACTGTAAGTAGCGCTGTAAGTAGCACTCTGAGCGGCACTCTGAGCAGCATCAAGACCTAACGGCCAGGTAGCCTGACGCTGCGACTCACCGAAGCCGCGCAGATCGTAGGTGAGGCATTGATGAACCGCAGAGAGCCGATCAACAAGCGGCTGCCAATAGGCGCGGCTCAGCAGCCAGCCATGCACAAACACCAAAACAATCGGCGAATCAGTAGGAGCAGAAAGCTCGTAGCGATGGGGAAACCCCTGAATCTCTATCGTTGCAACCATACCGAGTCGAGTACCTTCTGACGCTAGCAGCTCAACAGCCTCATCTTCAATCATAAGTTCCAGCGGCACTGTCACCAAGCAATTTCTCTAGTCAGCAGCACCTCAAGCAATTTTGCTCAGATTCGGGCATCCTAAGCTGAGTCGTCTAGAAGTTGTTCTGCTGGTTTCGATTTGCCAACCTGGCTTTGCTTTCGGGGGCTCATCAGCGGGTTGCTGAATGGACTGCCGAGTGAAGTCTTGAACAGGGCGCTTAACAGGACGATCTTTCCTTTCGTAAATTAGGGCATTGCGCGATTGGATGAGGAGAGCGGCAGAGAGACGCTCATCTCCTTAAATCAGGAGCAATAGATCTTTGAACTATGACAAATTCAGTTCCAGAAATCGTCAGGCTGCAAGCTAAGGTCTTAATCGTTGAAGATGAGCTAGTTGTGGCTGAAAATATTGCCAGAAATCTGAGCAAACAAGGATATATCGCAGTAGATATTGTAGATACCGGCGAAGATGCGGTTTTACAGGCTAAGAATACCTGTCCAGATATTGTCTTGATGGATATTATGCTACAGGGTGAACTCGACGGCATTGACGCTGCTGGGATTATTCGGCAAGAGCTAAATTTGCCGGTGGTCTATATGACAGCCTACGCCGATGATACAACCCTAGAGCGCGCCAAGCAGACCGAACCCTATGGCTATTTGGTCAAGCCTTTCAAGCCTTATGATCTGAGAACCACGATTGAGATTGCCCTGCAAAAGCATCGCACCGACAGCGCTATGCAGGCTGAATATTTGGCGCAGCTCGCGCAGGCCGAAACCAAGCTCACTCAGCTCACCCACCGCGACCTGCTCACTCAACTGCCGACCTGGAGCGTATTGCAGGCGGCATTTGAGCAACGCGTTGAGCAGATGCACGGCGCGGTAACCTTTGCCGAATCTAAGAACCCACCGCTGATTCCAGTTTTCTGCGTTGGACTCGATCGATTCCATCGGATTAGCAATCACTGGGGCTACAAAGTCAGCGACGATTTGTTGCAGGCCATCACCGACCGAATTACGGCCTGCATGGGCGAGAGCGGCAAGCTGGCTCGCACGGATATGAGTGAATTCGCCCTGATTATGGAGTCGGTAGAGCATAAGAGTCAGGCCGAGATTATGGCACAAGCCCTGCTGAAGAGCATTGCGGCTCCTTTCTGGGTCAACGATCAGGAGATCTTTATTACGGCGAGCATCGGGATTGCACTCTACGGGCGGGATGCGGAGCAAGCCGATGCCTTATTGCGCCGCAGTCGCCGGATTATGCATCACACCCAGCAGCAGGGGGGCAATAGCTATCGGTTCTTTAGCAGGCTGCTGCGCAGCGACACGATTGACCGACTGGTCTTGGAATCAGATTTGCATCATGCGCTAGAGCGACAGGAGCTACTGCTGCACTATCAGCCCAAAGTCAACCTACGAAACGGCAAAGTCACTGGGGCCGAGGCGCTGTTGCGCTGGCAGCATCCCAAGCAGGGCATGGTTTCTCCAGCTGTGTTTATCCCAATTGCTGAAGAGAGTGGCTTGATTGAGCCGATTGGCGAATGGGTCATTCAAACCGCCTGTCAGCAGCTGCGCGACTGGCAGCTAGAGCGCGTGCCGCCGATCAAAATTGCGGTCAACCTGTCGAGCTGTCAGTTTAGCCAGCCGCAGTTTCATCAGCGTATCCGGCAGATTTTGCAGCAGACGCAGGTGAACCCAATCTGGCTGGAGCTGGAGCTGACCGAAAGCACGCTGATTCAAAACGTTGAGCTGACGATGCACCGCCTGCAAATGCTGAAGGCGCTGGGGCTGCAAATTGCGATTGACGACTTTGGCACGGGCTATTCGTCGCTGAGCAATCTCTACCGCTTTCCGTTTGACATCCTGAAGCTGGATCGCTCGTTTGTTCAAGATATTCACGCCAACCCTAAAAATGCCGCCATCGCCACGGCAATTATCACGATGGCGCATCAGCTCAACCTGAAGGTGGTGGCTGAGGGCGTAGAAACCATCAACGAGCTAGCCTTTCTGTTCGAGAAGCAGTGCGACGAAATTCAGGGGTTTTTATTTAGCAAGCCGCTGCCGCCGCTGGAGTTTGCCGCCCTGCTCAGGAGCGGCAAGCGGATGAAGTCACTGCCGACTAGAGAGAGCTAGCCGCACAAAACTTGTTGAGCTGTGTGGCTAACTCGGATAGCGGCAGCACGGCATCCACGCAGGTTTGGGCAATGGCGGCTGCGGGCATCACGTCGCTCTCAGCCGTGGCAGGTTCCTGCACCAGCACCCGTCCACCCTTGGCTTTGATGGCAGCTGCACCCGCCGCGCCATCGTGGTTAGCTCCAGTGAGGATTACACCAACTAGCCGCTGACCGTAAGCATCTGCCGCCGACTCAAACAGCACGTCAATCGAAGGGCGCGCGTAGGAAACTGGCGGATCGGTTGAGAGTAGAAAAGAACCCGGTTCGACCAGCAGATGGTAGTCAGCCGGAGCCAGATAAATTTTCCCAGGTTGCAGCTCGTCTTTATCTTCCACCTCGCGCAGCGGCAGCCGCACGCCCTGCTGCATGGATTCCATTAGCCGATGCTGAATATCCCAGTAGCGATGCTGCACAATCGCAATCGGAATCGAGAACTCTGGTTGCAGCTGCTGCAATAGCTCTCGCAGTGCCCGCAGTCCGCCCAGCGAAGCGCCAATCACAATCAGAGCGGGTGCTGTAGCTGCCCCAATCGGTGAACTCACAAGCGAACTCATCAGTCCAGCCTCCGAAAGATCTTTTCGCTCTTGACCAATGCCTCGTATTCTGACTCATAAGGACTGAGCCGCAGCGATTCTTGCCGCCCCAGCGCCAGAATGCCAAACCGACAGAGGCTTTCGTGAAACAGTTTGTGAACGCGCCGCTGCAAGACGGCATCAAAGTAGATCAAGACATTGCGGCAGAGGATAATATTAAATTCGTTAAACGAGCCGTCAATCGCTAGATCATGCTGGGAGAACAAGATATTCTCGCGCAGCGAAGAGCGAAAAATAGCGCTGTCATATGCCGCAGTATAATATTCCGAGAACGAACGTTGCCCGCCTGACTGTAAGTAGAACTGCGTATACTGCTGCATGAGTCCTAGCGGATAGATGCCCGTCTGAGCACGTTGCAGCACCCGCTCATTGCTGTCTGTGGCGTAGATGCGGCAGCGATTATACAGCCCTGCCTCTTGCAGCAAAATGGCCATCGCGTAGACTTCTTGGCCTTCCGAGCAGCCAGCGTGCCAGAGCCGAATGTAGGGGTAGGTGGAGAGCAGCGGCACCACCTGCTGCCGAAATGCCAGGAAAAAGCTGGGATCGCGGAACATCGACGTGACGTTGACCGTGATGCCCAGCAGCATTCGCTTGAAGGCAGCAGCATCGTGCAGCACTAGGTTTTGCAGCGCCGAGATCTGCGTTAAGCCTTCCGTTTCTAGAACTTTGCGGATGCGGCGTTTCAGCGAGGCGCGAGCATAGTTGCGAAAATCGCAGCCGTAATATCGATAGAGACCTTCGAGCAGCAGTTCTAACTCGATATCCTCCAAGTCTGGTCTAGCTGTTCTAGCGCTGTTAATGTCCATTTCCGCTCAAATAACCTAGCTCCAACCAGTTGATCACAACGTCTCCAGCAAATGCCTCCAGCATAGAATTTCGCCTGCTCAACCTTCACCCATCGCGAGATAGGGCAGCGCTACAAATCTATCTTTCGGGCGATTTTCTTGCGTCAAAAGATAGAGTTAGTCTATGGTTATTTGCTCGATTCATGTTTAGACGCATCAAAATTGGCACGAAAGTTGCGGCCAGCTTTGCCCTCGGACTCGCCATCTTCAGCATAATCTCTGCTGTGGCCTATCAAGGCATTCAGCGGCTGATCGAGACTTCAGAGCGCGAAGCCCATACCTTCAACGTACTGGGGCAGCTGAAGCTATTGGATGGTCAGCTCAATGGCGCAGAGTCTAACAATCGAGGCTATTTGCTCACCGCTGACGATGCCTATCTGCCGTCCTATAACCAAGCTGTGGTGGCACTCAATCAGGCGCTCCAAGAGCTGCGACGGCTCACCTTAGATAATCCTGAGCAGCAGCGCCGTCTCGATCAGCTAGAGCCAGTGATCAAGAACCGAATCGATTTGATGCAGCAGCGAATTGAACTGCGGCAACAGGGCATTGAATCTAATCAGCAAAACCTGCCGCGCGGGCGCGGGCTGCAAATTACTGGCCAGATCAAAGAAATTTTGGGTGCAATAGAACAAGAAGAGCGGAATCTTCTAGAGAAGCGCTCAGCCTTAACCCGCCAGTCTACGGTTGATTCACTCAATACTATTCTTTACGGTATCCCCTTATATGCACTGCTACTAGGGCTGATTGGTCTGGCTTTAGCTCGCAATATCTCTAGACCGTTAGAAAATCTCGTGACAGCCGCTGAACGGATCAGCGACGGCGATCTCTCCACAGATCTGCCGTTAACTCCGCGTCAAGATGAAATCGGTCAGCTCAATAACGCCTTCAGCCAGATGGTGAGCAACCTACGCGAAAGTACCCGCAAAAACGAGGAGCAGTCCTGGCTAACGACCAACCTGGCTCAGATTACTCAACGGCTGCAAGGGCAGCGCGACTTGACTCAGGTGGCGCAGCTGATCCTCTCGGCAATTGCGCCGCTGGTAGAGGCGCAGCAGGGCTTGTTCTATCGCCTAGATGCAGAGGCCGAGCCGCCAGTGCTGCGGCTTTTGGGCAGCTATGCCTATCAGTCACGCAAGCATTTAAGCAATCAGTTTCAACTGGGGGAGGGGCTGGTGGGGCAGGCGGCGCTAGAAAAGCAGCGGTTTGTGCTCACCCATGTCCCCAGCGACTATATTCAGATCAGCTCTGGGCTAGGCGAAATTCCACCGATTAACATTGTAGTGTTGCCCGTGCTGTTTGAAGATCAGGTGACGGCAGTGATCGAACTAGCCTCGCTTCAGCCGTTCAGCGAAGTCAACCTCAAGTTTCTCGATCGGATTGCTGATAGCATTGGCATTGTCTTAACCACGATTGCCGCAGACAACCGCACCAGCGAGCTGTTGATCCAGTCGCAGGCGCTGGCGCAAGAGTTGCAAAATCGACAGGCGCGTTTAGAAGACAGCAACCGCCAGCTAGAGATCCAGGCCAGCGATCTGCGTGATTCAGAGGCGTTGCTCAAAGAGCAGCAGGAAGAGCTACAGCAAACCAACGAGGAGCTACAGCAGCTGAACGAAGAGCTGGAAGAAAAAGCCGAGCTGCTGGCGCTGCAAAAGCGCGAAACCGAGCAGAAAAATCAGGAGATTGAGGCGGCTCGCCAGCAGCTCTTTCAAAAGGCCGAAGAGCTGGCGCTCAGCTCCAAATACAAGTCGGAATTTTTGGCGAATATGTCGCATGAGCTGCGAACGCCGCTGAACAGCCTGCTGATTCTGGCGCGGCTGCTCTCTGAAAACAGCGACGGCAACCTCAGCGAGCGGCAGGTTGACTACAGCCGCACGATCTACTCAGCCGGAACTGACCTGCTGGAGCTGATCAACGATATTCTCGATCTGGCCAAAATTGAGTCAGGGATGATGGCGCTGAACCTAGAAGTGATGCCCTTTGCTGACCTCAGCATGTTCTTGACTCGCACCTTTGAGCAGACTGCCCGGGACAAACAGCTAGAGTTCCAGGTCAACCTCGATCCAGCGCTGCTCGCCAGCCTCACCACTGACCCCAAGCGCCTCCAGCAGGTCTTGAAAAATCTGCTCTCCAACGCCTTCAAATTTACCGAGCGGGGCAGCGTGAAGTTGCAAATTGCGCCTGTCCAAAAAGCGCTGGGGCGAGAGTCCAGTCAGCCGCAGGCAGCAGTTGCCTTCACCGTGGAAGATACCGGGATTGGTATCCAGGCCGACAAGCAGAAAATTATTTTTGAAGCCTTCCAGCAGGCGGACGGCACAACCAGCCGCAAATACGGCGGCACCGGACTAGGGCTGTCAATCAGCCGCGAGCTGGCTCAGCTGTTGGGCGGTCAAATTGAGCTGGTAAGTCAGCCTAATCAGGGCAGCCGCTTCACGCTGTATTTGCCGACCCAGCCACCCGCCGCTTCGTTGCCGCCTGCTGCCCCAGCGCTGCCTGTTGTGCCTGCTGCCCTGCCGTCCCTGCCTGCTGCCCTGCCGTCCCTGTCTGCTGCGCCGCCGCTGCCCGCCGCACTCGCAGATGATCGCAGTAGCATTCAGCCAGATGATCGAGTTTTGCTGATCATTGAAGATGACCTCAACTTTGCCCAAATTCTGCTGGAAATGGCGCATCAGCAAGGCTTCAAGGCGCTGGTGGCAGCGACGGGCGGCGATGGACTGACGCTGGCGCAAAATTTCCTGCCCGTGGCGGTGATGCTCGATTTGCGGCTGCCCGACATGGACGGCTGGACAATTCTCGACAGGCTAAAGCACAACCCCAACACGCGCCATATTCCGGTGCATATTCTCTCGGTGGATGAGGAGCAGCAGCGCGGCTTGCAGGCGGGTGCCATTGCCTATTCGCAAAAGCCAGTCTCGGCGGAAACCATTCGGCAGGCGCTGACCAACATCAAAGGTTTTGTAGAACGTCGGGTGAAGCAGCTTTTAGTCATTGAAGATGATCCGATGCAGGCACAGAGTATCATTGAGCTAATTGGTAACGGAGACGTGAAGAGTACAGCGGTGCATACCGGAGCAGAAGCGCTGAATCTGCTACAGTCGCAGTTGTTTGACTGCATTGTCCTGGATCTGGGCTTGCCGGATATCAGCGGCTTTGAACTGCTCAATCAGATTAAGCAGAACGAGCGCTTGACCAAGCTGCCGATTATTGTCTACACGGGCAAAGAACTGAGCCGTCAGGAAGAAACCGAGCTACGTCGCTTTGCCGAAACAATCATTGTTAAGGACGTACGCTCGCCCGAACGACTGCTCGACGAAACAGCCCTGTTTTTGCATCGCGTCCAGGCCAACCTGCCGCAGCCCAAGCGTAATATGCTGGAGCAGTCTCGCCATGAAGATCCGGTGCTGACTGGCAAAAAGGTGCTGATTGTCGATGACGACGTGCGAAATATCTTTGCCCTGACGGGGTTGCTAGAGCGCTACCAGATGCAGATTATCTACGCTGAAAACGGCAGAGACGGTATCGAACAGCTTGCTGCTAATCCAGATACGAACATTGTGTTAATGGACGTGATGATGCCAGAAATGGACGGCTATGAAACCACCCGCGCCATCCGCCAGCAACCTCAATTCCTAGCTTTGCCGATTATTGCGCTCACTGCTAAAGCCATGCAGGGCGACCGCGAAAAGTGCCTCGAAGCCGGAGCCTCCGACTACATTACTAAGCCCGTTGACACCGAGCAATTGCTGTCGCTGATGCGGGTTTGGCTCTACGGGCGTGGCTAGAACTGCGAGCCGCCAATCAAGAGAGACGGGTGTTGATATCGTTACTATTTTGGATAGACTGCTGCTTCCCAATCTCCTCAATCTTCTCAAAAACGATGCGAAATCAACTCCCGATCCGGCTGCTGCGAGCGATCATCTGCTTTGGGATTGCGCTGCTGCTGGTGCTGAGACTGGGATCGCCCTCAGCGCTGGCTCAGGCTGGCTCGCGGACTGCCCCTGAATCAACGACATCCGAAGCAACCGTGACGCTAGACGGTCAGCCGATCTTTCAAATCAGCGACGCGGGGCAGTACAGCGCCCAAGCGCGAGCCGATTTGATCAGCCTTCAGCTCCAAGCCGCCTTGCAGATGGCCAAACCGCTGAGCGTCAAAATTGAGCCGCGCAACCGCCTGCCGACCCTGCTGCTCAACGACCGCTATCTGCTCACCGTCACCGAGCAGGATGCCCAGCCCAACAGCACGCCCGACGAGCAGGCGATCATCTGGCAGGAGCGGCTGCAAACCAAACTGCGGCAGGCACTGGCCGAGCGTCGTCCGGCTTACCTGCAAAAGACCATCGCCCTAGCCATCGGCATTATCTTAGCTGTGGCAGCGCTGCATCTCGGGCTGAGGCGGGCACAGCAGCGAGGCTTGCAGTCTTTGCAGCAGCTCTTGCACATGCCAACAGATGCCAGTAAACCTTCGCGGCCTGTTGAGGGACTCTCAAAGCTGCTGCTGGCGCTGGTTCAGGCTGGACTCTGGATAGGTGCCGCGCTCTATATTGCCAACCTGTTCCCGCTCAGCCGCGCTTGGAGCTACCGAGTTTCTGAGGCACTGTTCACCAGCTTGACTTCGCCGCTGATGACGCTGGGTCGAAATGCCTATTCAGTCATTGATCTGCTGCTGCTGGCGCTGCTGCTGCTAGCGCTGTTTTCACTGGCGGGCATGGCGACAAATCTGCTGCGCTCGCGGGTGCTACACCTAGCCGGGTTGAGCCGAGGGGGGCAAGAGGTGATTGCCACGCTGACCAAATACAGCCTGATCACCATTGGGACGCTGGTGGTGCTGCAAATTTGGGGGCTGGACATCAGCTCGCTGACGATTCTGGCGAGTGCGCTGGGCGTCGGGATTGGCTTCGGCTTGCAGAATATCGTCAAAGACTTTGGCAGCGGCCTAGTGCTAGTTTTTGAGCGACCCATCCAGGTCGGGGATTTTGTGGAGGTGGGGAGCTTTAAGGGAACCGTGGAGCGGATTGGCGGACGCAGCACCGAGATTCGCACGATGGATCACGTCTCGATCATTTTGCCCAACTCGCGCTTTCTAGAAGAAGAGGTGATCAACTGGAGCCACCGCAACCCAATTTCGCGGCTGCACCTGCCGGTTGGCGTAGCCTACAGCTCTGAACCCGAAGCAGTCAAAACAACGCTCTTAGAGGCGGCTCAAAGCCATCATGAGGTGCTGAGCAGTCCGCCGCCGCAGGTCTTTTTTACTGGATTTGGCGAGAGCTCGCTAGATTTTGATCTACTCGTTTGGATTACTCAGCCCAGCCATCAGTTCATCTTAAAAAGCGATCTCTATTTTCGGATTTTTGCACTGCTGCGAGAGCGGCAAATTGAGATTCCGTTCCCGCAGCGAGATTTGCACTTGCGTTCCGGCACGCTCAATCTTTCGCCTCAGATAGAAGCGCTGTTCAAGCAGCGGCAGCCGTAAAGACGCTGTGCCCGAGATTAGCTTGAGCGCGCTTCCCTCACCATCTGAAACAAAATGCTATATTTATAGACTGTGACTTTTTGAGATGTAGGGCAGGTAGTTATGACGAAGCGGACGCTTGAAGGAACCAGCCGTAAGCGGAGAAGAGTGTCGGGGTTTCGGACGAGAATGCGGACAGCCACCGGACGGCGCGTGATTCGGGCACGCCGGAGTCGCGGTCGCGCTAGGCTGTCGGTATCGGGCTGAGCGCTGAATCCCCTAGAGACCAATTCTGATCGTGTCTCTGCCCAAAGCTCATCGACTCCGGCATCGGCAGGATTTTAATGCGGTCTATCAGGTTGGCTCACGGCAGTCCAGCCCAAATTTGGCGTTAAGAGCGCTACGACTGAAGCCTACTATCAAGGCATCGCTGACGCTGGAGCCAGCGAATGCCCCCACTCAGATTGGCATCTCAATTAGTCAGAAAGTGAGTAAGCGAGCGGTGATCCGCAACCGGATCAAGCGTCAACTTAAGGCTAGCTTTCGGGCGTTGCTGCCGCAGGTTGCCGCAGGCTGGCAGCTTGTAGTAGTCGTGAAGCCCAGCGCTACTCAGTGCAGTTATGAACAATTTCTGCAAGAATTAGAGCAGTTATTGTGCAGGGCAAAAGTGATCAATGGGCGTTAAAGAAGAAGTGTTTTACGAAGGTGGCCCCCATCTTGGCGACCTGATTTTTAATATTCTGCTGGGATTTACGGTGATTTGCCTGCCGCTGACTGCTGGGGCAGTGAGTCGAGCCATCTGGCTACGCTATCGGATTACCGACCGACGCATTTCGGTTATTGGGGGTTGGATGGGACGCGACCGCTCCGATATCATCTACTCAGAAATTGCTAAAGTCGTGACCGTGCCTCGCGGCTTGGGGGCTTGGGGCGACATGGTGATTACGCTCAAAGACGGCAGTCGTTTGGAACTGCGAGCTTTGCCCCGCTTCCGCGAAATCTATGACTACATCAACCAAAAGCTGTCTCTCAAGGCTCAAAACGCCAGCGGCGCAATTGGCCAGTAGCAGGTGGCAGAGTCTCGCGGCACTCAGCAAGGCATCAGATCTGAATTTGAACCCACGTTAGGTAGATACAGCGCATGGATTTTGGCATCGGATTCCTCTCAGACAATGTAATGCTGCCGATCCTAGATTTTTTCTATGGGATTGTGCCCAGCTACGGTCTAGCCATTGTGGCGCTCACGCTGGTGATTCGGTTTGCGCTCTATCCGCTCAGCGCTGGCTCAATTCGGAGTATGCGCCGCATGAAGGTGGCGCAACCCGCCATGCAGAAGCGCGTCAAGGAAGTGCAGGAGCGCTACAAAGACGATCCGACCAAGCAGCAGGAGGAAATGGGCAAAGTCTACAAGGAGTTTGGCAACCCGCTAGCGGGCTGCTTTCCGGTGATTTTGCAGATGCCGATCCTGTTTGCGCTGTTCGCCACACTGCGGGGATCGCCGTTCTCAGACATCAACTACACGGTGGATATGCAGATTCTGCCCCGCGAACAAATTGAGCAGATCCAGCCGCAGGCATTTGTCACCAAACCGCAAAATATTTACGTCTCAGACAACGTACATGCGCCTATTTCTGCTGTCTTACCCGGCGGCAACCAGCTTGCCGTGGGCGAAAAAACGCATGTCCTGTTTCAGACCGCCACCGGCACGCCGCTGAACGAGCTGATCGCTGAATATCCTGAGACCGAGCTGCAACCCCACTGGCAGATTACCAAAGGGGAGGAACTCGTCAACGTAGACGAAGACGGCAATCTCGAAGCTGTCAGCCCTGGCGAAGTCACCCTGCAAGGCACAGTTCCCGGTTTGGCAGCCAATAAGGGCTTCCTGTTCATTAAGGCGCTGGGTCGGGTCGGCGCGTTTGGCGAGAACAACAGCATCAACTGGGACATCTTGATCATGGTGCTGTTCTTCGGAGTCAGCCTGTACATCAACCAGCTGCTGTCAGGGCAGGGGCAGAATACTGGCGCAAATCCTCAGCAGGCGGCGGTCAACCGCTTCACCCCGATTATTTTCTCCGGCATGTTCCTGTTTTTTCCGCTGCCGGCTGGGGTGCTGATGTATATGGTGATTGCCAATATTTTCCAGACTGCTCAGACCTACATCTTGTCAAAAGAGCCGCTGCCCGAAAATCTGCAAAAAATTGTGGATGCCGAAGAGAAAAAGCTAGAGTCGCGTGAGGCTCTGCCGTTTGAGCCAAAAGCTAAAGCTGAAGCCACTAAGGCAGAGACCAAGCCTGAGGCCAAGTCAGCCAAGCAGACGCCGAAGGCTACCTCCAAGCAACCCCCCAAGGCAACCCCCAAAGCCACCAAGTCAAAAGTGACGAAAGCCTCCCCCAGCGGAGATTCTAGCCCTCAGAAGAAAGCTTAGCCCATGGATGCACAGCAGATTCAGCAAGGCCAGCAGTGGCTAGAAGAGATGTTGCGGCTCGCTTGCTTGCCCGCCGCCGTGCAGGTTGACCAGAGCCAGACTGAGGCCGAGGGCAGCTGCTGGCTAGTGATTGACCAAGCGGCTCTCAGCCCCGCTCAAACTGAGGCGCTGATTGGCACAGGCGGCAGCGGTCTCGACGCGATCCAGTATCTGGCCAACACGATCCTGAATATTGGCAAAGCTGAAGGAGCACAGACGGCCTACACCGTGGAGCTGGCAGGCTACCGGATGCAGCGACAGGCCGAGTTGCAAGCCCTTGCAGAAGCTGCTGTACTCCAGGTGCGCGAAACGGGAGGCGAATACGAAATGGCGGCTCTCTCTGCAGCTGAGCGGCGGCAGGTGCATACCTACTTAAAAGCCACCTACAGCGATTTGGCCACCCAGAGTCGCGGCAAGGAACCTGACCGACGCTTGGTGGTGAGTTTGGCGGTGAGTTTGATGGGCGAAACGGAAACAGCCCCGTAGAGTCAGGGCTGGAGAAAGGCAGGAGCGCAGTTATGGAAGTTATTTATATTCCGCAGTTGGCCAAAGCGCCAGAGCAGACCGAGAAGCTGACCGTGCTGCACCATTTACCCCATCTGGAAACGCTGACTCCGGTGCAGGGCGAAGTGCTGGTAACGCACTGTGGTACTTACCTGGATGTCAAAGGCCATGCCGAGGCAATTGTAACGCTGAGCTGCGATCGCTGCCTGCAACAGTACAACCATCGGGTGCGGGTAGATGCGGCTGAGTTCATTTGGCTCCAGCGCGCCGAGGACGATCCGCTGGCTGATTTGCTAGACCGTGAGGTCGCTCTAGAAGATCTGGTTGAAACGCTAGAGCCAGACGGCTACTTTCGGCCCTTAGACTGGCTGTACGAGCAGTTTTGTCTAGCGCTGCCGCCTAAACAGCTCTGCGATCCAGCTTGCCAGGGCATTCCCTTTGAGGCTGAGCCGCCGACTCAGATTGACCACCGCTGGGCTTCCTTACAGTCTTTGCAGTTGCTCAGTGAAAACTTGCAGGGCGAGAATCTGCAAAACTAGCGGTCTCTGCTTTTAGGCTCAGGATGAGATGATGAAAACATCGTCTTGCTTTTACCCATGAGTTTTAACGACGAATTTGAACTGCTGCTGCGCGCCCGCTACCCGCTCATCTATGTGCCAACGCGCGAAGAGGAGCGGGTGGAGGCGGCGATTGCTCAGTCGGCGAAGCGGCAAGGGAATCGCGGCATCTACATCTGGGATTTTGTCGAGGGCTATCAGGGCAATCCCACGGATGCAGGCTTTGGCCGCCGTAACCCTTTGCAGGCGTTGGAGCTGGTCGAAAAGCTGCCAGCCGCTGTGCCTGCGGTGTTTGTGCTGCGCGACTACCACCGATTTTTAGAGGATGTGGCGATTGCCCGCAAGCTGCGTAACCTGGCGCGCCTGCTGAAATCGCAGCCCAAAAATATTGTGCTGATCTCGCCGCAGCTTACCATTCCAGAAGATTTGAGCGAGGCGCTGACGGTGCTGGAGTTTCCGCTGCCCAGCCTCACCGAAATCCAGGCCGAGCTAGAAAAGCTTCTGGCTAGCACCGGGCAATCTACCGATCCGAAGCTGATGGACGAGCTAGTGCGTTGCTGTCAGGGGCTGTCGATGGAGCGAATCCGGCGAGTGCTGGCCAAAGGTATCGTCACGCATGGCGCATTGCAGGCCGAAGACCTAGAGCTGATCCTGGAAGAAAAGCGGCAAACCATTCGCCAAACCCAAATCCTCGACTTCTATCCCGCCACCGAGCGGATCTCGGACATTGGCGGGCTGGACAATCTCAAAGACTGGCTGCTGCGACGGGGCGGCGCGTTTTCGGAGCGGGCGCGACAGTATGGCTTACCGCATCCGCGCGGGCTGCTGCTGGTGGGAATTCAGGGCACGGGAAAATCATTGAGCGCCAAAGCAATTGCCCACCACTGGCATCTGCCACTGCTGAGGCTGGACGTGGGGCGGCTGTTTGCGGGGCTGGTGGGCGAGTCAGAATCCCGGACGCGTCAGATGATCCAGCTAGCCGAGGCGCTGGCTCCCTGCGTGCTCTGGATTGACGAAATCGACAAAGCCTTTACTGGGTTTGATGGCCGAGGCGATGCAGGCACGACCAGCCGCGTCTTCGGCACTTTTATCACCTGGCTGGCCGAGAAAAAGTCGCCCGTGTTTGTCGTGGCCACGGCCAACAATATCCAGACCTTGCCGCCGGAGATGCTGCGGCGGGGGCGGTTTGACGAGATTTTCTTTGTGGGGCTACCGAGCCAAGAGGAGCGACGCGCCATTTTTGCGGTGCATCTGTCGCGGCTGCGCCCTCACAACTTACAGAGCTATGACCTGGACAGGTTGGCCTACGAAACCCCCGACTTTTCGGGAGCCGAAATTGAACAGATGCTGATTGAGGCCATGCACCTCGGCTTTAGCCAGAACCGCGACTTTACCAATCAAGATATTCTGGAGGCTGCCAGCCAGCTGATTCCTCTGGCGCGGACAGCCCAGGATCAGATTCAGCTGCTGCAAGACTGGGCGGCGGCGGGCAAGGTGCGGCTGGCTTCACGTCAGGGCATTCAGCCTCGGTAGCCGTTTGGTAGCTATCCGGTAGCAAAATCTTACGGCAGTCTCTACAATGAGGAGTCCTTGATCCTGCGAGTGCTCTATGGCGACGATGTCTAAGATATCCCAGTTCGTGCTGGGCTTCATTTTGGCAATTGCCCTGCTGTTTCTCGCCGGGGCTGGCTTGACCCGCTACATGCTCACCCGTCTAGCCACGCCGCCCCCACGCCCCAGCTTTACCAACGATCCGTCTCCCAGTCCGGCGGCGCAGGCGGCTAATCCAGATGCCAGTCCGGCAGCTAGTCCTGATCCTAGTCTGGCTAGCCCAGAACCGACCGTAGCCGCTAGCCCTAGTCCTAGCCCCTCGCCCAGTCCGGTGGGCTATGCCGCTCGCGTCACTCAGCCGATTGGTCTGAGACTGCGCCAAGAACCGAATATCGATGCGGCCACGATTGGCGGCATTGAATATAACCAGATTGTCACGGTTTTGGAAGATAGCCCGGACGGTAGCTGGCAGAAGGTGCAGGTGGCAAACGGCGCGCAGGGCTGGGTCAAATCTGGCAACACAGCTCGCGCGAACTGAGATCTATGAACCGAGCGCCAAAGCTAGGGTTAAGATGCAGTTGATTAAGAAATTTAAGCAAACCTAACGCTTGGTTACAAGATGAGGGCTGCAAATCCAGACGACTGGGCTTCGGTGATAAGTTAATGAGAAGGATTTTTCGAGCCTGCTCAATTAGCTTTAAGAATTTAGCATGTATAACAAGAATACGAAGAAAGACTGGCTGGCGGCTTCGGTAACGGCGGGCATGGGAGCTGGAATTCCGGCTTATTTTGCGGTCACGCAGGGGCAAAACCCGCTGATTGCCTTGGGCATTACCGGTCTAGCCATTTCATTAGCGCTAGTGATTGACCATTTCTGGTAATTGGCAAGAGTTATGTACCCGCTTTCAAACCAGCCCAGCTTCAACGGGCTGGTTTTTTGATGCGAATCTTGAATTTGCATCAAGCTGGCTCAAAAATAAATCGTTCATTTTTTGAAAACTGTTCTAAAATTCCTCACTATTCGAGGCCGCTTTAGAAGCTGTTTGTAAAAGAATGTGTATCCCTTAGTCATGCAAGGCTTTCCGGTGTTTTTAGAACAATTGAACTAAATATTCGAAGAGCCTGTCCTGCAAGGGTTGCAAGGTTCTTCATACTCTTTTACAAACAGCTTCTTAGATCCAGAACTTAAGATGCTTTTTAAACTCTAGACGCAGTAGGTTGACTATCCCCACGAAGCACTATGACCCAAACTTCCAAATCATCACTGCTAGGACTGCTGGCCGCGACGCTAGCGCTTGGCCAGCCTCTTGCCGCTCAGGCTCAATCCTATCCCTCTGATCTGATTCAACCTAGCGACCAGGGCGGTTCTGTCGCTGAACTTCAGGAGAATCTGGCCAGACTCGGCTACTACAGAGCTGGGGTGACAGGCAATTTCGATACGGCGACGCAAGCCGCTGTCTTGCAGTTCCAGCAGGCCAACGGTCTGGCGGCAGATGGCATTGTCGGAGCAGAAACCCAGGCAGCGCTGAATGGGGAAGCTAGAGCGGCAGATCCAGGCGGTGCAGCCTCTACGGGCGGTGAGGTCTCTGCCTTGCAGCAGCAGTTGGTGCAGTTGGGCTACTACAACGGCGCAGTCAACGGCGTTTTTGATGATGCGACCCAAGCAGCCATCATGCGCTTTCAGCGCGATCGAGGCTTGGCGGTAGATGGCATTGTCGGCAGCGCTACAGAATCAGCGCTCTATCAGGCTCCTGCCCAATCTGCTGGTGAAACCACCGAAACGACCTACACCTCAGCGACCCCGGCGGCCACCCCAGCGGACGGTCTGCTGCAATTGGGGGATACTGGCTCTGAGGTCAGCGATTTGCAGAGTCGCTTGCAGGCGCTGGGCTACTATGACGGCCCAATTAGCGGCAGCTTTGGGGAGCAGACAGAGGTGGCGCTGACAGCCTTTCAGCAGTCGCAGGGTCTGACTGCAGACGGCATTGCAGGACCGCAGGTCGAATCAGCCCTCGCCAGCGCCGCAATCCCCGCAGCTAGCCCAGTCGTTGCCCCTGCCGCCATCCCGCAGACAGCCGTTGCGCCCGCTGTTGTCCCTGCCCCGATGGCGCTGCCTGCGGCTGCCGTGCAGGTTCCAGCCTTGCCTCCCGCAATTCCAGAAGCCGCCATGACGCCGACGCAACCCTCCGTTCAGCCGTCCTACCAGTCACCCAGCCTTCCCGGCGAAGGCGGTCGCTTTAGCGTCATTGAACTGCAAAGGCGACTGCAACTTAATGGCTTTGAGCCAGCAGAAATAACTGGCGAGTACGACTTTGCCACGCAGAACGCCATCAACCAGGCGCAGCAGTCTTATGGCCTGAGCGGTGCAGATTTTGGCAACTAAAGCACCTTTTCCAGAAACTGACAGGCGCGCTCGCTCTTGGGCTGCGTAAAAAATACGTCGGGCGGTGCGTCTTCAACGAGCCGTCCGGTTTCGAGAAACAGAATCCGGTCAGCCACCTCACGGGCAAAGCCCATTTCGTGAGTGACAATGGCCATCGTCATGCCGCTCTCTACCAGTCCTTTCATCACGTCTAGCACCTCTTTGACCATTTCTGGGTCGAGTGCCGAGGTGGGTTCATCAAACAGCATGACTTCCGGCTGCATTGCCAGCGCCCGCGCAATCGCCACCCGCTGCTTTTGGCCGCCTGAGAGTCGAGATGGGTAGACGTTGGCTTTTTCAGCTAGCCCCACTTTCGTCAACAGATCCAGCCCTAGCTTTTCAGCTTCCGGTTTGGATATCTGCTTGACTTTGCACGGGCCATAGGTGACGTTTTGCAAAACGGTCTTGTGCGGAAACAGGTTGAAGTGCTGAAACACCATTCCCATGTTTTGCCGCACTTTTTTGATGTCAATCTGTGGCTGCGTGATATCAACATTGTCGATATACACCCGACCACGCGTCGGCACTTCTAGTAGATTCAGGCAGCGCAGAAAGGTAGATTTGCCGCTGCCCGACGGGCCAATAATCGCAACTACCTCACCCTTCTCAATGTTGGTAGAGATATCTTTGAGGACATCTAGCTTGCCAAACGATTTGCAGAGAAACTCGGTTCTAATCACTTTTTCGCATCCTTAACTCAAGTCTTCTGGCCACCAGCGTAAAGCCAGTAATCATCACGTAATAGATCAAGCCCACAAAAATATAAGGCTCAAAGTAAATAAACTTCTCGGCTCTGACAATATCTGCCCGCCGCATCAAGTCCTGCGCCCCAATCGTCGAAACCAGCGCCGAGTCTTTCAGCAGCGCGATGCTTTCATTCACCAATGCCGGCAAAATATTTTTGAACGCCTGCGGCAGGATAATGTCCCACATAAACAGTGGGTAGGAAACCCCTAGCGTCATCGCGGCCTCGCGCTGGCCTTTGTCCACCGCCAAAATCCCGCCCCGAATTGTCTCCGAGCTATAGGCGGCTGAGTTGAGCGCAAAGGCAATCACGCCTGCCTGAAAGCCCGGAATCGGGTAGCCCAGGAGCTGCGGCGTAGCGTAGTAGATAATGGCGAGCTGCAAAATCAAGGGCGTGCCGCGAAAAATTGAGGTATAAAAATCGGCGAACCATTTCAGCGGCTTGATATTCGAGATCTTAAAAATCGAGAGAATCGTGCCCCAGCTAAAGCCAATCAGCGCTGAAACCAGCGTGAAGGCCAGCGTCACGCCGATGCCCTGCAAAATAAACGGAATGCTGGGGACAATTTTGGAAAAGTCTAGAGCTAGCCCCGTTTGAGCCAGAAGAGCAGACGTAAATCTCAACATGCCTGAAGCATTTATTGCTGTTATTACTACAAAATCACCGTGAGTTTACTGCCAAAAGAAATTAAAAACAGTAGCCCATGCAGCAGGCTACTGTCTCGTTATGCTGTTATTGCTCTGGTGCTGCTCTGGCTAAAAGCTTAGCCGGGTGATTAGCTTGGCGACTTGGCGGGCGCGGGCGCATCGGCTCCAAACCACTTCGTCACCAGCTCTTCCATTTTGCCGCTGGATTTCATCTCGGCCAGAATCGGGTCAAACTTGGCGACCAGCTCCGAGCCTTTGGGGAAGGCCACAGCCGAGCCAGATTCGCCCGTATTGGGAATCGTGTTGAACTCTAGATCAGGGTTTGAGGCAATGAAGCCCTTGGCCACCGTATCTTCCATGATCAGCGCCTCAACGCGACCAGCCTTCAGCTCCTGCACCATCTCGCTAATCCGGTTCAGCGGCTTAGCCTGAATGCCTTTGATATCTTTGGCGGCAGTTTCCTGGATTGAGCCAAGCTGCACGCCGACTGCCTTACCGTTCAGGCTTTCAGCTGTGGTCAGGCTGCTGCCTTTTTTGGCGACGATTGTGTTTTTGGCATCGTAATAAATGGTTGAGAAATCGACGTTTTGCTTGCGCTCGGCGGTGGGAGTCATGCCCGCCATCACAAAGTCAGCTCGCTTGGATTGCAGCGCCGGAATCAGGCCGTTGAAATCTACGTTGTCAATTTTCAGCTCATATCCCAGCTTCTCGGTAATGTGCTTGGCAATATCGACATCAAACCCAATAATTTCCTGACTGCCGCTGCTGGAATCTACATATTCATAGGGCGGATAGTCGGCTGAGGTCGCCATTGTCAGCGTATTGCTGCTGCCTGCACCGCCGCCTGAATTGCAGGCTGTCACCGTGCCAATCGCTAGAAGAGCCGTCAAACAGGCCGTGAGCCAAAAGCGAAGTCGTTTCATAGAAAAATTACTTGAAAGAAAAGATCAGTTTGGACGTTGCCAAATTTTAGTCACAAGAGACTACTCTGGCCAAACCGCCAGCATAAGTCTCAGGATACAGAAATGATTCTGGGCAAAGAGTGACTAGTGAGCAGTTAGCCCAAAAAACGGTGAGGATAGGCTCCTCACCGTTTAGTTAAAAACCCTTTAGTAAACCCTAGTAAAAATCCTGGCTGAACATTTGAAGCTGCCCTAAAGCTGATCGAGCTGTGTTTTCAGGGCTTCTAACTCCGCATCGACTGCAGCATCCTGGGGGGCTGCGGTTTGGTTGCTGGGTAGCTGAGCCTGAGCGGGAGCAGATCCACCGAGCAGCTGAGCCTTCATGGCTGCTAGCTCGTCATCCACGTTGCTGCCCGATTCCAGCATCGAAAACTGGCTTTCCAGGTCGGCTCCCGCTAGCTCAGCTGCCGCCTGTGACTTGGCCTCCATTTGCAGCACCTTTTCTTCCATCCGCTCAAAGGCGCTCATGGCGCTGCCGGTGCCCATATTGCCGACAGCTTTTTGCAGCTGCTCGTTAGCTTTGGCCGCTCCGGCTCTGGCCTTGAGCATGTCTTTCTTGGTCTTGGCTTCCGAGATTTTGCCTTCGAGGGCAATCAGGTTACGCTTCAGCGTATCCACCGTGCCCGACTGCTGGTCGAGCTGGGTCTTCATGGCCGTGGCGCTCTCAGACTGAACTTTTTTGCGGCTGAGCGCTTCGCGAGCTAGATTCTCGTCTCCTTTTTGCAAGGCTAGCTGTGCCCGACGCTGCCAGTTATCGGCCTCGGTTTGGGCTTGCTGGTACTGCTGCTGGGTGCGCTTTTGGCTGGCGATAGCGGTAGCGACAGCCTGACGCAGCTGCACCAAATCTTCCTGCATATCGATGATGGCCTGCTCCAGAATTTTCTCTGGATCTTCAGCCTTGCTCACAGCATCATTGATATTGGCTCGAACCAAGCGGCTCACACGGTCAAATAGTCCCATGACTCTAATTTTCCTTTCGGGTGTACGAGGTCAGCGGCTAGCGCTAGAAATCTAGCTACGGAAACAGCTATCGAAAGTCGGGCGTAAGTCAATCCAGAAATCTTTACTCTCTAGCCTACCGAATCTATCGCAGAATTGTCCGGCCAAACAAGGCTGCTCTCCAGCCTTCTCCTGTCATAGCATACTCAGAGAGTGCCTTCTTAAAACTCTTGGTAACCCTTCAGCAATGCCCGTGGAAACCGGAGCCTGTTTTGATCCAACAGCAGCCTACCGCTACCGACTCTGGCGGATTTGGCAGCCTGCTGCGCCGCTGATCACTTTTGTGATGCTCAATCCCAGCACTGCCGATGCTAGCGTTAATGATCCAACAATTCGCCGCTGCCTCAGCTTTGCCCAGACTTGGGGCTATGGTGGCCTAGAAGTTGTGAATCTATTTGGCCTGCGGGCAACGCATCCAGCCCAGCTCCGGCAGGCAGTCGATCCAGTGGGAGCTGACTGCGATCAGCATTTGCAGGCGGCGGTAGCGCAAGCCGAATGCGTAATTTTGGCTTGGGGCAACTGGGGCAGTCTATATGGTCGAGATCGGCAAGTTTTGAGCAGGATTGCTCCGGCAAAATGCTTCTGCCTGGGCATCAATCGATCTGGACAGCCCAGCCATCCGCTCTATCTCAAGCGAGGTTTACAGCCTCTGGCTTATTTGCCAAATTAAGCATCCAGTCGCGGATCAGTGCGTTCACCTGCTCTGGAACTTCGTCATGCGGACAGTGGCCTGCCTGCAAATAGTATTCGGTGAGCTGGGGGTAGTGCTGGCGAAATCTTGCACCGCGACTGCGGCCACTCATCCAGGGATCGCCCTCGCCCCAGAGCATCAGCAAAGGGCAGGTCAGCTGACTGAGCAGCAGGTCGTTCTTTTCACCCTGCGGCGACTTGAACACTGCCGCAAACACCGTTGCCGCCCCCGGATCGCAGGATGGACGGTAGATATCCTCAATCAGCTCGTCGGTGATTGCCGTTTTATCCAGGTAGACTTTCTCAAGCGTCTGGCGGATCACAGATTTTTGCCGCACATATTGAAACAGCAGCCAGCTCGGCAAGGGCAGCAGCATGACCTGTCGCGACAGGTTGAACAGCACCTCACGCAATGGATCGGGCTTAGCGGGCGCTTCAAGCTGAGTTTCGGTAAACGGCCCTGCTGGGTTGAGCAAGACTAGACCTGCTGCCCAATCTGGGCGCTGAGCCGCTAAACAAAGCGACGCATAGCCACCCAGCGAATTGCCAGCTAAAACCACCGGTCGGCCAATCACGCTGGCAATAAAATCTTGCAGCTGGTCGCGCCAGAGATCTGCACCATAGTCTACAGCCGCTTTCGTCGAGCGCCCGAAGCCAAGCAGGTCAATCGCCCAGACCTCAAACTCTTGGCTCAGCCCTTGGATGTTTTTGCGCCAGTGGTCAGTGGAAGCACCAAAGCCGTGCACCAGCAGCAGCGGTGGTCGCTCAAAATTGGGCTGCCCTGCCCGGATGTAGTAGATCGAATGGCCGCGCCAAGTCCAGTATTGCCCTGTAGAAGCCTGTCCTGTAGAAGCCGCTGCAGTTTGCATGATTGCGCTCGTTTTGCGTAATGACTTTATAAATATCTGTGAAGATATATTGACCATCTTAGCGCAGGCTCATTCACCGCTTGGGAGTCCCAGATAGCGCAAGCCAAGCAAGAGTGCTCTGAATTAAGTCTCTATTTAAGTCTCTCAATTTAAGTTAAGTCTCTCAGATAAGATACTCTCGGAAAGTAGGCAAAAGCTAGGGCAGCTATGGCGAGGCAACTGCAATCAGGCAGGGGTTCTGCTGGCAAATCCAGCCACAAATCTAGCGGCAGACCGCGCAGGCTTTGGTTTGAGCAGGTGATGGCGGCCTTGGCGCTGCTGAATCTGCTGCTGGTGCTGTTTGATCTAAGCTATATTCCCTGGCGAGATTTTTATCTGAGACATTTGCCGCAGCTGACTCAGTGGTACGGCGAGCGATTCAAGGGGATTGAGCCGCATCGCTTAATAGAAGCCTATCTTACGGCAGTACAAGAGCTGGAAACACAGGTTGATCTGACAGGAGTTCAGTCGCCGGAAGTCTTGCCCAAACTGGCTCAGCTTCAGGAGTTGAGTCTAGATCTGATCACCGAAAACCCGTTTGCGGCCAGCGACAAGTCCGGCACGCTAGAGCGGATCAAAAATCGCGTCCGGCGGCAGGTGGGGCTTCAGTCATCCAAAGCCGCCTTCGCGCAGTTTTGGACGCAGGATTACTTGACGCAGGCGGGCTGGGAGTCATCAATGCAGTTTTTTCAAAGCGAAATCGAGCCGCTGCTGGCCACCGCCTACTATCGCAACATTGGCGAAAACGGCAAATTCATCGACCACTTCTGGCAGCTTGACCTCTGGTTTGTGGGGCTGTTTGCCGCTGAGTTTGTCATCCGGACGCTCTATTTGAAGCGGCGCTACCAGCAGGCTTGGCTCGACACCGTGATTTGGCGCAGCTACGACCTACTGCTGCTGCTGCCGTTCTGGCGCTGGCTGCGGCTGATTCCAGTCGTGATTCGGCTCGATCAGTCCCGTCTGGTCAACTTCCAGCCGTTGGAGCGGCGAATTTTGCGCGGCTTGATTGCCACTGTGGCAGTCGAACTCACCGAAATGGTCGTGCTGCGCCTGATCGACCAAGCCCAAGAGCTGATTCGACGCGGCGAGGTGACGCGCTGGCTGCTGCGGTCTCGCTACATCGACCTGAACGGAGTCAACGAGGTAGAGGCGATTGCCAAGCAGTTTAGCGATCTGTTGATCTATCAGGTGTTGCCCAAAGTCCAGCCGGAGCTAGAAGCGCTGCTGACGCACAGCGTCACTCAGATTTTAGGCCGTTCGCCCGTCTATGCCGGACTGCAAAATCTGCCGGGAGTCAGCGCTGCTTCCAACAGCCTGACCCAGCAGCTCGTCGCCGATCTCTCCAAAAACGCCTACGAGGCGATTCGTTCGGCCTTGGAAGATGAAACGGGCGCTGTTCTGCTGCGGCGTTTGGTGGGGCAGTTGGGTGATTCGCTGAGCGCTGAGCTGAAGCAAAGTCAGGCGGCAGACGAGATTCAGGCTTTGACGATTGCGCTGCTCGACGAGGTTAAAGTCAACTATGTCGAGCGGATAGCCGCCACCGATCACGCTGAGCTGCAAGCCCAGTCTGGCCGTCTATATAGAATTGCCCAGAATAGAGCTGCCCAGGATCAGGCTTCAGAATAGTTTCTGATCGCGATTTCAGACCAATCTCAGACCAATACGCTAGACTGATGCTTAGCAGGAGGTCAGTTTGATTTCCTGCCAGTAAAATGCGCCCAGCCAAGCTGGCTTAGCGTTTTGCGAGGAGTGGGTGAGTGCCCACTTTTTTTAGTTCTTATCGTCTCTGGCTGTCTTGCTGCGTCAACTTATTGAGAAGCATTGGCAGGCATTAGGCGTAAAGAACCTGCCAGCAGCTAGACCCCTGATCACTGCAATGCCCCATCCACTCATTCCCCAAGTTCTGGAGATCGCGGCTCCAGTTGCAGCCCAGCTCGGACTGGACGTAGTGGCGGCGGTATTCCAAACCAACCAGAATCCTCCCGTGCTGCGGGTGGATATTCGCAACTTGGTGCAAGATACTGGGCTGAACGACTGTGAGCAGATGAGCCATGCGCTGGAGGCGGCGCTAGAGGCGGCCAACATCATTCCAGATGCCTACGTGCTAGAGATTTCCAGCCCCGGTATTTCTCGGTTCCTCACCACTGACCGCGAGTTTATTTCCTTTAAGGGATTTCTGGTCGTGATCACCACCGAAGAGCCTGAGGCAGGGGATAGAACCTGGGCAGGCCGCCTCGTCAAGCGGGATGAAACGGCAGTCTACCTGAGTCAAAAAGGTCGCTCTGTGACAGTGCCACGTCACCTGATCAAAGCAGTACAGCTGGTGGATCAGGATGCGGGCTGACTCCAATTGGCTGATCCACCCCTGGCAAGCTGCTGAGAAGACTGTTGAGCAAGGTTCTCGTCCTGCCCCTTGGCGTCTGTCAATTTAAGTTGTCAATTCCACAATTTCTAAATCATTCCGAATAATTCTGAAGGAGGCTCCTCCGATGTCAATGGTTACACTTCCGGGTCTGCAAGAGATGATCGACAGCATCAGCCGCGACCGCAATCTGCCTAAACATGCCGTCCAGGCCGCGCTACGTGAAGCCCTGCTCAAAGGCTACGAGCGCTACCGCCGCACCAATCGCCCTGATGTTGCCAGCTTTGACGAAGAGTATTTCATTAATTTTGAAGTTGAGCTAGATATCGAAGACGAAGGCTTTCGGGTGCTGGCCACCAAAACTATCGTCGAGGCAGTTGACAATCCGGATCACCAGATCTCGCTGGCCGAAGTGCAGGAAGTGGCCGATGAAGCCCAGCTCGGCGATACGGTGGTGCTAGATGTCACGCCTGAGCAGGGTGAGTTTGGCCGGATGGCGGCGATCCAGACCAAGCAGGTGCTGGCTCAGAAGCTGCGAGATCAACAGCGCAAGCTCATCCAGGAAGAATTCCAGGAGATTGAAGGCACAGTGTTGCAGGCGCGCGTCCTGCGATTTGAGCGACAGTCGGTGGTGATGGCGGTGAGCAGCGGCTTTGGTCAGCCAGAGGTCGAGGCCGAACTGCCGAAGCGCGACCAGCTTCCCAACGACAACTACCGCGCCAACGCCACCTTCCGAGTTTTCCTGAAAAAAGTGCTAGAAGGCTCGCATCGAGGGCCACAGCTCTTAGTGTCACGAGCGGATGCGGGCTTGGTGGTCGATCTCTTTGCCACAGAAGTCCCCGAAATTGAAGATGAGATCGTGCGGATTGTGGCGGTTGCCCGCGAAGCCAACCCGCCGTCTCGCTCGGTTGGCCCCCGCACCAAAATTGCGGTCGATACGCTGGAGCGCGATGTCGATCCCGTCGGAGCCTGCATTGGAGCTAGAGGGTCGCGAATTCAGGTGGTGGTCAACGAGCTGCGTGGCGAGAAAATTGACGTGATTCGCTGGTCGCCCGACCCGGCCACCTATATTGCCAACGCGCTTAGTCCGGCGCGCGTCCAAGAAGTGCGACTGATCAACCCCGACGAACGACAAGCGCATGTGCTGGTTCCTGACGATCAGCTCAGCTTGGCAATTGGCAAAGAAGGCCAAAACGTCCGGCTGGCAGCTCGTCTGACCGGTTGGAAAATCGACATCAAAGACAGCGCCAAATACGACTACGATGCCGAAACCCTGAAGATGGAAGCCCTGATGGAAGAGCGTCGTCTGGCCCGCGAAGCCGCAATGGCCGAAGCAGAAGACTATGAAGAGGACTATTACGACGAGGAGCTAGAAGCATTTGAAGCCCTAGAGTCCGAGCCAGCCGAGACCGCGATGGGTGAAGCCGAGACGGTGACTGAGGAGAGCAAGGCTGTCCAAGCCAGCGATGAATTGGAGCGCGACGGCTTTGGCACTGCTGCTACAGAAGCGCTCCAGCGCCCTTAATCCCGATGCCTCAGAACTACCGTCGCTGCGTCAGCTGCCGCAAGCTAGACCATCGAAACAGCTTCTGGCGAATTGTCCGAGTCTTCCCATCCCAACAGCTACAATTAGATCAAGGGATGGGGCGCTCGGTCTATCTCTGTCCGCAGGCCGACTGTCTCAAGCTCGCTCAGAAGAAAGATCGGCTGGGACGCTCGCTGAGGCTGACAGTACCAGAATCTTTTTACCAAGTGCTCTGGCTGCGGCTCCAAAGCTCAAACAGCCCAGAAGCTGCAGCTTCATCTCCGGCAGTTGAGCCAGCCCATTCAAACTTGAGCAGCAGCGAAGATTGGCTGAAAGATCGGCAAGAACAGAACTGAAGCGGTAAGATTGGCTGTGAGAGCAACGCATAGAATCTGAATTGCAGCAGGCGGCTTCAATTTTTCAAGAATTCGTGCAAGATGGTAGTAGGGGTAGTTGCAGGTCGCTCCGGCCTCATTTCAGGTCGAGTTTTTGAGAGCGGATCACCAGACAAAGGGGAATTTAAGCTGATTCTCCGTCATAGCTCCGTCATAATTATGGGTGTCTCTATCCCCAGTGACGCATTTACGATGACGTAAAGTTCAAAGTCGGTTACTTTAGTGCAGGTGTAAATGTAGTTTCAAAAACAGTAGGTCAATATGTCATAACAATTGGGACGCTGAGAGGGCAGTGGATGAACAACGGAAAAGTGAGAATATACGAATTGTCAAAGGAATTGAATTTGGACAACAGAGAAATTTTGGCGGTCTGCGACCAGCTTGATATTTCAGTCAAAAGCCACAGCAGTACGATCACAGAGGCTGAGGCTGCAAAAATTCGGAGCGCCGCCGAAAATCTGGTCAATAGCGCTGCTGCTGCCAAACTGGTTCCGCCCCGGGCTGCTGCTGCAAAGTCGGTTAGCTCTAAGCCCGTCACTGCTGCTAAGCCTGCCAACGCCCAGCCTGTGAAAAAGCAGCAGATTCTCGAAATTCGTAAAAACCGCCCTCTGACAGAACCCCCAAAGCGTCCTGACGGTGAACCTGTTGGGGGTGCTGTTGCCGCCGCGCGCTCGCCCCTAGAAGTCTCTCAGACCGCTGCTGAGCCGCCCCAGCGTTCTAGTCAGCCCTCCCGTCCTAGCTCTGCGCCAGCCGTAGCTGAATCTCCGAACCAGGACGAACGGCAGGCTGCGACTGAGGTAACAGAAATTAATCTTGATGGCCAGAACGGCAGCGCTGGCGAAACCAACTCTGAAACTAACGGCGGAGTTAACGGCAGCCTAGCCCCTGCTCCAGCCAGTGCTGCCAGCAGCGCCAGCTCATCGGCAACATTAGCAGCTGAAGAGGCTGAGCTGACGCCACCGCCGGCTCGCCCCTCTGCTGCCCCAAGCTACAGCTACGATCTGCCGACTAGCTCCGTCAATCGCCCGATTCTAAAGCGCGCTAGGACTGACTCACCGCCATTGAGAGAGGCGACTGGAGAAGCGGGCATAGAAGCACCAGTGAGCCGCCAGGCACCGCGCCGCCCAGCCCCTGCTACAGGTGAGCCAGCAGCGCTGCGGCAAAAGCCGGTAATTGAGCTGCGGCGCAAGCCGGTTCGTCCCGCAGGCGATGCTCCCAGTGAGCCAGGGGCGCGCGCTATGCCGACACGTCCCGGCGCGGGGCAAGCAGGTGTGGCTGGAGCCGAAGTCGATTTGCTTCGACCTACCTCAATCCGCGCCCCCAAGCGGGCTAAAACGCGACAGGAGGAAGAAGAGGAAGAAGAAGCAGCTCAAAAGGCAGCAGCTGGTAAGGTTGGTACTAAAACCAAGCGGCGCACCCAGCTAACTCAGGAAGAGGAAAACATCAACATCACAACGCTAGATGAGGTGTTGGATGACGATGACGACGACGACAACGAAGATGCGCCCGTACAGGTGAGCCTGTCGCTGGCGCGTCCGCCCAAGCCCAAAGGTCGCCCCAGTCAGGCCAAGCCTGCGATCGCGGCACCCACGCACCAGCGCTCACGCCGCTCGACCGCCGAAGCTCGCAGTGCCCGTCGCGATCGTCGCCAAGAAGAAGTGCGGCAGCGCCCTGAGATAATCGCTCTGCACAGCGGCATTTCGGTGCATGAGCTGGCCGACGAGCTGGTGGCTCCTGAAACTGAGCTGATTCGGATTCTGTTCATGAAGGGGATTGCCGCCAACATTAACCAGATCCTAGATCTGCCGACTGCCACGATGGTAGCCGAAGAATATGGGGTGAAGGTGGAGATGGCCGAAGTGGAAGCCGAAGCTCGCAAGCTGACCGAGATGCTAGATTCTAGCGATCTCGATAGCCTGCAACGCCGTCCGCCAGTTGTGACGATTATGGGTCACGTTGACCATGGCAAAACCACCCTACTCGACTCAATTCGCAAGACCAAGGTGGCGCAGGGCGAAGCTGGCGGCATCACGCAGCATATTGGTGCCTATCACGTCGATGTCGAACATGCTGGCCAGAAGCAGCAGATTGTCTTCTTGGATACGCCCGGTCACGAAGCTTTCACGGCGATGCGGGCACGCGGAGCGCGCGTCACTGATGTGGCCGTGCTGGTCGTGGCTGCTGATGATGGCGTGCGACCCCAAACTATCGAGGCGATCAGCCATGCTAAGGCGGCTGGCGTGCCGATTGTGGTGGCGATCAACAAAATCGACAAAGAAGAGGCGCAGCCAGACCGCGTTAAGCAAGAGCTGACCGAATATGGCTTGGTTGCAGAGGAGTGGGGCGGCGATACGATTATGGTGCCGGTTAGCGCTATTAAGGGCGAAAACCTGGACTCGCTGCTAGAAATGCTGCTGCTCGTCTCTGAGGTCGAAGATCTCTACGCTAACCCCGACCGTCCGGCCAAAGGTACGGTGATCGAAGCCAACCTTGATAAAGCCAAAGGCCCGGTCGCAACCCTGATCGTCCAGAACGGCACGCTGAAAGTGGGCGATGTGCTAGTGGCTGGCTCAGCCTTCGGTAAGGTGCGCGCCATGGTCGATGACCGAGGCAAGCGCGTCACTGTAGCTGGACCTTCGTTTGCGGTTGAGGTGCTGGGTCTGAGCGATGTGCCCGCCGCCGGAGACGAGTTTGAGGTCTATCTAGACGAAAAAGAAGGCCGTTCGGTTGCCTCTGATCGCGTTGATCAACAGCGTCAGTCTCGCTTGCAGCAGGCGTTGGCTTCGCGGCGCGTCAGCCTCAACACGCTCTCGGCACAGGCGCAGGAAGGCGAACTGAAAGAGCTGAACCTCATTGTCAAGTCAGACGTGCAGGGTTCGCTGGAGGCAATTCTGGGTTCGCTTCAGCAGCTGCCCCAAAAAGAAGTGCAGGTACGGGTCTTGTTGGCCGCTCCAGGCGAAATCACCGAAACAGACGTGGATCTTGCCGCAGCTAGCAGCGCCGTGATTGTTGGCTTCAATACCACTCTGGCCAGCGGAGCACGTCAGGCAGCAGATGAAGCAGGCGTTGACGTGCGCGACTACGCGATCATCTACAAGCTCTTGGAAGATATCCAGGGCGCGATGGAAGGTCTACTCGAACCCGAAATGGTTGAGGAGTCGCTAGGTCAGGCCGAGGTGCGGGCAGTCTTCCCGGTGGGTCGTGGCGCCATTGCTGGCTGCTATATCCTGTCGGGTAAGGTGATTCGCAACAGCCGAATTCGCGTCCGGCGCGGTAACAATGTTGTGCATGAGAGCAGCCTAGACTCGCTGATGCGGATGAAGGAAAAAGTGGCTGAAGTGAACGCTGGCTATGAGTGCGGCATCGGCGTAGACAGCTTCAAAGACTGGATAGTTGGCGATGTTATCGAGGTGTTCAAGCTCGTCTCTAAGCGCCGGACGCTCTCTGTTTAGCAGCTCGTTCTTTTGTAGCCTGCTTACTTCATAACTTACTTAAAGACTCACTTAAGGAGCGCGGCTGGCGCTCCTTTTTTGGTATTTCCAGCATTTTTCTAGGATTTTCACTATAAAAATCCTAGAAAAATGCTGGAAATCTGGGTGCAATTACGGATTTTCGTTGATATGAGCCATAGTTTTAGCTAGATTTCCTGACCACAGCAGTCAGCTTCGTAGAAAGAAATATAGCTCCAGAGGTGCTTTACAAGCTGGCCTTTGCCCAAAAATATTCGCCCAGACGCATCTATCTCCCCAAAAACATCTGCAAACCTTTTGACGAAGCTGCAAGGCCGTCATTTCACTACTTGGATCATGTTGAATCATGAAGAAGCATTCCTGGCTGAACGCCCTGGAAAATATGTCGCTCGTCGGCTTAGGGGCTGGATCGGTTGCATCACTACTGCTGAATCAACTTCTATTTACAACTGCGCCGCTGTCCCTGCTGGTGGTGCTGGGATTGATGAGCCGCCGCAAGCTGGCGCAGGTGAGCGAGCGCCGTGACACAACGCTCTCAGAAACCGATCAGTATTTGGCGCTCCAGGTTGATCGACTGCACCACCAGATTGCATCGCTACCAACCCCAGAGACGATCAATCGCCTCAACCGGACGCTGCTGCTCAAAAATCAGGAGGTCTCTGAGAAGCTACATAGTGAGATTGGCAGCTTGAGACAGGGCGTTCACCAGCGGCTAGCTTCAGTTGAGCAGCAGAGCAGCACGGTTCGCAAAGAGCTGCGGCAGGCCATGGAGCGCAGCGCTTACGTGATGGAAAATATGCAACAGCTCACGACGGACTTTGGCGATCTCTCCAGCCAGGTGCAGGCCGAAACCCTGAAGGCCACCGTTGAGCAAATGAAGCAGGATATCCGCAGCCTGCAAGCCAATCTAGACGGGCTAGGGCAGGCCAAGCCAAATCTGGCCGTGCTGCAAGAGCATATCACCCGACTCGATCGCCAGTTCAGTAAGCTGCCGCCGCCCGTAGACGTGAGTTCGCTCAAGCGTGAGGTGGGTGAGCTGATCAAAATTGTGGCTGATCTGGTGCCCAGGCGCGATCTGATCAGCCTCACCAACGAAATTCAGACGCTGCAAGAGCGGCAGGAAAATCTGCGCCAGTCGGTCGTGGCCATTGAAACAGCAGCGCTCAACTTTCGCCGCAGCTTCAATAGCCTGCCCAAAGCAGAGGCGCTGGCACAGTTGGGGCAGACCAGCGGCAAACTCGACGCGCTTGAGGCAGCTTTGTCTGAACAGCTAGCCGAACAGAGCCAGCTAGCAGCCAGCGGTGGCTCCCAGCTCTATCCTGAGCTACAAGAGATTGCAGCCAGCTACCTGGGCAATCTGCGGCAGCAGCTCAGCGCGATTCAGGATTTTGCAGGGGAGCTAGCCCAGCAGCAGCAGCAGCTCAAAGATCAGCTGAGTCAGCTGCCCCAAACCCTCGATGTGGTGGCGCTCCAACGGCAGTTTAGCGAACTCTCGCAGCGCATCCCGGCCTCCGAGACCGAACTCAATGCCTTTAGAATCCGGATTCAGGACGTGATGCAGCAGGAGCTGAATTATATCAGCCAGCAGATGCAGGCCGTGACGCACCTGCCTCAGTCAGAGCTGATTTTTGATCTGCCAGCTTCTGCTAGCTCTGCAAATTCTGAAACTGCTGCGGCCGCAGGCAGTCGAGCCGTACTAGAGCAGGCGCTGGCCGTGACTGAGCAGCGGCTCATCTTGATCTGGCCTTGGTCTAACCAGCAGGGACTTGACGCAGAGCTGTGCCGCAAGTTTGAAGATTTTCTGGATCAGGGCAAGCGCCTAGAGATCGGCTGGTGCTATCTGGCAGAGCGTAACGAAGAACGCTGGCTCAGCAAAATGCAGCGCGGCTGGAGCAGTGACCAGAGTCAGCGCAGCCTACTGCAAGAGACGCTGCACCAGTTTCTCCAGCTCAAGCGGATCTATCCAGATCGCTTCCAGTTCAAAATTTTGGGCACTGCCGAAAACTTCCTGGTTGCAGATCAAAGCTTTGCAGTACTGGGAATTGCTGAGGCGCTGAAAACCACCAGCCCCTTCCCCGAACTCCAGCTCAAGCTGCGGACAACGGACGCTGCCGTCATTGGGCAGCTGGTGCAGCGCTTTGACAACCCGACGCTGGCAGATGAAGATCTGACCGCTCACTGGAACCGCGCCGTGACCCGCTATATTCTGGGCGACAAAACTGGCGCAATTGCCGACTTTAGCCATCTGCTCTCTATGAGTCCAGAGGACTATGGGGCACTCAACTATCGCGGCCTGGCCTACTATGACCAGGGTGACTATGACCGGGCGTTCGCTGACTTTAGCGCCTCGATTCAATGCTGCCCGCAGCAGAGCATGGCCTACTGCAACCGGGGCTTTATCCAGGCTGAGCGGGGAGAGATCTGGGAGGCAATTGAGGACTATAGCTGTGCGATTCAGGTTTCGCCGCAGGCTCCGACCTACTTTTATCGCGGTGTGGCTTACCAGCAGCTAGAGAATTACGCTGAGGCGATTGCGGACTACAGTTCGGCACTGCGGCTCGCGCCTGACTCGCCTGTGGCGCACTATCACCGAGCGCTAGCCGCTCGGCAGCTGGGCTACTTGGATGAAGCCATAAGCGATTTTGAACAGGCGGCTCAGCTCTTCTGGCTGCGCGGCAACAAAACCAACGCCCAGAAGGCTTTGAAAAATCTGGCCCAACTGCGGCGGGCGGATACACCCAATGCTCAGCCTGAAGCGGTTTCAGCCATTCACGCCAACGCCATGCCTGAAGCGGTCTAACCTGCGGTAGGCTATGACTCAGGTGCGTTGTGCGTGAACGATTGCAGGAACCCTGGCTTGAACCTCGGCTGCGCTGGCTGCGGTTTCGCAAAATTGCCGCTCAAATTCCAGCAGGTTGCAGGCTGCTAGACATCGGCTGTGGTCGCTCGGCCTGGTTTTTGCAGCAGATGTCTTCGCGAATTGAGCAAGGAGTTGGCGTAGATTTTAAGGTGAAGCCTATGCAGATCGGCAATCTGCAAACCATCCCGCTGAGGCTAACTGAAAATCTGCCCTTTGCTGATGCTAGCTTTGATCGGGTGACAATGCTGGCAGTGCTAGAGCATCTTGAGCATGAGCAGCCGATTTTACAGGAAGTGCGGCGGGTGCTGAAGCCTGACGGCAAGCTGGTGCTGACCGTGCCTTCTGTTTGGGCAAAGCCGGTGCTAGAACTGCTAGCCTATCGCCTGAAGCTGGTGGACGAGCAGGAAATCCGCGATCATAAACGCTATTACAACCGCGTCTGCCTCCAGAAAGTATTGCAGGAAACGCAGTTTACAGACTTTCAGCATCATTACTTTCAACTCTGGATGAATAACTTTTGCAGTGTGACGCGATAGTGTGACGCGATAACCTGTTTCACATCGCGCTCGATTGGGCGAGCTGCCATCGTAAAGTTTCACAAAAAAAGTTTTACAAGCAGTCACGCAAAAACCGGAAGGACAGCTAGGCTACACCTCCGGTTCTATTGAGCTAAACTGTTGTATAAAACTGTGTATTCAGACGAAGCAACACAGACCAATCTAAATGATTCCAGGCCCCTTGCCACGCTGATCGCCATCCTCTGTTAGCTTACCCGTTTCATCGTCCTGCCTGACCTCGGCTAATTCCTGCCCTCGCTCTCGCGCTAGCTGTTCTTCTTTCTCACGCAGATCACCAGGCTCGTCGATATACATTTCTGGTTCGATTGCGTAGTTGTTAACCAGACCTTCTTTATCGACCGTGTAGCCAGCCGAGGTATCTAGATCTTCGTCTTCGTCTTGATGAGGTGTCTGCTTGAACGCATCGCCCTCGCGTTCCTTGCGGGCTGCCGTTTCAGCCGGTACAATATGCGAATCGTAACTATCCACAGCTACGTCTTTACTCGATACATCTTTATTACTCATGTTTATTGTCTCTTATCTATTTTGTCTAAACAATATAGCTATCTTCTAACGACTGATTCTGTTCTGTCTCTATCGCGGGTTAGATTTTTCGGTCATGCTGCATGGATGATTAAAAAGGCAACCAACAGAGTCCTAAAAAGAGGGGGGTGTAGCTGTTCTACACCCCCCTTCCATCGCTAATCTATAGCTCTGGGATACTCGGCTTAGTCTAGCGCCCGCTTCACAGCATCTGTAGCATCTTGGACAGCATTTTGAGTTGCTTCCTTCGCATTCTCCGCAGCGTTGCGAGCTTTGCCTTCAGTTTGCTTGGCTTTACCCTCAGTTTGCGCCTCGCGGTCACCTGTGACATCACCTGCGGTTTCTTGCACTTTACCCTCAAACTCTTTGGCATTTGCCTTCATTTTCTCATCAGCGCTCATAGACACCTCTCTTTTAGATGAAACTGTTATGTCTTAAATGTATCCAATATGTCAGAAAACAGTATCCGTCACTAGACAGATTAGTTAAGACAGGCTCTTTACAACAAGGTTCTCTAAACAACAAGGTTCTCTCAAAAGCCCAGGATAAATTAGGCTGATCGACTGGACTGATATATCTGTAAGGCATGAATGGCTCTAGCCCCTAGCCAATTAATCCTGAGCGCAGCGCCAGCACTGCCGCCTGTGTGCGATCATCGGCGCAAAGCTTGTTCAAAATATTGCGAACATGCGTTTTGACCGTGCCAACCGTAATGTAAAGCTTCTCGGCAATTGCGGCATTGCTGCAACCCGCTACGATCAGCTGCAAAACTTCTAGCTCGCGCTCGGTCAACGGATAATTTTCTAGCAGTTGCTCATACTCGGGCTCAACTGCGCCAATTGACACTTTTTTGGAGAGATCTGCCGTCTCGCCCTCTGGGGCTTGACGCACTTGGCGCAGCACGATGCTAGCAATCGCTGGATCGATCCAGGAGTTGCCGCCGTAGGTTGCATGCAGAGCTTCGACGAGGCGATCGGTGCTGATATCTTTCATGCAATATGAGTCAGCCCCAGCCGCAAAAGCTGCCAGCACTGAGTCTTCACTGTCATGCATTGTCAGAATCAAAATCTTGGTGCGCTCCTCAATCGGCTCCGGGTGAGCCTGCTTAAACCGCCGCGTTAGCTCGATGCCGTCCATGTCTGGCAAGCCAATATCGACAATCGCCACATCTGGCTTTGAGGAATCTAGGAGTTGTAGTCCCTGACCGGCGTTTGCCGCTTCCCCAACCACCGAAATTCCTGGCTGGCGTTGCAGGGCAGCCTTTAATCCGACTCTGGTCAGGTCATGATCTTCGATTAAAGCGACAGAAATTTCACCCATTACACTCACCCGTATCGTCCTCAGGTTTAGATTAGCTAATCAGGATTATGGAGGATGTCAAGCGGGTTGGCTTCCACCTATAGAGAGAATAGCTTGCTGATCGGCATAAAAAAACTCTACCTTGAGACTGGGAGGAGTTCCGAATATTGCTATTTCCTACAATGTCGCTGCGTCACATGAGATATCAGACTCTTTGGCTGCTGCTCTTGCTCAATGTTATCGGCTGTGGCTTTGAATCGCAGATGCAGCCGATAGCCTCACCGTTAGACTCGCTGGCCTCATCGGCACCAGCGGCTACTGTCTTACCTACGGCAGCCGATGCTCAGCCAGATATCCAGCCAGATATCCAGCCAGACTATGCGCCTACGACTCCGCTACCTGCCACAGGAAAAGTTACGATTCGAGCCGATATTCGCAGTCTAGCGCTAGATCGCCTGATTGCTGAATGCCCAGCCGACTCCGGCCCCTATGCTTTCGCTGAGAGCACTCACTATCAAGTACAGATCTGCTCAGCCGAGTACGATCCCTGGCAGCCCAAATACTACATTAGCCAATCTAAAACTGACTCTAGCCGACTAGAAATTACCAGCACCGACCCTGACGAAGCGCGTCAGCTCATGTTCAGAAACGCAGGCTACAGCTACATTATTTACCGAGACAGCGCCCGCCCAGAGTTAACCAACGCCTATCTAGAGATCTACAGTCCCGATGGCAACCAATCTGCTGAAGCCCTGCTCTACCTCTATGAAATGGAGCCGCCGCGCTGAGTTGCCTTAATCTTCAACTTTCGCTGCTCATCAGCGTAATTGCGGTTTCGGTCGCGTCCCAAGCATCATCAATCGCCTCGGCCATCAGTGGGTGATGGTAGCGTACCGCATCGGCGAGCTTTAGCAGGTCATCTGAGAGCTGAGTTAGCTTCTGTTCAGCAATCTGGCGGGCTTTGCGGCGGCTATTTAGGAAATCAGCGCTGTGCTTTTTTGAGGCAGTCAGCGGCAGCACCTCCGGGTAAAGTACCGCCTGAATGTCTTCGGGTGCTTCTAAAGATTCCAGCTCCAAAGGTTGATGGCTCGGTTGGGGATCATATCCACCGCCAATCTCTGTACTGACGAACTTCGATAAATTACGGTTCCAGTCGCGGTTCAAATCACGGTTCAAATCACGGTTCAAGTTCATGGGGGTTTCTCAAGGATGAAGAGTCGTTGCTGAAGACTAATTTTCTTTTTTGTATCTTTAGATACTACTACGATCAGATTTCCCTGCATTCCCTAAATAGCTGCTGCATATCAGTAAACTCTGACATGCTGATATGAGAGGCTTCTGCGGCCTAAGTCGAGTCAGGTTCATCCAGTCTTCATATTTTCTGCCCCCGCCAGCAGGCAAACTGCTCTTACAATCGCCTATGAGAGCTGACCTGCATCTGTCTAAATTTTGCCTCGTCACACAGCTCGGAAGTTCGCAATGAGCAAAGGGCGCAATCGCCAATTTCCTGATCCGCCACCTGAAGTCACCTATAGCCCCGATAGCCGGATGCGTCAGCCGCTCCAGCTTGGGCAGGACATGTGGCGTGACCTGCTGGCCTCGCGTGAGCTGGCTTGGCGGCTGCTGGTGCGCGATTTGAGCAGCCAATATCGTCAGTCGTTTCTGGGCATTTTCTGGGCGTTTGTGCCGCCGCTAGTAGCAGGACTGGGGTTCACGGTTGCCAGCCAGTCGAACGTACTCAATATTGGCGAAACCGACATTCCCTATCCGGCCTATGTCATGTTCAGCATGGCGCTCTGGCAGACTTTTACCGAATCGCTAGTAGGGCCAGTGCAGGCGGTGATTGCCGCAAAACCGATGCTGGCGCGGATCAACTTCCCGCGTGAAGCGCTCATTTTGTCGCAGCTGGGGCAGGTGGGCTTCAATTTTGCGATCAAGCTGCTGCTGATTGTGGCGCTGTTTCTGTGGTTCCAGATTCCGGTAACCTGGACGGTGCTGCTGGCTCCGGTGGCGCTGATCCATCTGGTGGCGCTGGGCACGGCGTTCGGGCTGCTGCTGGCTCCGCTGGGCACGCTCTACGAAGATGTCTCGCGCGGGTTGGCGCTGCTGCTGAGCGCTTGGCTGGTGATCACGCCCGTGATCTACCCCACGCCGAAGACAGGGCTGTTTGCGATGGCGGTACGCTGGAATCCGGTAACGCCGCTGCTGGTGACGATTCGGGAGCTGGCGACGACGGGGGTGCTGTCAGAACCGATGCAGTTCTGGGCGGCGAGTTTGCTGGCGCTGGTGGGGCTGGGCGCCAGCTGGTTGGTGTACCGATTGGCAATGCCCTTTGTGATTGAGCGGATCAGCGCATGATAGATCTAAATGTCACGTCGCCCACCTCGCTGCCTCAGTCTGAGTCAGACACCGTGCTGGTCGTGGAGGGAATTTCTAAGAAATTTTGCCGCAGCTTGAAGCAGTCGATGTTTTACGGCTTGCAGGATATGGGGGCAGAGCTGACGGGTCGCCGTCAGGCCGAGTTTAAGCTGCGACCCAAGGAGTTTTGGGCGTTACAGGACATTAGCTTTACGCTCCAGCGCGGCGAGGCGATTGGCCTAGTGGGAGCCAACGGCAGCGGTAAGACGACGCTACTCCGCATGATTAGTGGCCTGATTCGACCGGACACCGGCTCGATTTGGGTCAAGGGTCGAGTTGCGCCGCTGATTGCTTTGGGAGCCGGGTTTAGCCCCATTTTGACCGGACGCGAAAATATCTACGCCAATATGTCGATTCTGGGGCTTTCGACTCAGGAGATTGAAGCGCGGTTTGAGCAGGTGGTGGCCTTTGCCGAAATTGACGAAGCGATTGATGCGCCCGTGCAGAGCTACAGCTCCGGTATGGCGGCAAGACTCGGCTTTGCTTGCGCGATTCACACTGACCCGGACGTACTGCTGATTGACGAAGTGCTGGCGGTGGGAGACGCGCGGTTTCGCTCCAAGTGCGAGCGGCGGCTGGCTGAGCTGCTGCAAAACGGCACTTCGTTTGTGCTGGTCAGCCACTTTTTCCAAGGGATTTTGAACACCTGCCAGAAGGGGCTGTATCTGTCAAAAGGCCAGCTGGTCGCCTGCGGCAGCGCCCGCGAGATTATGGATCGCTATGAGGAAGAGCTGTTTTCGGTGCGGCAGACGGCAACGCGGTTTCCATTTTATTTTCCGGTTAAATCAGAGGCTAAGCCAGAGGCCAAGCCAGTAGCCGAACAGGCCCAACCCGACGCGACGAACCGCACAGGCGCTGAGCTGGTTTCGCTGCATTTTGAGGATGCGGCAGGGCAGCTCGTCGAGTCGCCAGTGAGCGGGGAACCCCTGTCGATCTGCGTCCGCTGTCGAGGCAGTCGTGCGATTGGCGCGCTCAGCCTGTTTGTCGCCATTTATCTGCCTGCCAAAGACAATAGTTTAATGCTGCATCTCAGCAGCGCCTACGACCAGGAAACCTTTGCTGTCACGGCAGGCGACTATGAGCTGCGGGTGAAGCTGCCGCATTTGGGGCTACTGCCAGCAGCCTACACGCTCAGCGTCTATCTTAAAGATGGCTCGCTGTATGTGCTCGATGCCTACGAGTCGATTCGGTTTTCGGTGACGGGCAAAGAAAAGCTGAATCGCGGCCAGTATTATCAGCCGCACAACTGGCAGATCTCTCCAGCCGCAGACCTATGACCCAACCCCAAGTAACCCAGCCCCAAGTCAGCGTTTTGATGACGGTTTACAACAGCGCTCGCTATCTAGCTGAGGCAGTTGAAAGCATCTTGAATCAGAGCTTTGGCGACTTCGAGTTTTTGATTCTAGACGACGGCTCGCAGGATCGTTCAGCCGCGATTTTACAGGCTTATGCTGCCCAAGACAGCCGAATTCACCTGACGCTGCGCGAAAACCGGGGGATTACCAAAAGCTTAAACGAGCTGATTGCTCAAGCCAGAGGCGAGTTAGTTGCCCGGATGGATGCAGACGACATTGCACTGCCAGAGCGGTTTGCTCGACAGGTGGCCTTCTTGCAGGCCCATCCCAAAGTGGTTTGCGTCGGCGGGGCGCTCGACTGGATTGATGCCCGCAGCCAGCTGATTGGCCACTGCCCGATGCCGCAAACCGACGCGGAACTTCAGCGGCACATGCTGACGGGTGTTTCGCTGCTGCACCACCCAACCGCCATGCTGCGCCGCGATGCCCTGCTGCAAGTCGGCGGCTATGACGAAACCATGCTGACTTCTTCAGATCTCGATCTCTGGCTGCGGCTGGGCGAAGTCGGGCAGCTTGCCAATTTATCCGATACGGTGCTCCAATATCGCCTGCATTCTGACTCCATCACCCAAGCCAAGCAGTCCCGACAGGCGGCTGACGCGCTGGCTGCCTGCCAACGTGCCTGGCAGCGACGCGGCATTCAGGGCGAGTTTCAGCGCCCCCCTGCCGACCACCTGAAGCAGCACCAGTTTTGGCTACGCTGCGGCTGGAATGGCTTTTTGGCAGGCGAGCGAGACGTGGCACGGCGCTGCGGCCTGCGGGCAATTGCCACAGCGCCACTTAACCTGGAAGCCTGGAAGCTGCTGGCCTGTGCGGTGGTCAAGCCAATTCCGATGCAGGCATAAGGAGGCGCGAATGGTGCGAGTCTCTGTGCTGCTGCCGGTCTACAACGCTGAACGCTACCTGAGTGAAGCGGTCGAAAGTATCCTGTGCCAGAGCTTCACCGACTTTGAGCTGCTCATTACCGACGATGGCTCCACCGACGGTTCACTGGCGATTTTGCAGCGCTACGCCACCCAAAACTCGCGGATTCGGCTTAGCAGCCGCGCCAACAAAGGGCTAATTTTGACGCTAAATGAAATGCTGGCGCAGGCCGAAGGCGAGTTTCTGGCGCGGATGGATGCAGACGACGTGGCTGCTCCCGACCGCTTGGCTTTACAAACTGAGTTTCTGCAAGCCCATCCCGAATATGTCTGCGTTGGCGGCGCGTTTAACCTGATCGATGCACAGGGCCGCACCGTGCAGTGGATTCCAATGCCCGAACAGAACGACGAGATCCAGCAAATGCTGCTGATGGGGCGGACGATTATCAACCATCCCTGCGCCCTGATCCGACGCAAGGCGCTCCAGCAAATCGGTGGCTATGACCTGCGAATGCCGACCGTCGAGGATCTGGATATGCTGCTGAAGCTGGGCGAACTGGGCAAGCTGGCCAACCTCAGCGACACCGTGCTGGACTATCGCTTTCATCTGGAGTCAGTCAGCGCCCAGAATATTTTGTTTCAGACCGAAATGGCTGAAACTGCCTGTCAGCAAGCCTGGAAGCGGCGCGGCATCTCGGGCAAGTTTGATTCACCTCAGCCCTGGTATCGCCCCTTGCCTAATGCCGCCTCGCAGCAGCAGTTTTTTCATCGCTACGGCTGGTGGGCATTTTGTAGTGGCTTCCGACTCACCGCCGCCCGCTGCGGACTCCAGGCGATTCGGGCGCGACCCCAAACCCTCGAAAGCTGGAAGCTGCTGATCTGCGCTCTACTGAAGCCAATTCCCCCCCGCGAGTCTTGATCCCCTCAGTGCTATGCCCTTAATTTCAGTTCTGATGCCGGTCTACAACGCTCAGCCCTACCTGGCTGAGGCGATTGAAAGCATCCTGAACCAGAGCTTGAGCGACTTCGAGTTTTTAATTCTAGACGACGGCTCCACCGACCGCTCGCTGAAGATTTTGCAGCGCTATGCCGCCCAAGACCCGCGCATTCACCTGACGCATCGCGCAAATGGCGGCTATGTTTCCGCCCTCAACGCCCTGCTGCACCAGGCCACAGGCGAGCTGATTGCCCGGATGGACGCAGACGACATGGCGCTGCCAGAGCGATTTGCCCTGCAGGCGGCATTTTTGCAGGCGCATCCGGAAGTGGTCTGTTTGGGCGGGGCACAGGACTGGATCGACGCAGCCGGACGAGTTTTGCTATATCACCCGGAAGCCGAGCAGGACGCCGAAATCCAGCAGCTTGCCCTCAGCGGCCAAACCCCGATCAACCATCCGTCGGCCATGATGCGCCGCGCTGCCCTGCTGCAAGTCGGTGGCTATGACGAAGCGCTCTGCCCTGCCGAAGATCTCGATCTCTGGCTGAAGCTGGGGGAAATTGGCCAGCTCGCCAACCTTCGCGACACCGTGCTGCAATACCGCCAGCATTCGGGTTCGGTCAGCGAACGTCGCCAGCTTGAGCAGACCGCTAAACGCCGTTTGGCTTGCCAGCAAGCCTGGACGAGACGTGGACTTCAGGGCGAGCAGGCCAATTTCCACGAAGCTCCGCCTTGGCGACCCGTCGATCGGCCTTCTCGGCATCAGTTTATGACGATCTACGGCTGGTGGTTTTTCAACGCGGGTCAGCGGCAGGCGGCGCTCATCTACAGTCTCAAGGCCATCAGCGCCTTACCCTGGGCAACTGAAGGCTGGAAGCTACTGGCCTGTGCACTAATTAAGCCCATGCCGTCTCAGTCGGAGGTTTCCAAATGAGCGCGCCCCCACCTCGGGTTTCGGTCATGATGGCGGTCTACAACAGCGAGCGCTATCTGGCGCAGGCCGTCGAGAGCGTGCTGAAGCAAACGCTGCGCGAGCTAGAGTTAATCATCATCGACGATGGCTCCACCGACGGCTCGCTAGCAATTTTGCAGCAGTACGCCGCCCAAGATCCCCGCGTCCGGCTCAGCCACCGGGAAAATCGCGGCATTCCTCAGACACGCAACGAGCTGTTGCACCTAGCCACCGCCGAGCTGCTTGCCGTGATGGACTCAGACGATGTGGCGCTGCCGGATCGACTGGAGCAGCAGGTAACGTTTTTGCAAGCGCATCCAGAGGTGGTCTGTCTAGGCAGCGCCTTTGAGCTAATCGATGCCCAGAATCGCCGCATTACCAGCCTGCCCGTACCGCTAGAAGATGCCGAGATTCAGCCGCAGATTTTGGCCGGACATGCCGCAATTTTTCAGCCCTGCGCGATGATGCGACGCGACGCAGTTCAGCAGGTCGGCGGCTACAGTCTCGCCATGACGCAGGCCGAAGATCTGGATCTCTGGCTGCGGCTGGGCGAGATCGGCAAGCTGGCCAACCTGCCGGAGTCGCTGGTGAAATATCGCCTGCATGCCAACTCAGTCAGTGAACAAGACTGCGCTCTACAGCGGCAGAAAGCGCTAGAAGCCTGTCAGCAGGCTTGGCAGCGGCGCGGGCTAGCCGGAAAATTTGAAGCCACCGACGCTTGGCGACCCGGAGCTGACCGCGACTCGCAGCACCGCTTTGCTATGCAGTACGGCTGGTGGGCGTTCAACAGCGGCGAGCGGCAGACGGCTTTGGTTTATGCGCTCAAGGCAATTCGCCTCTGTCCAAGCCACATGGGGGGCTGGAAGCTGCTGCGCTGCGGACTATCTAAGGCCATAATCTAAGGCCACAATCCAAGGCCATAGTTTGAACCCATAAATCTAAGCCCACAGACTGAACCGCTGCGCTGCGCTTAGTGCTTTATTAGACAGAGGCTTTGCGAACTATAGCGGGTCAAAGCCTCCTAGAGTACCCAAAACTGTAAGTTTTAATCACATGATATCGCCATGTATCATTCGCTCTTTATATTCGCGTGAGACTACGGAAAAAACCAGCAAAAAGACGTTGAAAATTAGCATTCTAGCTATGAATTTAGTAGAATCACGGAAGAAATTCCCCTTAAGCCTGACCCCGATCAATCTCAGCCGAAGTGAGTTAGATCATATTCAGCATGGAGGAGCCATGCTTTACTAAGCCTGTAGATTGCTCACTTAGAATGGCCGCATAGGCTAGATGTAAAAGCATTCGTTAAGATGTAGCGTTCGTGAGCCCTGCGTGAAACCCAGTAAAACGCAAATCAGTAAAAATCGCTGGGGAAAATTTTCGATATAGGTTTTGATACAGGCTTCAATAACAGGTTTCAAGACAGATTCCGTCTGATGGCGGCTCTTGTTGATACATGTGATGCAGGATTATGAGTCGCGCGGGATGCAAAGTTTGACAGATGAATGTCGCACGACTGTAATTTCCCACAGCTTAGTATTCGCCCTGAGTAGTTTTGACGAGCATGAGGAGTAGCCCATGGTGTATCCCAAGTCGGTTTTAGTCAGCGTAATTGTGCCGCTTTACAACGCTGAACGCTATGTGGTTTCTGCACTCTCTTCGATTTTGAAAGAGCAGCGGCTCCCAATGGAAGTAATTGTGGTTAACAATGGCTCCACCGACGGCTCGTGCGAGCGGGTGAACAGCATTTCTGATAGCCGCCTGCGGCTGATCCACAGCCCCGTAAAAGGAATTGCAGCTACCCTCAACGTTGGCCTCTCTGCGGCTCAAGGCAAGTTCTTGGTGCGCTGCGATGCAGATGATCTCTATCCTGCAGACCGGATCTTTCAGCAGGTGCAGTGGCTAGATCAGCATCCTGAATTTGGTGCAGTCTGCGGAGGCTATGCCGCCATTGATCCCAAGGGGGCAACCTTAGTAGAGTTCAACGATAGCGGCCTATCTGAAGAGATTACCTCAGAGCTATCTGCCGGATTCGTCCGTACCCACTTTTGCACCTATGCGCTCCGAGCCGAGCTGGCGCGTGGGATTGGCGGCTTTCGGCCCTACTTCACAACTGGCGAAGATATTGACTTCCAGCTGCGTCTAGGAGAAGCCTGCCGCGTCTGGTATCAGCCCGGAGTCTGGTATCAGTATCGGCTGCATCGCACCTCCATCACGCATACTTGCAGCACGGTTGAGCGGGAGTTTTTTGATTCGGTCGCCCGCGAACTTCAGCGGCAGCGGCAGGTCGATGGGCTTGATGCCCTAGATCGCGGTCAGCCGCCGCCGCTGCCTGAGTTGACCAACCGCCGTCCGCTCTCTGCGGCTCAGCATATTCAAAAGTTTTTGCTCTGGCGGGCTTGGTATGAGCATCAGACTGGCCAAAAGCGGCAGGCCATCACAACAGGAATCCGCTCAGCTTTAGCTATGCCGAGCAACCTCTCGACCTGGAAAAGCTTGTTTGCAATTGCGCTCAAGCCCTGTGAGGTTGCCAAGCCAATGGCTGCCTTAGAAACTATCAAGCTGCCAGTCCGCTCAACTCGATAGCTGCCACTCGATAGCACCGTTAGCGCTAGGTGCGCTAGGCTCAATGCAGCTAGTCTGCCGTGAGTGATACAAGCCCCCATGATCCCCGATGCTTCGCCTGCTTTGCCCAATACTCTCCGCCGCACGGCTCTCTATGACCGCCATGCCGCCCTAAACGCTCGGATCGTGCCGTTTTCAGGCTGGGAAATGCCGGTACAGTACAGCGGCATTACCAAAGAGCATGAGGCGGTGCGCCAACGGGCAGGACTGTTTGATATTTCGCATATGGGCAAATTCTGCTTCCGGGGCAAGAATCTGCTCCAGCAGCTGCAAAAGCTAGTGCCCACGGACTTAAGCCAGCTCACAGTCGGCGCAGCGCAATACACCGTCTTGCTCAATCCCAGCGGCGGCATTATTGACGATCTGATTTTCTACGATCAGGGCTTTGATGCAGCGGGTGACCAGCAGATGATGGCGATTGTCAATGCCGCCACGACGCAGAAAGACAAAGACTGGTTTCTGGCGCATCTAGATGCTGCTATCCACCTAGAAGATCGATCTGAGCTGCTGCTGCTGGCGATCCAGGGGCCAGAGGCGGCAACTGCGCTACAGCCCTTTGTACAAGCCGATCTCTCAACCGTGCAGCGGTTTGGCCACACCGAGAGTCAGGTGATGGGCGGCACAGGATTTCTGGCGCGGACGGGCTACACGGGTGAGGATGGCTTTGAGGTGATGCTGGATGCGGTCAGCGGGCGGGCACTTTGGGAAGCGCTACTGGCGGCAGGCGTTTTGCCCTGCGGCTTAGGGGCACGCGACACGCTGAGGCTAGAGGCGGCAATGGCGCTCTATGGACAGGATATTGACGATGGTACAACGCCGCTTGAAGCGGGGCTGGGCTGGCTGGTGCAGCTTGAGCGCGTCGGCGAGTTTGTGGGGCGCGAAGTTTTGCTTAAGCAAAAGCAGGCTGGCGTGGGGCAGCGGCTGGTGGGTTTGCAAATGACAGGTCGCAACATCGCTCGGCATGACTACTCGATTTGGCAAGGCGGCAATCCCATCGGGAAAATTACCAGCGGTAGCCTGTCGCCAACTCTGGGCTATCCAATTGCGCTGGGTTATGTGCCGACAGAGTTTGCCAAGCTAGGCCAAATTTTGGAGGTGGAGATTCGCGGCAAGCTATATCCGGCCACTGTAGTGAAGCGTCCGTTTTATAAGAGCGCTGGTTGATTCCAGCAACCAGTCCAAATCTAAACCCAAATCTAAACTCAAACCTGAGGTCAATCTGAGAAGAGATTGCATTTATGTAAATATTTCGTTACACTACATTACAGATAGATACGTTTACAAATTCAGTCGTTATCAGGAAGCCCCAATATGAATCGCCATTATCAGTCAGAGTCTCGTCAAGCCCGCGTTGCTGTTTATGCAGCCACCCAATCAACCCCAGATCAACGCTATTTGTTGCAGAGCTTCGTTGCGATCTCCGCGACCTTGTTGCTCTGGCTTAGCTTGTTGCACTAAGCCCTAACTTCTGAATGCAGGTCATGCAAGCCGGGATAGGGGCACTAGAAGAGATCAGCGCAGTTCGACTGCTGCAAAGCTATAGGCTAGGGCGGCGCGAGTTCAATGGCGTTGCGCTACGGCAGGTGCATTTGCTAGAGGCTTGGCTGGCAGGCGTGAGCTTAGTTGCAGCAGATTTGTCCAAGTCGAACCTATCTGGAGCAGTCTTGCGTCGGGCTAACCTCTGTGATGCAGATTTATCGAGAGCCTTTCTCTGGCGCACGGACTTGAGCCACGCCGCGCTCATTGCCGCCAATCTGAGCCGTGCTACGCTGATTCGCGCCACTTTAAGCCACGCCGATCTGCACTGCGGCTCCCTAAGCCACGCCGATCTGCGGCTAGCCGATTTGGCCAACGCTGATCTGAGTCATGCTGATTTGCGTTGTGCCGACCTGCGCTATGCCAATTTGAGTTATGCCAACCTAGCTCATGCTGATCTGCAGGGTGCTAATCTAACTGGCGCAGAGCTAGCGGGCGCTGACCTACACTATAGCCACGGAGCATAGGTAGTCTAGATGTCCATGAAAGAGTCATTTGTCGAGTCTAAAGAATTAGTATCAGCGTAAAAGAATAGCCTGAAATGACTGCCTAGCATTTAGGCTTCTCTGATGACGCTTCATTCTCTCATCAGTATTAAACAGCTATTTGCCTTTTTTCGCGGAACGCTCAAAAACGGCTTAAACTGAATAGCTGCCATTTTTCAGTTTTTCCCAGGGCATGTCGGTTTAGCTTATGAAGACCTTCAACTTCTTCTCCCCGGTGGGAGAAGAGGGAACCGGATCAGAGAATCCGTCTTAAAGCCCATCTCCCAGGGCGGGAGATTGGTTGGGGTGAGGGCGATTCGAGTTTTGTCAGTCAATCTAGGTCGGTGACAGTACTGCTGACTTTGAAATAACAGTTTAACTTCTGAACTGTAAACCCTGAAAGCCTCGTCTGCTCGTTCAGAAAACTGCCCAGAGTATCGGTATCGTGACGATAGTTTTGAGAATACGGCTCAGGCTCAACGGCTTACTGATCTTAGCCTGAGTACACTCAAGCTATGTTTGGATTTGCTGCTGTGGTTGTCAAACCGTTCCAGAATATGCTGGATCATCTCTCACCTTTCGCGATTTATATGGGCATGAGCCAAACAATTGCACTCATACTCGGCCCAGTCGGTTGGGCAGCGCTGGCTGGAGATATTCTATTCATCCTCAATCAGCCTAACTGGAATCGTCTGACGCTGGCTGTAGTTTACGTTTCAATGGTGCGTTATCCAGTGCAAGCCAAGAGTAGCTGAGAGTATGTGTCTCTAGCCTGTAGTGACGAATATCAGAGATTAATGCTGGAAAAGGCTAAATTCTATCCTAGAACATACTCTCACAGATCAGCATAGCGTTGCTGATGAATACTGGCACAGATTCATGTGATGGAAGTCACGCGCTCAGCTTTAAATTATCACAAGCTCTCTTCCGGTTGCTCTGAAGAATATCTGAAAACCTAAGAGGGCGAGAGTTCATGCTTGTACTCTGCTTTCGTCTGCTCAGCTTGAGGAGCAATGTCTCAGCAATCTAATTCTGAGTGATCTGATCAATCAATCAGAATTGCGACTCTGTATCCTTCTCTGACTAGACAAAGCATCAACATAGAAAAATATCTGACGAGATATTGAGATAATCTCTGGATCTGTTTTGAATTACTTGCAGAACAGCTGTGGCTATTCATACAGATCTATTCTAAGTTTGGCCAAAAGCCTAGCTCTAACTGTAGTTCCCATCATGCCGCGATAGACCACGCTTTGCCTCTAGCAAAGCGCAGAATTGCAGCCTGATTTAGCGAGGATTCACATGGCAATTATCACGGTCACATCTACAGCCGACAGCGGAGCCGGTTCACTGAGAGCCGCCGTCACAGCCGCAGGCTCAGACGATACGATTCGGTTTGCGCCAGCGCTAGCCAACCAGACAATCAGCCTCAATAGTCGAGTTGAAATTGCGCCCGGTAAAAATCTGACGCTGGACGGCATGGGCGCAGCAAATCTAAAAATCAGCGGTCAGAACAAGACGCAGATCCTGTTTGTCAACTCTAACGTTGATTTCAACACCAATGTCACAATCAAAAACCTGGCGTTTGAGAATGGCTATACTGCCAGTCAGGGCGGCGCAATCCTGGTTGAAAACAAAGGTAGCCTCACCCTAGAGTCCGTCAGGTTCAAAAACAACGTGGCTGACCAGGGCGGTGGGGCCATATTTTCACTATGGGACACCAACCTGACGGTACTCAACAGCCAGTTTGATGGCAACAAGGCCGTCGCAGGCAACAACGAGCGCGGCGCAGGCGCAATTGCTTTTGTCAGCCCTGGCCTGTTTACGATTCGCAACAGCCGCTTTACCAACAACGAAGGCATCAACGGTGGCGCGGTCAACAGCCTCAACGGCAAGCTGACGATTGAAAATTCGCAGTTTATCAACAACCGCACCACTGCCGCCCGGTTCGCGACGGGTCAACCGCGCCCAGATCTGCGCGGCTACGGCGGAGCGCTGTTCACCGACCGAGCCAGTTCAACCAGCGAAGCATCTGGCGCAATTCGGATTGTCGGCACGCTGTTTGAAGGCAATCAAGGGCTGGCCGAAGGCGGCGGCGCTTATCTTTATACGGGTACCCAAGACAGTGTCACCATTGAGGCCACGAGCTTTCAAAACAATCAGGTGGCAGCGTTGGCAGGCGGCAACGGCGGCAATGGCGGCGGGCTAGTCGTGCTCAGCAACGGAGATAATCGCGGTCTAACGCTGAATCGGACTGCGTTTGTCAACAACAGTGCGACAAGCCAGGGAGGCGGGCTGTGGATCTTTGACACGCCGACTGCGATCACCAACAGCACGTTTTCCGGAAACCGAGCGCTGGTTAGCGAAACGCCAGCCGCCAATGACTTCAACCGCAATGGCGGCGGCATCACGGCCTACGGCGCACCGCTCAACATCACCAACAGTACCCTTGCCAACAACCGGGCGGGCTGGGTGGGCGGCGGCATCACGGCAGCCAATGACGCTCCGGTAACCTTGACCAACACAATCTTTGCCAACAACAGCGCCCTCAACGGCGGCAATCCCTGGAATATTCAGCAGCATACCAACCGCCAGTTCATCGACGGCGGCGGCAACATCCAGTTTCCGCAGGCCAACGACGACCGAATATCAGCCAACAGCCGAGTAGCCGACCCCAAATTGGGCGCGCTCCAAGATAATGGCGGCGGCTTGCTCACCCATGCCCTGCTCTCAGGCAGTCCAGCCATCAATAGCGCCGTTGCCGGAGCGCCCGCTACAGATGCTCGCGGCTTGGGTCGGGTGGGACAGGCTGATGTAGGAGCCTTTGAGTTTGGGGCGACTGCGGCGAATTCGGGCGGTTCAGGCGGTTCGAGCGGTTCGGGCAGCATCAGCGGCACCAATGGCAACGACGACCTGATTGGCACCGCAGGCCGCGATCAGCTGACGGGGGGGCTGGGAGCCGATCGACTCACGGGCGGACTGGGAGCTGATTGGTTTCTCTATCGGGGCGCAACCCAGCGCGCCGCCTTGGCCGGATCACAGCTGAATCGCCTTGATCAAATCACTGATTTCAACGTGATTGCAGGCGACCGCATCCAGCTCGACTATGACAACAACCTCGCGACCGCGCAGCGTCCCAAAGCGCTGTTCAACGCCGGGGTAGTCACAGGCCAGAACCTAGCTGCCGCAGTTCGCTCAGCCTATGCCGACAAGAACCAAAAGCAACAGGGCAAGCAGCAGCTGAGCACCAACGAGGCGGTTTTGCTGGATTGGCGGGGCGGCAGCTACCTCTCTGTGAATGACAGCGCTCAGGCATTTGGCGCAAAACGCGATCTGTTGATTAACGCCACAGGTCTGGTGCGTCCAGATGCCCAGAGTTCGGCAGGGGTAATTGCTGTGAATGCTTATTTTCAGTAAGGTTAGGAAGTAGATTTAGGAAGTAGATTTAGGAAGTAGATTTAGGAAGTAGATTTAGGAAGTAGATTTAGGAAACTGATGCTGCTTCACTTCTTCAGCATAGCTCTGTACCGCCTGCGTGATCGTCTCATGCAGGTTGGTATAGGCTTTGGCAAAGCTCGGTCGCCAGGTCGACATCCCCAGCAGATCTGCTGTCACTAGCACCTGCCCGTCACAGTGCGGCCCCGCGCCAATGCCGACTGTGGGAATCGTCAGCTCCTGCGAAACTTTCAGCGCCAGATCGTCCGGGATATGCTCTAGCACAATCGAGAACGCGCCTGCCTCCTGAAGCGCCACCGCCTGCCGCAAAATCTGCTCAGCCGCCTGAGCCGTTTTGCCCTGCTTGCGAAAGCCGCCCAGCTGATGCACCGACTGCGGCGTTAGGCCAATATGCCCCATCACGGCAATCCCAGCCTGCACCAGACGCTCCACCGTTTCCACCATGTCTGGGTAGCCGCCTTCCAGCTTCACTGCCGTGGCTCCCGTGGTCTTGATGATCCGCCCTGCCGATCTGAGCGCCTGCTTCGGGCTTTCCTGATAACTCATAAACGGCAGATCCACCACTAGCAGTGCCCGCTCCACGCCGCGCCGCACGGCCTTGGCATGATGGATCATCTCATCTAGGGTAATTGGCAGCGTCGTGCTGTAGCCCAGCGCCACCATCGCCAGCGAGTCGCCCACCATAATCAGATCCACGCCCGCTTCATCTAGGGCCCGCGCAATCAGATAGTCCCAGGCAGTCAGCGCCACAATGGGGCGGCCTTCTTTCTTGTATCGAATCAGCTCTTGGGTGGTGACTGCCATCAGAACAACTCCGTGCTTGCAGCATCGCTTTCTATCAGAATACCGCAGCGGCAGCGGCTTATGGCTTAGAATCCCTTAGTATAAAAATGAGTATGAAAATGGCGGCTGGAGCGAGTTTATTGAAGCCAGCTTGTCATTCTAGAGGAATCTGCTATGTCTCAAGAGCCAGTCGCATCATCTTCTAAATCATCTTCTGAGCCAGAATCTCAGCCAAAATCTAAATCAAGTTCTACGCCGCCATCTCAGCAGCGCTCACCGTTTCGAGCACTGTTGAATCTGCTTGGTCAGCTGGGCGGCATCTTGCTGGCCTTTGTGCCGCTGATCTGGAAAACGACTCTAGCGCTACTGAGATGGCTGAGCCGTCAGTGGGCAGCGCTGTTGCCCAAGCTGCGTCCAATTTTGCCCCCGCCGCTGCGGAACCTGCCGGATGCGTTGCTCACGGCGATGGCGATTGGGCTGTTGGCACTCTCGATCTGGCTGTCGATCTGGATTCCGACAGCGCTGCTTGGCCACGAATCAGCAGGAGCCAGACAGCCTGCCCCCGTTACGGCTCCTGCAATCCCCAAGCCGGATCGAGATCAGGCGCGGCTCAGCCAAATTCAAGCCGAAATCGCTGAGGCGCTGACCCAGCAGGCTGAACCCTATGGTGCCGATCTGGTGCAGGCGGTGCAGGCAAACTTTAATCAGAAGCAGCTGACGGTGAGTCTAGCCGAGCGCTGGTATGGCTTAACTAGCGCAGAACGCCGTCAGGTAGCCGAACTGCTGCTGAAGCAGGCCAAAAAGCAGGGGTTCAGGCAAGTTGAGGTGACCGACCCAAACGGCGTGACCGTCGCCCGACCGGCGGTTGTGGGGTCGGGCATGGTGATTTTAGTTGAGACCTAGCCTGGACGCTAAGGCTTACTCTTCCTCACTGTATTCTGCATCTGCGTCTTCGCTCTCAGAGGGCAGCACTGAATTGGCCGAAACCTGAGCGCCCATTTCTAGCTTTTCGCGCACCTGCTTTTCAACCTCTTTGGCGAGTTCGGGACGCTCCTCGAAGTATTTGACGGCATTGTCTCGACCCTGGCTGATATTCTCACCGCCGTAGCTATACCAGGCTCCCCGCCGCACAATCACGCCCGTCTCTTCGGCCAAGTCTACCAGGCAGCCCATGGTGGAAATGCCTTTGCCAAAGATAATGTCGAATTCGGCGATCCGAAACGGCGGCGCGACCTTGTTTTTGGCGACCTTGACTTTGGCGCGAGTGCCATACTCCTCGTTGCCTTTTTTCAAGGTCTGGATGCGGCGAATATCCAGCCGCACTGAGGCATAAAACTTGAGGGCGTTGCCGCCAGTTGTGGTTTCGGGGTTGCCGTAGCTGATGCCAATCTTCTGGCGCAGCTGGTTGATAAAAATGACGCTACAGCCTGTTTTGCCAATGTTTCCCGTAATCTTCCGCAGCGCTTGACTCATCAGCCGCGCCTGCAACCCCACATGGGCATCGCCCATCTCACCTTCGATTTCAGCCCTGGGCACGAGCGCCGCCACCGAGTCTACAACGACAATGTCAACCGCGTTGGAGCGCACCAGCTGGTCAACGATTTCCAAGCCCTGCTCGCCGGTATCCGGCTGGGAGATCAGCAGATTGTTGATATCTACGCCCAGCGCCGCAGAATAGACCGGATCGAGCGCATGTTCAGCGTCAACATAGGCCGCGACCCCGCCGCTTTTCTGAACTTCGGCGACGGCATGTAGCGCCAGCGTCGTTTTACCAGAGCTTTCTGGGCCGTAGATTTCGATCACCCGACCTTTGGGCAGGCCGCCGCCCAGCGCCAGATCCAGGGTGAGTGCGCCGCTGGGAATGGTTTCAATCCGCATGCGGGTGGCATCCCCAAGCCGCATGATTGTGCCTTTGCCAAAGGTGCGATCGATCTGGGTCAGCACCAGATTTAGGGCTTTTTCGCGCTCGGTGCTTTCGTTTGTGGTCGTCGATTTAGCCATTCCTACCTCAACGCAGAGTAATAATTAGTGGATTGGGGGGACAGCTCTGCGGTTCGCAGAAAGCCCGCGCAGAATGCCTCTAGCCTGATGGCTTCAGTCTACTGGCAGAGCCATGATTTGGATCAGCTCAAGGCTCGGATCAGCAGGAGTTGAAAGAATGCAGCTCAGCTGACTGTTCGGTTCTAGTCAAGTTCGTTACCCTATAGGCAGACCTTTGGCAACCTGTTCAGAGCTATAGATTTTATCCAGCTACCCTAGATAGTTCTATCCCGAACCATCTGGCAGGCTTGAGCTGTTTTAAATCACCCGATTTAAGCCACCATCAAATTAAGTCACCATACAAATGTACTATATAAAGGGAGATTTAACCACTGGAATGAATAAATTATTTGCAAATTGATCGATTTGATCAAGTTTGCCCCAGTTACTCCAGATCAGGCCCGTTCTAATCCGCAGTGAGTTTGCTTTGGCCACGATGTCCTCTAATCTTCCTAGTCTACTAATTCCAGACACTGCGCTCTCGGTCGCCGGATTGACGGGCTACATTCAGGATCTGCTGGAGCAAGATAGTCAGCTGCGGCAGGTTTGGGTGACGGGCGAGGTGTCGAGCGCCACTCGCTATCGCAGCGGCCTGTTTTTTACGCTGCAAGATCCCGATGCCGAGGCAGCGATTAGCTGTGTGGTTTGGAGCAATCAGCTGAATCGACTGGCGACCTTACCCGCTCCGGGCGAACAGCTGATTTTGCTAGGCCGGGTGCATGTGCATCCCCAGCGTGGCAGCTACCAGCTGATTATCTGGCAGGCGCTGCCCGCCGGAGAAGGCTTACGGGCACTGCGCTATCGTCAGCTCCGCAATCGGCTGGAAGTCGAAGGGCTGTTTGACCCAGAGCGCAAGCGACCACTGCCGCCCTATCCGCAGAGCATTGCCGTGGTGACCTCTCCGCAGGCGGCGGCTTGGGGCGATATCAAACGCACCCTGAAGCATCGCCATCCGGGGCTAAAAGTCCTGTTTTCGCCGGCTTTGGTGCAGGGCGATCAGGCTCCTTTCTCGATTGCCAACGCCATTGCGCGGGTGGTGCGGGACGGGCGCGCCGAGGTGCTGATCCTGTCGCGGGGCGGCGGCGCAACCGAAGATATGGTCTGCTTCAACGACGAGCGGGTGGTGCGGGCAATTGCCGACTGTCCGATTCCGGTAGTGGCCGGGATTGGGCATCAGCGGGACGAGTCGCTGGCCGATCTGGTGGCCGATATCTGCGCCCACACGCCAACTGCTGCCGCTGAGCAAGCCGTGCCGCTGCTCTCCGATATCTACGCTGAGCATCAGCAGCGGGTTGGGCGCTTGAGCCAAGTGCTGACGAGCAGCTTGGAGACTGCCGCAGATCAGCTCTATCGCCAAAAAGCTCGCCTGCGCCGTCTGCATCTCGACCGCCAGATCCGTCAGGAGAGCCAAACGATTGCCTGGAAGCAACAGCAGCTTTTGCAGAGTACGACGCATCGGCTCCAGTCGGCTAGCCAGCATTGCCATCTGCTGCGCCAAAAGCTGATTACGCTAGATCCAGCAGCCGTTTTGAGTCGAGGCTACGCGATTTTGCGGCAGGAAAACGGCGCGGTGGTGCGCTCGGCGGCAGCGCTGACGGTTGGCCAAGAGCTGACGCTACAGCTCGCTGACGGTACAGCAACGGTGCGGGTGCTGGAAGCAGGCCAGATTGGTGATGCAGGGGTGAATGGCGCAGCAGCGAACGATAAGTCTGATAAGACTAACGGTGCATCAGCCTCAAATCAAGTTCCGGGCAATCAACTAAGTCAATCGATGAGCTAAACCCATGACCAAAGCAAATTCCAAGAGCGAGGCTGCGGCCATTCGTTTTCCGAGCGACTGGAACTACGAAGCCACCGTCAGCGAGGTTGAGACCATTATCAGCCAGATTGAGCTGGGCGAACTGGAGCTAGCCGACGTGTTTCAGCGGTTCTCAACCGCCGTAGAGCGGCTGCGGCAGTGCGAAACTTTTCTAAATCGGCAACAGCAGCAGGTCGATTTGCTGATTGAAACGCTGCTGGATGAGCCAGAAGCGCTGTAGTGGAGTCGATGTTTAGGGCAGCAGCTCGCTAGCGAATCGGATCATGCACCGTCACCAGCTTTGTGCCGTCTGGGAAGGTGGCTTCGACCTGCACTTCGGGGATCATTTCGGGAATGCCAGCCATCACGTCATCGCGGCTGAGCAGCGTTGCGCCGTAGCTCATCAGCTCAGCCACCGTCCGGCCTTCGCGCGCGCCTTCCAGGATTGCTGCCGAGAGGTAAGCCACAGCCTCAGGATGGTTGAGCTTGAGTCCTTTGGCTTTACGACGTTCAGCCAACAGCGCCGCCGTAAAAATCAGCAGCTTGTCTTTCTCTTGGGGGGTCAATTGCATCTGCGAATCGCTCAAAACCGCATCCTGATGATACAGCAGCTTTGAAGATGTAAATCTTTGAAAATGCAGAGTATTAAAGCGAAAAAACTGGGGTGCTAGGATTCGAACCTAGGAATGGCGGGACCAAAACCCGCTGCCTTACCACTTGGCGACACCCCATCGCGTTGGCCTCACTTATTTTAGCAACGATGTTGCCGATCATGTCAAGAATTTCTCAAGCTTCAGCGCTTGATTCCACATCAGGCAACATGGTAAAAGTGAACCTTTACTAGAACATCTGTTTGCACGACATGCCTGTACTGCCGCCCGATCTGCCTGCCGCTTTTCTGCCAGCCGCAGCACCAGCTTCTCCTTCCCCCCTCAGCTCGCCCGCAGCGGCGCTCAAGCATTACTTCGGCTACGACAGCTTTCGTCCGGGGCAGCAAGAGATCGTGGAAGCCGTGCTGCAAAACCAGGATCTGCTGGTGATTATGCCGACTGGCGGCGGCAAGTCGCTCTGCTATCAGTTGCCTGCACTGCTGAAACCCGGCCTGACGATTGTTGTGTCGCCGCTGATTGCGCTGATGCAGGATCAGGTGGAGGCGCTGCAAGACAACGGCATTGGCGCAACGTTCCTCAACAGCACGATCGGCGGCGCAGAAGTGCGGCAGCGCAGCGACCAAATTCTAGCGGGCAAAATCAAGCTGCTCTATGTCGCTCCAGAGCGGATGATGTCGGAGTCGTTTTTCTACTTTATGGATCGGGTGGCCGAAGAGATTGGCATCTCGACGCTGGCCATTGACGAAGCCCACTGCGTTTCAGAATGGGGGCATGACTTTCGGCCTGAGTACCGCCAGCTGCGCCAGATCCGCCAGCGCTACTCGACCGTGCCCGTAATTGCCCTCACCGCCACCGCCACCACTCGCGTCCGCCAGGACATCATGCAGCAGCTCGCCTTGAAGCAGCCGTTTGTCCATGTCGCCAGCTTCAATCGCCCAAATCTGCATTACGAAGTCCGCCCCAAGCCGAAGCAGGCCTATCAAGAGCTAGTCCGCTACGTCCAGAAAACCCCCGGCTCTGGGATTATCTACTGCCTCAGCCGCAAGAAGGTTGAAGATCTGACGCAGCGGCTGCAAGCTTCTGGTGTACAGGCGTTGCCCTATCACGCCGGACTCAGCGACTCGGTGCGGCAGGTGAACCAGACGCGATTCATCCGTGACGATGTGCGGGTGATGGTGGCGACGGTAGCCTTTGGCATGGGCATCAATAAGCCAGACGTGCGGTTTGTAGTGCATTATGACCTGCCGCGCAACCTGGAGGGCTACTACCAGGAGTCGGGGCGCGCTGGACGCGATGGCGAACCCGCCCGCTGCCTGCTGCTGTTTAGCTACGGCGATATTGGCACCATTAATTTTCTAATTGACCAAAAGATCCATCCCACCACGGGCGAGCCGCTAGAGCAGGAGCAGCAGATCGCTCGCCAGCAGCTGCGCCAAGTGATTGACTACGCTGAGGGGATCGAATGTCGCCGCAAGATCCAGATTGGCTACTTTGGCGAGCGGTTTGACGGCAACTGCGCCAACTGCGATAACTGCCTCAGCCCGCGCCTGCTGCAAGACTGGACGATTGAAGCTCAGAAGTTTTTGTCCTGCATAGCGCGGGTGCAGGAACGCTTTGGCCTGGGCTATATCGTGGATGTGCTGCGCGGCTCCAAAGACAAGCGGATTCTCGCCAACCGCCACGACCAGATCTCCACCTACAACATTGGCCGAGATCACAGCGCCGAGGACTGGCGCACGCTGGGGCGCTCAATGCTACATCAGGGCTTGCTGGACGAAACCAGCGACGGCTACTCGGTCTTGAAATTAAACGCCCTCAGCTGGGAGGTGCTCCGCAAGCAGCGCCAAGTCGAAATCGCCCTGCCCAACCGCCCAACTGTCACTGCCGAAGCGCCCTCCACCGGCAAAGCTAACGCCGAAATGCTGTTTGAACAGCTCCGCAAGCTGCGGAAACAGTTGGCCGACGAGCAGTCTGTGCCGCCCTATGTGGTGTTTGCCGACTCTAGCCTGCGGGTGATGGCGCAGGTTCAGCCGCAAACCCTAGCAGCGTTCTCGCAGATTTCGGGCGTGGGTAGCCATAAGCTCGCTCGGTACGGCCCTAAATTTGTGGAGGCGATCAGCAAGTTTTGTCGGACGACGGGCTAGCTCCAGACTCATGGTCATGGAACGTGGGGCTTTGACTGAGCCTAACGAACCTCCTGCCAGTTTTCCAGCCCTAAGTAATCCCGCGCCACCTGTTGCAGAATCGCCGCTTTGTTCTGCACTGAGGCATTATGTCTGACACCCAGCATATGCTGACGATGCCACGACTCCAGTTCGGTCTCGCGTTCTTTGAGCACCTGCTGGATCGACTGCTGGTAGCTAGCTCCCATGGCCACACCGATAGATTTGACGATAGGGATAGAGATCCTGAGCATCGTTTCAGGATCATCTTGCGCCGAATTCCAGCTCATTAGGGCATCGACAATCTGGTGAACTTTGGCAGTCGAAGCCTGTGAATCGCGCTGAGGCTTGTCGGTGAAGGGTTTCGCTGCTGCGGGTAGGACTACCGCTTCTGGTGCATCTACTGGTACATCGATTAGAGCGGGTGCTGTAGTTTTTGTCGCTGTTGGCCTAGCTGCCGCCGCGCTGTCGGTTGCGGGATCTTGGCCGTTGGCGATGCCCAAAGAGCTACGAATATGACTGAGCGTAGCCTGAGTCTGGTTGAGCTGGGTTCTGAGCCGCTGGTTTTCGGTCTGGAGCTGCATTAGCTGCTGCTGGTCTTGCTGAGACTGCTGAGACTGCTGAGACTGCTGAACCAACTGGTCACGTTCAGCCTTAAGAGATCGGGTTTCAGCTTCCAGTATTTCGATCCGGTTAGTCAACCAGGAGAGCGTTTTGGCAAGTTCCGGCACGACTTGAGCTTGAGCATTGGCCTGCTGGTTGGCCTGCTGGTTGGCCTGCTGGTTGGCCTGCTTCTCCTGCTCGTCATCCTGGTCTAGCTGAGTTTCTGCCCAGATGAGTAGCGCCTCCATGCGTTCAATTTGATTTGAGCAATCAGGGCAGATATCATCAAGCAATTCTAGCCAACGGTCACGGTGATTGCCGTCGATTCTGAGCGAGCTGGGTTTAGGCTGAGACATGGGCTGTTGTTTTGAAGACAGATTGGACAGACGAGATGAGCAAGCATCACTTGGCGCTGAGCTGGGTTCAGCCGGATCGATGGCAGGATCGATAGCTGGATCAGCAGATAGACAGCTAGGCTGATCACTCTGCGGCCTAAATGCCTCAATGACCTGGATACCCCGCAGCTCCAGCTTGATCCCCAACCTGCCATCCCGGTTGCCATCTGCAGTGCCAATCGCGTAGTCATCGTAGTTGGCTCTGGCTGAGTAGTTGGGCAGCTTAGCGCCATCGGCGGCGATAGTGAAATGGCCTTGAATTTCCGCCTTGAAGTTATGCTCTGGTACATTGGGCGGGCAGAACCAGTGCGCGGCAACGGTGGCATAGACCGCCCGAAACAAATGGCTATAGAGGTCATCACGTCCTTCGCGGCTCTCCACCATACCTGCGAAGTGACGATTACAGGCCGCAGAAATGGGAGCGCTAAAGCGTTGGTTAATCTTCTGCTTTGCGCCCTTCAGCGTATGAGCATCGGCTTTGAGATGATCAATTTTCAGCGCCCGTTGCAGCTTGGCAATAGCCGCCATGACGATATCAGCGGGGGCCAGCGTGGGAATTTCAATGATGAAGTTAGCCGCTAACTCAGGGGGTTTCTTGGCGGGATCCCGAAACAGGATCGACCAGGCTGAATGCGGCTCAAAGCGGCTGAGCAGGATTTCGCTGACTCGTCTACCGATGAGGACAGCTAGCCCAGCGCCAACTTCTGACCACTGCGCGCTAGAGAGCAGTTGGGTTGCCCGTCCTACTAGCTGTTCAGCAGTAGTGCTGGAGATGAACTTGGTCTGGGTATGCCCTAGCCTGCCGCGCTGGATGTCATTCAACTGGCGATAAGTTTCAGTGGAAAGCGCGACGAGTGGGATAGCCGGGTGCTGCGGATCGATAGTTTTGAGCGCCTGGGTAACATTCGAGCGGTAGTTTTTCTGCTGGGACGGAGTGATTAGCCCCCGATCTTCGAGCAGCGAGGTGAGCTGTGCAGCAAATTCGGCATCTGTGATTTTGTTAGCGACGAGCAGCGGCAGGGATGTTGCCATTACAGATTGCAGCCATTGGGCGGTGAGGTGCTCCAAGGCAGAGATGAGCCAATCATCTTGTAGAGCGAGCGTTGGCATTGTGACTGATGACAAGTCAGGAAACGAATTCGCTAGTAGGGTGAGAATTGTCGATAGGGTTGTAGATAGGGATTTTAAGGCAAGACAGGAAAACGCACAGCTAGCTCAGCGCCTATAGCGTCTGTAGAAACCCCTCATTCGGATCAAACACCTGGGTGACGTATTGCCCATCCAGATCGCACAGATCTTTCAAAGTATTCTTGATAGAGTCATCAAATTCTACGCGCTGCATAAAGCGATCTCCTAAGACTGCTCGTAACCTGTCTGCTTCAGAAGCCTTGGCTGACAAAGCTCTCAAAAGTAGGCTTTTTCTTCTGTCCTTTACGAAGTATGAAATAGGACTAGCCTAAAACGGCTCTTCTCTAGCTTCTGCCTTGCTGTTGGTGTTTTGGGAAGGCGTTTCTCGCAGGAACTTAAGATGTAGGGCGCGACTCTGCTCACCGTCGGAGGCAACGGCAAGAATTGGGAAGTCGATTAGGCCGTCTTGGAACGACATTTGGAATCGGAACGTGCCGTCTGAATTGAGCTGAACGGGTCGTCCGGCAATGGTGACGGTGGCATCGGGTTCGGTAGCTCCGTAGACGATCAGCTCAGCATCCCCAATCATCCAAAATTTGCGAGAGCGCTCTGGCGGCATGGAGGCGGAAAATCCGATGCCCGACATACCGATGCCTGACATGCCATACATGCCAATTCCTGACATGCCATACATCATCCCTGCACCCGACATGCCCATCCCAGATGTTGTATGCATGCCAACTCCCGACATGCTCATCTCAGATGCTCTGTACATCCCTGCACCCGACATGCCAATTCCCGACATGCCAATTCCCGACATCCCGATACCTGACATCCCAATTCCCGACATCCCAATCCCGGATAACGTGTACATTCCACTTCCTGACATCATGCCGATACCTGACATACCCATGCCGGATGTTGTATACATGCCGATACCTGACATACCCACACCGGATGTTGTGTACATTCCACTTCCTGACATCATGCCGATACCTGACATCCCAATCCCAGATGACGTATACATCCCGATACCTGACATACCCATGCCGGATGTTGTATACATGCCGATACCTGACATACCCACACCGGATGTTGTGTACATTCCACTTCCTGACATCATGCCGATACCTGACATCCCAATCCCAGATGACG
>JAESFP010000098.1_pt1 | contig 104763 bp, 109 predicted proteins | sample 9266181 | NCBI WGS metagenome assembly JAESFP01 (sample SAMN14502547, study PRJNA617102) | algae metagenome | isolation source: Pegethrix bostrychoides GSE-TBD4-15B and co-occurring heterotrophs from... | place: USA: Grand Staircase-escalante National Monument, Utah | collected 2006-08-15 | reverse complement strand
GCCTGCTGGAGCGCGGCGGCTGGGAGACCTATTCGATCGTCGGGGCGATCACGATCTTCACGATCATCCTGATCTCGTCGACCGCGACCCACCACCAGATCCCCTATCTACGCCAGCCGCCGGCCCGGAAGATCACCATCCCGGCCATGCTGCGCGAAGTCGGCGCCACGCTGAACAATCGCTCGTTCGTGGTGTTGGCCATCTCCGGCATGTTCATGAACGTGTCGCTGGGCCTGAAGACCGCGCTTGAGCTCTACTTCAACCTCTACTTCTGGGGTCTCACCCAGGGCCAGCTCGCGATCATGACCGTGACCGGCGTGCTCGCCAGCATCATCGGCGTCACCCTGGCTCCGATCATCGCCGGCAAGATCGGCAAGCGCTATGCGGCCATCACCATGTTCTTCGGCGCGGTGATCGCCCTGCTGCTGCCCATCGGCCTGCGCATCATCGGCGTGATGCCCGCCAACGGCACCAACCTGCTGTTCGGCATCCTGATCATCGACTTCATGGCCAACGGCATCATGGCGATCATGACCGGCGTCATGCTGCAGTCGATGATCGCCGACGTCGTGGAGGACAGCGAGGTCAAGACCGGCCGCCGTTCCGAAGGTCTGCTGTTCTCGGCTGACAACCTGTTCAAGAAGATCGTGTCCGGGGTCGGGGTCGGCGTTTCCGGCGTGCTGCTGACCTATGTGGCCTTCCCGCAAGGCGCGAAGCCCAACGAAGTCGATCCGGACATGCTGCGCAATCTCGCGCTCATCTATCTGCCCACGATCGGCGCCTTCTACGCCGTCGCGATCGCCTGCCTGTTCGCCTACAAGATCGACAAGTCGGTTCACGAAGAGAACCTTCGCATCCTCCAGGAAGGCGTGCTGGAGACCCGCACCACCGAAGCGCAGATCGAAGCTGGCAGCCCCGCAGCCACCGGCCCGGCCGGCGACCTGACCCCGATCACCCCCAAACCCTAAGACGCACGCCGGCGAGCGATCGCCGCTTCGACGCCCGTAGGCGCGACAAGACAAACGCTTCCAGCGCGGCTCCGATTTAATCGGGGCCGCGCTATCGTTTGGGCGAAGCTCGCTCATCGAACCGCTTGCCAGGAGCGAATTCGTACCGAATATTCGAACGATAGGTGATCGAGGCGCAGACCTCGACCCTGACGGGAGGATGAGATGAGCAAGGCCCGCGCGGCGAACGCCGCCGATGGATCGAGCACGCGGCTGAGCGTTCGCTCCAAAACCTTCTACGGCATCGGGTCGGTGGCCTTCGGGGTCTCGACCCTGGGTCTCTCGTCGGCGGTGCTGCAGCCCTACCTCAACCGCGTCATCGGCCTGCCGGCGCTTTGGGTCGGGACGGCGATTATGCTGACCCTGATGCTCGACGCCGTCATCGACCCGGCGGTCGGGCAATGGTCCGACAAGCTGCGGACCAGGTGGGGGCGCCGACACCCCTTCATGTACGCCGCCGCGCCGCTCGTCGCGGCCGCCTGTATCGGCTTCTGGAACGCTCCAGCCGACTGGCCCAAGGAGGCGCTCGGCGCCTATCTGATCGGCATGCTGGCCCTGCTGCGGATCTGCGTCAGCCTCTATGAGGTGCCGAGCCAGGCCCTCGCCCCCGAGCTGACCAGCGACTACCACCAGCGCACCAGCCTGTTCAGCTACCGGTTCTTCTTCGGGGTGATCGGCGGCTTCGGCATGAACGTGGTGCTCTACCAGTTCTTCCTCAGTCCCGAGAACGGCGGGATCCTGAACCGCGAGGCCTACGGCCACTACGGCGTGCTCGCCGCCGTCGTCATGGCGATCTCGATCCTGGTCTCGGCCATCGGCACCCACCATCACATTCCCCGGCTGGCGGTTCCGCCCGAGCGCCAGGTCAAGCTCTCCCAACTGATGCGTGAGATCGGCGGCACCCTGTCCAACCGCTCGCTCGTGGTGGTGATGATCTCCGGCCTCTGCTCGGGGATCGCCACAGGCATGACCGGCGCGCTCAGCCAGTACTTCTACCTGGAGTTCTGGGGCCTCACCGCCTCGCACATCTCCTATCTCGCCCTGGCCTCGGTGCTGGCCTCGTTCGCGGGTATCGCCATCACCGGCCCGGCCTCCAGGGCCTGGGGCAAGAAACACGCGATGATCGGCCTGTTCGGCGTCGCGACCACCACCGCGGCGCTGCCGATCCTGCTGCGCCTGCTGGGACTGATGCCGCTCAATAGCTCGCCTTGGGTGTTCACCATTCTCTGGATCGACGCCTTCATCGCCACCACCCTGGCCATTGGCGGTTTCATCATCATCTCATCGATGATCGCCGACGTGGTCGAGGACGCGGCTGTCGCCACCGGCGTCCGATCGGAAGGCCTGCTGTTCGCGGCCAACGGCCTGCTACCCAAGTTCACCGCCGGGATCGGCGTGTTTCTCAGCGGCGTTTTGCTGACCATCGTCGCCTTCCCGGTCGACGCCGCCGCCGGATCGGCGCCGCCGGAAGTCATGCGTCACCTGGCGCTGATCTACCTGCCCCTGACCTTCTCGGTGAACGCGCTCTCGATCCTCGTCCTGCTCTTCTACAAGATCGACAAGGACACCCATGAGCGGAACGTGGCGACTCTGGATGCGGCCGCGAGCCTCGCCGAATAAGGGCCTCGAAACCTTCCGCTTCCCTCCGCTAGCCTGTCACGTCTACAAATCAGGAAACCATCCCGAGGAAACGCCGTGGCCGAAGCCGTACCCAAAGCTCAAATAACGGGGAAACTCAGCGTTCCCACCAAGCTTTTCTACGGGGTGGGCTCCGTCGCCTTCGGGGTGAAGGACCAAGGCTTTTCCTACCTCCTGCTGATTTTCTACAATCAGGTGGTCGGCCTGCCCTCGGCCACCGTGGGCCTGGCGATCATGATCGCCCTGATGTTCGACAGCCTGCTTGACCCGATCATGGGCCAGGTTTCGGACAACTGGCGTTCGCGCTGGGGACGTCGCCACCCGTTCATGTACGCGGCCGCCCTGCCGGTCGCCGCCTCGTACCTCCTGCTCTGGAACCCGCCGCAGGATTGGTCCCATGGCGCGCTGTTCGTCTATCTGATCGTCGTCGCGGTGATCATCCGCAGCTTCATCACCATGTACGAGATCCCTTCGGCCGCCTTGGCGCCGGAGCTGACCAGCGACTACGACGAGCGCACCAAGGTCCTGGCCTATCGCCACTTCTTCGGCTGGTTCGGCGGCCTGGTGATGACCGTCCTGGCGCTGCAGGTCTTCCTGAAGCCTGACGCCGAGAACCCGGTGGGGCAACTCAACCGCGCCGGCTACCAGACCTACGCCTATGTCGCCTCCGGGGTCATGCTGGCCGCGATCATCGTCTCGGCGCTCGGCACCCACCGCCACATCGCTCGCTTCAAGATGCCGCCCCAGCGCAAGGTCTCGCTGGGCCAGCTGGCCAAGGAGATGTTCGGCACCCTGACCCACAAGTCGTTCCTGGTGCTGATGGGCGCGGGCCTGTTCAACGCCATGGCCGGCGGCCTGGTGCTGTCGCTCAGCCTCTACTTCAACACCTATTTCTGGCAGCTCTCCTCGGGTCAGATCGCCGCCCTGGCGATGGGCAACTTCATCTCCGCGGCCCTCGCCTTCGCCCTCGCCGCCCCGCTCTCCAAGCGCATGGGCAAGAAGACCGCCGCCCAGATCACCAAGATCCTCGCCTTCCTGATCGCCTTCACCCCGATCAGCCTGCGCCTGCTGGGCGTGTTCCCGCAGAACGGCGACAGCGCCCTGGTGCCGCTGCTGTTCCTGCAAACCGTGCTGTCGACGGGCTTCACCATCACCTCGGCCATCCTGATCTCCTCGATGATCGCCGATGTGGTCGAGGATTCGGAGCTGCGCACCGGCCGCCGGTCGGAGGGCCTGTTTTTCTCGGCCGCCGCCTTCATCGCCAAGGCCGTGTCGGGTGTGGGGATTTTCGCGTCCAGCATGATCCTGCTGGCCATCGGCTTCCCGCAGGACGCCAAGCCCGGCCAGGTCGGCCAGGAGGTCGTCAACAATCTGGGGGCCGTGTACCTGGTGGTCCTGGCGGTGCTCTACGGCGCGGCCATTCTCTGCGTCTCGCTCTATCGCATCACCCGCGAGGGGCACGAGGAGAGCCTGCGCAAGCTCGCCGCCCAGGCCGAGCTGGTCGAAGGCGGCGACGGTCCCGAGCGGATCGGCTGACGCAAGTTCGGCGCGCCGGGGCCCCGGCGCGCCGCCCTGCTATTTCGAGATCCGCAGCGAGTTGATGTCCTGGGCGATCGCCCGGAAGGCCACCTTCAACTGCGTGCCGTTGGCGGGCATGTAGACGTACTCGGCCGAGGTGGCGCAGTCGTTCATCAACTTCTTCACGTTGGCGTCGTTGCCGACGTTGAACCCGACCGTGTAGATGAACACACCCTTGGCCTTGATGTTCTTGCAGAGCGTGTCGGCCTGAGCGAACGCCGTGCCGTTCGTCGCATTGCACTTGATGCGGTCCTTCGCCTCGCCGAACCCTGAATTCTGGGCGTTCACACCCTTGCAGTAGGCGGTGTTGAAGGCGCCGTCAGTCATGAGCACGACGACCTTGAGGGTCTGCGGCTTTTGGTAAGCGGCCGGCGCGCTATCTCCGGTCCAGACCGTGTCCCAGTCGGGGGAGATCATGTACCAGCCCCAGGCCAATCCGATGTGGCCGGCCGTTGAGCCGTCGTCCTTCAGCAACGCGATCTGGTCCGTCAGGGTCTTCTTCGTGCTCGTCAAAGGCACGACCGTCGCCGACTGGCACGAGCCATCCGAGGCGCCAATGCGGTTATAGTGCCAACCGACCTTGGCCGTACCCGGACCGGCCCCTTCAAAGGCATAGGCCCCAACCCGCTCGGTCGCGCAGGTGCTTACCGGCATGCGCCGTTGGACAGATTGCGTGTCCTGGAAGCTCTGCTGTGCACAACCTTCCCGGAGGCATTGGGCCGCGCCGCCGCTGGTGTATTTCTTGTAGGTGTTGGTCTTCGTGCCGTCGATGTTGTTCAGCTTGAACTTCGTGGCGTCGACCCTGGTGACGACAAACTCGGTGTCGTTCAACGCCGTCATGCCCGCGACACCGGTGATCAGAACCCGTTCGTTATCCTGAAGTCCGTGCTCCGCGGTGGTGGTGATCTGAATCGGATTGGTCTGCGTCGCCGCCGATATGACCTTGGGACCGATCGCTGGGCCGCGAACCGTATCGGCCAGCGAACCCATATTCACGCCCACCGAGTAGGGCACGAGCGCGACCTTGGTGTAGTACGGCTTCTGCTGTTCCTTGATCACCAGGGTGACCAGATCGTTGGCCGCGCTGCGCAGGTTCGCCATGTTGTTCTGCATCGACCCGGTCGTATCCAGGACCAGGGCGACTTCAACGTTGTTCGAATTCCGCAGCACTTCGGAGTTGGCCGTCAAGTCGGCCCGATCCCAGAGCTTCGGCCCGACCGCAGGCGCCTCGATCTGGGCGGTGCCCACAACGGTGATCTTGTCGGCGGCGAGCTTGAAGTCCGATGAGACGAACTTCTGACCGTCTGGCAGCTTGAGGTTCGACAGCAAGGCCGCCTCCCCGACTGTCTTCAATTCGGCGTCGGTCATCTTGTCCGAGCGCGCCGCATAAAGCGTCGCGGTATCCAGCGCGTCCTGGAGTTCCGCACGCTGGGTGGTGGTCAGATAGACGTCCACCAGGCCCAGGGCCGCCGGCGCCAGCAGCACGAGGCCGACCGCGAAGAACACCGCCGCCGCGCCGCGCTCATCGCGCAAGCCAGCCTTGAACTTGACGCGCAGCCGCCCTTTCAGGCGCGACAGCAGTCGCTCAACTCGATTGTTTTTGTCTTGCACGCCCGGCCCCCTGTTGAGGAATCCCGGGGAACTTCGCAGAGCACGGTAAAGGAAGCGGCGCCAGACAGGGTTAAGGCAAAGCTTATTCGGGGTCTGGCGCCGTCACGACTTTACCAGCCGCAGTTTTCGCCCTTGTTCTGGACCGTCAGCCAAGCATTCAGCGGCTGGAAGTAATCGGCGACAGCGCTGGCGTCAGCGGTCTTCTCACCCGTGAAAGTGGCGAGCGCCTCCGGCCAGGGCTTCGAGGCGCCCATTTCCAGCATGGCGTTGAACTTCTGGCCCATCTCCTTTTCCCCGTAGACCGAGCAGCGATGCAGCGGCCCCTTCCAGCCGATCTGCTGGCAGGCCGCGCGGTGGAACTGGAACTGATAGATGTGGGCCAGGAAGTAGCGGGTGTAGGGCGTGTTGCCGGGCACATGGTACTTGGCGCCCGGATCGAAGGCGTCGGCCGGACGGTCGCCGGGAGGGGCCAGCCCCTGGTACTGGAGGCGCAGCTTCCACCAAGCCTCGTTGTAGTGGTCCGGCGTCACCTCGCCGGAGAACACCCCCCAGCGCCAGCGATCGACCATCAGGCCGAACGGCAGGAAGGCGATCTTGTCGAGCGCCATCTTCATCAGGAACGGGATGTCCTCGTCGGCGCCCGGCGCCTGGTCGAGCAGTCCGATCTGCTGAAGGTAGGTGGGGGTCAAAGCCGACAGGCCCACGAAATCGCCGATCGCCTCGTGGAAGCCGTCGTTCGCACCGTTCTTGAACAGGAACGGCTGATCCTTGTAGGCGCGCTGGTAGTAGTTGTGACCGAGCTCGTGGTGGACCGTGTAGAAGTCCTCGCCATTAACCTTGGTGCACATCTTGATGCGGATGTCCTCGCGGTCGTCGATGTTCCAGGCCGAGGCGTGGCAAACGACTTCGCGGTCGCGCGGACGGGTGATCATCGAGCGCTGCCAGAAGGTCTCCGGCAGCGGGCTCATGCCCACCGACGAATAGAAGTTCTCGCCGGTCTTCACCATCTTGATCGGGTCAAAGCCCTTGGCGACCAACAGCTTGTCCAGACTGTAGCTGGAGGTCGCGCCCTTGGGCTGCACCACGTCGTAGATATTGCCCCACTGCTGGGCCCACATGTTGCCAAGCAGATCTGCGCGGATCGGGCCGGTGCGCTTTTGGACGGCGTCGCCGTACTTGTCGTTGAGCTGGGCGCGCACATAGCAGTGCAGGTTCTTGTAGAACGGCTCGACCTGCTTCCACAGGCGGTCGGTCTCGGCGGCGAAGGCGTCGGGATCCATGTCGTAGTTCGACCGCCACAGCGCGCCGGTGTCCTTGAAGCCGAGGCCGCGGGCGCCTTCGTTGGAAAGCGCCGCGAACTTCACGTAGTCCGGCTTGATCGGCTTGGCGATCGAATGCCAGCCCTCCCACACCGCCTTCAACTCGGCAGGATCGCGGCTATCGGCCAGGATGTCCTCAGCGTCGTTCAACGTCAGCGTTTTGCCGCCGTGTTGGAACTTGCCGCTCGAATAGGTCGAGTCCATGCGGGTGGTCAGGGTCGCCAGTTCGGCCGCCGCGCCCGGGCGGTCAGGCGCCGGCGAAACGAGATAGAGCTTCAGCAGCTTCAGCTTGCGGGCGGTGACTGGATCGACCGCCACGCCATTGTATTTGGCCGCTTGCATCGCGTAGCGGGTGGCCAGCTCATTCTGTTCGCTGGTCGCCTTGGCTTCCAGCCACTGAGTGTCCTCGGTTATGTTGGTGGCGCGCACCCAGGACGAGCGATTGACGTATGGACTGAACGCCGCCAGCTCGGCCTCGGCCTTGTCGACGAACGCCTTGGCCTCTGCGGCCGTGGGCTTGGAGCCCTGGGCGGATGCCGGCCCAAAGGCCAGCAGAGCGACCGCCGTGGCGGCCAGCAATTGGGATTTCATAATCAGAAACGTCCCTGAGCGGAGAATGCGGCATGCGCCGCGCTGGCCGCAGAGGAACGCCAGCTTGGTTCACCGTCAAGGTTTGGTGGTTAGGCGCGGGCCTCGGAGGCCGCCATGCGGATCGCGCTCTCAACCGCCGCCTGGGCGGCCGATTGGCTCATATCGAGGCCCTGGGCGACAGTCTCGCCTTCCTCGTCGAAGATCCGCCAAGCCCAGCCGGATTCGGCGTGGGCGAGGGAGTAGGCGAACGGAAAATCCGTCATAAGCGCCTCCACAAATCTATGCTGCAATGCAGTATGTCGCTTCAATGACACCCACAACGCCCACCCGAGTCAAGCGTTGCGGAAAGTGCGCCGCAACACGAAAAAGTTGATCGGAGCCTATCCAGGCCCTTCGCGCTAATAGTCAAGCGAGCGCCGATGGAGGAATTTCGATGTCAGATCAACCGCCTGCGGAGCACCTGAAGGCCCAAGGGCGCGCACTGATCCGCGAAGCCGCCCTGGTCGCAGGCCAATGGATTCCCGCCGGCGACGACGCCATCGACGTCCACAGCCCCGCCGACGGCGCGCTGCTCGGGCGCGTGCCCAAGCTTTCGGCCGGCCAGGTCGATCAGGCGATTGAGGCCGCTGCAGCCGCCTTCCCCGCCTGGGCTCGGACCAAGGGCAAGGCGCGGGGCGAAATCCTCAATCGCTGGGCCGCCCTGGTGACCGAGAACGAAGACGGCCTCGCGGCCCTGATCTCGCTTGAGAACGGCAAGCCGTGGAAGGAGGCCCTGGGCGAGGTGCGCTACGCCAATTCGTTCATCGCCTGGTTCGCCGGCATGGCCGAACGGCTCGATGGCAAGGCTATCGAAAGCCCGAACGGCGAGGACCTGATCCTGGCCTTCCGGGAGCCGGTTGGCCCGGTGGCCGCGATCACGCCGTGGAACTTCCCCGCCGCGATGATCACCCGCAAGGCGGCGGCCGCATTCTGCGCCGGTTGCCCAGTGGTGCTGAAGCCCGCGTCGGCGACGCCGTTCACCGGCCTGGCCCTGGCGGCCTTGGCGTTGGAAGCCGGGATTCCGGCGGGCTGTTTCTCAGTCATCAGCGGCGAACAGGATGTGGTCGGTGGTCGGCTGACCGGGTCGGAATTGATCCGCAAACTCTCCTTCACCGGCTCGACCTCGGTCGGCCGAAAGCTGGCGGCCCAGTGCGCCCCCACCCTCAAGCGGATGTCGATGGAATTGGGCGGCGCCGCGCCGCTGCTGGTGTTCGACGACGCCGACCTGGAGGTGGCGGTCAGCGGCACGGTGGCCGGCAAGTTCAGGGCCGGCGGCCAGACCTGCGTCTGCCCCAATCGGGTCTATGTCCAGGCTGGGATCAAGGACGCCTATCTCGAGGCGCTGACCGCTCGGGTGGCCGCATTGAAGGTCGGGGATCCCTTCGCGCCCGATACGGAGATCGGGCCGCTGATCGACGAGAAGGGCGTGACAAAGGTTGAAGACCACATCGCTCGCACGCTGGCGGCGGGCGGCAAGGTCCTGACCGGCGGCCGACGGCTGACCGGGAACTACTTCCAACCCACCGTGATCGCGGGGGGTGACGACGAACTGTTCCGCCACGAGGAAACCTTCGGCCCGCTGGTCCCGGTCTTCGCCTTCGACACCGAGGAGGAGGCGATTTCCCGCGCCAACGCCTCAGAGTTCGGTCTGGCGGCGTTCCTGTTTTCAGACGACCTGAACCGCGCCATGCGAGTGGGGCGGGCGATAGAGTCCGGCATTGTCGGGATCAATTCGGGCCTGATCTCCAACGCGGCCAACCCGTTCGGCGGGGTGAAGCAGTCGGGCTTCGGCCGCGAAGGCTCGACCTACGGGATCGACGACTATCTGCAGGTGAAGGCCCTGACACTGGCGCTGCGGTGACACACCGCCCCTTCGGCTCGTCATGCAGGTGAGATAACGCCACCCCCGATTGACGCCCTGGCCCCTTTCGCGTCCCCTGCGACATTCCGCTAGTCGAGAGGGGCCTATGCCGAGCGACGAGACGCCGACCGTGGGCCCACAAACGCCTCGTCAGAACTGGTGGACCAAGATCCGCGCAACCAGGGTGTCGGGATTGCTGGCCGCCGGCCTGCTGGTCGCGGCGTTCGGCGGCGGCGTGCTGGCGGCCAAGGGCTTCGACGGCCTCTCGTTTGGCAAACCGGAAGCCAGCGCCAAGCTGGAACCCGGCGCACAGGGTTGGTCGCTGTTCGGCAAGCCGCGTGCGGCCGGCGCGGCCCGTCGCGGCATCCCCAAACCCGAAGGCTTCGCCGTCTGGCGCCATCGCATCGACACGAGCCGCGCTGAGCCGCAAGCCTGCGTCGAGCTGACCCGGCCGCTCGACCCCACCAAATCCTATGCCGATTTCGTCCTGGTCTCGCCCGACCTCGGCTCCAGCCCCGCCGTCTCGGTGAAGGGCGCCGAGCTTTGCGTGGCGGGAACCGGCTTCACCGACCGCCGCGTCACCCTGCTGAAAGGTCTGCCCGCCAAGGGCGGCGAGACCCTGGCCGCCAACGCCGATATCGACTTCACCTTCGGCGAGAAGCCGCCCTATGTCGGCTTCGCCGGCGAGGGCGTGATCCTGCCGCGCGAAGACGCCGACGGGATCGGCATCGAGACCGTCAATGTCAGCCGCCTGCAGGTCGAGGTCTGGCGCGTCGTCGACCGCAACCTGGTCCGCAAATCGATCAGTGCGCCTGACCCAACCGGCGAGGGCCAGTACCCCGACGACTACGGCTCCGACAGTCCCGACGACGAGGGGCGCGTGGTCTGGAAGGGCGAACTTCCCGTCACCGCCCAGGGCGCCGGCGAGCGCACCACCACCGTCTTCCCGCTGGGCGCGGTGCTGAAGGAGATGAAGCCTGGGGCCTATGTGATCAAGGTCCGCGACGGCTCAGGCGGGCGGGCGATCAAGACCGGCGCCGATGACGGCTATGACCCCAATCCGCCGGCCCAAGCCCGCCGCTGGGTGGTGTTCACCGACATGGCGCTGCTGGCCTATGACGGCTCCGAGGCGCTGGACGTCGTTGTCCGCTCGCTGAAGACCGCCAAGGTGATGCCCGGCGTCCGCGTCGCCCTGGTCGCCCGCAACGGTGAGGATCTGGCTGAGGCGCGCAGCGACGCGCAGGGCCGCGTGCGTTTCGACCGCCCATTGCTCGACGGCGAAGGCGCGGCCGACGCCAAGATGGTTATGGCCTATGGCGCCGACGGCGACCTGGCCGTGCTGGACTTGGACCGGGCGCCGGTCGATCTTTCCAAGCAAGGCGTCGGCGGCCGCGCCGACGAAGCGGCCGGGACGTCGGGGCGCTCGGTCGCCTCGGCGGTCGACGGCTACCTCTATACCGATCGTGGCATCTATCGCCCCGGCGAGACCGTCCACCTGAACGCCCTGCTGCGAGACCGCGAGGCCAAGGCGGTCAAGGACCGCAAGGGCGTCATCGTGGTCCGCCGCCCCTCCGGCGTCGAGTTCAAGCGCTACGCCTTCGACAAGGCGCCGCTGGGCGCGATCGCCACCGACATCGCCCTGCCCAAGAGCGCCCCGCGCGGCCGTTGGAGCGCCCGGCTGGAAATCGACGGCCTGGACAAGCCGGCCGGCGACATCTCGTTCGCGGTCGAGGACTTCGCGCCCCAAAGGCTGGCGGTCACCGCCGTCGGCCAGGAGCAGGTCCCGCTGAAGGGCGGCGAGACCCGCAAGATCGATGTCACCGCCCGCTTCCTCTACGGCGCGGCCGGAGCCGGACTGCAGACCCAGGGCGAGGCGCGGCTGCGCGTCGATCCCAATCCGTTCCCGCAGTTCGAAGGCTATCAATGGGGCGATCAGCGCCAGCCGTTCGAGGAGAAGTTCCTGGAACTGGGCCAGACCGTCACCGACGGCGACGGCCGCGCGATCCTGGCCCTCTCGTCCGAAGAAGCCGGAGATACGCCCCAGCCGCTGCTGGCCGTCTTCACCGCCAGCGTCTTCGAGCCGGGCGGCCGGCCCGTGCGCGAGGGGCTGAACCTCAAGATCCGCACCAAGCCCGTCTATCTGGGCGCCAAGATCGACCAGGGCGACGCCCCGGCCGGCGGCGACCCGACGATCTCGGTGGACCTCATCGCCGCCAACGCAACCGGTCAGCGCGTCGCCGCCAACGGCGTCAGCTACAACCTGATCGCCGAGAACTGGGACTATGACTGGTTCCAGCAGGACGGCCGCTGGCAATGGCGGCGGACCAGCCGCGACGTGGTGGTGGCGCGCGGCACGATGAATATCGCCGCCGGCCAGCCGGCGCGCATCTCGCGCCGCTTGGGCTGGGGCGACTACCGTCTGGAGCTGACCGGCCCCGGCGGCGCCAAGAGCGTCATCCGCTTCGCCTCGGGCTGGGGCTCGCCCGCCAAGGACGTCGAGGCGCCGGACTTCGTGCGCGTCAGCGCCGGAACCAAGACCTACGCGCAAGGCGACACCGTCGAGATCACCCTGAAGCCGCCCTATGCCGGCGAGGCGCAGATCGCCGTCGCCACCGACCGGCTGATCGACTTCAAGACCGTCACCGTCGGCAAGGACGGCGCGACCGTGCGCCTGAAAACCAGCGCCGCCTGGGGCGGCGGGGCCTATGTACTGGTCAGCGTCGTGCAGCCGCGCGACCCGGTCGCCTCGCCCAAGCCGCGCCGCGCGCTGGGCCTGGTCTATGTGCCGCTCGACCCCAAGGATCGGAAGCTGAGCGTCGAGCTGAACACCCCGGTCAAGGTCGACTCCAAGGCCATGCTGGAGATCCCAATCACCATCAAGGGCGCCGGATTCGGCGGCCGGGCGCGGGTGACCCTGGCGGCGGTGGACGAGGGCATCCTGCAGCTAACCAAGTTCCAGAGCCCCGATCCGGTGAAGTGGTACTTCGGCAAGCGGGCCCTGACGCTCAACTACCGCGACGACTATGGCCGCCTGCTCGATCCCAATCTGGGCGCGCCGGCCAATGTGAACTTCGGCGCCGACGGCATCGGCGGCGAGGGCCTGACGGTCACGCCGATCAAGACTGTCGCCCTATGGTCCGGCGTGGTCGAGACCGGCATGGACGGCAAGGCGGTGATCAAGCTGCCGGCCCCCGACTTCAACGGCGAACTGCGGCTGATGGCGGTGGCCTGGACCGACACCGCGGTCGGCTCGGCCTCCAAGCCTCTGACCGTGCGCGAGCCGGTGGTGACGGAGCTCTCCCTGCCCCGCTTCCTCGCCCCCGGCGACAAAGCGTTCGCGACCCTGGAGCTGCACAATCTGGAGGGCAAGGTCGGCTCCTATGTCGCCGAACTGACCTCGCAGGGCGGCATCCTTGCGCCGTTCAGACAGGCCTTCCAACTGGCGCTCGGCCAGCGGATCGCCGAGCGGATCGCCTTCAACGCCCCCACCCGCGCCGGCATCGGCAAGATCGGCTTCAAGGTCACTGGCCCCGGCTTCGCCACCGCCCGCGACTATCCGATCCAGACGCGGCTGGGCTGGAGCCCGATCACCCGCACGACCTATGAGTTGCAGCAACCGGGCGCGGCCTACACCCCCGCACCGGGTCTGCTGGCCGGGCTGGCGGCCGGCGATACGACCTTGCAGGTCAGCTACTCGCCGTTCCGCGGGTTCGATCCGGGCCCCATTGCGGTGGCGCTGTCGCGCTATCCGTTCGGCTGCACCGAACAGACGGTGTCTGCCGCCTATCCGCTGCTCTATGCGGCGGAGGTCTCGAGCGACCCGAAGGTCAAGCGGTCCTCGGCGGCGCTGGGCGGCGCGGTCGGACGGCTGCTGGATCGCCAGACCCTGGATGGGGCCTTCGGCCTCTGGCGGGTCGGGGACGGGGAGGCCGATCCTTGGCTCGGCGCCTATGTCACCGACTTCATGCTCGAGGCGCAGAAGGCCGGCGCCCCGGTGCCGCAGGAAGCCATCGACCGCGCACTGTCGGCCATGCGGCAGGTCTCGCGGCCGGAGGGCTGGGCCTCGGTCTCCTACCGCATGGAATACCCCGAGTGGTGGGCCGGCTCGCCCGAAGCCTCGAAAAAGGCGACCGAGCGGATGCGCAGCCGCGCCTCGGCCTATGCGCTCTACGTGCTGGCCAAGGGCGGGCGCGGAGACCTCGCGCGCCTGCGCTGGTGGCACGACGTACAGATGAAGAACGAGGCCTCACCGCTGGCCAAGGCCCAGGTCGGCGCCGGCCTGGCGTTGATGGGCGACAAGGCGCGGGCTCGCTCGGCCATGCGCCAGGCCGCCCGCTCGCTCGGCTTCCGGGACGACAGCGACTGGTACCAAAGCCCGCTGCGCGACGTCGCCGCCGTGGTCGCCCTCGCCTATGAGGCTGGCGACGTCGAACTGGCGCGCAGCCTCCAGACCCGCCTGGAGAACGCCGTGAAGGACCCGGACTCCCTCAACACCCAGGAACAGGCGCGCCTGCTGCAGGCCGCCCACTGGATGCTGAAGGCCGCCGGCGCCATCAAGATCGACGCCAAGGGGGCCATCCCGCTCGGCGCGACCGGCGGGGCCCCGCGTTGGGCGGTCGGCAAACTGGCGGAGGCTCAGTTTGTGAACGCCGGCAAGGGCGCGCTCTGGCGGATGGTCACGGTCACCGGCACGCCGGTTGTGGCGCCGCCGGCCGAGGAAAACGGGCTGTCGCTGTCCAAGCGGCTGGTGGGCTTCTCGGGCGGATCGGTGGACACCGCCAGCCTGACCCAGGGCGACCGGGTGATCGTGGTGGTGTCGGGCCGTTCGGCCCAGGCGCGGACCATGGCCCTGGTGGTGGACGACCCGCTGCCGGCCGGCTTCGAGATCGAGACGGTGCTCGGTCCCGACGACGCCCAGAGCGGGCCGTTCAAGTTCCTGGGCGAGCTCTCAAGCGCCGACGTCCAGGAAGCGCGAGACGACCGCTACGTCGCCTCGATGGATCTGGCGGGCAAGTCCAGCTTCACCTTCGCCTATGTGGCGCGAGCCGTGACGCCGGGCGACTTCCTGCTGCCGGGCGCCCAGGCCCACGACATGTACCGGCCCAGCCTGAACGCCCGCACCGCCGCCGACCGCACGGTGATCGCGCCCGGCCCATGAGTGAGGAGACCAGATCCTCCCGCCTTGGGGGAGCATCCAGGCGCGTCCGCTTCGTCACGCTTGGCCTGATCGGCTTGGTGTCGGCCCAGGTCGCGGTGTTCACGCTGGACGCCCTGTTCCCGCCCGACATGAGCCGGGCGGAACGCTCCTCCCCGGTGACGCTGGATCGCCGGGGCGCCTGGCTACGCGCCCTACCCGTGGAGGACGGGCGCTGGCGGATCCGCGCGGACCTCGTCCGCACCGATCCGACGTTCCGCAAGCGGCTTATCGCCATCGAGGACGGCCGATTCTGGCTGCACGCAGGCGTCGATCCACTAGCCGTCATTCGGGCCGCGGGCTCGGCGGCGACATCTGGGCGCGTGAGTTCAGGGGCCTCGACCCTGACCATGCAGACCGCTCGGCTGTTGGAGCCGCGCCCCAGGACCCTGCCGGCCAAACTGATCGAGATGGTCCGCGCCGTGCAGCTTGAGGCCCGGCTCTCCAAGCGCGAGATCCTGGCGCTCTATCTGACGCTCGCCCCCTATGGGGGAAACCTGGAAGGGGTGCGCGCCGCCAGCCTCTCCTACTTCGGCCATGAGCCGGAGACCCTGACCGCGGGTGAACAGGCCCTGCTGATCGCCTTGCCGCAGTCGCCGGAAGCCCGCCGGCCGGACCGTCGCCCCGAGGCCGCCCGCACCGCGCGCCAACAGGTGCTCGACAAGATGGTCCGCATGGGCGCCTTGACCGAGGTCGACGCCGCAGAGGCGCAGGAAGAGCCGCTGCCCGGCCGCGCGCCGTTCCCGGCCCTCGCATGGCACGTCGCCGGTGAACTGGCCCGCACCGCGCCGGACTCCCAGGCCTCGGTCGTCTCGACCCTCGATGCCGGCCTGCAATCGCGCTTGGAGCCGCTCGCCGCCCAGGTCGCCCGGGCCCAGGGGCCGGAAGCCACCGCCGCGATCCTGGTGGTCGAGATCGAGAGCCGCGCCGTGCGCGCGGCCGTCGGTTCTGGCGGCCTGCAGCGCCCAGGCGGCTGGATCGACATGACCCGCGCGGTGCGTTCGCCCGGCTCGGCCCTGAAGCCGTTCATCTACGGCTTCGCCTTCGACGACGGCATCGCCGCGCCCGACACCCAGATCGAGGACGCCGCCCGGCGGTTCGGCGACTATCAGCCGGAGAACTTCGACCGGGTGTTCCGCGGCAAGGTCACCGCCCGCGAGGCCCTGACCAATTCGCTGAACGTCCCGGCAGTTGAGCTGCTGGACAAGGTCGGCCCCGGCGCCTTCGAGGCGCGCGTCGATGCAGTCGGCGTCAATCTGGTCCGCCCCAAGGCCCAGACCCGGTCGGCGGGTTTGGCTCTAGCCCTCGGCGGGGTCGGGATCACCATGCGCGATCTGGCCGTGCTCTATGCGGCGCTGGGCGACGGCGGCGTCGCCAAGCCACTGGCCTGGACGGAAGATGAGGCCAAGCGCCGCCAGCGCCAGGCCGGCCGGCGGCTGATGCGCCCCGAGGCCGCGACCCAGGTGCTGGACATCCTGCGCGAGACGCCGCCGCCGGCCGGCTCGACCCCCGCCGCCCTGACCAAGGGCCGCCCGGTGATGGCCTTCAAGACCGGCACCTCCTACGGCTTTCGCGACGCCGTCGCCGCCGGGGTGGTCGGCCCCTATGTGATCGTGGTCTGGACCGGCCGGGCCGATGGCGGCGCGCGCGGCGGGCTGACCGGTCGCGACGCGGCCCTGCCGCTGCTGTTCGACACCGCCGACCTGATCGACGCCCCGCCCTCGGCCCCTCGCCCGATCGCGCCCCGCGCCGCGCCCGAGGCGCTGGCCAAACTGGAGCAGCGCAACGAAGGCCCGCGCCTGATCTTCCCGCCCAACGGCTCGAGCGTACAGGTCGAAGCCTTCGGGCCGACCTCGCGGGGCCTGGCGCTGGCGGCCGGCGGCGAGAACCTGTCGTGGTATGTGGCGGGCGAGCCGCTGGCCGCCGATCCGGTCAGCGGCCGGGTGATCTGGCGGCCCAAAGGACCGGGCTTCTACCGGATCACCGTCGTCGACGGCGAGGGCCGCAAGGCCACGGCGCGTGTGCGGATCAAGGGCTGAGGCCCCAGCCCCTCACCCGGCCTCTCCCCGGCCTCTCCCCGGCCGGGAGAGGTTAGGTGCGGCGCGTAGCGACGCGGCGGCCTCAGCTCTCGTCGATGGCCTTTTCCAGGGCCTCGGGTCCCGAGATCGCGCAGTTCATGTCGGTGACCAAGCCGTTGGCGATGGAATAGACCCAGCCGTGGACGCACAGGCTCTGGCCGCGCGCCCAGGCATCCTGGACGAAGACGTCGGAGGCGACGTTGCGCACCTGGCGGATGACGTTCAGCTCGATCAGCCGGTCGAGGCGCTCGTGATCGTGAAGGGTCTCGAGCTCGACGCGGTTCTCGGCATAGACCTCGCGGATCGGGTGCAGCCAGTGATCGACCAGGCCCCGGCGCTTGCCGTCCACTGCGGCGGCCACGCCGCCGCAGCCATAGTGGCCCACGACCATGATGTGCTTCACCTTCAGCACATCGACTGCGAACTGCAGCACCGACAGGTAATTGGCGTCCTGCGGCGGGGCGAGGTTGGCGACGTTGCGGTGAACGAACAGCTCGCCCGGATCGAGATTGACGATCTCGTTGGCCGGCACCCGGCTGTCGGAACAGCCGATCCACAGATATTCCGGACTCTGCTGCGCCACCAGACGCTTGAAGAACCCCGGATCGACGGAGAGCTTTCCAGCCGCCCAGATGCGATTGTTCTCTTTCAGGTCTTCAAGCATGGACGGCGTCCGGTTGATTGTCGGGATGGGCGGCGATGAAGGCAGGATGCTGGGCGGCGTGAGCGGCGACCGCCCGGATCGCCGGGAACGGGGTCATGTCCACGTTATAACGCTCGGCTGAATAGACCTGCGGCACCAGGCAACAGTCGGCGATGGTCGGCTGATCGCCGAAGGCGAAGCCCCTGCCCCGCTTGGCGACCATCGGCTCCAGCGCCGTGAAGCCGTCGACGATCCAGCGCTGGCTCCAGGCCTCGCGGCCGGGCGCGTCGACGCCGAGGTCCGTCAGCGCCTTCTGGATGCGCATGTTGTTCAGCGGATGGATGTCGCAGGCGATGATCGCCGCCATGGCCCGCACGCTCGCGCGGTCGAAGACATCCTTGGGCAGCAGGGCCGGGTCGGGGTGGACCTCTTCCAGCCACTCCAGGATGGCTAGGCTCTGGGTCAGGACCTGGCCGTCAGCCTCCAAGGCTGGCGTCAGGTGCTGGGCGTTCCTGGCCGCGACATAGTCGGCGGCGTGCTGTTCGCCCTTCAGCAGATTGACCCCGACATAGCCATAATCGAGCCCCTTCAGCCTGAGCCCGATCCGCACGCGGTAGGGCGCGGTCGCTCGCCAGTAGGAGTGCAGGGTCAGGGTCATGCGCTCACCGTGAAGTTCAATTCACCAACGCCCTCGATCTCGCCGGTGACGACATCCCCCGCCACGAGCGGGCCGACGCCCTCAGGCGTGCCGGTGTAGATCAGATCGCCCGGCGCGAGGGTCCACAGCTTGGAAGCCTCTGCGATGATCTCGGCGACGTTCCAGATCATGTCGGAGACCCTGCCCTCTTGGCGCAGGTCGCCGTTCACGGAAATCGCGATGCGACCCTGCGGCGGCGGACCTTCCCACTTGCGGATCGCCGAGATCGGGGCCGAGGCGTCGAAGCCTTTGGCCGCATCCCAGGGATGGCCCTTGTCCTTGGCCGCGTTCTGCAGGTCACGGCGAGTGAGGTCGACCCCGACCGCATAGCCGTAGACGAGGTCCAAAGCCTGATCGACGGCGATGTCGCGACCGCCGCCCTTCAGCGCCACAACGAGTTCGATCTCGTGATGCAGGTTGCTGGTGCGCGGCGGATAAGGAACCGGATCACCCGGCAGCACGACGGCGTCGGCTGGCTTGGCGAAGAAGAACGGCGGGTCGCGATCGTCGCCCCCCATCTCCTTGCGGTGAGCGGCGTAGTTGCGACCCACACAAAGGATTCTCCGAATGGGGAAAACAGCTGCCTCCCCCTCGACGGGCGCGGTTGTGGGCGCGGGCGGCGGCAGGACGTAGGCGGTCATACCGCCGCCATACGCCCGGAGGCTCATCCTGTGAACCCCCGCCGCCGCCCCTTGAGGCCCAGCGACTATTTGGTCGCGTCGCGCAGCGTCTTGGCGTGGTCGTAGTGCTGCTGCACCGTCGGCGCGGTCGCGGCCGCAAAAGCCTTGATCGCCGGGACGTCGCCATCCTGGGCGTAGCGTTGCATCAGGTTCAGCGCGCCCTGGTGGGCATCGACCTGGTTCTCCAGATAAGCCTTGTCGAAGTTGGCGGCCTTCTTGAGGTCGTCAAGCTTGGCCTGCAGGTCGGCGGGCAGGACGGTGACGACCACCAAGGTCGTCTGACCGGCGTCAGCGATGGCCTTCTTGAGCGCGGCGGTCGACTTGGTGTGGGCCGCGATCATGTCCGCGGCGAACTTCTTCACCTCGGCGTTCTTGGAGGTGGCCTGAGCCAACTTGGCGGCTTCAACCTCGAACAGGTCGCTGGCCGACGCCTTCTCGACGAAGACCGGAGCCGACGCCTCGTCGGCCGGGGTGGCGATGGTGGCGGCGGGGTTGGCGTCCGGCGTCGCTGCCTGTTCCGCAGGCGTCGCGGCGCCCTTGGTCTCGGTCTTCTGGCCGCAGGCGGCGAGCGAAAGGGCGGCGATGGCCGCACCTGCGATCAACAGGGGACGAGTCATGGATTACTCCTGGCATTGACAGACGAAGGGTCACGCGGCTCCAAACAAGCTGCGCACGCCTCCAAACTCACGGATGCGTGATGAGTTCCGGGGAGGGTGAAAACGTGACCGAAGCCAGCAGCGCCGCCGCGCCGACCAATGAAGGCCCATTGAAGGGCCTCCGCGTCATCGAGATGGGCACCCTGATCGCCGGTCCATTCTGCGGCCAGATCCTCGGCGATTTCGGCGCGGACGTGATCAAGATCGAGGACCCCAAGGTCGGCGACCCGATGCGCCAGTGGGGCCGCAGCCTGCCCAAGGGCCTGTCGCCGTGGTGGCCGGTGATTGGTCGGAACAAGAAGTCGGTCGGTCTGAACCTGCGCACGCCCGAAGGCCGCGCCATCGCCGAGACCCTGATCGACGGGGCCGATGTGCTGATCGAGAACTTCCGACCCGGCACCATGGAAAAGTGGGGCATGGGCTATGAGGCGCTCGCCGCCCGCAACCCACGCCTGATCATGGCCCGCGTCTCCGGCTTTGGTCAGACCGGTCCCTACGCCAGCCGGGCCGGATACGGCCTGATCGGCGAGGCGATGGGCGGGCTGCGTCACGTCACCGGCGAGCCGGATCGCCCGCCGGCCCGCGCCGGCATCTCTATCGGCGACAGCCTGACCGCCATGCATGCGGTGATGGGGATCACCATGGCCATGCACGCCCGCGAACGCACCGGCCGCGGCCAGGTGGTCGACGCCGCCCTCTACGAAAGCGTGCTGGCGGTGATGGAGAACCTGGTCACCGAGTATGACCTGACCGGCTATGTCCGCGAACGCTCGGGCTCGGTCCTGCCCGGCATCGCGCCGTCCAATGTCTATCCGTGCGCGAACGAGGAGATGATCCTGATCGGCGGCAACGGCGACACCGTCTATGCGCGGCTGTGCGAAACCATGGGCCGGCCCGAACTGGCGAGCGATCCGAAGTTCGTCGATCACGCCGCGCGTGGCGCCAATCAGGCCGAACTCGATCAGATCATCAGCGCCTGGACCAAGACCCAGTCGCTGGACGCCCTGCTGGAACTCTTGGAAGCCAAAGGCATCCCGGCCGGCCGCATCTTCCGGGCCCCCGACATGCTCGAACACGAACAGTTCAAGGCCCGAGAGTCGATCGTCGAGACCGACCACCCTGTGTTCGGCAAGATCAAGATGCAGAACGCCTTCCCAAAGATGTCGGAGACCCCCGGCGCGGTCCGCTGGCCCGGCCCGGACCTGGGTCAACATACCGACGAGGTGCTCGCGACCGCCGGCCTTGCCCCCGAGGCGATCGCCGAGTTGCGCGCCAAGGGCGTCGTCTAGGCGGCGACGCCGAACGCCGCGCCGACGCCGGCGGTCATCGCCATGGCGACGGCGCCCCAGAATGTCACCCTCACGACGGCCTTGCCGATCGGCGCGCGGCCAGCCCGGGCGCCGATCGCGCCCAACAAGGCGAGATAGAGGATCGAGGCGACTGACACCGCCGGAACCACCGCCGGCAGGGGCGCGACCATCGCCGCCGCCAGCGGCATGGCGGCCCCTGCTGAAAACGTCAGCGCCGAGGTGATCCCCGCCTGGATCGGCCGCGCGGCGGTGACCTTGGAGATGCCCAGTTCATCGCGAGCGTGAGCGGCCAGCGCGTCCTTGGCTGTCAACTGGACCGCCACCTGTCGCGCCAGGTCCGGGGCGACGCCCCGCGCGACATAGAGATCGGCGAGCTCCTGCAATTCAGCCTTCGGGCTGACGCGAAGCTCCCGCTTCTCCTGGGCCAGGGCCGCCCGCTCCGTGTCGAGTTGGGAACTGACGGAGACATACTCCCCCGCCGCCATCGACATGGCGCCGGCCACCAGGGCCGCGCCTCCGGCGATCAAGATGTCGGTCCGCCCTTGCGCCGCCGCGGCGACCCCGACGATCAGGCTGGCGGTGGAGACGATGCCGTCATTGGCGCCGAGCACGGCGGCCCTCAGCCAGCCGATCCGCTCGATCGGATGGGTCTCCTGATGCTCAGTGGTCATTTGCGCCCCTTCAGAACTCTCGGCGTTCGTCGCTGCGCGGATCGGTCACCCGCGTCTGCGCATAGATCTCGCCGCGCCTGGCGGTCTCGCGCCAGGGCCTGGCCTTGTTGAGCGCTACGTCGAGGCTCGGATCCGACCGGTCCAGGTCAACGACGACGACGCCTGAGCTCCCATCGTCAGGGCACCGGGCCAGCCAGCTCCCGTGCGGACCGATGACGCCGGAGGCCATGGCGCGGCTGCACTGGGCCGGGACGCTGACCCCGAACCAGCAATTGGTGGCCGCGGCATAGGCCTGGGCCATGACGCCGAACATCGGGTCTTCGGAAAAGCTGGAGAACAGCACGACGTCGACGCCGCGCGCAGCGTAGTCGAGGAACAGCTCCGGGAAATTGATCTCGATACAGAGCGACAGGCCAAAGGAGAACCCGCCGAGTTTGAAGATCTCCGGCTCCAAACCCGGCGCGTACCAACCGGTGACCTCGGTGTGGGAAAGCCGCCGCTTGTCGTAGCGGGCCGCCAAGGCGCCGCGCTCATCGATCACATAGAGGCTGTTGTGGGGCCGGTTCGGCGCGCCCAGGCGGTGATTGGCCCCCGCGACCACCCAGATCGAGAGTTCGCGGGCCAGGGCGGCTGTCTCTTCAAGCTCGGCCCTCAGACCAGCCCAGTCGACAGCCCAGCCGGCCAGCCTCACCTTGCCCTCGCCGGACGGATAGCCGGAGACCGCCCCCTCGGGGAACTGCACCATTTGCGCGCCCATATCGGCGGCCTGGCGCATCAGCCGGCGAACCTCTCGGCCATTGGCGTGGTGATCGAGGCCGACGTGGCTCTGGCCGACGGCGATGCGCAGAATCTCGTTCATCATCCCTCCCCATCTGAGGCGAGATTTCGGGCCCGGCCGAGCGCTGTCAATGCGAAGAGCAGTTGACCGCCACGGCCCCGGCGCCGCCCATGGGGAAAACCTGGAGGAACCGCCCCATGCCCGTCGCCGCCGTGAACGGCCTTTCGCTCTATTTCGAACGTGCCGGCTCGGGCGAGCCGCTGCTGTTCATCTCCGGCACGGGCGGCGACCTGCGCAACAAACCCAACCAGTTCGACGGACCGCTGGGCAAGGTCTTCGACATGATCTCCTACGACCAGCGCGGTCTGGGGCGTTCCGACAAGCCAGACCGCCGCTACACCATGGCCGACTATGCCGACGACGCCGCCGCCCTGATGGAAAGCCAGGGCTGGGATCAGGCCCACGTGGTCGGGGTCTCGTTCGGCGGCATGGTCGCCCAGGAGCTGGCCCTGCGGCATCCCGCCAAGATTCGCCGCCTGGTGCTGGCCTGCACCTCGCCCGGCGGCGCAGGCGGCTCGTCGTTTCCCTTTCACGAGATCGGGCACCTTGCCGGCGAGACCCGGGCCAAGCATCTGACGCCCATCTCCGACACGCGCCGCGACCAGGCGTGGGCCACAGCCAATCCGGACGTCTACGCCAAGCTGATCGAGATGACCGCCGCCGACCCGTTCGCGGGCGAACCCGGCCGCCGCGAAGGCGCCGAACGCCAGTTGGAGGCCAGGGCCGATCACGACACCTGGGAGCGCCTGCCGCAGATCACCGCGCCCACCCTGGTCGCCGGCGGCCGTTATGACGGCATCGCCAAACCCGAGAGTCTGGAACGCATGGCCGGCCGCATCCCGGGCGCCGAACTGCGCTTCTTCGAGGGCGGGCACATGTTCATGATCCAGGACCGCGCGGCGGTCCCGGCGATGATCGAATTCCTGAACCGCTAGGTCTTGGCCAGAATGCCGGCGACGGCGGCGGCCACCTGGGTGACGTCGTACGGCTTGCGGATCACCGGGGCGTCAAAGCCCAGCGGGGCGCCGCCGGCCTCGCCATAGCCGGTGGCGAACACGAAGGGCACGCCGCGAGCGGCCAAGGCCTCGGCCACCGGGGTCACCGACAGGCCGTTGAGATTGGCGTCCAGCACGGCGGCGTCGATCGGGCCGTCCAGCAGGCTCATAGCCTCGGCCAGCTCATAGGCAGGTCCGACGATCTCGGCCCCAGCCTCCGCCAACCCGGTTTCCAGCTCCAGCGCCAGCAGCACCGCGTCTTCGACGATGAGCACCCGCGCCCCGCGCAAATCGGTCGAACCGCTGATCACCGCGACGGGCGGCGACGGTTCCGGCGTCGGCGCCTCCGGCATCAGTTCAGGGCTGTCGACAACGGCGGCAGGACCGGCCCGCAGCCGCACGTTCACGCCGGCGCGCCGATACTCGACCTCGGCCTCGCCATTCAGCTCGCGGCCGGTGACCTGGCTGAGCAAGGTCGTGCCGAATCCGCGATGAACCGGAAGGGAGACCGGCGGCCCGCCGCTCTCGGTCCAGAACAGCTCAAATCCGCCGTCGGCGATCCGCGTCCAACGCACATCCACCCGGCCATTCTCGACTGAGAGCGCCCCGTACTTCACCGCGTTCGTCGCCAGTTCGTGCAGCGCCAGCGACAAGGCGTTGGCCGCGCGAGGCGTCAAGAACAGCTCTGGCCCCTCCCAGCGGGTCTGACCTGGCGCGATCCCGCCGAGCTCGGCGGCCGCCAAATGCGCCACCGCCGCACCGCGCCAGCGCGCGGCGGTCAGCAGTTCATTGGCCGAGGCCATCGACTTCAGCCGTCCGGCGAAGGTTTTCAGGAAACTATCTAGCGAAGTCGTCCGCTTGGCGGTCTGCTGGGCCAGGGCCTGCACGGCGGCCAGGACGTTCTTGACCCGGTGATCCAGCTCCAACATCAGGGTGCGGCGGCGATCCTCGTCCGCTCGGCGGTCGCTGATGTCCTGGGTCACGCCGCACACCCGAAGCGGGCGGCCCTTCGCGTCGCTGACCAGAATGCCAGACGATCGGACCCAGACGACGCGACCGTCCACGTCCCGGATGCGCCGATATTCGACCTCGAAACGGCCTTCGGCCCGCATGGCCGCTTCCATCAGCTTGCGAACCTCGTCGCGATCCTCGGGGTGCACCCCTCGATAGAGGACGTCGCCCTTCTCGGCCGGGACCTCGCCGGCCGGCAGACCGGTGATCTCGGCCATGCGTTCGCTGATGTTCAGGACATCGGCGACCATGTCCCAATCGTACTCACCCAGGCGCGCTGATTGGAGCGCCAACTGCAGGCGCTCACGGTCCAGGTTCGGTTCAGCGGCGGGCGTCGCCATGGCGTGACCATAAAGCCGGGTTCGAGTCAGAGCGACAGGAACCACAAGTTGTATGCCTTCTTTTGATTGACGCATCCCAAACGGCTTTCCGCATCCCCTGGAACCGCCTATTGTCTTTGACGTTCCGGCAATGCTCACATGCCACACTCAAGGACCCCTTGAGCCCGCCCGCAGTACTGGAGAGACTGAAATGGCCACCAACGCCGCTGATTACAAAGACGAAGCCAAGGCTGCCGCCAATTCGGTCGCCGAGTCCGCTCAAAAGCTGTCGAGCGAAGCCCAACGCAGCTTCAACGACGCCGCCAAGCGTTTCGAAAAGGTCGTCAGCGAAGGCCTGGACCAGATTCGTGCTCAGTCGCGCACCTATGCCGACAACGCCGGCGAACATCTCGATGAAGCTCAACGCTATGTGGTCGAACGCGTGAAGGAAAAGCCCCTGGTGGCTGCCGGCGCCGCGCTCGGCGTTGGTCTGTTGGTCGGTATCTTGCTGGCCAGCGGCCGTAACCGTTGATCCTGAAGAAGACGATTTATTACGCCGTCGCCGTCGCCGCGCTCGCCGCGGCGGCGACGGTTTGCGTCGTGTTCCTGGCGCTCGCCCTCTATGCGGCGCTCGCGCCCGGCCTCGGCCCGGCGTGGTCGGCGGCTGCCGTGGCCGCCGCGGCTCTGACCGTGACGGTGATCCTGTCGGCCGTTCTGCTAGGAAAAATCATTCCACATCATCCGCCGGGGCAACCCCAGGAGCCTGACCTGACCATGCGAGTTTTCGAACTCGCGCGGGACAAGCCATGGGTGGCGCTTGGCGCGCTCGGAGCCCTCGGCGCCGCGGCGGCGGTGGCGATGAAAAATCCAAAAATCACCAGCGCGGTGATAACGACCTTGATCGCAAGCCGCGTCGCCAAGAAATAAAGAACCAAACCGGATGCTCGGGGTTTCAATGGGACTGCGGGCTCCGGCCCTACTCCCATCCCCCAGGAACGTCCTATGTTTGAATTGCCCGATCTCGCCTACGACCATGCCGCTCTGGAGCCGGTGATCTCCAAGGCGACGATGCACCTGCATCACGACAAGCATCACAAGCGCTATGTCGACGTCACCAACCAGATCCTTGAGGAAAAGGGCCAGAAGCCGGCCAGCCTCGAAGACGTGGTGCGCGAGACCGCCGGCAAGGCCGACGCCAAGAAGCTGTTCAACAACGCCGCCCAATCCTGGAACCACGCTTTCTTCTGGGCCTGCATGACCCCGACGAAGCAGACGCCAGACGGCGACCTGGCCAAGGCGATCGACCGCGACTTCGGCGGCCTCGACAAGCTGAAGGAAGAGTTCGTGAAGGCCGGCGTCGGCCACTTCGGTTCGGGCTGGGTCTGGCTGGCGGCCGAAGGCGGCGCCCTGAAGATCATCGACACCCATGACGGTGAAGACCTGTTGCCGAACAAGGGCCAAACGCCGCTGATCGTCTGCGACCTGTGGGAACACGCCTACTATCTCGACCACAAGAACGACCGTGAGGCTTTCCTGAAGGCTTGGTTCGACGCCCTGGCTAACTGGTCGTTCGCAGCCGACCAGTATGCGGCCGCTCAGGGCAAGGGCGAAGCCTGGGCCTACCCGCTTCCGGCCTAGACCTGCGGAACTGCTGAGCCGTCAGGACGTTCTTAATACCGGACACAAATTCGGAGGAACGACATGCTCGGCTGGGCTTTGACTTTCCTGGTGGTCGCTCTGATCGCCGGTGTACTTGGTTTTACGTCCATTGCGGGCGCCGCGATGGGCGTAGCCAAGATTCTATTCTTCGTCTTCCTGGTGCTGTTCGTGGTTTCCCTCGTCATGCACATGGTTCGAGGGCGTGGCGCCTTATAGCGCCGCCTAGGACGCGAGACTGCAACGCCCGCCCTTCACCGGGGCGGGCGTTTTAGCGTCTGCGGTCCAGCGACCATGTCCGGTAGGGTTCGTAGTGCGAACGCTCCCAGGCCTGGGCGATGACCCGGATTTCGGCCTCGTCAGCCTCGATGACATTGAAGCCGGCGGGAACACCCCGTTCCCGCACCGACAGGGTTCCGGCGCCGACCGCATAGGTCTTGCCGTCGCCAAACGGGTAGGGCCAAGCGAACGGCGCGTGGATATGGCCCGATAGCACTAGATCGACACGGCATTCGGAAAGGGCCTGCGCCGCAGCGCTTCCACCCCATACCCGCCCCGTCATCGGGCCGCCGATCATCTCGGTCAGCGGGTGATGGCAAACCAGTATCTTCAGTTTTTCGTCCGGCGCGGCGCAAAGCCAGTCGGTGGCCTCCCGGGTTTGCCGCCGCGATATCTGCCCCTTCGACCAGTTGGCGCGCGGCTGGATGCCGCGAGCTGTGTTCAGGCCCCGCACCAGGAAGTCGTCCGAGACATGGGTCTGCGCTTCGGCGGGGCCGATCAGTCGACTGAACCTGGCGAACGGCGTGAAGAAGCGCTCCCACCACGCCAGGTATGGCGCGTCATGATTGCCCGGGCAGACCAACACCGGTCCCGGCACGGTCTTCAGCCACGCCGCGGCGGCTTCGAACTCGCCGACCGCGCCGAACTGGGTGAGGTCGCCGGAGACGATGGTCAGGTCAAAGCCGCCGTTGGCGACCATTTCCGCGGCCGCCGCGACGGCCGCGACGTTCTCCCCGCCGAAGTGAATGTCCGAGAGATGGGCGATCCTGATCACGCCGCCGGCTCCGGCGGGGGGGCCAGAATGCGGGCGACCTTCGGCCGCCACTCGACCTTGGCCGTGGAAGCCAGCCGCACTGGCTCGCCGTCCAGGACCGCAGGGATTCGCCCTGCGGACCAGACCCCGGCCGTTCGGCAGGCGTGCGTCTCGACGGAAGGGTCGACCCGCCAATCCGACACCAAGGCGTTCAGCCCGATCCGCGCGGCGTCCATGACGCTCTTCGGGTCTATGACAGCCGCCTCAAGCGCCTGCTCGTCATTGGACATGGCCTTGGAGGCGAGCGGGCAGAGGAAGGCCAAGGCTTCGGCCTTGCCTCTCGGCCCGCCATCCAGAGCGTAGCGCAGGCGGCCTGAGAACGCGCGAGCCCAAGCCCGCTGCGAGCGCTGCCAGGCCAGGGTCAATCGGCGCTCGCGAACCGCCTCGCGCGCCGGGGCCCACAGAGCGGGCGATCCCAAGATCGCGGCCACCAGGAAGTCGCGACCATCGATCCGTCCTCCGCCAATCGGCCGCTCCCTTCCCGCCTCCAGCACGCCGCGCAGGGCGTCCTGCCAGGGAGTCACCCCATAGACGGCGTAGGGCAGCATATTCATGGTCCCACCCGGCAGGGGTGCGATGATCGGACCGTCCGGCCCCGCCATCTCGGCCGCTGTCCGCGCGGTGCCGTCACCGGCCAGGATGACCAGCAGATCCGGATCGGCGTCGACCGCGTCGCGCAGGCAGCGAGTCAGTTCGCCGCCCTCCGGGGCGCAGACGTTCGCCTTGAGCCCCAACTCGGAAAGCAGGGCCCGCATCTCGTCCGGCGCCTCGGCCGATACGCTGCCGGAGGCGATATTCACAACGACTTCAACGCGGGAGATCTTGGGCTTCACATCCATGCTCGATCAGCCCGCTATTGGTCGGGCCGACTGCGCCGTGCAGCCTTTGGCCCCGAGGTTATCGCACGGGGCCGGGCCCGGGTGGCGACGTTGGGGCATGGTGGGTACTCCGGTTCACTCATCCAGCCTAACGGTGAAGCCTGAATGGGGTTCCGACCGGAACCGGCCTTCAAGCAGAGCGTTGGCTCGGGCGGGATATGTTCAAGGAGAGCCCATATGCTCAAGGCCCTTTCGCTCAAGCCGTTGATCGCCATAGCTGGCGCTGGCCTGTTGGCCGCCGCCTGCACCACCACGGGGAACGTGGAACGCAACGCCGCAGGCGGGGCCGCGCTTGGCGCGCTGGCCGGCGCCGTGATCGGCAATAACGTTGGCGGCGGCGACGCTGGAGCCGGGGCCGCCATCGGCGCGGCGCTGGGCGGCGGGGCCGGCGCGTTTCGCGGCTGTCGCCAGGACGGCGGCTGCGGCGCCCAACAGGGCGCGAACCACCGCCAATATTACGATGAAGCCGCCGGCCGGTATTACTACTACGACTCCGGTTCGGGGCGGTACTTCTGGGAAGACGGCAGCCCGCGCTGACGTCACCGCCTAGACTAGCTTAGCTTGGGCGGTCAGTTATGCTGACCGCCCTTTCCGTTACCGCTTGGGGCTTAAGACTATGGGGCTTGGAATGAGGACTTCGACGATCATCGCAGTCGTGATTGGAGCCGGCGTGGCCGTCTCCGCCTGCACGACATCCAGCAATACCCGCGACCAGATCGTGAAGGCGCCCGCCGCCTGCGACGACGTCACGGTGCAAATCTATTTCGAGCCCGATAGCGCCGAAGTGACCAGTGAAGGTCAGGCCGTGCTGAACCAGGCCTCGCTCCAAGCCAAGTCATGCAAGATCGACAGGGTCCGCGTCATGGGGCTCGCCGACGCGGTGGGCGCCCCAGCCGCCAATCTCGAGCTCTCCAAGCAACGCGCTGCGGCGGTCACCCGCTCGCTCAATTCGACCGGCCTGCCGACGCCCGAGTTCGATCTGGCTGCCGCGGGTCAGACCGGCGCTGTCACCGCCGATGGCGACGCGCGCGTCATGCGTCGCCGGGCTGACGTCACCATCGAGTTGAGCAATCCCTAGGGCCACGCGCACATAAAGAAGAGGCGGGCCCAGCGGGTCCGCCTGCTTAAGTCTGCATCATCGAGAAAAGGGGGTGCGGAGGCAGCAGACCGGCCTGGAGGCCGGCCTCAAGTCGGGGGGGGCGTCGCCGCCTCCGCAATCCATAAACCCGCCCCCATGCCAATCGTTCCCGTAGTGCGCGAAATTTTTTCGCGTCTATTTTGCGTCCGCGTCGATGATCGGCATGGCGTTGAACTCGGCCAAGGTCAGGGGGGTGGAAAGGCCGGCGCCCTCCACCCGCAGCGATGCATAGGAGAGGCTGCGCGGCCCGCCAGGGCGCGGGCCTTTAGGCCGCACGAGCACCTGCGCGGGCGAACCGTCGCGACGCAAAGTCACCCGCTCCACTTCCCCCAGGACCACCCCGCCGCGCCCCGTGACGGTGCGCCCCACCAGTTCGGCGGCGGTCGTTCCACCCTGGGCGGCGTTGACCCCGTGGCTGGCGACCGAAGGAGCCTGAGCCTGAGCAGGGAGAGCCCCGGCGGTGGCGAGGGCGGCGGTGAACAAAGCGATCATCATACGAGTCATGCCCCTAAGATAGGAGATCCGGCGCCCCAATCGAAGCCCGCACAAGCAGATGTGTCGCCGCCGACCACGGGAACGCCCGCAACGCCGGCACGTTAGCCAGATGCGGGCACGTAGCCCGTCTTGTCTGGGGCGAAGACCGTGATCGGCACGCATGACGACCCACATAGCCTGATCATCTCATCCGGCGGCAAGCCGGGACGGCGGCGCTGGATCGCATTGGCGGTGATCCTGTCGGTCGCCCTAGCCGGCGCATTGCTGGGCCAGATGTCCGTGGTCCGCAACGACGCGTCCAGACCGGTTCCACCCGGGCCCTTTAGCCTGCTCCCCAGCTAAATCCAGGAGGCGATATCCATGGCCATTCTCTCGCGCTCTTCTCGTTCCACGCTCAACGCTACGAGCGCCCGGCAAGGGCGCTTCGGCGTTCACATGTTCTGGGTATTGGTGGTGTCGACCGCCCTGGCCGCACTCGCCCTGTTCGGAGCCTGGTCATGGCGCGCCGACGATTTGGCCTCCACCGCTCCGAACAACGCTCGCCAGCCGGCCGACGCCGCCGCCTTTAACATGGGCCCAGCAGACCACCCCATCGCCGAACACCCCGCCTCGCTAGGCTGACTTCATCTGCAAAAAAGCGGCCGCCTGATGATCAGGCGGCCGCTTTTTCGTGGGCGCTCATGAGCGCGCCTAGAGCACCGACTGCCCCTTCACGGCCCGGACCACGAAGCTGACAACCAGCAGCACGAGGAAGATCACAAACAGGACCTTGGCCACGGTCGCGGCGAAGCCGGCCAGGCCTACGAAGCCGAGGAAGCCAGCCAACAAGGCGAGGACGGCGAACAACAGAGCCCAACCCAGCATCGAATTCTCCCGCAAATGAAAACGCCGCGCCGAGAGCGACGCGGCGTTTCAAAGAACGCGAGGTGATCGCCGCCGTTCCGGTCAGGCCGCCTTGCGGGTGTTGCGCGGATGGAAGAACAGCGCCTGGCCGATCGCCGCCTTCACCGTTTCCGGCTGGAACGGCTTGGTGATCAGGAAGGTCGGCTCGGGGCGCTCGCCGGTCAGCAACCGCTCTGGGAAGGCGGTGATGAAAATCACCGGCACGTCGAAGCGGGCCAGGATGTCCTTGACCGCGTCGATCCCCGAGGAACCGTCGGCGAGTTGGATGTCGGCCAGGACCAGACCCGGCGTCTTCCGTGCCACGGCGTCGACCGCTTCGGTGCGCGTCGCGGCGATGTCGACCACCGTGTGACCCAGCTCGGTGACCAGCGCCTCGATATCGGCGGCGATGACCGGCTCGTCCTCGATGATCAGCACGTCGGTGGCGAGTTCTGCATCGATCTCGGACTGCGCCTCGGCGATCAAACGTTCGACCTCCGGGAAGTCCACGCCCAGGATCTGAGCGGCTTCCGAAGGCGTAAAGCCTTCGAGGGCGGTCAGCAGGAACGCCTGTCGCGAACGCGGAGCGATGCGCATCAGGCGACGGCTGGCGTCATCGACGCCGCCGTCATCTTCGCCCGGAGCTTCAAGTTGCGCGCCGGTCGAAAGCCAGATGGCGTGGAAGACGTGATAGAGGGCCACCCGTGGGGTAAGGCTATCCTCTAGGACCCGATCACCGGCGGCGACGGCTTCTAGCGCGACGCGAACATAGTGGTCGCCAGTCGTCTGGTCGCCCGTAAGCGCGCGCGCATAGCGACGCACATAGGGCAGATGCGGCGCCAGTCGGGCAAGAAGACTTAAGGTGAAACCCCTCCCTGGGAGATAAAAATTTTGCGCCCATAGGGGAACGTCTCCCCACGGGGCTGCATCATGTGCTCCAAACGTCGCCTTTGGGAACCGGTTCCCTCAAGAACTGGTTTTCCCCATGCTATATGTGGGATCATGGAACCCTGGGTGGGGTGAGGCGTTGACGGGCCACGATAACGAACCGAGGGGGCGGGCTCCGCGAAAGCCGGGCGCCGATGCCATGATAGAACAGCAAGCCACTGAAGATCGGCGCCACGCGCCGGCGGCGCTGGACGAAGCCCGGCTGCGTCAGCAGGCGATTGGCGTGCGGCTGCGTCAAATGTTCGATGAGGTCGTCAGCGAACCCGTCCCGGACGAGTTCCTCGCCATCCTTCGTCAAGCCGACAAGAAGACCGCGGAGAATGGCTGATGGCGGGGGACAGCAAGGCCCGACCGCCGACAGATCCCGCGGTTGACGAAGCTTTCAAGCGCGAGCTCGTCAAGCTCATCCCTCATCTGCGCGCTTTCGCCAGAACCCTGGCCGGGGAACCGGCCGGCGCCGACGACCTGGCCCAGGACGCGATGATGAAGGCCTGGGACGCCCGGGCGAGCTTCCAGATGGGCACGAACATGAAGGCTTGGACCTTCATGATTTTGCGCAATCAGTTCTATTCCGAGAAGCGACGCTCATGGCGTCAAACCCAGCTTGACCAGGAAGCCGCCGAGCGCACCCTGGTCGCGGTCGACGACCCGGAGGCGCCAGTGGCGCTGGACGAGCTTCGCCTGAGCCTGGCGCAATTGCCGCCCGAACAACGCGAAGCTCTGATTCTCGTGGGCGCGGGCGGTTTCGCATATGAGGAAGCAGCCGACATCTGCGGCTGCGCCGTTGGCACAGTGAAAAGCCGCGTGAGCCGGGCGCGCCGCGCGCTGCACGCTATTCTAGAAGACGGCTCATACGAGCGGGACGGGAGCGCGGCAGGAGACGCCATGAGCTCGATTCTCGCCGACGCGGAGCGGCTGAGTACTGTTCGTTAGGCTGAGAGGATGCATGTCTCGCCTTGGGGTTCCCTATCTACCATCCGGGTCCGGCTAACGGCGGCGCTGGCCGCCGCCCTTTTGCCTGTCCTGGTGCTTGGGGTTCTCCAATCGGGGATCGCCTTCCGGCGCGAGAGCATCCAGCTTCGTGAAGAACTGGCCGCGGCCTCCGAACGCAGCGCCGCCACGGCTCGTGCGCGGATGGAAGCAGCTGACATCCTCCTTGAAACCCTGGCTCCCGGGTCCGTCGGCTTCAACTGCGCCCAGCGCCTGGCCGAGGTGACGGCGCGAATTCCAGGTTATTCAAACCTCATCCGCTTCGACCGGCGAGGCCGCGTGGCCTGCGCGGCGGGCAATGTGCCGGCCGACCCGATCCGCTCCACCCGCCCGTGGTTCCAGAGCCTGGCCGCCGGTGACAGCCTGGTTATCACCCGCGATCCGGGCGCTTCCTACGCAAATGTCCCGGCCTTGCTGGCGGCGGTGCCGGCCACCGACGCCCGCGTCGGGTTCGATGGCGCCCTGGTGGCGGTGATCTCGCTCGAGAGCCTCGCCCCCCGCACCGCCGACCGCTCGCTGCCCAAGGGCGCCGAGGTGGCTCTGGTCGACGGCGCCGGCGGCTATATCAACGCCACCGACAAGGAAGCCTTCCCCGACCTGCCGACCAATTGGCGCGAAAAGGCTCAGAAGCAGGGCTCACTGGTCTGGTACGATCGCGACCTGCGCGGCAAGCAACGCGTGTTCTCGGCCGCCCCCCTCGTCGGCGACCAACTGTATGTCGTTCTATCGGCGCAGTCGGGCGGGCTGTTCTCGTGGGCCACGCTCAATCCGCTCACCAGCATCGTCTTCCCGATCCTCACCTTCATCCTGGCGCTGGTGGCGGTGTCGGTGGTGACGGAACGCGTCGTGATCCGCTGGATCGCCTATCTGCAACGGATAGCCGCGCTCTACGCCCGTGGCCGCCTCAGCGTGCGGCCGGTGCATGCCGACCGGGCTCCCCCGGAAATCCGCGACCTGGCCGAGACGCTGGAAGACATGGCCGACGCCATCGTCGGCCGCGACGCCTCGCTGCGCGATTCCCTGGCGCAGAAGGACGACCTGATGCGCGAGATTCACCACCGGGTGAAGAACAACCTCCAGGTCATCTCGTCCCTGCTCAGCATGCAGCAACGGGCGTTGTCCGATCCGGCCGCGCGCGCGGCGATGTCCGACACCCGCCAGCGGATCACCGCGCTCGCCCTCATCTATCGCGCCCTCTACCAAGGCCCCGACCTGAAGCGCGTCGATCTGCGCGCCTTCCTGGAAGAACTGACCGCGCAGCTGATCTCGGCCGAGGCGGTTCAGGGCGCGCACGTCCGCACCGAAATTCACGTCGACGATCTGGTGATCGACCCCGACAGGCTCGCGCCGCTGGCCTTGTTCGCCGTCGAGGCCGTGACCAACGCCCAGAAGCACGCCTTCGCGGGCCGTGGCGGCACCCTGAGCGTGAATTTCAAGGTGCATGGCGACGAGGCCACGCTGGAGATCAGCGACGACGGCGACGCCCCCGAGGACGCCTTGAGCACGTCGGGCGTCGGCCGCACTCTGATGAGCGCTTTTGGTCGTCAGCTACGGGGTCGGGCCGAGGTCGTGCGGAACGAAAAGGGCGGGATCACCGCGCGCCTGGTCTTCCCGACCCCTACGGCCGAACTCGCGGTCAAGCGGGCAAGCGCGATGGGGAACCAGGCGGCAGCGTAGTCGTTACGGTGCGGCAAGTTTCACCATCCCTCCCAAAGAGAGAGAACGCTCATGCGCAAGCTCGTTATCCTGGCCGTACTGGCCGCCAGTCTGTCCATCACCGCCTGCAACACCGTTTCCGGCGCGGGTAAAGACGTGAAGGCGGCCGGCACTGCGGTGACCAACACCGCCGAAGACGCCAAGCACTAGTTTCTGGATCTTGGTGGGCCCCGCTTCGGCGGGGCTTTACTTATTGGGCTAGGCCGCGACCCGAAAATCGGGATTGCGCGCGTAGATGCCCTGGCGCCCTTCAACCGGCTGGAACGCCTCACCCAGGCTGGCGGCGCTCTCGTTGTAGCCGAGGAACAGATACCCCCCAGGGCTCAGCGCCCGCGCCAGATTCTCCAGCAGGCGCGTCTGCATCGGTTCGATCAGAGCCGACAGGACATAGCGGCAGAAAATCACATCAAAGCGACCGGCGGTCGACAGGTCGGCGACCAGGTTGATCCGTCGCCAGCGCACCATCTGGCGTAGACGAGGCGAAACGCCCCACATCTCGTCGGCCTGTTCAAAGTGCCTCACCAAATGGCGGATGGGCAGGCCGCGCTGGACCTCGAACTGAGTGTAGAGGCCGCTCTGCGCCTTCTCGAGTTGGCGCTCGCTGAGGTCCGACCCGAACAGCTCGACCTTCAGTCCGGGCAAACGGGCGCGCTCGTCCTCGATGATCATGGCCAGGGAATAGACTTCCTGACCCGAAGCGCAGGCCGCCGACCACAGCCGCACAGGCTGCCCCTCGCGCCGCTTGGCGAGCGTCGGCAGAACCTCGTCGCGGAATAGGGTGAAGGGTTCGCGGTCCCGGAAGAACGAACTCTCGGCATGAGCCATCGCCTCGACGATCGTCCAGGCTAGCCGCTCCTCGCGAAGGGTCCGCAAAGTCTGAAGGAGGTCGTCGATCGACCCGAAGCCCTCGCGGCGAGCCACCGGCCCGAGCCGGCTTTCCAGCAGATAGACCTTTTCGACATCGACCCGAATGCCCGCGCGCGCCGCACAGAGCTGGGCCACCAGTTCGCGATCCTCGGACCTCATACCAGTCCGACCTCGGCGAATTTGGCGACCAGAATGTCGCCGTCGAAGGGCTTCATGATGTATTCGTCCGCGCCGCTGGCGAGCGCTTCGCGGATTCGCTCGACGTTGCTCTCGACTGTGCAGAACACCACCCTGGGCGCATCACCGCCGGGTTCTTCCCGAAGTTGCTTGAGAAACTCGATCCCGGTCATCACCGGCATGTTCCAATCCAGCAGCACGGCGTCGGGCATTTCGGTACGGCACCAGGCAAGCGCCTCCAGCCCGTCGGAAGCCTCGGCGATATAGAAGCCGATATCCTCCAGAACGCGGCGCGCGACCTTGCGGATCACGCGGCTGTCATCGACGACGAGGCAGGTCTTCAAAAGGCTGGGTCTCCCTCCGTGCGCTTCTCGCGCAGGGTTGGTTAAGGAGCAGTTTGGCGCAGCGAAAATTCTTGGCCGACGTACGACTGCTGTCGACACTTTCAGAATTTGTCGATTGAGGCCGCTTTCCGTGCGCCTACGGTCGGACCCTCGTTTTCCCTGAGAGGCTCCCAATGATCGACCTCCACTACTGGCCGACGCCCAACGGAAAGAAGGTCACCATCCTGCTGGAGGAGCTCGACCTCCCCTACAGGGTCGTGCCGGTGAACATCGGCAAGGGCGACCAGTTTACCGACGGCTTCCTGACGATCGGCCCCAACAACCGAATGCCGGCGATGGTCGACAATGAACCGGCCGATGGCGGCCCGCCGATCAGCGTCTTCGAGTCCGGCGCCATCATGCTGTACCTCGCCGAAAAGGCCGGCCGCTTCCTGCCAACGGACATTCGCGGCAAGTATGAGGTCACCCAGTGGGTGATCTGGCAGATGGCCAACCAGGGTCCGAAATTCGGCGAGCGCGGCCATTTCAGCCGCGTCCCTGCCGACCAGGGCGACCAATCCTACGCCCAGCGCCGGTTCAACGACGAAGTCCACCGCCTGTACGGCGTTCTGAACAACCGCCTCTATGATCGCCGCTACATCGCCGGCGACGACTATTCGATCGCCGACATGATCTCCTATCCCTGGACCGCCAGCTGGGAGCTTCAGGGCATCGACATGGGCGAGTTCAAGTATTTCAAGCGTTGGTGGGACGAGATGTCGGCCCGCCCTGGCGTTCAACGCGGCATGGCCGTGGTCGCCGGACCGCCGGAAGACCCCGCGACCGTCAGCCCCGAGGAACAGGCGCGCCGTCGGAAGCTGCTCTACAATCAGCGCGCCCGGCCAGCGCCGGTGGCGTAAGACGTAGCAAAGCCGTCATCGCCGACAAGCGGCGATGACGGCTATCGCCTACACCAGTTCCGACGGCTTGATCCCGAGTTCTTTCAGCAGCGGCTCGGCGTAGTCGACGCGGCCGGTCAGGGTCTTGGGATCGCCCGAGGCCAGTTGGTACACAGCCTCCGAAATAAACTCGATCGGCTGCACCCGGTCCTTGGTCGCCTCGTTGATCAGGCCATGCACGGCGACGCCGGGCGTATCCACCAGTCCCGGAGAGACGACGTTGACCGCGATGCCGTCGTCATAGACCTCAGAGGCGAGCCCGGTGCTGAACCGCTCAAGGGCGGCCTTGCACATGCCGTAGACCGTCCCGCCCCGGCCGCCGCGATAGGGCTTCTGGGGGTGGATGCCGGCCGGCGAGGAAATGTTGACGATCCAGCCCTGCTTGCGCGCGCGCATCCCCGGCAGCACCAGCTGCGACAGATGGAAGGGCGCATAGACCTGGACCTCCATCATCAGCTTGAAGCGCTTCTCGGGAAACTCCTCGACCGGGATGAAATAGGTGATGGCGGCGTTGTTGATCAGGATGTCGATAGGGCCGAACGTGGCCTCGGCTTCCTCGACCAGACGTTCGCGCTCGCTGGCCTGGGCCAGGTCGGCCTTGATGAAGGCCGCATGGCCGCCGGCCTTCTTGATCCGCTCGACGGTGTCGTGAAGCGTGCCGGGCAGCCGGCTCTCGCCGCTTTCGGCGGTGCGGGCCGACACCACGACCTTGGCGCCCTCCATGGCCAGGCGTGCGGCGATCGATTCGCCGATGCCACGGCTGGCGCCGGTGACCAGGGCGACGCGGCCTTTCAATGGCCCATCAGCATTGATACGGGCTTCGCTCATCTAAAATCTCCCAAATGAAAGTCTTTGTTTTTTAATTGGAAAGGGCCACTTCGCCCCCTATTCGGCTGGCTCCTTTAGTTTGGAAACCAGGCCTGCTTCAGCCCCTGCGGGCCAAGCGTCCACGGTCACACGCCGCATATGGCGACGCTGGCCGGGATAGTCGTTGAGCGCGAAATGCCAGACCGAGCGGTTGTCCCAGAAGGCGACCGAACCGGCGGTCCAGGCGAACCGACAAGTGAAGGCCTCATAACGGGAGTGCTCGAACAGGAAGTCGAGCAACGCCTTGCTCTCGCGCTTGCTCCAGCCCTCGATCCGCATCGTGAAAGCCGGGTTCACATAGAGCGCCTTGCGGCCGGTCTCCGGGTGGACCTTGACGATGGGATGGATGAACTCACCCACCGCGCCCTCGGCCTCGACCACCTTCATGGTCTTGCGCTCCTGCGCCGAATGGCCCTGGGACGAATATTCCCGACCGGCGGAGTGGACGCCGTTGAGCGTCTCCAGCGTCGCCTTCAGACCCGGCGACAGCGCGTCATAAGCCGCCGCCTGGCTGGCGAACAATGTATCGCCGCCCCATTCCGGAATCTCGACCGCATAGAGGATCGACCCGATCGACGGGTTTTCCAGGAAGCTCATGTCGGAGTGCCAGCCGCCGCCGAAATTGACGCGGTCCTCCGGCTCCTTGACGATCTCCATCACCTCCGGATGGCCCTCCATACCGGCGACATACGGATGGATGTTCAGCGGTCCGAACCGGCGACCGAAGGCCAGTTGCTGCTCAGGCGACAAATGCTGGTCGCGGAAGAACACCACTTGATGCTGGACGAAGGCTTCGCGGATTTGGGCGATGATCTCGTCAGGGAGGTTCGCACCGAGGTCGACCCCGGAGATCTCCGCGCCCAGCGCGCCGGCCACCTTGCGGATCTTCAGAGTGGACATCGTCTCATCTCCCTTGGCTGGGCGCGATCAAACATCGCATCGGCGCAAAGGGCGAGTCAGAAGCTCTCATTTCGGTTGCAGCAAATCCCACCGATTTCCGTAGAGGTCCTCGAACACCGCTACCGTGGCGTAGGCCTCGCGGCGCGGCGCTTCGAGGAACTTCACGCCCGCGGCGCTCATGCGGGCGTGGTCGCCGTCGAAATCGTCGGTGTGCAGGAAGAAGCCGACCCGGCCCCCGGTCTGGTCGCCGATCCGCGCGATCTGCGCATCGCCAACCGCCTTGGCCAGCAGCAGACCGCCCTGGGAGCCGGGCGGCGTCACCACCACCCAGCGTTTACCAGCCCCCATGTCGTCGTCGCGGGTGAGGATGAAGCCAAGCTTGCCGACGTAGAAGCCGATCGCCTCGTCGTAGTCGCGCACGACAAGGGCGCTGAGAGCGAGGCTTTGGTTCATTCGATCACCGTTGTGGTCTGGACGGGGCGGCTCCCCACGGTAGAGTGCGCCGCATATTAGGGGGAGTTCTCAATGCGTATTGTTCCGGCTTCAATCGCCGCCGCCATCCTCAGCATGGCCGCGGTCAGCCCGGTGCTGGCCCAGACCGCCGCGCCGGCCAAGATTTCAGTCATTCACGCCGGCGCTTTGCTGGACAAGCCGGGCCAGGCGCCGCGCGGCGCCTCGACCATCGTGGTTCGCAACGGCAAGATCGAGTCCGTGCGCGACGGCTTCGTGACCCCGGAAGCCGCCGGCGTGGCGGGCGCCCCCGTGCTCGATCTGCGCGACCAGTTCGTGCTGCCGGGCCTGATCGACATGCACGTCCATATCTTCAGCGACGACGACAAGGTTCGCGCGCGCATGGAGTTCCCGAACCGCGACTATGAAGACAACATGGTCATCGGCATCGACAACGCCCGCCGCACGCTGGAAGCCGGCTTCACCACCATCCGCGACCTGGGCAGCGACATCCACGCCGTCACCGCCCTGCGCGACGGGATCAATTCCGGCCTGCTCACCGGCCCGACCATCGTCCCGGCTGGGCGGATGATCTCGATCAATGGCGGTCACGGCGACGGTTCGAACAACCTGAACCGCGAACTGGCCCACATCGCCCACGAGGATTCTGACAACCTCTGCGCCGGCGCCGACGACTGCCGCCGCGCCGTGCGCTCGCAGATCTCGCAAGGCGCCGAGGTGATCAAGTTCGGCGCGACCGGCGGGGTGCTGTCCAACGTCGCCGGCGGCCTTGGTCAGCAACTCTTCGACGACGAGATGAAGGCCATCGTCGACACCGCCCACATGTTCGGCCGCAAGGTCGCCGCTCACGCCCACGGCAAGGAAGGCATCGACGCGGCCCTGCGCGCCGGCGTCGATTCCGTCGAGCACGCCACCTATACCGACGACGCCACCCTGGCCCTGTTCAAGAAGACCGGCGCCTACCTGGTGCCGACCATGCTCGCCCCGCAAGCGGCGGTGAACCAGGGCCGCGCCGGCTCGCGCTCGGCCGCCTCGCTGGCCAAGGCCGAGGAAGCCAACAAGGTCGCCTTCGCCAACCACGTCATCCAGTACAAGTCCGGTGTGAAGATCGCCTTCGGCACCGACACCGGCGTCTCAGCGCACGGCGACAACGCCCAGGAGTTCAAGCTGATGGTCGACGCCGGCATGAGCCCGGCTGACGCCATCAAGACCGCCACGGTCAACGCCGCCGATCTGCTCGGCCGGTCCTCGACCCTGGGCACCCTGGAGCCGGGCAAGGACGCCGACATCGTCGCCGTCGCCAAAAGCCCGCTCAGCGACGTCACCCAACTGGAGCACCCGACCTTCGTCATGCATCGCGGCGTCGTCGCCAAGCAGGACGGCAAGCGTCAAGCCTTCCCGCCCAACGTCAATCCGTAGGCGATACGCGCAAAAGTTGCCATCGCGCCCAACTGAGCTAGGTTTCCCTGAAACCTGGCTTGGGAGGGCTAGATGGAGCTGATGTTCCAACCGATCCGCAAGTATGCGGACTTTAGCGGCCGCGCGCGGCGCACCGAGTTCTGGCTCTTCGCGCTGCTGCTCTTCCTGATCGAGGTCGTGTTCATGGCGCTGATCAGCGCCGTTGGCGGCTAGGCCCTGATCGTGGGCTACCCCGCTTCGGCCAGCGTGCCGATGAGCGGGTCGCTCGTGGCGGTGATCCTCATCCATTTCGCCGTGACACTGGCGCTGCTGGTTCCCAGCCTCGCAGTCACCTTCCGCCGGCTGCACGACACCAACCGCAAGGGCTGGTGGATCCTAATCGGCTTCATCCCGCTGATCGGGCAGCTGGTGCTGTTTATCTTCTACGTGCTGGACGGCACGCCGGGTCCCAACCGCTTCGGGCCGGACCCCAAGGGCCGCGGCGCCTAGCCCCGCCTAGGCCGGGACCGTTGCGGCGAAGGTCACGCGCTCATCTCCGACGTCGGCGAAGATGCGTCCGCCGGCATCCTGGGTGAACAGGTGAACATAGTAAGCCTGCACCCAATGACCGTGCAGGCCGTCGCCCAGGCCTTCGCCGGCCAGGCCGCGCAGAACTTCAGGCCTTAGCCGCGCGCGCGGACCGACGGCTTCGACGGCGATGGCGATGGACGCGCCCTCGGCCACGGCGCGGATCGTGGCGGTTCCGCCGGTCGGCAGGGCCGCGCCGCCCATCTGGGCCAGGTTCATCAGCAGGCGTGCGGCCGGCTTGTTCACCGCGCTCGCATCGACCTGCCAGTCAAGCTGCGCACGCATGTGATTGAAGACGCCCTGGGCCAGCTTGTTCAGCTCGCGCGGATCGAAGGTCTCGGCGGAAGCCGACGCCCCGAACGCCACCCGCGTAAACGACAGCAGGTCGGTCAGCTTGCGCGCCGAACCCGCGATCAGGTTCATCGCGTCTTCCTTCATGTCCTGAGCGCTGGGATCATCCAGCAGGTCCAGGCCCGACACGATGGCGCTGGCCGGACTGATGAAGTCGTGACACATGCGCGCGGCCAAGAAGGCCGCCACCTCAGCGGTGCGCGGCAAGGCCGCCGGGATCGTTTCGTGAGTGTCGCCGTCCATCATCGTCCGGAACTTGGCCTGATTTGGCGCTTTGGCAAACGCACCCCAGCACTCTAAGGAACCGGGCATGAACGGTCCCGACCCCTTCCTCGAGCCCGGCGTGCTGGTCAGGCATCCCGGGCAGGACGATTGGGGGCTGGGTCAGGTGCAGACTGTGGCGGGACACAAGGTGACGGTGAACTTCGAAAACGTAGGCAAACAGGTGATCGACGAGAACGTCGTACGTCTGACTTTCATTGGCGAAGATCCCCGAGGCGCCCGATGAGCCGCGATATCGGCGCGGCCCTGGCCGACATTTGCGAAGAAGCCAGCGCCCTCATCTTGCCGCTCTGGCGTTCGGGCCTGACGGTGTTCTCCAAGGCCGACGAAAGCCCTGTCACCGAAGCCGACCGCCGGGGCGAGGTCCTGATCGTCGAGCGCCTGACCGCGCTGTTCCCCGACATCCCGATCGTGTCGGAGGAAGACGCCAGCGAGTTCGGCACGCCCGACGCCATCGGGCCGCGCTTCTTCCTGGTCGACCCGGTCGACGGCACCAAGGCCTTCGTGCGCGGCGATCCGAACTTCACCGTCAACATCGGCCTTATTGAAAACGGTCGCCCCGTCGCGGGCGCCGTGACCGCGCCGGCCTCGGACGAAACCTGGTTCACTCAGGACGGCCAGGCGATGAAACGCCAGATCGGCGGCGTCGCTCAACCTGTCAGCGTCCGGCCCTGGCCCAAGGGCGCGGCCGTGGCGCTGATCAGCCACACGATGTCCGCGGAGACTGCGCAAAAGCTGGCCGATCAGTACGGCTTCGATCTGCGCGAGCCGATGGATTCCTCGATCAAGTTCTGCCGCCTCGCCGAGGGTTCAGCCGACATCTATCCGCGTCATGGACCGACCATGGAGTGGGATGTCGCCGCCGGGCATGCGGTGCTTCAGGCGGCCGGCGGCCAGCTGAAGACGCCTGAGGGCGAGGACTTCGTCTACGGCAAGGCTGACGCGGGCTTCCGCAACGGCTGGTTCGTGGCGCGCGGCGGCTAGGCTGCTCGCAGATCGATCGGCGGCGGAGCGGCAGGCGCAGAAGCCTGCACCGTCGCCGGCGCATCGTGTGCGTACAGGGTCTCCCCACCGGCGCCGACGAACAGATAGCCGGCGAACCCGATGACAAAAGCGAACGCGCCGATCCAGAGGAACGGGCGGACGATGTCGAACACGCTGAACTGCGCCATGGACTTTCCTGGAACTGGCCGGAAGGACCTAGAGGGAACAGCGCAAGCCGCCTGCGGTTGCGAACCCGCAGCGACAAAGTTCGTCATTTCATCGACAGGGCTTGTTCAGCGAGGCATTGCGACCATTTAGCCACAGTCGCCACACTTGCGACTAATTCGCATTGCCAGCCCCCAGGCATGTAACTAATAGCGCCTCTCAGTTTCATTCTCATCGAGGCGGGTATTCTCGTGGACAATCGACGGACGAGCGGCGTGCGCGCCTATGCTCGCAAAGCGCTGACCCCGGCCGCAGTGGCCGGCGTCGCGGGCCTGGCCTTCGCGCCGCAACTGGCTCTGGCCGACGACGCAGCGGCCGACGCCGCGACCGAAGTCTCCGGCGTCCAGGTCGAGGGCAAGGCCGCCCTGCAGCCCAGCTCGCCCAAGTACACCTCGCAACTGATCGACACGCCGCGCAGCGTGACCGTCGTGCCCCGCGTGATCATCGAGCAGACGGCGGCGACCTCGCTGACCGACATTCTGCAGACCTCGCCCGGCATCACCTTCGGCGCCGGCGAAGGCGGCCAACCGCTGGCCGACCGCCCGTTCATCCGCGGCCAGGCCTCGGGCAACAACATCTTCGTCGACGGCGTCCGCGACTCCGGCGGCCAGGTGCGCGAAGTCTTCAACCTCGAGCAGGTCGAAGTTATCAAGGGGCCGGACTCGGCCTACAACGGTCGCGGCTCGGGCGGCGGCAGCATCAACCTGACCACCAAGCGTCCGAAGCTCGAAGAGCAGATCGACGTCTCGGCCCAGGTCGGCACCGACAGCTATCTGCGCGGCACCATCGACGCCAACCTGCCGATCGGTGAAACCAGCGCCATCCGCATCAACCTGATGGGATCGCAAGGCGACATCCCCGGCCGCAACGCCGTCGACTTCGACCGTTGGGGCGCGGCCATCGCCGCCGGCATCGGCATCGGCACCGACACCCGCGTGACGTTCAGCTACTATCACCTGACCGCCAACAACATGCCCGACTACGGCGTGCCGCTCTACACCAAGACCCCGGGCGTGCCGCGCGCGAACGCGAGCGGCGTGCTGAACGTGCCCCGCGACTCGTTCTACGGCCTGACGGCGCGCGACTTCCAGAAGTCCGAAGCCGACATCGCGACGCTGATCACCGAGCATGACATCAACGACGCGATCACGTTCCGCAACGTGTTCCGCTATTCCAAGACCCTGAACGACTACCTGGTCACCAACCCCGGCGACGGCGGCGTGGCCCAGTTCGTGGCCGGCGAGTGGTGGATGAAGCGCGGCACCAAGTCGCGCTGGAACCCGACCACCACGGTCGCCAACGTCACCGACTTCTACGGCAAGTTCACCACCGGCGGCATCGAGCACAGCTACGATGTCGGCCTGGAGCTGTCGCGCGAGACCAACCGCAACGCCTCCTACCTGATCTACACGACGGCCGGCTCGGCCTGCCCGACGGGCTTCACGGGCAACGTCACCGCCGCCGGCGTCGGCGACTGCACCCGCGTCTTCGCCCCGAACCCCAGCGATCCGTGGCAAGGCGTCGTCAACCGCCCTGACGCCTCGGTGAACTACACCCAGACCGTGGGCGTCTACGCCTTCGACACCATCTCGTTCGGCGACAAGTGGCTGCTGAACCTCGGCATCCGCCACGACGAATACTCGGTCAAAGGCCTGGATGTCGCCGTGACCAGCGCCCTGGGCGTGCAGACCGGCACGACCCTGACCCCGCGCAAGGGCGACTGGAGCTTCACGAACTATCAGGTCGGCCTGGTCTACAAGCCTACCGCGAACGGCAGCGTCTACGCCTCCTACGGCACCTCCTCGACCCCGCCGACCATCAGCGGCGGCGACCAGAACACCACCGGCACCGGCTCCGGAAACCTGATCAACGTGCTGCTGGATCCGGAAGAAGTCACCTCGGCCGAGATCGGCGTGAAGTGGGCCTTCTTCCACGAACGGCTGTCGACTTCGGCGGCGCTGTTCCACATGACCCGCGAGAACGCCCAGGTCCTCGTCGACACCGGCATCTATGCGCAGGTCGGCGAGACCATGGTTCAGGGCCTGGAAATCGGCGTCACTGGTCGGGTCACCCCCGCCTGGATGGTGTTCGGCGGCTACACCTACATGGACAGCGAGCTGGTCAAGGGCGCCTTCAACGGCGTCAACCAAGGCGACCGACTGGCCAACACGCCTGAGCACTCCTTCAGCCTGTTCACCACCTACGACCTGACCGACGCCTTCAGCTTCGGCGGCGGCGCCTACTACGTCTCCGACAGCTACGGCGGCAATCAGGGCGGCGCAGGCGGCGGCGCCAACGCGGTGTTCGCCCCGGCCTACTGGCGCTTCGACGCCTACGCATCCTACCGCTTCACCGACACGCTGAACCTGCAGCTGAACGTGAAGAACGTGACGGACGAGGACTACATCGCCCGCACCAACGGTGTTCACCACGCCGACTACGGCCCGGGTCGCCAGGCGATCCTCACCCTTAACGTCCGCTTCTAACCTCCCCCCAGAGGAACGGACGCAAGGCCTCGCCCCCTCCAGGGCGAGGCCTTTTCCTTTGGGAGCGCCCGCGCCTAAGGTCACCGCCATGATGCTTCATATTCCCGAGGTGCTCTCCAAGCCGGCTGTGGCCGAGCTGCGGGCCCTGATCGACGCCGCCGACTGGATCGACGGCAACGCCACATCCGGCTCGCAGTCGGCGTTGGCCAAGCGCAACGAACAACTTCCGGAAGGCTCCGAAGCGGCCAGGCTCGCGGGCGAGCGCGTGCTTGACGCCCTGGCCCGGAGCCCGCTCTTCGTCACCGCCGCCCTGCCCCAGACGGTGTTCCCGCCGCTGTTCAATCGCTATGGCGGCGGCCAGGCCTTCGGCACTCATATCGACAACGCCGTGCGCCAAACCCGCGCGGGCGATCTGCGCATCCGCAGCGACCTGTCGGCCACGCTCTTCCTGAGCGAGCCCGAGGACTATGACGGGGGCGAACTTCTGGTCGAGGACACCTACGGCGTTCACGAGGTCAAGCTCGCGGCCGGCGACCTCATCCTCTACCCGGCCTCCAGCCTGCATCAGGTGACGCCGGTGACGCGCGGCGTACGGACCGCCAGCTTCTTCTGGATCCAGAGCATGGTGCGCGAAGACGCCCGCCGCGCCCTGTTGTTCCAGATGGACATCGCCATCCAGCAACTGGCCGGCAAGGTCGGCGCCGGCGCGCCCGAACTCGTGTCCCTGACCGGCGCCTATCACAACCTGCTGCGGATGTGGGCCGAGGTCTGAGGGCTTGCCTTTGCCGTAGGGCGCCGAGATGGTGCGCCCCAAATGGAGGAAGCCCCAATGGCCTATGAGACGATCACCTACGAAACGCGCGGCCAGATCGGGATCCTCACGCTCAATCGCCCCGACAAGCTGAACGCCATTTCAGCCGAGCTGCGGCGCGACCTCGAGGCCGGACTGATCGCAGCGCGCGCCGACGACGGCGTCCGGGCGCTGGTGCTGACCGGCGCCGGGCGCGGCTTTTGTTCGGGCGCCGACCTGACCGGTCCGGCTCCGGAACGCGACGGCCCGCCGGCGCAGAACGAACGCCTGGACGAAGAGGCCTGGATGGGCCGCTGGGCGCGCCTGCTGCACGACTTCGACAAGCCGCTGATCGGCGCCATCAACGGCGTCTGCGCCGGGGCCGGCATGAGCTGGGCCCTCGCCTGCGACGTCCGCATCGGATCCGAGCACGCGCGCTTCAAGACGACCTTCGCCGAGCGGGCGATCTCGCCAGATTCCGGCCTCTCCTTCCTGCTGCCGCGGATCGTCGGCTACGCCAGCGCCGCCGACCTGGTGTTCACCAGCCGCATGGTGCTGGCCGACGAAGCGTTGAAGCTGGGCCTGCTCAACCGGCTCACCGCCCACGACACGCTGTTGGACGACGCCGTCGCCTATGGCGAACAGATGGCCCAGTGGCCGCCGCTGGCCATCCGCATGGCCAAGAAGGTGCTGCAGGCCGGCATGGAGACCGATCTCCAGACCGCCGTGAAATACGAATCCGTGGGCCTGACCCACGCTCGCCGGGCGGTGAACGACGTCAAGGAATCGGCGGCTTCGTTCCGCGAGAAGCGCAAAGGCGTCTACACGGGCACGTAATTTGGGGTCATAAGGCCCTCTCATCTTCAGGAGACGCGCCATGGCCCTCGACACCGGTGATCAACCCAAGACCTTCAACTGGGAAGACCCGCTCGACCTGGCTTCGCGCCTGACCGAAGAAGAGCGGATGGTCTGGCAATCGGCCCGCGCCTACGCTCGCGAGAAGCTGCTGCCGCGTGTGGTCTCGGCCTATGCCGACGAGCGGTTCGACCGCGAGATCATGAGCGAGATGGGGGCGCTGGGCTTCCTCGGCGCGACCCTGCCCGAGCAGTATGGCGGAGCCGGCGTCAGCCACGTGGCCTATGGCCTGATCGCCCGCGAGATCGAGGCGATCGACAGCGGCTACCGCTCGGCGATGAGCGTGCAGTCCTCGCTGGTCATGTACCCGATCTACGCCTTCGGCTCCGAAGAGCAGAAGATGAAGTACCTCCCGGGCATGGCACGCGGCGAGATCGTCGGTTGCTTCGGCCTGACCGAGGCGGACGGCGGCTCGGACCCGGCCTCGATGCGCACGGTCGCGAAAAAGGTCGACGGCGGCTACGTGCTCTCGGGCGCCAAGATGTGGATCACCAACAGCCCGATCGCCGATGTCTGCCTGGTCTGGGCCAAGCTGGACGGCGTGATCCGCGGCTTCCTGGTCGATCGCGGCTCCGAGGGGCTGACCACGCCAAAGATCCAGAACAAGCTCTCCCTGCGCGCCTCGGTCACCGGCGAGATCGCCCTGGCCGACGTTTTCGTGGCCGAAGACCAGATGCTGCCCGGCGTCACCGGCCTGCGCGGGCCGTTCTCCTGCCTGAACAAGGCCCGCTACGGGATCTCCTGGGGCGCGATGGGCGCCGCCGAGTTCTGCCTGCACGCCTCCAGAGAATACACCCTGACCCGCAAGGTGTTCGGCAAGCCGCTGGCCGCGCGCCAGTTGGTGCAAAAGAAGCTGGCCGACATGCAGACCGAGATCGCACTCGGCTTCGAGGGCGCCCTGGCGCTCGGCCGCCTGCTCGACCAAGGTGCCTGGGTGCCCGAAGCCATCAGCCTGATGAAGCGCAACAATTGCGGCAAGGCCCTGGCCATCGCCCGCGAGGCCCGCGACATCCACGGCGGCAACGGCATCAGCGGCGACTATCACGTGATGCGCCACGCCTCGAACCTCGAGACCGTCAACACCTATGAAGGCGCCCACGACGTCCACGCCCTGATCCTGGGACGGGCCATCACCGGCGAGAACGCCTTCTAGGCTGCGCGCGCAAGTATAGCGACCACAACTAAAACGACAGAAAAGTCGCGCCCCGAACTTTACGTTTACCGACCCGCGTTACATTTCGTGTGAACCAAGGGGACGGGGCGATGACGGCGACGCAGCCGCCGCAGGGAACGACGACGACCATCGAGTGGCTGTTCCAGAACAGCCGCGAGGTGATGTTCGTCATCGGCGCGGACAAACGCTTCAAGCTGGTGAACCCCGCCTTCGAGCGGGAAACCGGGTGGAGCGAGGCCGAACTCATCGGCCAGTTCGCGCGCGACTTCCTGCATCCCGACGAGAATTCCGACGTGGACGCCCACATGGCGCGCCTGCGTGAAAATGGCTTCAGCGACAACGTCTCGCGCGTTCGCATGAAGGACGGCGCCTGGCGTTGGTTCGAGGGTCGAGCCCAACTGACCGACGACGGCCAGGTGATCGGGGTGATGCGCGACGCGACCCATGAGCGGGAACGCGACGCGAAACTCGCCGAAGCCGAGCGCACCACCCGGATGCTGTGCCAAGCCGCCGGGATCGGCGCCTGGACCTATGAGCCCGAGAACGACGAGGTTGTCTGGTCCCCCGACATGCTGGCTCTGACGGGCTACGCCATCGGCGACATCTCAACCATGGCGCAGATCGCGGCGATCCTGCATCCCGATGACGACGCTCGCGTCCGGGCGGCGCTCATGGCCGGGATCACCAAGGGCGAGCCGCAATCCCTTGAGCACCGGCTGAGGGACAAGTCGGGGCAGTGGTCGCACTGGCGCCTCACCTTCCGCACAGAGCCGCGCCCCTGTGGCGAGTACGCCCTGCGGGGCGTTCATCAGGACATCACCGAACTGGTGGAGGCGCGCGACGCCGCTGTGCGCGGCGAGCAGCAGACTCTGCAACTGATCGAAAGCTCGCCTTTCGCGGTGGCGATGTTCGACAAGCAACTGCGCTGCATGGTGGTCAGCGGAAGCTGGCGCCAGGCTTTCAGCCGCTCCGAAGACGATCCGATCGGGCGGCCGCTGGCCGAAGTGTTCCCGACCGCGCCCAGGCGTCTGCTCGGCGCCCAGACCCGCGCCCTCGCCGGAGAGGTGGTCGCCTCGAAGGAAGATCGCTTCACCGACGGCCAGGGTCGCAAGCGGTGGGTCCGCTGGGAAACCCGTCCATGGCGCGACGCCGCCGGCAAGGTGCAAGGCGTCGTCTGCTATGTCGACGACATCTCGGCCCTGGCCGAGGCCCGTCGCCAAGCCCAGGAAAACGCGCGCCGATTGAAGATGGCCCTCACCGCCGCCGACGCCGGCGTCTACGAGATCGACCACGCCAACAAGACCTTCTGGGCCAGCCCCGAGTTCAAGAAATTGGTCGGCCAGGAAAAGGCCGACTACGACAGCGCCCTGAACCTCAGCTATCCGCGCTTCCACCCCGACGACCTGGACGAGGTCCGCAAGGCGTTCAATCAGCTCAGCGACGGCGAGCGCGCCGCCGGCGAGGCGTTCGAGGCGCGCGCCATCAGCGACGCCGGGCAGGAACGCTGGATCCGCGTCTTCCATCACCTGACCACCGATCGCAAAGGCCGCTGGCTGCGCGGCGTCGGCCTTGTGCAGGACTTCGACCAGCGCAAGCGCCAGGAGTTGGCGCTGATCGCCGCGCAACGCGCCGCCCAGGCGGCCGGCGAGGCCAAGACCGCCTTCCTGGCCAATATGAGCCATGAAATTCGCACGCCGATGAACGGCGTGATGGGCGTTCTCCACCTGCTGAAGACCGAGACCCTCTCCGAGGAGGGCCGCAGCATGCTGGAGGAGGCGCTCTCCTGCGGTCAGATGCTGGCCGAACTGCTGAACGACGTCATCGACTTCTCGAAGATCGAAGCCGGCCGCCTGGAGATCAACGCCGAGCCGCTGGATCCACGCGCCTTGATCGAAGGCGTCGCCCGCCTGCTCCGCCCGCAAGCCGACGCCAAGAACCTGGAACTGATCGTCGAGGCCGAACCAGACGTGGGCTGGGTCGTGTCCGATCCGGTTCGCCTGCGACAGGCGCTGTTCAATCTGGTCGGCAACGCCGTGAAATTCACGCTCAAGGGCCAGGTCACCATCCGGGCCCACCTGCGCCAGCGCGAGGCCGGGCAAATGCTGCGGCTCGAGATCGCAGACACCGGTGTGGGAATTCCCGAGGTGGTGCAGCCGCGCATCTTCACCCGCTTCGACCAGGGCGACGCCTCGACCACGCGGCGCTTTGGCGGATCGGGCCTGGGACTGTCGATCACCCAGCGGCTCGCTGAGATGATGGGCGGGACGGTCGGCTTCGCCTCGACGGAGGGATTGGGTTCGGTCTTTTGGCTGGAGGTCGCCGCCCAAAGCGCCGAGGCCAGGCTCGCCGAACCCGGCGCCAACGACGGCTGGCTCGACGACCTGAAGATCCTGGTGGTCGAGGACAATCCCACCAACCGGATGATCGCCTCGAAGCTGCTGCAGAACCTCGGCGCGACGGTCGAAACCGCGGCGGACGGACTGCTCGGCGTGGAGGCGGCGGCGAACGGCGGCTTCGACCTGATCCTGATGGACGTGCAGATGCCGGGCATCGACGGGATGGAGGCGGCCCGGCGCATCCGGGCCTTGGGCGGGTCAGTGGCCGCCACGCCGATCGTGGCCCTGACGGCCAACGTCCTGTCGCACCAGCGCCAATCCTATCTTGAGGCCGGCATGGACGGCGTGGTCGGCAAGCCGATCTCTCCGGCGGTTCTGCTCGCCGAGATTTCCCGCCTGGCCCGGCGCGCCGACGGTCAGTCGGCCGAGGCGGCCGCCTAGGCCACTTTCACAACGCCGTTCGGCGAGCTAGCCTCCTCCCGGTTTCGGGGGAAACAACATGGCGGATATCGCCGCGGACACGTCTGAACTCGCCGGGAAAAAGCCGCCCTCGCTGCGCACGGTGGTGGCGGCCTCCGCCGCCGGCACCACGTTCGAGTGGTACGACTTCTTTGTGTTCGGCAGCCTGATCCAGGTCATCTCCAAAACCTTCTTTTCCGGACTGCCGGAGACCGCCGGCTACATCGCCGCCCTGGCCTTGTTCGGCGCGGGCTTCGCCTTCCGGCCGCTCGGCGCGCTCGTCTTTGGCCGGATCGGGGACAAGGCCGGCCGAAAGGGCGCCTTTCTGATCACCGTCGTGCTGATGGGCGGCGCCACCTTCGCCATCGGCCTGCTGCCCACCTACGTCCAGGCCGGCCTGATCGCCCCGGCCCTGCTGGTGCTGATGCGCATCCTCCAGGGCTTTGCGCTCGGCGGCGAATACGGCGGCGCGGCCATCTATGTGGCCGAGCACGCGCCGTCCGACGCGCGAGGGCGCTCGACCAGTTGGGTGCAGACCTCGGCGGCGTTCGGCCTGTTCGGCGCCTTGCTGGTGATCCTGATCTCGCGCCTGGTGGTCGGGCGCTTCTTCGGCCCGGACGCCTTCGACGCCTGGGGCTGGCGCATTCCTTTCCTGTTCTCGGCCGGCCTGCTGGCGGTGTCGATCTGGATGCGGTTGAAGCTCAGCGAAAGCCCCGCCTTCGCCAAGATGAAGGCCGAGGGCGCGGCGTCGACGGCGCCCCTCAAGGAAGCTTTCGGCGAGTGGAAGAACCTGAAGATCGTGCTGCTGGCGCTGTGCGCGATCATGGCCGCCCAGGGAGCCGTCTGGTACACGGCCTTCTTCTACACACAGACCTTCCTGGAGAAATTCCTGAAGGTCGATCCAGCCACCATCAACCTGTTGATGATGGCGGCGACCGCGGTCAGCGCTGTGCTCTATGTCGTCTTCGGCTGGCTGTCGGACAAGGTGGGCCGCAAGAAGGTGATGCTGTTCGGCATGACCCTGATGTTGGTCGCCTATTTCCCGGCCTTCCACCTGCTGACCAAGGCCGCGAACCCGGCGCTGGCCGAGGCGGTGGCCCACACCCCCGTCGTGGTGATCGCCGACCCGGCCGAGTGCTCCCTGCAATTCGATCCCGTGGGCCGCGCCGCCTTCACCTCGTCCTGCGACATCGCCAAGACCACCCTGGCCAACGCCGGGGTCTCCTACTCCAACCAAGCCGGGCCGCCCGGCGCCCCGGCGCAGGTGAAGATCGGCGAAACCGTCATCGCCTCCACCTCCGCTTCCGGCCTGCCGCGCGACCAGGCCAAGCTGGTGAAAGCCCGGGTCGAGGGTGAGATCAAGGCCGCGCTGGCCGCCGCCGGCTACCCGGCCAAAGCCGACCCCGAGCGCATGAACCTGCCTGGGGTGTTTGCGATCCTGCTGGTCTTCGTGGTGGCCGCGACCTGCCTGTTCGGGCCGCTGGCCGCCGCCCTGGTCGAGCTGTTCCCGACCCGGATCCGCTATAGCGCCATGTCCCTGCCCTATCACATTGGCACCGGCTGGATCGGCGGCTTCGTCCCCTTTACCGCCTTCGCTATCGTGGCCGCGACGGGGAACATCTATTCAGGCCTCTGGTACCCGTTCGCCTTCACCCTGCTGTCGGTGGTGACCTGCCTGTTGTTCCTGCCGGAGACCAACGGCCGGCCGCTAGACCAGTAGCTATTCAACCAAGGCCAGCGCCTGCGCGAACCGTGGCGCGCGCATGCCCTGCAGCGCCGCGTCGAAGCGACTGAGACCGTACTCAATCCGCCCCTCGCGGCTCTCGAGCGCGAAATCGCCCGTGCCCAGGGCCTGGTGAATCTGCCCAAGGCTCCGCGTCTCCCGACCATCCAGGCGCTCGGAAGGCTGCTCCTCCCCCACGCCGTTCAGGAAGATCATGGCGTAGAACAGGTGATTGACCTGGCGCATCAGATAGAGCCGCGCGGCTTGGACCACATCCGGCGCCGCGCCCAAATAGGTGCGCAGCAGCACGTCTTCTTCCGCAGCGTCGGACGCAAAGACATTGGCCAGGGTGGCCAGGTCCACATAGCGGTCGGCCAGGAAGGACGACTCCCAATCGACCAGCCACAGCCGCGCGCCGTCATAGAGGATATTGCGTGGATTCAGGTCGTTGTGGCTGGAGACCATGTCGGCCGCCGGCGTGCGATAGGCGGCCCGCAACTGCGCATAGAGATCAAACAGCTCGGCGCTCGCATGCGGCGCCAGCATTCCAAAGTCCTGGAACCGCGCGATCAAGGCGTCCATGCCGTCCAGATAGTCGACCAAGGGCGGGAAAGGCGGCGCGGCGTGCAAAGCCCGCAGGGTCTGGCCCATCTCGACCAAAAGGTCGGTCCTGGTCCCTGGATAGTCCAGCGACAGCGAGCGTTCCTGAATGAACTCCATGATCGCCACGCCGTCGTCGGCGCTGGCGTACCGCACCCGCGGCGCCAGCAAGGCCCCCGCGGCGATCGCCATGCAGCGATACCACCGCCCCGGATCACGGAAGACGTCGCGCGCGCCCTCGATGCGCAGCAGATAGGCGATGCCGCCGACGCGGATCCGAAAGATCAGCGCGCCGGACAACCCACCGCTCAACGGGACCGCAGCGTCGAGTTCCGTCGTACCGAAGGCGGCCAGCAGCGCTCGATAAACGGCGGCGCGGTTGGATTCGGGAAAGGCGTGTGACATCGGCGGCTCCTGACGAGCGCCGTTTTACCCGGATAATATCCTCGGTCAATATTACCCGGATAATATTAGTGCAGCCCGCGGGCGGCCTTTCCGGCCCAGCGCCCCACGGCGTCGGAGACCAGCACCGCCGCCACCGCGATGACGGCGGCGACCAGACACAGAACCATGGCGCGCGCTTCGCCCCCTGGCGTCTGGGTGGCCGCATAGATCGCGGCCGGCAGTGTCAGGGTCTCGCCGGGGATCGCGGCGACGAACGTGATCGTCGCGCCGAACTCGCCCAGCGCCTTCGCGAACCCGAGGATCGCACCGGCGGCCACGCCGGGGGCGGCGAGCGGCAGGGTAATGCGGAAGAACCGGGTGAAGCCGCTGGCGCCCAGGGTGCGGGCCACCTCATCGACTTCGCGATCGATAGACTCGATGGCGATCCGCATCGGCCGCACCATCAACGGGAAGGCCATGATTCCGGCCGCCAAGGCCGCCCCGGTCCAGTCGAAGGCGAAGACGATGCCGATCTTTTCCAGCCAGACGCCCACCACCCCGCGGCGGCCGAACATCAGCAGCAAGAAGTAGCCCGTCGCCACCGGCGGCAGCACCAGCGGCAGGGTGACCAGCGTGTCGAGCACCACCCGAACGGCGAACCGGCTACGGGTCTGCGCGAAGGCCGTGGCGAGGGCTACCGGCATGCCGAACAGGGTCGCCACAAGCGCCACCCTCAAGGACAGCAGGACGGCCGCGAAGTCTTCCGGCGTAAGTTCGCTCACGAGGCTGGCGCCGCCAGCATGATCTCGACCGCGACGCCGGCCTCGCTCAAGGCCTGGAGATCGGCGGAGAGCGCCGGCTGCGCGATCAGGCGGACAACGCGGCGACCGTTTCGGGCCAGATCGGCCAGCACGGCGAGCCCTGCCGCGCCAGGCTCCAGACGCTCGGCGTCGCGGCGCGCCATCGACAGGATCGCCGGATTGGCGCCGATGTCGGGCGCCAACACGTCGGCGGCGGCTAGCGCCCGGCTGGCCCGCAAACTCAATAGGTCGGCCGGACCGGAAGCGTCGATGAACTGCACCTTGCCGAGCGCTTCGGGCCCCTTGGCCAGAGCCGCGCGCAACAGGCCGGCGGCGGCGGCCATGTCGCCGGTCATCGCCGCCGAGGCGGCCGGGCCGGAAAGCGCCTCGCGCAGAAACGCCCGACGCTCGTGAAGCTCCGGCAGCGCCTGGCGGATCTCGTCCTGGAGCTGGCGAAACAGAGCCGCCACCCGCCCCGCGCCCTCCGGCACCCGCTGTTCGATGTCGTTCCGCAGCATGGTCGCCAGCATGGGCGAGGCGCCGCCGGTTCCGATGGCCGCCACCACCTCCCCGCGGTCGATCACCGCTGGAGTGGTGAAATCACAAAGCTGAAGCCGGTCCACAACATTGACCGGCACGTGGGCGTCCCGCGCCGCCCGCGCCGCCGCCTGGGCGAAGAGATCGTCGCTGCTGGCGATGAAGGCGAGGGTCGCCCCCCGATACGAACCCGCCACGAAGGCCTGCGGGCCCTCCAGCCGGACCACCGTCGCGGGCGAACCTTCGAACAGGCGCGCCTTGGCCTGCGCCGCCTCGCCCGATCCGGCGATGACGACCCTGGCGCCGGCCAAGGGAAAGAAGGCGGGAAAAGTGTCCAATTGACCTAGCCAGTCCGGCAATCGCGATAGGGCGAGCCCGACGCGCCGTCGAGCGTCGCCTCGGTCCCCTTGGCGTGGAGTTCGACGCCGTCCCTGGCGTACTTCACGCCCGAGCCCGACGGGACATGGCGCAGGCTGTAGGCCCGCCCGCCGGCGCTGACGCTCACGCGTTCGCCCTTCAGGTCATAGGCGGCGGTGAAGCTCTTGCCGCCCGCACAGGCGTAGGTCTGGGCCGCGTCCGTGGCGTCGGCGGCGGTCGGAAACGGGCTGGAGGCGCAGGCCGACAGGGCCAGCACCGACATCGTCGCTAAAATCCCCCGGATCATCTCGCTCTCCAGACGCCTGGCGGCGGTTCTAGCCTATCCCTGATTGGCGCACCACGCAGAGCCGCTTTACCGCGCGAGTTGAGCACTGTTAAGATCACGGCGTTTTCTCGCATCGGGATGGATAGACCCATGGCCATGACCCTGGACGTCAACGGCAAACCCCTGAGCGTGAAGGCGGCTCCCGATACGCCCCTGCTCTGGGTGCTGCGCGACGAACTGAAGCTCACCGGCACGAAGTACGGCTGCGGCGTGGCCCAATGCGGCGCCTGCACGGTGCTGGTCGATGGGCAGCCGACGCGCTCCTGCGTGACCCCCATCGAGGGACTGGCCGCCGCGAAGATCAGCACCATCGAAAGCCTTGGCGGCGCCCATCCTGTGCAGGCCGCCTGGGTCAAGCACGACGTGCCGCAGTGCGGCTACTGCCAGTCGGGCCAGATCATGTCGGCCGTGGCCTTGCTGAACCAGACGCCGAAGCCCAGCGACGCCGACATCGACGGCGCCATGGACGGCAACATCTGCCGCTGCGGGACCTATCAACGCGTCCGCGCCGCGATCAAGGACGCCGCCGGCCTGGCGCCGGTCGTGCCCGTCCTGCCCGTCCTGCCCGTCGCTCCGGCCAAGGTCTGACGCCCATGAACGCTCCTGTGAAACCCTCGGACGTCGCCGGCGCCACACGCCGGGAAGTGGTGGTCGCCGCCACCTTGGCCAGCGGCGCCCTGCTGGTCGGCTGCTCGCCGGGCGACCTGCTCAGCGTGGGCGCCAAGTCGGAGTTCGGCGCCTTTGGGCCGTTCATCCGCATCGATCCGAACGGCGTGGTGACGGTCGTCTCCAAGCACATCGAATTTGGCCAGGGCAATCACGCGGGCTTGGCGGCCATCGTCGCCGAGGAGATGGAGGCCGACTGGTCCAAGGTTCGCGTCGAACAGGCCCCCGCCATCGCCAAGGTCTACGCGAACACCGGAATGGGCGTGCAGGGCACCGGCGGGTCGTCAGCGATCTCCAATAGCTGGGACCAGCTGCGCAAGGCCGGCGCCTCGGCCAAGGCGATGTTCGTCGAGGCAGCCGCCAACAAGTGGAACGCTCCAGCCGGCGAGATCACCGTCAAGGACAGCGTGGTCAGCCACGCGGGCTCGAGCAAGTCGGCGACCTTTGCGGAGCTGCTGCCGGACGCCGCCAAGGTGACGCCGCCGACCACCCCGACCTTGAAGGATCCCAAGACCTTCACCCTGATCGGCACCGACCGGGTGCGCCGCAAGGACAGCCAAGCCAAGTCGGACGGCACGGCGCGCTTCACCCAGGACGTCCAGCTGCCGAACATGCTGGTGGCGATGGTGGCCCATCCCCCGCGCTTCGGCGCCAAGGTCGCCTCGTTCGACGCCGCGGAGGCCAAGAAGATCGCCGGCGTGGTGGAGGTCTATGAGATCCCCAGCGGCGTGGCCGTCGTGGCCGAGAACACCTGGGCCGCCAAGCAGGGCCGCGACGCCCTGAGCGTGAAGTGGAACGAAGACGCCGCCGAGAAACGGTCCTCCGAAGCGATCCTCGCCTCCTACAAGGACCTGGCCTCCGGCAAGACCCCGGCGACGGACAAGCTGAAATGGCAGGCCTTCGAATCCAAGGGCGACATCGCCAAGGCCACCGGGGACGCCTTCGAGGCGACCTATGACTTCCCCTACCTCGCCCACGCCACCATGGAGCCGATGAACTGCGTGGCCGAGGTCAGCATGGGCAAGGCCAAGCTGACCTTCGGCTCCCAGATCCCGACGCTCGACCAGCTCAACACGGCCAAGGTGGTGGCCATGCTGCCCGGTGCGGTGGAGATCGAAACCCTGTTCGCCGGCGGCTCGTTCGGGCGCCGCGCGACCTTCCAGTCGGACTATGTCGTCGAGTGCGTCGAGATCGCCAAGAAGGTCGGCAAGGGCCGCCCCGTGAAGCTGGTCTGGACCCGCGAGGACGATATGGCGGCCGGCTACTTCCGGCCCATCGTCCACCACACGGTCAAGGTGACCTTGGACAAGGACGGCTACCCGGCCTCCTGGCGCCATCGCATCGTCACCCAGTCGATCATGAAGGGCTCGCCGATGGGCGTACCCGAACTGGATGAAACCGCCGTCGAAGGTGCGAAGGGCTCGCCCTATCTGAAGGCGACGCCCATCGTCGATGGGCAACTGATCCAGCCCGAGGTCGGCGTGCCGGTGCTCTGGTGGCGCTCGGTCGGCGCGACCCACACCGCCTTCGCGATGGAGCACACCATCGACCAGCTGGCCAAGAAAGCCGGCAAGGATCCGGTCGAGTACCGCCGCGCGCTCTACACCAAGGCCGGCGCCAACCGTCACCTGGCGGTGCTGAACCTGGCCGCGGAGAAGGCCGGCTGGCCCAACACTTCCGCCGATGGCTGGACCCGCGGCGTCGCGGTTCACGAGAGCTTCGGCTCCGTCGTGGCGCAGATCGCCGAGGTGAAGCTGGAGGGCGGGGTTCCGAAACTCGGGAAGGTCGTCACCGCCATCGACTGCGGCACCGCCATCTCGCCCAACCAGATCGCCGCCCAGATGGAGGGCGGCACCTGCTACGGGCTGTCGGGCGCCCTGTTCGGCCAGGTCACCCTGAAGGACGGCGCGGTGGAGCAGACGAACTTCGACACCTATCGCGTCCTGCGCAACACCGAGGCGCCGACCGTGGAAACCCACATCGTCCCATCCGGCAATGCGCCAAGCGGGGTCGGCGAGCCCGGCACCCCGGTCATCGCCCCGGCCGTGGCCAACGCCATCTTCGCGATGACCGGAAAGCCGACCTCGAGCCTGCCGTTCGTGAAAGCCTAGCCCTGCAGGTCGCTGGGCTGATCGACGTCGAACAGCACGCCGTCATCAGGCGCGGGGACCTGAGCGAGCCGCTCGCCCAGGTCCTTGAGGATGTTCCGCGCGCCGGCGTCGCCGGTCAAGGCGAGCAAGCCGGGCAACAGTTCCGCGCCGATCAAGGCCGGATGTCCGCGCTGCCCCTTGAAGACCGGCGCGGCGGCCGGCGCTCCAGCTCGCGCCGCCTCGGCCAGCGGCGCGAGCACGGCGTGAGGCACCCTCGGCATGTCGCCCAGCAAGACGAAGACGCCTGCGCAGTCCGGCGAAAGCTCGGCCGCGCCGCGTCGCAGCGAGGCGCCCATGCCCTGCGCGTGGTCATCGGCGTGAACGATATGCAGGCGCGCGGCCTGTCCGGTTCGCTGGGCGAATGCGCCCGCCGCCGCCGCGACCGCTCCGCCATCGGCGCCGGTCACCACGATCACTCGGGCCGCCGGCGCGGCGAAGGCGGCCGCGAGGGCCCCGTCCAGCAGCACCCCGCCGGCCCAGGGCGCGAGCAGCTTGCCGCCGCCGAAGCGGCTCCCCGCCCCAGCCGCCAAAACGATGACTTCGAACTCGCCTGCCCCTGTCGCCAACCGCTGTTCCTCTCTATGTTATCGTCAGCATGACGCCCTATGACGCCCCCTCGCCGCAAGAGGCCCCACTGCGTGGCGCGCCTTTGATCGACGGCTTCGGCCGGACGGTGAGCTATCTGCGGGTCTCGGTCACGGACCGGTGCGACCTACGATGCGTCTATTGCATGTCCGAGCACATGACCTTCCTGCCGAAGGCCGAGGTGCTGACATTGGAGGAACTCGACCGGCTGGCCTCGACTTTCGTGGCACTAGGCACGCGCAAGCTGCGGATCACCGGCGGCGAGCCGCTGGTGCGCAAGGGCGTGATGGGCCTGATCGAAAGCCTCTCGCGGCACCTGCGCTCCGGCAACCTCGACGAACTGACCTTGACCACGAACGGCACCCGGCTGTCGGAATTCGCCGGCGACCTCGCCCGCTTCGGCGTGCGGCGCATCAATGTCTCGATGGACACGCTGAAGCCGGACCTGTTCCGCAAGCTGACCCGTGGCGGCGACCTTTCCAAGGTCATCGCCGGGATCGACGCGGCCCTCGCCGCCGGGATCGCGGTGAAGATCAACGCGGTGGCGCTGAAGGAAGACAACGCCGCCGAACTTCCAGACCTGATCACCTGGGCCCACGCGCGCGGCTGCGACGCCACCCTAATCGAAGCGATGCCGCTGGGCGAGATCGAGATCGACCGCACCGACCAGTTCCTGTCGTTGAAAGAGGTCCGCGCCAATCTCGAAAGCTTCTGGACGCTCAACGACATCGACCACCAGACCGGCGGCCCGGCCCGCTACGCACGTATCGCCGAGACCGGTGGACGCCTGGGGTTCATCACCCCGCTTAGCCACAATTTCTGCGAGACCTGCAACCGCGTACGGCTGACCTGCACCGGTACGCTGCACAGCTGCCTCGGCCGCGAGGACGCCAGCGACCTGCGCGCGGTGATCCGGGGCGGCGCGGACGACGCCGGCCTGATTGACGCCATCCGATTGGCCGTCGACGCCAAGCCGCAGGGCCACGACTTCCATATCGTGCGCCACGCCGCCCCCGCCGTCGCACGGCACATGTCGACCACCGGAGGCTGAGGCCTTGGCCCGCGTTCTCCTGTTTGGTCGCCTGAGCGACGTCGCCGGCTGGCGCTCGCGAGATATCGACAGCCCCTCGCTTGAGGCGCTGCGCGATCTGTTGGCGGGCGAAGACGAGGCGCTCGCCGAGGCCCTCGCCGCGCCGGGTGTCCAGATCGCGCTGGACCAGGCGATCATGCGCGGCGACGCCGCGCTCTCGGCCCGCTCCGAAGTCGCGTTCCTTCCGCCAATGAGCGGCGGATGATCGTCCTTACGGACCAGTCCTTCGACCCCGGCGCCCTGCTGAGCGATTTCTGCCAGGAGCGCACGGAAACCGGCGCCATCGCCACTTTCACTGGACTGGCCCGCGCCGAACAAGGCGACACGACCACGCTCGAGCTTGAGGCCTATCCGGGCTTCACTGAGGCCGCGATCGGCAAGATCGCGGACGAGGCGCTGACGCGGTTCGGCCTGCACGACTTCCACATCGTCCACCGGGTCGGGAAGATCGCCCCCGGCGAGGCTATCGTCTTCGTGGCCGCCGCCGCCGCCCATCGACGCGCCGCCTTCGAGGCCTGCGATTTCCTGATGGACTACTTGAAGAGCCGAGCCCCCTTCTGGAAGAAGGAGACCGGCCCCGCCGGCCCGCGCTGGATCGAGCCCCGCGCCCAGGACTACGCCGATATCGCCCGTTGGGAGACACCGAAACCATGAACGCCCTCAGCCCCGGTGGCCGCGTCGACGAAAGCCAGGCCATCCAGCCGGTCCGCATCGCGGTCCTGACCGTGTCCGACACCCGCGACGATGAAAGCGACACCTCCGGTCACGTCCTGGCCGAGCGCATCACCGGCGCGGGCCACGAACTGGCCGACAAGACCATCGTTCGCGACGACGTCGCCCAGATCCGCGAACAGATCAAAGCCTGGGTCGCCTCCGGCTCGGTGGACGCCATCATCACCACCGGCGGTACCGGCATCACCGGACGCGACGTCACGCCCGAGGCGGTCGAGCCGCTGTTCGACAAGAAGATCGACGGCTTCTCGGTGATCTTCCATCTGGTCAGCTACCAGTCGGTCGGCCTTTCCACCCTGCAGAGCCGCGCCACCGCCGGCATCGTCGGCGGCGTCTTCGTCTTCTGCCTGCCCGGCTCCAACGGCGCGGTGCGCGACGGCTGGGACAAGGTGATCTCGGCCCAGCTCGACAGCCGTCACGGCCCCTGCAACATGGTCGAGCTCATGCCCAGGCTGCTTGAGCAATGAGCTTGCTGGAACAGTGAGCAAACTCACCCACATCGACGAGACCGGCCGCGCCAACATGGTCGACGTCTCGGAAAAGGCGGTCACCGCCCGCGAAGCCCTGGCTGAAGGCTTCGTGCGGATGGATGCCGCCACCCTGGCGCTCGCGCTCTCCGGCGACGCCAAGAAGGGCGATGTTCGCGCCACCGCCGAGATCGCCGGGATCATGGCCGCCAAGAAGACCTCCGACCTGATCCCGCTCTGCCACCCTCTGGCCCTGTCGAAGGTCGAGGTGCGGGTCGAGCCCGCCGAGAACGGCCTGTCGGTCACGGCGCGGGTCCGCACCACCGGCCAGACCGGCGTCGAGATGGAAGCCCTGACCGCTGTCTCCGTCGCCTGCCTCACGGTCTACGACATGCTGAAGGCGGCCGATAAGGCCATGACCATCGAGAACGTACGGCTGCTGACGAAAACAGGCGGCAAGTCCGGCGATTGGACACGCCCATGAGCGATCTCAGGCTACTGTCCGTCGAGGACGCCCGCGCCCGAATGCTGGCCGAGGTCAGCGCCCTGCCGGCCGAGAATGTCGCGCTGAACCGCGCCATCGGCCGGGTGCTGGCGCAGGACATCGCCGCGATCCGCGACCAACCGCCCTTCACCGCCTCGGCCATGGATGGCTGGGCGCTGCGCAGCGCCGACGCGCCCGGCGCCTTGCTGATCATCGGCGAGAGCGCCGCCGGACACGGCTATGACGGCGCGCTGGGCGCCGGCCAGGCAGTACGGATCTTCACCGGGGCGGCGGTGCCTGCCGGCGCCGACACCGTGGTCATCCAGGAAGACGCGACCCGCGAAGCCGATAGGGTCACCGTGCCGGCCTCAGCGGCCGGCGAAAACATCCGTCCCGCCGGCGGCGACTTCCGCGCCGGGCAAGCCCTGCTCGCCAAGGGAACACGCATCGACCCCTGGCGGTTGTCCTTGGCGGCCTCCGCCGGGCGATCCGAGATTTCCGTCCACGCCCGGCCGCGGGTGGCCATCGTGTCCACCGGCGAGGAGATCGTCGAGGCGCCGGCCGCGCCGGGTCCCTACCAAATCTACGACTCCGGCGCGCCGGCGCTAGCGGCCATGGTCGAGGGCTGGGGCGGTGTCGCGGCCAAGCACAAGCCGGTTCGTGATGAACTCGACGCGGTCATCGAAGCCTTGCGAACCGCCGACGCCGAACTAATCGTAACGGTCGGAGGCGCCTCGGTCGGCGACCACGATCTGGTGCGCGCGGCGGCCGAGGCCCTCGGGCTCTCGCTCAAGGTCGGCAGCGTCAATGTCCGCCCCGGCAAGCCCACCTTCTTCGGGGTGCTCGGTGATGGTCGTAAGCTGCTCGGCCTGCCCGGCAATCCAGCCTCGGCCTTCGTCTGCGCCGAACTGTTCCTGAAGCCGCTGCTCGCCAAATTCCAGGGCGCGACCAGCCCGTTCAGCCTCGCCAGCGCCCGTCTGGCGAAGCCGCTGCCGGCCAATGGCCCGCGCGAGCACTGGATGCGCGCCAAGCTTTCCTACGACGACGGCGCGATCCTGGCAGAACCTTACCGCGACCAGGACTCATCCCTGATCAGCGTCTTCGCCGCCGCCGACGCGCTGGTCCGCCGCCCCGGCGGGGCGTCAGCGCTGCAAGCCGGCGACCTGGTCGATATTCTGCCGCTGGCGCGCGCGTAAATTCCTCTCCCGACGGGGAGAGGAGTGAAGACCTAAGCCGTCTCGCGCTTGGGCGTCGCGACCCGCGTTTCGGACGTCCGCGCGTGACGCAAAGCCACGATCTCGCCGATCACCGACAACGCCACTTCCCAGGGCGCCTTGCCGCCGATGTCGAGGCCGATCGGCGCATGGAGCTGTTGCAACCGAGCCTCCGGGAAGCCCGCCGCCCTCAACGGCGCCAGTCGTTCGGCCAGCCGCTTGCGCGCGCCGAGCAGACCGACATAGCCCGCCGCCGAGGGCAGGGCCGCGGCCAGGGCCTCACGATCGAGGTCCAGATTGTGGGTGGCGATGGCGATCGCGGTCCAGGCGTCGGTCCCGATAGCGGTCAGGGCCGCCAGCGGCTCGTCACGGCGATAGGCGACGCCCGGCAATGGCGGCGGCGTCTCCGGCCCCTTCGGCCGAACCAGCGTGGTCTCGAACCCGGACTGGGCTCCTAGCGAAGCAATGGCCAGAGCGGTCGGATCGGCGCCAAACACCACCAACCGCGGGACCGGGTCATAGACCTGGACGATCGCGCCATCCCAGGGCTGAGCCTTCGCCCCGCACAGACGCTTCACCCCGTCGCTGATCCAGGTCACCGAGCGGCGCTCACGCTCGGCCGCCAGCAACTCGACCAGCGCCGGATCGGCCTCGCCTACCCGCTCGACGAAGATCTCGATGCGGGCGCCGCACAGCAGCTGGATGTCCGGCCACGGGCTTCCCTCGCCGTAGACCAGCCGGCGCGGGACCCCGTCCTCCAGGCAGGCGAAGGCGTGATCGGCGACATCGCTCTCCACACAGCCGCCGGAAAAATAACCGGCGAGAATGCCGTCACCGAAAACCATCTGGGTTCCGGGCGGGCGCGGCCCACCGCCCTCGACCGAGGTCAAGGTCGCCAGGGCGACGGGCGTTTTCCGTTGGTGGGCTTGGCGTAGCGCCGATCGGACGTCGTCGGCCATACCAAACAGGGGCCACTCGGGCAGAGGTTCTCGCATCTGGCGGTTTTAACCCCCTGGAAAGGTCCTAGACACCGGTTCTTTAGGCCTTTGAGTGAAGATGCCCCCTCTTGGCGTTTCCATCCAGCTCACCGGCTTCATGATTTCACCGCTTTCCAAGCTTGGCCTCGGCTCCGCCCAGTTCGGCCTCGACTCGACCACCCTGGTCCGTGGTCGATCGCCTGTCGCCGAAGCTCGGGAGATCCTCGACATCGCGGCGCGCTCGTGCCTGCCGGTGCTCGACGTCGACGGCCATTCGGGCGTCGCCGAAGCTACGCTGGGCGAAATCATGCCGCGTCCGAACCCGTTCCGGGTCTCCATTTCTACGGTCCGCCCCGATCGCGGCCCCGACCATGTCGAGGCCGAGGCCCGCGCCACCCTGCGCCGTCTGGGCGTCGAACAGGCCGACGCCATCCTGGTGCCAGCCGCCGCCGACCTGTTCGGCCCGCACGGCCTAGCCCTGTGGGACCGCCTGAAGGCGCTGAAAGACCAGGGCCTGACCCGCAAGATCGGGGTTTCGGTCTTCGCCTCCGACGATCCGCTCGGCGTCGCCCGCCGATTCCGCCCCGACATCGTCCAGGCTCCGGCCTCGCTGCTCGACCAGCGCCTGCTGATCAACGGCACCCTGGCCGCCTTGGCCGGCCTGGGCATTGAGGTTCACCTGCGCTCCATCTTCTTGAACGGCCTGCTGTTCCTGCCGCCGGATCGCGCCCCCCATCATCTGAAGGCCGCCGCCAGCCGCATTTCGCGCGCCCGCCGGCTGATCGCCGAGGGCCGCTCCGATCCGTTGCAAGCCGCCCTGGGTTTCGCGCTCTCCCGGGTCGAGGCCGCGACCGTGCTGGTCGGCGTCACCTCGCCCGCCGAACTCTCGGCCGTGATCGCCGCAGCTTCCAGCCCTCCGCCCGATCTCGATTGGGACGAAATGGCTATCGACGATCCGGTGGCGCTGGACCCCCGCGCCTGGGCCGCCGCCTAGAGCCCCCACATCTACGTTCCTGGGATTGGCGCCCTCTACCGTGCGCCCCAGACGCCGAAAGGATCGGCGAACGGCTTGCCTAGAGCCTCGGCCACGGCCGGATGCGTAACCTCACCCTTGAGGACGTTCAGTCCCTTGGCCAGATGCGGATTGTCGGCCAGGGCCTGAAGCCCCTTGTCGGCCAGCGCCAACCCGAACGGCAAGGTCGCGTGGACCAGCGCCTCTGACGAGGTGCGGGGCGCCGCGCCCGGCATATTGGCCACGCAATAGTGCACGACCCCGTCGACCACGTAGGTCGGATCGGCGTGCGTGGTCGGGTGCGAGGTCTCGAAGCAGCCGCCCTGGTCGATCGACACGTCGACCAGCACCGAGCCGGGTTTCATCTGCTTCAGGTGCTCGCGGCGCACCAGCTTGGGCGCCGAGGCGCCGGGGGCGAGCACCGCGCCGATCACGACGTCGGCCTTCAGCACCTCCTCCTCGACCGCGTCCAGCGTCGAATATCGGGTGAGGATGCGGCCCAGGAACATGTCGTCGAGCTGGCGCATGCGGGGGATCGAGCGCTCGACCACCACCACCTCGGCGCCCAGGCCGGCGGCCATCCGCGCGGCGTTCATGCCGACCACGCCGCCGCCCAGAACACAGACCCGCGCCGGCGGCACGCCGGGCACGCCGGAGATCAGCAGCCCCATGCCGCCATTGTGTTTCAGCAACGTCTCGCCTGCGGAGAAGACCGCGATCCGGCCCGCCACTTCCGACATCGGCGCCAGCAGCGGCAGGCCGCCGGCGGCGTCGGTCACCGTCTCATAGGCGATCGCCGCGCAGCCAGACGCCAGCAAGCCGTCGGCTTGGTCGGGATCGGGCGCGAGATGCAGATAGGTGAAAAGAATGTGCTGGTCGTTGAGCCGCGACCATTCCGCCGCTTGCGGCTCCTTGACCTTCACGATCAGTTCGGCGCCGCTGAATACAGCCTCGGCGTCGGGGACGATGACAGCCCCGGCCCGCGCATAGGCCTCGTCGGAATAACCCGCGCCGCCGCCCGCGCCGGCCTGGATCACGACCTCATGGCCGTGGGTGACATACTCGCGCACCGCGGTCGGCGTCAGCCCAACCCTATGCTCGTTCGGCTTGATCTCGCAGGGTACGCCGACTTTCATCTTGGGCCGCCTCCTAGGAAGATTACCTAAGCTTCACGGCACATTGGGGCGCGACAATGTTCCGTCAACCCAGAACGCAGGAAGCCATGCCCTCACGATTGATGGTGCCCGCCGCGCGGGTGATCTTGCCCGAACGCCGCTTCACATAAGGTCCCGGTTGCGCCGCCTGCCACTTCAAGGGGCTGGGCAGGATCGCCGCCAGCCGCGCGGCCTGGGCAGGGGAAAGCTGATCGGCGCCGACCCCGAAGTTCTTGCGGGCCGCGGCCTCCGCGCCATAGATCCCGGGGCCCCATTCAACGGAGTTCAGATAGACCTCCATGATCCGCGGCTTGCCCCAGATCACTTCGATCAAGACCGTGAAGTAGGCTTCCAGGCCTTTGCGGACATAGGAGCGCCCCGGCCAGAGGAAGACGTTCTTCGCCGTCTGCTGACTGATCGTCGAGCCGCCGCGCAGCTTCTTGCCCTTGGCGTTGCTCGCGAAGGCCTTCTCCATCGCGTCCAGGTCGAAGCCGTTGTGCTCGCAGAATTTGGCGTCCTCGGCGGCGATCACGGCCCGGACCAGACGCGGGGAGATGTTGTCGATCGAGCGCCAGCGTCGGTCGAAGCCCTTGCCCTCGAACACCCGCTGAACCATCAGCCAGGTGATCGGCGGCGGCACGAAGCGGTAGATCGCGGTCACCAGCACCGGCCCGACGAGGCCAAACACCAGCACCAGCATCAGGACCCCGCGGACCAGCCGGCCGAACAGACCCTTTTTCGAAGACGCCTTACCCAAGTCGCTTGCCCTTACCCCACGGCGAGATGCTAGCGATGCGTCGGGCCAGGGCCATGGTCAAGCCGCCGCAAGGACGCAATCTCTTGAACGTCACCGAAGCCGTCGCACGCCGCATCTCCATCCGCGCCTTCAAGCCCGAGACGCCGCCCGCCGCGACCATCCGCGAAATCCTCGAGGCGGCGGCCAGGGCGCCTTCGGGCGGCAACCTCCAACCCTGGCGCGTCTACGCCCTGGCCGGGGAACCGTTGGTCGACCTAAAGGCCAAGGTCGCGGCCAATCCGTTCGGCGAAACCCCAGAGTACGACGTCTATCCGCCGAATCTCTGGGACCCTTTCCGCACGCGCCGCTTCCAGAACGGCGAGGACCTCTACCGGTCCATCGACATCCCGCGCGAGGACAAGCCCGCGCGGCTGCGCCAACTGGCCAAGAACGGCGAGCTGTTCGGGGCGCCGGTGGGACTGTTCTTCTGCCTCGACCGCAAGCTCGGCCCGCCGCAATGGTCGGACCTGGGCATGTACATGCAGACGGTGATGCTGCTGGCCACCGAGCGCGGGCTCGACACCTGCGCCCAGGAGTATTGGGCCCGCTATCCGCAGACCCTGGCGCAATTGCTGAACCTGCCGGAGGACCACATGGTCTTCTCCGGCATGGCGCTCGGCTGGCGCGACGAGGCCGCGCCGATCAACACCCTGCGCTCCAGCCGCGATCCCTTCGAGACCTGGGCCGAACTACGCGGATTTGAGTAGCGTCAGACCTCGGCGACGCCCGCGCCGCCGTCCTCGTCGCCCCAAGCGACGCGCTTGCCGTCGGGCGTCATCGTCAGGGCGGTGATCGCCGCGCCTTTCTCGGCCTTCAGCGGCGTGATTCCCTGGGCCGCCAGGTTGCAGACCCACACCCGGCCATCGTCCAGGCCGGCGGCGACCATCTGGCCGCCGGGCATGCCCGCAACGCGGACCACCATGGCGCTTTCATCGAAACCGATCTCGGCCGCCTGCTTGCCCATCGGACCGGTCGCGCCGGCGAACGGCCACACCACCACCCCGTTGGCGCCCGACGTGGCCAGTAGTTGGCCCTTGGCCAGGAAGGCCATGCTCTTCACCTTGGCCGGGTAGCCGCCCATTTTCAGGTTCTTGTCGTCGGCCACCCGCCAGCCGTGCAGCTGATTCTCCTGCATCGCCGACATCAGGAACTTGCCGTCGGCGCTCCAGGCCAGGGCCACATGGCTGCCGGCCCACTTCAGAATGTAGGGCTTCTGCTCGGCGATCTTGGCGTACCAAAGCCAGGCGCCGTTGTAGGTCGCGGCCGCGATCCGGCGCCCCTTGGGATCGAAGGCGACATCGGCCACCGACTTCTCGTGGGTGAACACGCGCGCGAACTTCGGGTCAGAGGCGTCGCGGACGTGCAATTCACGCCCCGCTGCGAAGGCGATCAGTTTGGATTCACCCGACGCGGCCACAGCGTCGATCCAACGCCCCGGAACCTTGGCGATCTCTTCGGCGCCCGACACCCGCGACCAGACGACGCGGCCGTCGTCCCCGCCGGTGATCACGCCCTCGCCGCTCGGATGGGCGCAGGCGCTGAGAATCGCGCCGTCATGAGCTTCGATCGTCTCGCCGCTCTCAAAGCGAACGGTGCCGTCGCCCAGGGCGAAAGCGGCGGTTCCAGCCTTTCCGAAAAGGGCTGCGGTGACATAGGCGTCGTACTGGAAAGTCATGTCCGGGTCTTACCTGCCTAACGCCGGTCTTGGCGAGAGCCGGAATCGCCGCAAAAAGCGCTCATCTAGCGGGCGCCGCGAAAACCGATGCGTTCAGCGAACGTCGCTTTGAAGGTTCGGGCTTTACAATCGCATTTTCATTAGCGATGGGTGACTGAGACTGTGCGGCGGCCCCGATCAAGGGGCCCTCAGGGAAGGAAATTCATATGGGTGCGAAGCTGGGCGGCGGAGGCGGCGGTAGATTCGACCTCGGCCAGAACAGCGACATCAACGTCACGCCGTTCGTGGACGTGATGCTGGTGCTCCTTATCATCTTCATGGTGTCGATCCCCGCGGCGACAGTGTCGATTAAGCTCGACCTGCCCCCGGCGATCCCGCCGCCCCCCGGCGCTAAGGTTGAAGAGCCCACGCTCATCAACATTCAACAGGGTGGCAAGGTCTTCATCGGTGAAACCCCGACGAGCCTGGGCACGCTGCCGGCCGACCTGTCGCGCATCCTGAACAAGCCCGAGCCGACCGAAGAGCGCGTCTATATCCGCGCCGACCGGACCGTGCGTTACGGCGACTTCATGGCTGTGATGAACATCCTGCAGGGCAACGGCTTCTTCCAAGTCGCCCTGATCAACGAAGAGCTCTAAGCAGCGCTTCGATCGAAATAGAGAGGCCCGCCCAGGGAAACCCGGGCGGGCCTTTTTCGTGGGCGTTTGCAAACCCGCTTCATCATCCTCCGGTCAGCCGAAGCCGATCCGGGGGACGACGAGCGCGGGGGCCTAGGCTGCGCAGGCCTCGAAGCCCTCACGCAGCTTGGCTTCATCCAGGTTGCGGCCGATGAACACCAGGCGGCTGTAGCGGCTATCGCCTTCCTTCCAGTCGCCCTGGAAGTCGCCTTCCAGAATCATATGCACGGCCTGGAACACCAGCCGGCGATTTTCGCCCGCGACATCCAGGATGCCCTTGGCGCGCAGAATGTCGGGGCCCTGCTCTTCCAGCACCTTGTTCAGCCAGGCCGTCACGCGTTGGCCGTGGATCGGCTTGTTCAGCGTGAGCGAGATGCCGCGTATGCCCGCCGCAGCCGCATGGTCTTCGTGATCATGATGATCGTGGCCGTGGTGATCGTGGTCGCCGTGATGATGATGGTCGTGATCATGGTCGCAATCCTCATCGTGTACGTGGCCCGGCTCGCCATGAGCGGGGTTCAGGAATTCAGGCTGCACCTCGACGATACGGGCCAGATCAAAGCCCCCACGACCGAGGATAGCGTCCAGCGGGACGTTGGAGCGCTGGGCGCGATGAATGGGGGCCAGCGGGTTCAAGCGGCGGATCGCGGCCTCGACGCTCTTCAGCTCGGCCTCGGTGACCAGGTCGGTCTTGTTCAGCACGATCTGGTCGGCGAAAGCGATCTGCTCGACCGCCTCGCGGGAATCGGCCAGCCGCAGCGGCAGGTGCTTGGCGTCGACCACGGTGGTGACGCTGTCGAGCTGGGTCCGCGCCTTGACATCGTCGTCGACGAAGAACGTCTGGGCGACGGGGCCGGGATCGGCCAGGCCGGTGGTCTCGACGATGATGGCGTCGAACTTGCCCTTGCGCTTCATCAGGCCCGAGAGCACGCGGATCAGGTCGCCGCGCACCGTGCAGCAGACGCAGCCGTTGTTCATCTCGAACACTTCTTCGTCGGCGCCGACGATCAGGTCGTTGTCGATGCCCACCTCGCCGAACTCGTTGACGATCACGGCGTACTTCTTGCCGTGGTCCTCGGTGAGGATGCGATTGAGAAGCGTGGTCTTGCCTGCGCCGAGATAGCCGGTGAGGACGGTGACGGGTGTCTTGTCGTTCATGGACGTCATCTAGTCATTGAAAGGGAACAAGCCAACAGGCTGCGGCCTTCGATCGCTTGACCGCAGCATACTGTTATCGAATAACATCGAACCACGGCCGCCGCCGCCATACAAAAGAGACCTTGTGACCGCCTCCGCGCCCGAACGACAAGGACAGATGGACGGCTTCCGGGCCGACCGCGTCTATTTGGGCGCCGATCACGCGCACAATGAGCGGCGCACCTGGATCGTGGCGGGCATCTGCGTGCTCACCCTGGCCGCCCAGCTTGTCGGCGGCCTGGTCTTCAATTCCATGGCGTTGATCGCCAACGGCCTGCACATGGGGGCCCATGTCGCGGCGCTCGTGGTCGCGGCCGGCGCCTATCGACTGGCGCGCAAGTTCGCCGACGATCCGCGATTTTCATTCGGCACCGGCAAGCTCGGCTATCTGGCGGGCTTCGCCAACGCCGCCGTTCTGGCGGTCAGCGCCGTCCTGATCGCCATTGAGAGCGCCCATCGGCTGCTGGCGCCGGCGCCCGTCGCCTATGACGGCGCCCTGCCCCTGGCCGTCGCGGCCCTGGTGATCAACCTCATCTGCGTCTGGCTGTTACGGCCCGTGCATAAGCATGCCCATGACCGAGACGGCGATCTGAACCTGTCGGCCGCCCACCTTCACCTGGCCGGCGACGCCGTGGTCTCGGCCCTGGCCATCGCCGGACTGGGACTCGGACGCCTGTTCGATTGGGCCTGGGCCGACAGCCTGGCCGGTTTGGCCGGCGCGATCCTGCTCGCTCACTTCGCCTGGCGGCTGATGCGCCGCACCGGCGCGGTGCTGCTGGACATCAATCCTTCACCCGAACTGACCGCCGAAATCCGCGAGCGCTTGCAGTCCGATGGCGAGCGTCTGCTAGACCTTCACCTGTGGCGCCTGGGTCCTGGCCACCACGCCGCGATCGTCGTGGTGGAGTCCGTCATCCCGCAATCGGCCGAGATTTACCGCGCCCGACTGGCCGGATTACCCGGCCTCAGTCATGTGACGGTGGAAACACGGCAGGCGCGTTGACTCCTACGGGACCCTCTGTATAAGTCCGCGCCTCTCGTCCACGGGTTATCTCGCGGGCGCAATCCATTTTGCTACAGTCTCAAGGCGCTAACCATGTACGCGGTGATCAAAACCGGCGGAAAGCAGTACCGGGTCCAAGCCGGCGACCTGCTGGTTGTCGAAAAGCTCGACGGTGAACCCGGTGCGGAGGTCGCTTTCGGCGACGTTCTGATGCTCGGTGATGGCGAAGCCATCACGCTGGGCGCCCCGCTCGTGGACGGCGCTCAAGTCTCGGCCACCCTCATCGAAACCCGCAAGGGCGAGAAGGTGAAGATCTTCAAGAAGATCCGTCGCCAGGGCTATCGCCGCACGAAGGGCCATCGTCAGCACGAGAGCGTCCTGCGCGTCACCTCGGTCGCCGGCGCCGGCAAGACCGACAAGTGGGACGGCACCGTCGATCTCACCCCGAAGGCCCTGCTGGACGCTCGCGCCCGCAACCTGAAGAACGTGATCGCCGACCTGGAAGCCGCCGCCCCGGCCGCTCCGGCCAAGGCGAAAGCCAAGGCTGCTCCGAAGGCCGCTGCTGCGACCGACGAAGCCCCGGCCAAGAAGGCTGCGCCGAAGAAGGCCGCCGCCAAGTCGTCCGACGACGCCGCCGAATAGCAGCGTCTAGAGAATTAGGAGAGAGCTATGGCTCACAAGAAATCTGGCGGCTCTTCGCGCAACGGTCGCGACTCAGCTGGCCGCCGCCTCGGCGTGAAGAAATTTGGTGGTGAAGCTGTCGTTGGCGGCAACATCATCGTGCGCCAACGCGGCACCAAGTTCTTCCCGGGCGACAATGTCGGCATCGGCAAGGATCACACCCTCTTCGCGACCGCCGCCGGCGCCGTGAAATTCATCACCAAGCGCGACGACCGCACCTACGTGAACGTGGTCGTGGCTGAAGCGAACTAAGGCGAGCCTCATCACCCGGGCCCGCCGCTAGGCGACCGGGCAGAGAACTTCCAAGGGGGAGTCCGGTCGCCGGACTCCCCCTTGTTGTTTTCTAAGGGCCCCGAGAGAGGGCCGGGAGGTAGACCATGTGCGCTATCGACTTCGAGCCGGTCATCGCGACCGAGCGTCTTCGGCTACGCAAGCCCCGCAAGGCCGACACCGCACGGCTCGCGCAGCACGCCAACGACTTCGACGTGGCACGCATGACCACCGGCATGCCCTATCCCTATGGTCTCGATCACGCTGAGGGCTTTCTCGCCCAGGTGAGCGAGCAGGATCCGGCCCGCGAGGTGATCTTCGTCATCGAGCACCCCGAGCACGGCGCCATCGGCGTGATGGGCTTCGACGGCCCCGGATCTGACGATACCGAGATCGGCTATTGGCTGGGCCGGCCCTACTGGGGTCAGGGTTACGCCACCGAGGCCGCCCAAGGCGCGTTGGTCTGGGCCCATCGGACCTGGGGTCGGCGCTATCTGCGCGCAGGCCACTTCGCCGACAATCCGGCCTCGGGCCAGGTGCTGTGCAAGGCCGGCTTCCTCTACACCGGCGAGGTTCGGCAACGCCCCTCGGTCGCCAGGGGCGGTCGCCCGACCACAACTCGCATGATGGTTTGGCTGGCTTGAGCTTCACTGCGTCATCTCAGGCTGCGCGCAGCCTGAGATGACGTGCGCGAATCCCTCACCTGCGCCGGAATCGACGCCACTACGCTCGACCTGCGCCACTCTGTGCTACAAAAGGCCCCGATGAAGTTTCTCGACCAGTGCAAGATCTATATCCGCTCCGGCAACGGCGGCGGCGGCGCTGTGTCGTTCCGGCGCGAGAAGTACATCGAGTACGGCGGCCCGGACGGCGGCGACGGCGGGCGCGGCGGCGATGTCTGGATCGAGGCCATGGATGGCCTCAACACCCTGATCGACTTCCGCTACGCCCAGCACTTCCGCGCTGAGACGGGCACCCACGGCATGGGCCGCAATCGCCACGGCGCGGCCGGCGCCGACGTGGTGTTGCATGTTCCGGTCGGCACCCAGGTGCTGGACGAGGACAAGGAAACCCTGATCGCCGACATGGACGAGCCGGGCAAGCGCCTGCTGCTGCTCAAGGGCGGCAACGGCGGCTGGGGCAACGACCGCTTCAAGGGTCCGATTAACCAGGCGCCGAAACACGCCAATCCCGGCCAGGATGGCGAAGAGCGCTGGATCTGGCTGCGACTGAAATTGATCGCCGACGTCGGCCTGGTCGGCCTGCCCAACGCGGGCAAGTCGACGTTCCTGGCCGCGGCCAGCGCCGCCAAGCCGAAGATCGCCGACTACCCGTTCACGACCATCGCCCCGAACCTGGGCGTCGTCGACCTGTCGACCAACGAGCGCTTCGTGATCGCCGACATCCCTGGCCTGATCGAAGGCGCCTCCGACGGCGCGGGTCTCGGCACCCGGTTCCTGGGACACGTCGAACGCACGGCGACCCTGATCCACCTGGTCGACGCCACCCAGACCGACGTGGTCGAGGCCTGGAAGACCGTGCGGACCGAGCTCGAAGCCTATGCAGACGAGTTGGGCGACAAGGTCGAGATCCTGGCGCTGAACAAGATCGACGCCCTCGACGAGAGCACCGTCGAGATGCAGCGCGAGGCCTTGGCCGAAGCTTCGGGCGCCGAGGTTCGCCTGGTGTCCGGCGTCTCCGGCAAGGGCGTGACCGAACTGCTCCGCGAGGCCTACGCTCTGGTGCGCGAACGCAAGGCCGAGGCCGCCCAGGCCAATCCTGAGGACGAGGCCAACACCGGCTGGATCCCCTGATGAGCGGGCTGACGCAGGCCAAGCGTATTGTCGTCAAGCTCGGCTCGGCCCTGGTGGCCGGCGAGAACGGCCCCGACACCGCATGGCTGGCGGCCTTCGCCGCCGATCTGGCCCGCCTTCGGGCCCGCGGTCAGCAGGTGCTGGTGGTCTCGTCCGGCGCCGTGGCCCTGGGCCGCCGCCGCCTGAAGATGGGCCGGCGCGCCCTGACCCTGCCCGAGAAACAGGCCTGCGCCGCCGCTGGCCAGTCGGCCCTGATGCGGGCCTGGGAAGAAGCGCTCGAGCCCCACGGAATTTCCGCCGCCCAGGTGCTGCTGACACGCGACGACACGGAGATTCGGCGCCGCTGGCTCAACGCCCACGCCACCCTCTCCACCCTGCTCGATCTCGGCGTCGTCCCGGTGGTCAACGAGAACGACACCGTCGTCACCGAGGAAATCCGTTACGGCGACAACGACCGGCTGGCCGCCCGCGTCGCCCAGATGATCGGCGCCGACGTCCTGGTGCTGTTGTCGGACATCGACGGCCTCTACACCGCCGATCCTCGCCATGATCCCGCCGCCCAGCACATGCCGCGCATCAGCCAACTGACGCCGCAGATCGAAGCCATGGCTGGGGGCGCGAACGCCGCCGCCGGGGTCGGCACCGGCGGCATGGCCACCAAGATCGCCGCCGCCCGCATCGCCCAGTCGGCCGGCTGCGCCACGGTCATCACGCTTGGCCGGCGCCCGGCGCCGCTCGCCGCCATCGAGGCTGGCGAATTGGCCACCGTCATCGCCCCCTCGGTGTCCGTCGCCGCCGCCTACAAGGCCTGGATCGCCGGGTCGCTCGCGCCGTCTGGGGCCCTCGTGGTCGACGCCGGGGCCGCGCGTGCGCTCGCCACCGGAAAGAGCCTGCTGGCCGCCGGGGTCCGCGCGGTCGAGGGCCGCTTTGGCAAGGGTGACGCCGTGGTGGTCGCCGACGAGACCGGCCGAGAGATCGGTCGCGGCATCGCTCGTTATGACTCCGGCGACGCCGATCGCATTCGCGGATTGAAGTCCGACGCCATCGAGGCCGTCCTGGGCTTCACCTCCGGCCCGTTGATACACGCCGACGACCTGGCCCTGAGCCCGGTGGTCGCGCCGGCCTGATCGGCGATTTGCGACGCGGCCCAAAGGGGCCTACTAAACCTCAAACTGAGCATTAGGGCGCAATGGACGACGCGACGGCGAGAACGAAGGTTGAGGCGGGCGCTGGAACGACGGCGCGGCTGGAGACGCTTGTCGCCGGCATGCCGATCCCGTTCGGCGGCGACCGCGTGGCCCTGGTGTCCGACGCCCTGGCCGCGGCGTTCCAGGCCGGCGACCGCTTGGTTGTCGTTCAGGAAACCGGCGACCTGCTGCACATCCCCGCTGCGGTCCAGGCGATCGCGACCGGCGCCGTCGGCCGCGCCCATGCCGCCTTCGATGGCTTGGCCAAGGTGTCTGACGCCGCCGTCACTCAATTCTTCGAGGCCTTCGCAACCAATCTGGCCGACGACGCGATCTGGAACGCGATCGCCCAGGCCAATGCGCAAGACGTCGCCCGCGCCCAGGCTCGCGGCCGCTCCACGACCCGGCTGAGCGTCAGCGAGGCCATGCGCGCCGACATGATCGCCGGCCTGCAGGTCTGGCGCGACGCCCCTGCCGCGCGCGGCCGCGTGATCGAACGTGTCGATCACGCCGGTTGGAGCGTCGAGCAGGTCGCCGCACCGCTGGGCGTCGTCGGCTTCATCTTCGAAGGCCGCCCCAACGTCTTCGCCGACGCCACCGGGGTGCTGCGCACCGGCAACACCGTGGTGTTCCGCATCGGCTCCGACGCGCTGGGCACCGCCCGCGCCATCGTGAGCTACGCCCTGGATCCCGCGCTGAAGGCCGCCGGCCTGCCCGATGGCGCGGCCGCCCTGGTCGACAGCCCCGAACATGCCGCCGGCTGGGCCATGTTCTCGGATCCGCGCCTGGCGCTGGCCGTGGCGCGCGGTTCCGGCCCCGCCGTCGCCCAACTCGGCGCCATCGCTCGACAGGCCGGCGCGCCCGTCAGCCTGCATGGCACCGGCGGCGCCTGGATGGTGGCCGACGTCAGCGCCGAGGCTGAGCGCTTCAAGGCGGCCGTCTATCACTCGCTGGATCGCAAGGTCTGCAACACGCTCAATGTCTGCGCCATCGTCCGCGAGCGCGCCGACGAGCTGGTTCCCGCCTTCCTCGACGCCCTGACCGCCGCCGGCCAGCGCCGCAGCGGCGTGAAGTTGCATGTGGTCGAGGGCGCAGAGCGCTATCTGCCCGATGCCTGGCGATCGGCCCGGGTCACGGTCGGCCGGGCGGAAGGCGCGGTTGAGGAGCCGCAGGTCGAACTGCTTCCATTGGCCGAGCTCGGCCACGAGTGGGAGTGGGAAGAAACGCCCGAGCTCACCTTGGTGGTCGTCGAGACCGCTGCGGAGGCCGTGGCCCTCTTCAACCGCTACAGCCCGCAGTTCGCCGCCAGCTTGATCGCCGAAGACCCGGCCGCGCACGAGGCGTTCTACGGCGCGATCAACGCCCCGTTCGTCGGCGATGGCTTCACCCGCTGGGTGGACGGCCAGTTCGCCCTGAACCGTCCGGAGCTAGGCCTGTCCAACTGGGAGCATGGCCGGCTGTTCGCCCGCGCCGGCGTCCTGTCGGGCGACGGTGTCTTCACGGTCCGGGCCAGGGTGCGCCAGACCGATCTCGACCTTGACCGCAATCCCGGCACGGCAAAGCCGCTTTGAGCCTGCGAGGACCCTGTGTGGTTCGCCGGCGCGGCTAGGCGCCGGCCCATGGCGGGCCGTCCGGCGGCCCTGCAGCTCGGCTTCGATTTGCAGCCGGGCATGCGGGTCGGCCTCTATGGCGGCTCGTTCAACCCCGCCCACGAGGGGCACGCCCACGTCGCCGAAACCGCGCGGCGGCGCCTGGGCCTCGATCGGGTGATCTGGCTCGTCTCGCCGCAGAACCCGCTGAAGTCCTCCCGCGAGACCGCCAGCCTGGCCGAGCGTATGGAGGGCGTCCGCCGCGTGGTCAGCGGCCGCAGCATGATCGTGAGCGACGCCGAGACCCGCTTCGGCTCGCAATACACCATCGACACCCTGCGCGCCCTGAGAGCGCGCTTTCCCGGCGTCCACTTCGTCTGGATCATGGGCGCCGACAGCCTTGCGACATTCCACCGCTGGCGCGGCTGGACCCAGATCATGGCCGAGGTTCCCGTGGCCGTGGTCTCCCGCCCCTGGATCTCGCTGAAGAGCCGCTTCTCCCCGGCAGCGCGGCGTTTCGCCCACGCGCGCGTGCCGTCCCAGCAAGCCCGGCTCCTGCCCGGCGCGGACCCGCCCCGGTGGGTCTTCCTGACCGGACCGCTTAATTTTCAATCCTCTACCGCACTGCGGGAGCGGATGCGCCAAGGTGGCGCTTAGTCATCTATTTGAAGACTTTGCGAGGTTGGGCTGACCGACGCGTGTTCCTGTGCTATGCCTCCTCTAGCGAGGCAACAAAGGAGCGACCCCGCTGAGCCCTGACCCCGCGCCTAGTGCGCACGAAGCCCCGTTCAAAGCGGCTTCTCCCGAATCCGAGGCGAAGATCGTCGCCCTCGGAGATCTCATCCTGGCGCGTCTTGACGACGACAAAGCCCAGGATGTCGTTTTCATCGACCTGAAAGGCAAGAGCGCCGTAGCTGACGGACTTATCGTCGCGTCGGGCCGCTCGCATCGTCATGTCGGCGCTCTGGCTGATCACCTGCTACGCGCCCTCAAGGAAGCCGGATACGGTAAGGCTCGCGTTGAGGGCCTGCCGCACTGTGACTGGGTGCTGATCGATACGGGTGACATCATCATCCATCTGTTCCGCCCCGAAGTGCGCCAGTTCTACAACATCGAGAAGATCTGGGCGGTCGACGCCCCGCACCGGACCCAGGCCTCCTGAAGATAGCCATTCTGGCCGTCGGGCGGCTGCCGCGCTCGCCCGAGGTCGACCTCGTAAAAATGTACGTGGATCGCGCGACCGCTGCTGGCCGCTCGCTGGGCCTTGGTCCAGTCGAGGTCATCGAGGTCGAGGCGAAGAAACCGGGCAAGGCCCCGGAGGCCGAGGTACTGCGTCCGCACCTCGAAGGCGCCTACGTCATCGCCTGCGATGAACATGGAACGGCCAGGGCGTCCCGTGCTTTCGCCGCCGAGATCGCGCGCCTGCGCGACGACGGGGTGCGCAAGATGGTGTTCATGATCGGCGGCGCCGATGGGCTCGACCCCTCCCTGCTGGCTCAAGCCAAGGGCAAGCTCGCCTTCGGCCCCCAGACCTGGCCGCACGCCATGGCCCGCGCCATGTTGGCCGAACAGGTCTATCGCGCCGTCACCATTCTGTCCGGCAGCCCCTATCACCGCGATTGAGGGCCATGACCTCAAGGTCTATCCCAGAACGATGATGCTCCGCCGCGGCCTGGCCCTTCCGGTGACCTGCGCGCTCGCCCTCAGCCTGGGCGTGGCGGCGATCGCCTACGCCGCGGCCGATGACCGCATGCAGCTTGAGCGCCTGAACGTCCGCGAGACGGTCTTGAACGCCGAACAAGGCCGCAATCTCAACCGCATGGCGCGGCTGCTGACGGCCCTGGCGCAGTTCAGACGCGACCCTCCGCCCGCGCTCATGGTCAGCCCGCAGGACGCCACGGAGGCGGTCCGCGCCGCCATCCTGGTCAAGGCCATCACCCCCGAGCTGCAACGCCGGGCGAAGGCCTACGCCAGCGAGGCTGTCGAGATCGCCCGCCAGCGCCGGTTGGCCGCTGTCGCCAGCGAAGCCCTGTTCACCAATGACTCCCAGCTAGCCGAACACCGCGAACGCCTTGAAGCGACCCCGCCCGGTGCGGCGCCGCTGGATTTCGGGCCAATCACGCCGCCTGTCGCCCTGTTGGCGCCGGCCAAGGGGCCGATCACCCACGGCTATGGTGAGGCGTTGACCGGCGGCGGGGAGTCCACCGGGATCATCATCGACGCCCAGAAGGGCGCGCCCGTCACCGCGCCCAGCGAGGGCCTGGTGCAATATGTGGGGCCGGTTAAGGGTTGGGGGGTCATATTGATCTTGCGTCTGCCCGGTGGCTACCATCTGGTTCTAGCCGGCCTCGATCGAGCGACCGTGGGTATCGGACAATCGGTCGCGGCCGGATCGCCTGTCGGGTGGATGACGGATGGACGACAATCCCCATCTGAACTCTATCTGGAAGTCCGCGAACGCGGCGTCCCTGTCGACCCGGCCAGGTGGCTGGGAACCAAGACGGAATAAATGCGAACCAATTCCGCCGGAATTGGTGTGGAACGTGGAACTTCGAACGCTGTGCGGCGCAGTTCCGCCGCAAGGGAGGCTTAAGGGCCTGATATGCGAAAGTACCTTCTGATCGGAGCGACGGCTTTTGTGCTCGGCGCTGGTTCCATGGCCTATGTGAGCCAGCAGGCCTACGCCTCCGCTCAGCCCAAGGCGAAGACCTACAAGATGCTGGAGCTGTTCGGCGACGTGCTCGACACGGTCGAGCGCCAGTACGTCACCGAGGTCGATGACAAAAAACTGATCGAGGCGGCCATCGACGGCATGCTGACCTCGCTCGATCCGCATTCCGGCTATCTCAACCCCGACAGCTTCGACGACATGCGCGACCAGACGCGTGGCGAGTACGGCGGCCTGGGCCTCGAGGTCACCAGCGAAGAGGGCGTGGTCAAGGTGATCTCGCCCATGGACGACACCCCTGCCTTCAAGGCCGGCGTGAAGGCCGGCGACTTCATCACCGCGGTGAACGGCGAGAGCGTGCTCGGCCTGTCGGTCAGCGAAGCGGTCAAGCAGATGCGCGGCAAGCCCGGCGAGGCCGTCACCCTGACCATCGCCCGCGAAAAGACCGATCCCTTCGACGTGAAGATCGTCCGCGAGATCATCAAGACCAAGTCCGCCAGCGCCAAGATGGACGGCGACTACGGCTATCTGCGCGTCTCGGCCTTCAATGAGAAGACCACGGACGAAGCCCAGGCGGCCCTGGCCGACCTGCGCGCCAAGAACCCGAAGATGAAGGGTCTTGTCCTCGATCTGCGGAACAATCCCGGCGGCTTGCTCGACCAGGCGGTCGGCATCTCCGACATGTTCCTGGAAGGCGGCGAGATCGTCTCCCAACGGGGCCGTGATCCACGCGATATAGAACGCTACAACGCCAAACCCGGCGACGACGCCGGCGGCCTGCCCATGGTGGTGCTGGTGAACTCCGGATCGGCCTCGGCCGCCGAGATCGTCGCCGGCGCCCTGCAGGACCGCAAGCGCGCCGAGGTCGTCGGCCTGACCACTTTCGGCAAGGGCTCGGTGCAGACCGTGATCCCGCTGCGCGGCGGCATGGACGGCGCCTTGAAGCTCACCACGGCCCGCTACTACACGCCGTCAGGCCGCTCGATCCAGAAGACCGGCATCGAACCGGACCTTGAGGTCGCCGAGACCGGCGAGCAGGCGCAGCGTATCGCCAACAAGGCCTTCCAGTTCTCGGAAGCCTCGTTCCGCAACGCCCTGAACGCTGAAGAAGGCAAGGCCCGCCGCGGCGCCCACGTGCCCGCCGAAGCCCCGCCGGAAGGCTTCGACGCCAAGAAGGACTTCCAGCTGTCACGGGCTAAGGACGTGCTGCGCTACGGCTCGGTCGCCGCCACCCCGAAACTGCCCAAGCCCGCCCCGAAAATGGCGGCCGTCGTTGCGCCCAAGGGCGCGGCCGCAGCCGCGGCGATCTCCACCGGCGAAGAGCCCGGTGAGAAAAAATAAACGACTCCTGGCGTCTATTCCTCGCAGCCCTTGCGGCGACGGGGAATAGACGCTGGCGTTCACTGTATAAGTCGTTTGTTAACCATATTCACGGACGCTCCATTGCTGGAACGTTCCGTGATCATCAATGTTTTCCAAAAAAAATCTGTCGCCCGCCATTGCCGCGCCCGCCTCCGGCTTCCGAGCCCCTGAGGCGTTGATGCGGGTGCTGTCGAACCCCTACGCCGGCGCAGGCGCCGCGGCGGGACTGTTCGTCGTCACCCTGCTGATCGTCATCGCCCTGATCGGCGACCCCTCCGCCAGCTCGCCGGTCGTGCGTCTGTCGCTAGCCAAGATCAGTTCGGACGCCGCCCCCGAAGGCTGGCGCGAGGCTCTGGCCGACGGCTCGGCGAAGCCCACCGTCACCGAAGACATCTTCCGCCTGTCGGAAACCCCGATCGGCGCTGAAGACGCCATCGGCCAAGCCACCATCACCATGGCCGGCGGACAGGCGTTCCACGCTGCCGATCCTCTGCCGCCCGCACCGCTCGCCGGCTTCCACGTCCAGGGCCCCAGCGGCCCACTGCCCGTCATCGCCGCCAACGGCAAGACTCCGGCCGAGGCCTATGCCCGCCCGTTCGTTTCCAACGGCCGGCCGAAGGTCGCCCTGGTGATCGGCGGCCTCGGGCTTAACGCCACGGCCACCCGTCAGGCCATCGACAACCTGCCGCCGGAAATCACCCTCTCCTTCGTTCCCTATTCGGACGGCCTCCAGGGCTGGATCGACCTGGCCCGAGCCGCCGGTCACGAGGTGCTGCTGGAAACCCCGATGGAACCCAGCGACTATCCCGACAACGATCCGGGCCCCTACACCCTGATGGCCGCCGCCCACGGCCCCGAGACGGTGAAGAAGCTGGAATGGGTGCTGTCGCGCGCCACCGGCTATTTCGGGGTGACCAACTATCTCGGCTCGCGCTTCCTCACCTCCGACGCCGGCATGAACGCCTTCTCCGGGGCCTTGCGCGGTCGCGGACTGGCCTTTGTCGACGACGGCCAGGCCGCTCGGCGCGGCGGCGGCGTGCCGCGCGCCTCGGCCCTGCGGATCATCGACGAACAGCTGTCCGACCAAGCCATCGACCAGCAACTGCTGGCCATCGAGGCCGGGGCGCTCCAGCACGGCCAAGCGCTGGGATCGGGCTTTGCGTACCCTGTGACGCTATCGCAGGTCGCAAAATGGGCTGAATCGGTAGAATCTAGGGGCTATCAGCTAGCTCCGGCTTCCGCTTTGACCCAGCGTCGTTAAATGGAATGAGATGACCGACGAACTCGCCGCCTATCGCCCGAATGTTGGAGTGGTGCTGTTCCACCCCGATGGGCGCGTGTGGCTAGGTCGCCGGTTTGGCACGACCGGCCCCTACAACTGGCAGTTCCCGCAAGGCGGGGTGGACGCCGGCGAGGATCTCTATCTGGCCGCCTGCCGCGAGCTCGCCGAAGAGACCGGCGTGAAGACCACCACCCTGCTCGGCCGCACCGACGGCTGGCTGGCCTACGACTTCCCGCCCGACCACAACGGCTCGAAGATCGCCAAGGGCTGGAAGGGCCAGCGCCAAGTCTGGTTCGCGCTGCGCTTCGACGGCGACGAGAGCGAATTCGACCTCTCCGGCCAAGGCCACCCCGAATTCGACGCCTGGCGCTGGGGCCGGTTGGACGAGGCGCCCGACCTGGTGGTGCCGTTCAAGAAGGCGATCTACGAAAAGGTCGCCGCCGCCTTCCACGATTTCGCGGGCCTGCGCGGCCGCGCAGCCTGACGCCGCCGACCGCCCCGGAAACTTGACCTCGATGGCACCCATGCCCGCGCCGATCGTCATGACGCATGGCGCCTTCTGTGGCGGCTGGGCGTTCGAGAATTTCCGCAGGCCGTTTGAAGCCGCCGGCCACACCGTACTTGCGCCGGACCTGCGCGGTCATGGGCCGAACGACTCGGCCGAGGCTGTGGTCGGGGTGTCGATGACCGACTACGCCCGCGACATCGCCGAGCTGTGCGCCGCACAAAGCCAACCGGCCATTCTGATGGGCCACTCGCTAGGGGGCCTTGTCGCGGCCCTGGCCGCCCGTAAGACCCGTGTACGCGCAGTCGTGCTGCTCGCGCCCTCAGCGCCCTGGGGCGTGGCCTCCTCGTCGATGGAAGAAGCGGTCACCGCCTTCGGCCTGCACATGCTCGGCCCGTTCTGGGCTCAGGGCGTCGCGCCCGACCGCAGCCTGATGCGCCACTACAGCCTCGACCGCATGTCCAAGGACGCGCAGGAGGCCGCCGTGGCCCGCCTGCGCCCTGAAAGCGGCCGGGCCCTGTGGGAAGCCCTGAACTGGTGGCTTGATCCGTTCATGACCACCAGCGTCGGAGTCGGGCCGCTCGACGCGCCCTGCTTGGTGATGGCCGGTCAGCGCGACGTGGTTCACCCGCCCTCGACCGTTCGCCAGACCGCGACGCGCCTGGGCGGGACCTATCGTGAGATGCCGGGCATGAGCCACTGGCTGCCCGGCGAGCCCGGATGGGAAGACGTCGCCGCCGCCGCGCTGGAATGGCTCGCCGAACAACAGGCCCCGGCCTAGGAGCCCTCTCCTCTCCCGAGGGAGAGGAATGATCGCTACTTCGTGCCCAGGACCTTCTGCAGGAACACGATCTCAGTGGCGCGAACCGCTTCGGTGTTCTGCTTCTTGGCGACCCCGTGGCCTTCGTCCTTGGCCAGGACGTACCAGACCTCGGTTCCCTGGGCGCGGAGCTTGGCGACCATCTGCTCGGACTCCGACTGCGGCACGCGCGGGTCATTGGCGCCCTGATAGATCATCATCGGCTTTTTCATCCGCTCGCTCATGTTGAGCGGCGAGATCTTGTCGAACACCGCGGCCATCTTCGGATCGCGCTCATCGCCGTACTCGGCCCGGCGCAGGTCGCGGCGATAGCCCTCGGTGTTCTTCAGGAAGGTCGTCCAGTTGGAGATGCCGTAGAGGTCGATCGCGCCGGCGATGCGGTCGTTGTAGTGGGCCGCCACCGCCAGGGCCATGTAGCCCCCGTAGGACTGGCCCACGATGGCCACCCGGCTGGCGTCGAGGTCCGGCTGCTTGGCCACCCAGTCGAGCAGCGCCCCGATGTCCTTGACCGAATCCTCGCGCTTCTCGGCGTTGTCGAGGTTGAGGTAGGTCTTCCCGTAACCGCTGGAGCCCCGGACGTTGGGGATGATCACCGCCGCGCCGACCTCATTGACCCAGGACTGCCGGCGGGGATTGAAGTTCGGTTGCTCCTGGCCTTCCGGGCCACCGTGGATCTGGATGATCACCGGAAGCTTTTCGCCGGGCTTGGCTTGCGGCCGGTAAATGAAGGCCGGGATCGAGCGCTTGTCGAAGGTCGGGTAGCGGAAGAGGGTCGGCTCGACCAGCTGCGCCGGATCCAGGCCGCCAAGTTCGCTCTGCGTCCACCGGACCAGCTTCTGGTCAGCCAGGGCGAAGCTCCACACATCGCCGGCCGAGGTCGAGGTCGACAGGCTGAAAGCCAGGCTCTTGCCGTCCGGCGAGAAGCCCAGGCCGGTCATGACACCCTGCGGCAGCTTAGGTGATGGCAGCGTCTTGCCGGTCGCCACGTCCTTGAGGACCAGGCGCGAATAGCCTTCTTCGTTGGCGACATAGGCGATTGTCGCGCCGTCCTTGCTGAGCGCGAAGTCCTCGGCCGGCCACTTCAGGCCAGGATCAAGCTCCCGCATCGCGCCGCTGGCCAGGTCGAAGACGACGGGGCGGGCCACATCAGCCTTGTCGTCCGACAAGGTCAGGACGCCCGCGCCGTCGGCGGTGAACGCGCCGCCGACATAGGCCGCCTTGCGGTCGACCGGTCCGACGGGCCGCACCTGGCCGGTGGCGATGTCGAGCACGAACAGCTCGACGAAGGTCGCGGAGTTGTAGCGGCTGAACAGCAACGACTTGCCGTCCGGTGAAATGTCGAGCGGCGCCTTCGAGCCCTTGCCCTCGAAGATCACCCGTCGTCCTTCGGGCGCGGCGACGTCGGCGATCATGATGGCGTTGTTCGGGTCGCCGGCCGTGACCTGGCTCCAAATCACCTGGCGGCCGTCGGCGGTGAACACGAAGTCGCTGTTGCGGGTCTTGGGAGCCGTCAGTTGGCTCTCGCCGCCATTCAGGCCGCGAACGTAAGCCTGATAGTACTCCGCGCCGCCGTCGTCGCGCAGATAGACGAACCGATCGGAGCCAGGCTGCGCCTTGGCGACATTGATCGGCTCCTTGAAGAAGGTGAGCTGGGTCCGCGCCGCGCCGGGCGTGGCGACCCGGTGGATCTGGTTGGTGTCGCCGAACCTGGTCGCGATCAGGATCGAACCGTCGGCCAGCCAATCCTCGAACACCGCTGAACGTGCATTGTAGTAAGGGGCGATGGCCGCCTGCAGGGCCGGCGGCGTCGCAGGCACGTTGTCGAAGACCAACTGCCCGACCTCGCGACGCGGCAGGTCGGCGGCGGGGGCGGCGGTGGCGCCGACAAAGGCCAGGGCGGTGCCAAGCAACAGGGCGCGCATCGACATCGAGCAGGTCTCCAGACAGCAGAGGTTGAGTTCGGCAGACCCTGGAGCAGCCGCCCCGCGCGCGTCAATCAGGCGCTCATTCGGGCGTCGAAAAGAACTTCAATCCCAGGATGCCCGCGACGATCAGCCCCACGCAGACAAGACGCACCACGGTCGCCGGCTCCTTGAAGAGCACGATGCCGAGGATGACTGTCCCGACCGCGCCAATGCCGGTCCAGACGGCGTACGCGGTGCCCAGCGGCAGGGTCTTCACGGCGATGCCGAGCAGCGCCATCGATACGACAAGGCTGACGCCGGTGAACACCGTCGGCCAGAGCCGCGTGAAGCCGTCAGTATATTTGAGCCCGACGGCCCAACCAATTTCGCAGATGCCGGCGATGAACAGAACGACCCAAGCCACGGCTCGCGCCTCCTAGCTGATGGGGTCGTCCCCGGGGAATAGGCAAAGGCGCGGGGGTCGTCCCCCGCGCCTTGTTTAGAATAGGCCGCCTAGCTGGCGGCGCCAGAGCTGGCCTTAGAAGGTGCGCTCGGAATAGAGGACTTCGGCCTCGTCCCAAGCCTTGCCGACCGGCGAACCGTCCGGCTTCTTCAGCTGCAGGAACACTAGGCCGATCGACTCGTGATCGGTGAAGTATTCCCACGAATTGGTGATGCGCTTGAAGTCGGTGGCCGGCACGAAGTCGTTACGCTGTTGCAGCAGCTCCGGCTTGTGCAGGTACGAGAAGATGTTCAGGCCGACGATGATCGGCTTTTCCTGATCGATGCCGTACTTCAGCGTCAGCCGGCAAACGTCCTTGTTGGACCCCTGCGGCCAGATGGTCAGGGTGTAGGGCTTGTCGACCAGCGTGCCGACATAGGTGCCTTCACGCTTGTTCTTCTTGTAGCCGAGGCCGCCAGCGAGCTGGTCGAAGTTGCCGCCTTTGACGAGGGGCTTACAGACGCGGTTGATCACGTCGATGATCTGGCCTTCGGCGCCGGTGGTCGGCATCACGTAGGACTTTTCGTCGACGGCGGGGGCGGCCGGCGCTGGCGCTTCGGCGGGAGCCGGGGCTGCGGCAGGCGCAGGTTCGGCCGCCGTTTGGGCGTGGGCCGCCGTGGCGAGGCCGGCGAGAGCGATCAGACTGACGATGGCGGTGCGCATATGGCGGTTTCCCCTAAACTTGTCGTCGCGCATAACACTCGAAAGTGGCCGTCCCTCGCAAGTCTTCATAGCGAGGCAATGCGACCTCTCCGAGGCGAACGCCTTGGTCTGCGCCCTTAAAGCAGCCGCAAACCCACTCCTAAACGACACACGCCCGACGCCTGAAAGGCGCCGGGCGTGAGCCGATGATAGTTTTTAAGCCACAACCTCGGTCGCCTGTTCGGCGAGGATGGTGAGGCCGTCCGGCGTGACGTCGGCGAAACCGCCCTCGATCGCGAAGATCGTGGTGGCGCCGTCGTTGAACACCGTCACCCGGCCTTCCTTCAGCGTCGTCATGAACGGCGCGTGGTCGGCCAGGACGCCGAAGTCGCCCTCGGCGCCCGGTGCATCGACCTGGTCGACCTGTCCGGAGAACAGTTCGCGCTCAGGCGAGACGAGGGAGAAGTGAAGCTTCCCGGCCATGCTGCTTAGGCTTCCGAAGCCAGTTGTTCGGCCTTGGCCACCGCGTCTTCAATGGTGCCGACGTTGTAGAAGGCCGCTTCCGGCAGGTGGTCGAACTCGCCTTCAACAACCGCCTTGAACGAGCGGATGGTGTCTTCGAGGCTCACGAACACGCCAGGCATGTTGGTGAACTGCTCGGCCACGTGGAAGGGCTGGCTGAGGAACTTCTGGATCTTCCGGGCGCGAGCCACGGTCAGCTTGTCCTCTTCCGACAGCTCGTCCATGCCCAGGATGGCGATGATGTCCTTCAGGGCCTTATAGGCCTGCAGGGTTTCCTGGACGCGACGCGCCACGGCGTAGTGTTCTTCGCCGATCACCAGCGGGTCCATGATCCGCGAGGTGGAGTCCAGCGGGTCAACGGCCGGGAAGATGGCCTGGGCGGCGATGTCGCGCGAAAGCACGGTGGTCGCGTCCAAGTGGGCGAACGAAGCGGCAGGCGCCGGGTCGGTCAAGTCATCGGCGGGAACGTAGATGGCCTGGACCGAGGTGATCGAGCCCTTCGACGTCGAGGTGATGCGCTCTTGCAGGTTGCCCATCTCGGTGGCGAGCGTCGGCTGATAGCCCACGGCCGACGGGATACGGCCCAGCAGAGCCGACACTTCGGAGCCGGCTTGGGTGAAGCGGAAGATGTTGTCGATGAAGAGGAGCACGTCCTTGCCCTCTTGGTCGCGGAAGTACTCAGCCTGGGCCAGACCGGTCAGGGCCACGCGGGCGCGGGCGCCGGGGGGCTCGTTCATCTGACCGTAGACCAGGGTGCATCGGCTTTCGCCGCCGCCGCCGGCCTGGTTCACGTTCGACTCGATCATCTCGTGATAGAGGTCGTTGCCTTCGCGGGTCCGCTCACCAACGCCGGCCAGCACGGAGTAACCACCGTACGCCTTGGCGATGTTGTTGATCAGTTCCTGCATGGTCACGGTCTTGCCGACGCCGGCGCCGCCGAACAGGCCGATCTTGCCGCCCTTGGTGTAGGGGCAGAGCAGGTCGACGACCTTAATGCCGGTGACGAGGATTTCGGCCGACGTCGATTGCTCGGCGAACGAAGGCGCCTCGCGGTGGATCGGGGCGTAGAAGTCGGTGACGATCGGGCCAGCTTCGTCGATCGGATCACCGATGACGTTCATGATGCGGCCGAGCGTAGCCGGGCCGACCGGAACGGTGATCGCGCGGCCGGTGTTGGTCACCGGAGCGCCGCGGGTCAGGCCCTCGGTGGTGTCCATGGCGATCGTGCGGACGGTGTTCTGGCCGAGGTGCTGAGCCACTTCCAGCACCAGACGGAAGGGCTCGCCCGTCCGCTGGTCGAAGTTGGTGGTTTCCAGCGCGTTCATGATCGCCGGCAGTTCGCCTTCGAACACGACGTCGACGACGGCGCCGATGATCTGCGAGATGCGGCCCGTGGCGGCGCCGGCGACGGCGGCGCTCGGCGCGGCGGACTTCTTCGCCGCGGCGGGAGCCTTCGCGGCGGCCGGAGCGGCCTTCGCAGCAGCAGCCTTCGGCGCAGCGGTCGCCTTCGGAGCAGCGGGCTTCTTGGCGGGAGCCTTAGGGGTCGTAGCCATGGTTCAGACTCTTTCGGTTTAGAGCGCTTCGGCGCCGGAGATGATCTCGATCAGCTCCTTGGTGATCTGCGCCTGGCGAGTACGGTTCTTGAGCAGGTTCAGGGCGGCGATCATGTCGCCAGCATTGCGTGTGGCGTTGTCCATCGCCGCCATCTGGGCGGCGTAGAACCCGGCCTGGTTTTCGAGCATCGCCGACATCACCTGGATCGTCAGGTTTTGCGGCAGCAGGGTTTCGAGGATTTGCTCCTCGTCCGGCTCGTATTCGTAGGCCGCGCCCTTCAGATCGATGGTGGCGGCGCCCTCTTCGATCTGGGCCGGGATCAGCTGGCGCACGGTCGGGGTCTGGGTGACCACTGACTTGAACTGGCTGTAGACCAAGGTGACGACGTCGATCTCGCCGGCGTCGAACAGTTCGTTGATCTTGTCGGCCACCGGCTGGGCGGTCGCAAGCGACGGCACGCCGGCTTCGTGGGTGGCCACGAAGCGGTCGCCGTACTGGCGGCGCAGCAGGTCGCGAGCTTTCTTGCCGAGCGCGATGATCTTCACATCCTTGCCCTCGGCGAGCAGGCTGCGGATGCGCTCGCGGGCGGCGCGGAGGATGGCGGTGTTGAAACCGCCCGCCAGACCGCGATCCGACGTCGCAACGACGATCAGGTGCTTTTGATCACGCCCGGTGCCGACCAGCAGCTTGGGCGCGCCGTCACCGGACACCCCCGCCGCCAAGTTGGCGATCACCGCGGCCATGCGCTGAGCGTATGGCCGGGCGTTCTGCGCCGAGCTCTGGGCGCGCCGAAGTTTCGCGGCGGCGACCATCTGCATCGCTTTCGTGATCTTCTGCGTGGATTCCACGCTTTTGATCCGATCGCGCATCTCTTTGACGCTGGCCATCTCCTAATGCTCCAGCGCGCGCTTAGGCGAAGCTCTTGACGAAAGCTTCCAGCGCTTCCTTGAGCTTGGTCTCCGTGTCAGCCTTCAGCTCCTTTTGGGTGCGGATGGTGTCCAGGAGGTCCTGATGCTTGGAGTGCAGGCGAGCCAGCAGTTCGCTCTCGAACCGGCCGACCTGGGCGGTCGGGATGGTGTCGAGGTAGCCGCGGGTGCCGGCGTAGATCACGGCGACCTGCTCTTCGACGAGCAGCGGCGAGTACTGGGGTTGCTTCAGCAGCTCGGTCAGACGCTCACCGCGCGCCAGCTGGCGCTGGGTGGTGACGTCCAGGTCGGAGCCGAACTTCGCAAAGGCGGCCAGTTCGCGATACTGGGCCAGTTCGCCCTTAATCGGACCCGAAGCTTGCTTCATGGCCTTGATCTGGGCCGACGAGCCCACGCGGCTGACGGAGATACCGACGTTCACGGCCGGGCGGATGCCCTGGAAGAACAGGTCGGTTTCCAGGAAGATCTGGCCGTCGGTGATCGAAATCACGTTGGTCGGGATGTAGGCCGACACGTCGTTGGCTTGGGTTTCGATGATCGGCAGAGCCGTCAGCGAGCCCGAACCGTTGTCTTCGTTCAGCTTCGCAGCGCGTTCCAGCAGACGGCTATGCAGGTAGAACACGTCGCCCGGATAGGCTTCGCGGCCCGGCGGGCGGCGCAGCAGCAGGGACATCTGACGATAGGCGACGGCCTGCTTCGAAAGGTCGTCATAGATGATGACGGCATGCATGCCGTTGTCACGGAACCACTCGCCCATGGCGCAGCCGGCGAACGGAGCCAGGAACTGCAGCGGGGCCGGTTCCGAAGCCGTCGCGGAAACGACGATGGTGTATTCCAGGGCGCCGCGCTCTTCGAGCGTCTTGACGATCTGAGCGACGGTCGAACGCTTTTGGCCGATGGCGACGTAGATGCAGTAGAGCTTGGCGCTCTCGTCATCGCCGGCGTTGATCGACTTCTGGTTCAGGATGGTGTCGATCGCCACGGCGGTCTTGCCGGTCTGACGGTCGCCAATGATCAGCTCCCGCTGGCCGCGGCCGACGGGGATCAGGGAGTCGATGGCCTTCATGCCGGTCTGCACGGGCTCGTGCACCGACTTACGCGGGATGATGCCCGGCGCCTTCACGTCCACGCGGCGACGCTCGGCCACGTTCTGGATCGGGCCCTTGCCGTCGATCGGTTCGCCGAGCGGGTTCACGACCCGGCCCAGCAGACCCCGGCCGACCGGAACGTCCACGATTTCCGACAGACGGCGAACGTCGTCGCCTTCCGAGATCGCGCGGTCGTCGCCGAAGATAACGACGCCGACGTTGTCGCTTTCCAGGTTCAGGGCCATGCCCTTCACGCCAGCCTTCGGGAACTCGACCATTTCGCCCGCCTGGACGTTGTCGAGACCGAAGACGCGGGCGATGCCGTCACCGACGGACAGAACCGAACCGACGTCGGAGACATCGGCTTCTTCGCCAAAATTGGCGATCTGCGACTTGAGGATGGCCGAAATCTCGGCGGCGCGGATGTCCATGGCTTACGCTCTCTTCAGGGCGAACTTGAGGGAGTCGAGCTTCGAACGGAGCGAAGCGTCGAACAGACGGGAACCGACCTGCACCTTGATGCCGCCCAGAAGGGAGGGATCAACGCGGGTCTCGATTTCAGGGTCCTTGCCGAGCGCGGTTCGCAACGCGGCGGCGACACCCTTGGATTGGGCTGCAGTCAGAGGGACGGCCGTGGTCACTCGAGCGGAAACCGCGCCACGCGCGTTCGCCGCCAGTTCCTCAAAGCCGCTGATCGCGTCGGACAACGCCGAGGCGCGGCCATTGACGGCCAGCAGTCCCAGGAATTTCCGAGTGATCGGATTGAGCTTCGCCTTCACGGCCAAGGCGTCGAGCGCCTTGCCCTTGTCCTCGGCGCTGAACGCCGGGGAGGCCAGCAAGGACCGCAGGTCTTTGCTGTCGGCGCACATAGATTTCAGCGCCTTCAGGTCGGCCTCGACGGCCGCCAGTTTGTTCTCATCGTTCGCGAGATCGAACAGGGCAAGGGCATATCTGCCGCCCACATTCGAAGCCTTGGAATCGTCCGCCACTTATTTATCCGCCCGGTGCGCGCAAAAAGCCGCTGCGAAGGAACTCTTCACCGCGACCTAAAGGCTTGAAAGCGCTTGAAAAAGCACAATGGCCATCGAGACTGGAAAAGCCCCTGGCCCGAAGCCGCGCGCCTGATAGCACGCGTTTTTGGGCGCCGCAACCGAACGGGCCGCGACACCTTGTATTATCTAGCATTGATAATTGGGGCTGGCTTGCGGAACACGGCCGAACCGGCAGCTAGAACCAGGCCCTCCGACGACAACAATCGGCCGTAAGCGAAGACCAAGGTACGGGTCGCCCGTTCAACCTGAGCCTCGAGCGTGACGTTCGCGCCGGCGGTCGCGGCCACACCATAGTCAAGAGTAAGAGAGACCGGCTCGGCGCCTACGCCGGCGACCTCCGCCAGCACAGGTTCGAGCAGGCTGGCCGCGGCGGCGGGCGCAGCGGGCAGAACGGTTTGTCGGCGGAGGATGTCGTCTGTCATTGGTGGCGGTCTCATACGTGCGTGCGAGCCGCCGTCAAAGGGCCACCGAGCACACAGCCAAGAAAAAGGCGCCGGGAGACAATGCTCCGGCGCCTTTCAGTAGCAGGCTCGACAAGACTGGCGGCCGGGAGGCGCGCCGGGATTGAGCGCGAACCTGGGGCCGAAAGCCTAGTTGTTGGCGACCTGTTGGGCCGGCAGGGCCACCACGTTGCATTGCTCGATCTTGTCGGCTTCGAGCTGCTTACGGGCGCCGCCGAACGAAGCCACGGCGCCGACGGTCTTCGCAACTTCCTTGCAGGTCGAGGTGGCGTAGGTACGCGAGGACGGAGCTGCGGCCAGGCAGGTGTCGCCTTCACACATGAAGACGGAGCCGCCAGCGATGAACTTGGTTTTGGTCGCGACCGGGTTTTGCAGCTTCGCGGTGATCGGATCGTCCGCCAGCGCCGCGCCGGCGAAAGAGACGGAGACAAGGGCGGCGCAGGCGGCCGCGAGGGTACGGAGCTTCATGGAAAGCCCTCCAGCGTTTCGGGGAGAAAAGGCGAACCCATGCGGGGCTCGACTCGGTCCAATCCGGAAATTCAGCGGCCGATATCCCCATCGTCCGCACGAGCTGAACTAAGCAACGCTAAGATAACACTGTTAAGATGCGCGGCAACAGCTTTTTTCGCAATGCAGCTATGCGGAAATGCAGGGATGCATAACCGCGTTCGACCGCCCATGTGATCGCGCCTATTCAGGCCACCAGGGCGGTGACGACGGGCGGGTCAATACGAAGCGAGGCCGGCGACGTCCAGTGAGGAGCGTTGTCGCACCGGGCGATTAGAAGAATGGACCGACCCGGAACACCATACTGATGACCGCCGCCACGCCGATGATCAGCAACAGCAAGGCGGTGATCAGGGTCATCGAGGGCGGGAACGGACTTTCGCCATGCAGGTGGCCTTCCGCCACCATCTTGCGGCGCTCGGCCCGCAGAGCGAACATGAACTGCGCCTCGTAGATGATCCCGACGACCAGCATGGCGATGCCGAGCGCCACCAAGGCCACGCCGAAGTTTCGAGGCGCCGCGGCGCTTTCGATGACATTGCTGTCGCGCAGCTTCTGAAACACCTGGAAGATCGTAAAGCCGAAGCTGATCAGCGACAGCGATGTGCGGATGACCGACATCAGGGTCCGGTCGGCCGACAGCCGGGTCCGCTGGAACGACATGCCCGTTCGGCGCAGGGACATCTCCGTCCGGTCATCGGACAGGCTCGTGCGGTGTTCGGAAAGCGAGGTCCGGTGCTCCGACAATTCGGTGCGGTGTTCCGACAGGTCGGTCCGGTGGTTGGATAGCCCGGTCCGGTATTTCGAGAAGGCGACCGACGCGGCGTCGGCATTGCTCTCATCGACCACCGGAATGGGCGGGACCGGCTGGCGGCTCCACTTCGGCGCGTTGGATTCAGGAGGGGTCGCCATGAACAATGCGCTCCGTAGACTAGGTCCGCCGCTGACAAGCAGTGTGCGACCCCCACCCTCAGCGAGCTATCCGGTGTCCACCCCACTCCGACCTGGGTATCGCCCCGAGAGCGGGCGCGCCGATGGCCCGCCCTGGGCGCCGCCTTTCCACCACACGAGAGCGCTAAGGACGGCCCACGGCCACGGTCGTTCACATCTCGTCAATCTTGTCGCGCGTCTGGTCGCGCTAAGTTATCTCTCGAGGCCCCGGGCGGGGTAATCGGCGAACCTTTTAGGACGACACATGGCTAAACCAGGACCGGGCCCTCGCCGGCCGGCCCAGCGCACTCCGCTACAGGCTCTCCTTTATTGGACGGCCGTGCTTGGCGTGTGGGCGCTCATCTTCGTGGCGGCCTTCTTCGCGGTTTTCGCCACCGACCTGCCCGACACCTCGAAGCTCTACGATGTGGAGCGCCAGCCCTCGATCTCCTATCTCGACCGTTCGGGCGCGATGGTGGCTGTGCGCGGCAGCCAGTACGCGCCGCCGGTCGATTTGGACAAGCTGCCGCCCTATGTGCCGAAGGCGTTCATCGCCATCGAGGACCGCCAATTCTACTACCACTTCGGGTTCAACCCCTGGGGCATCGTCCGCTCGCAGATCTACAATCTGCAGAACAAGGGCGGCCCGCTGCGGGGCGGTTCGACGATCACCCAGCAGCTGGCGCGCAACCTCTTCCTGACCACGAACCAGAACTATCGGCGCAAGGCGCAGGAACTGATCCTGGCCGTCTGGCTGGAGGCGAAGTTCACCAAGAAAGAGATCCTCGCGCTCTATCTGAACCGGGTTTATTTCGGCGGCGGCGCCTACGGCATCGAGGCGGCCTCGCAACGCTACTTCGGCAAGCCCGCCTCGCAGCTGACCCTGGGCGAAAGCGCCCTGCTGGCCGGCATGATGAAGGGGCCAAATCGCTATTCGCCGGTTTCGGCGACGGACCGCGCGGAGCGGCGCGCGACCATCGTCCTCGACGAAATGGTTCGGACCGGCGCGATCACGCCCCAGGAACGCGATGAAGCGTTCCGCACGCCGGTCCGGGTCAACCCGACCCTGGCCAACCAGCGCGCCCAATACTTCACCGACTGGGTCGACGATCAGGTCCGCAGCCTGGTCGGCGAACCGACCGAGGACCTGGTGGTCGAGACCACCCTCGACCTGCCGATTCAGGCCGCCGCCGAGCAGGCGATGCGCAAAGGCATCGCGGCCGGCAAGGGCCAAGGCGTCGAGCAGGGCGCGCTCGTCGCCATCGACGGCGAAGGCCGCGTCCGCGCCTATGTCGGCGGCGCCGACTACACCGAGAGCCAGTTCGACCGCGCGACCACCGCCCGCCGCCAGGCCGGATCGGCCTTCAAGCCCTTCGTCTATCTGGCGGCCATGGAAGCTGGCCGCACGCCGTCTGACATGGTGGTCGACGAGCCGCTCAAGATCGGCAACTGGGAGCCGCGCAACTATACCGGCGACTTTCGCGGCCCTATGACGCTGCAGACGGCGCTGGCCCAGTCGATCAACACCGTGGCCGCGCGACTGGCCAACGAGGTCGGGACCGGCAATGTGGCCGCCGCCGCCAAGCGACTCGGCATCAATTCCCACATCCAGCTTGATCCCTCCATGGCGCTGGGCGCCGTCGAGGTGAGCCCGCTGGAGATGGCCCAGGCCTATGCGCCGTTTTCCAACGGCGGCTTCCTGGCCAAGGGCTACGGCATCCAGCGCATCCGCACCGCCGGCGGCAAGATTCTCTACGACCACAGCGTGGAAAAGAATGCCCGCCAACAGGTGATCGGCTCGCCCGCCCTGCAGTACATGAACCAGATGATGCGCCAGGTGGTCACCAGCGGCACCGGCACGCGCGCCAAGGTTCCGGGCTTTGATCTGGCCGGCAAGACCGGCACCACCAGCGATTACCGCGACGCCTGGTTCGTCGGCTACACCGGCGGCTTCGTCACCGCCGTCTGGGTCGGCAAGGACAACAACAAGCCGATGAAGCGCGTGACCGGCGGCGGCGCCCCGGCCGGCATCTGGCGCGATTTTATGTCGGCCTCCCTGCCCCGCCTGAAGGCCCAGCCCATTCCGGGCGGAACCATCGAGCCGCCGGCCCCGGCGTCCGATCCGATCGGCGATCTGGTCGACGGCATCGCCGACGCCATCGGCGGCGGCCAACCCGCCGCCCCGGCCGAAAAGGCCCCGATCGACGACGTCCCGTTCTAGATCGGCGGGTCTTCCGGCGCTTGCGCCGGGAGTTCGGCGGGCGCTTCCACCCGCTCCTCGACGACGGGAACGAGGACCTCTAGCAGCGGCGGCGCGAGCACCGGGGCCGCCGGGCCAGCGGGGATCGCCTGGGCCGGGCCGCGCTTCAGCGCTACGGTCATGAAGCCGCGCCAGAGCTCGGCCGGCGCGCTGCCGCCGGTGATCCGGCCCATGGAAGCTCCGTCGTCGCGGCCCATCCAGACCACCGTGGTGAAGCCACCGCTGTATCCGGCGAACCATGCGTCCTTGTAGTCCGAGGTGGTGCCGGTCTTCCCGGCCAGGTCATAGCCGGCGATCTTCGCCCGGCCGCCGGTGCCCGAGGCGACCGCCGTCCGCAGCATCTGGTTCATCTCGCTGAGCGCCGGATTGGCGATGACCCGCACTGGCGGGCCGGCCTTGCGCTGATAGATCACCTGGCCGCCATTGGTGCGGATCTTCTCGATGCCATAGGCCGCGACCCGCAGGCCGCCGTTCGAAAAGGCGGCATAGGCCTGGGTCATCTCCAACGGCGAGACCAGGGTGGTGCCCAGCGCCATGGCCGGATCGGTGTTGACCGGCGAAGCGATCCCCAGCCGCCGCGCGGTCGCCGCCACATTGGCGCGCCCCACTTCGTCGGCGGTGCGCACGGCCACGGTGTTCACTGACTGGGCGACAGCCTGCTCCAGGGTGATCTGGCCCAGATAGCCGCCGGCATAGTTCTGCGGCGACCAATTGCCGATGGTCAGCGGCTCGTCGACCACCGCCATGTCCGGGGTGCGGCCGGCTTCGAGCGCGGTCAGGTAGACGAAGGGTTTCCAGGCCGAGCCGGCCTGCCGGCGAGCGGTGACGGCGCGATTATAGGGGCCGGCGGCATAGTCGGCGCCGCCGATCATCGCCCGCACGCGCCCCTGGCCGTCGAGCGCCACTAGGGCGGCCTGGCCGACGGACTGGGTCTTGTAGCGCGCAAGCACCGCACGGGTTGAATCGGCCGCCGCGGTTTCCAGCGCCATGTCCATCGTGGTCTCGACCACCATGTCCTGCTTAGGCTGCGGCAGGATCTGGCGGCGCTGGGCGTCGAGCCAGTCCACGAAATACTGGGCTGGGGCCGTGGGTGCCGAGTTCCAGACCTTGAGCGGCGCGGCCATCGCCTTGGCGCGGTCGGCCGGCGTGATCGCGCCGGTCTCGACCATAGCGTCCAAAACCAGGGCTGCACGTCTGGCCGAGGCCTCCGGCTGCTGGATCGGATTGTAGTTGGTCGGCGACTTCATCAGCCCGGCGAGGGTCGCGGCCTCGCGCAAGGACAGCCGCGCGGCCGGCTTGTTGAAGTAGCGCCGCGAGGCCGCCTCCAGGCCATAGGCGCCTGAGCCGTAGTAGGTTCGGCTCAGATAGAGCGCCAGGATCTGTTTCTTGGAATAGGTCCGCTCAAGCTGGATCGACCAGACGAGTTCCTTGGCCTTGCGCTCTACCGTGCGATCGGCGCTCAGGAACAGGTTGCGCGCCAGCTGCTGGGTGATGGTCGAGGCGCCCTGGGTCGGACGCCCCTCGCTAACCCCGTCCAGGATGGCCCGCCCGATGCCCACGGGATCGAAGCCCGTGTGGGTGTAGAATCGGCGATCCTCGATGGCGATGAAGGCCGCCGGCACATAGGCCGGGAGTTTCGCCAGATCGACCGGCGGCGCATAGCGCCCGCCGCGCACGCCCAGCACGGCGCCCGACCGATCGACATAGGTCACCTGCGGATCGCGCGTGATCGCCGGCAAGGGCGGCAGTTCAGGGGCGGCCATCGTCAGCGACGTGGCGGCGGCGAAGACGATCACGCGGCAAGCTCCAGGCGGGCGATGGCTTCAGCGCTCATCCGTCCGGCTCCTTCTGTCGCCTTGTCGGCGGGCGGCATAGATAATTCGCGGTAATCTTGAGCCGGTTAGCGCCCGAACGCGTGCAACCGCGCGCCCTCCGCCCGCAGCCAGGCGCGATGTGGACGCTCGTCACCCACCAGGGCCTTCACGTGCCCCCAGAAGCGGGGTCCATGGTTGAGTTCCAGCAGGTGGGCGCACTCGTGGGCGGCGACATAGTCGGCGACCTCGAACGGAGCCAGGGCCAGCCTCCAGGAATAGCGGATCGCCGCGGCTTTGCCGGGCAGGCCCGGACGACAGGAGCCCCAGCGGGCCCGAGCGTCCATGATCGTCACGCTGGGCAGCTTGGCCCCCAGTCGCTCGCAATAGAAGGCCGTGCGCTCGGAGAAGACCCGCAGCGCCTCGCGCCGAATGATTCGCACCACCGCGTTGGCGTAGACAGCGCCCTCGCCGCGCGCGGTGATCGACATCGGCGCCTCATCGCTCGCCGGGTGCAGACGGGCGGGCTTGTCGCTGGCGCCGAGCACGCACGGCTCGCCGAATAGATGGATGGTCATGCCCGGGGCGACAGCCTCGACCTGGGGCAACTCGGCCAGGCGCTCGGCGATCCACGAGGCGCGGTCGCGGGCGAAGGCTGCGGCCTCGGCCAGTCGCCGCTGCGTGGGCGCGGTGGCGACGATCTCGCGCTTGGTCCGGTCAAGCCGAAGCGAGACCCGGCGCGCACTGCGGTGGACCTTGAGGCGGACGACGGCGCCAGCCACTTCCAGCCGGTCGCCGTCCGCAAGCGCGCGGCCGAAAAGACTCATGGCGCCAATTTAGGCTGCGTCGCGGCCCTTTTCGAGACCTGCTTCCTGGCGACGGATGAACGCACGCACGCGCGGATAGATTTCCTCGCGGAAGCGGCGGCCGTTGAACACGCCGTAGTGGCCCACATGCGGCTGGACGTAGTCTTCCTTGAAGTCGTCGGAGAGCCCGGTGCAGAGCGTATGCGCCGCCTGGGTCTGGCCGATCCCGGAGATGTCGTCGTTCTCGCCCTCGACCGTCAGCAGGCCGATGTCGCGGATCGAGCCCGGCTGGATCGGCCGGCCGCGATGGACCAGCTCGCCCTTGGGCAACAGGTACTGCTGGAACACATAGTCGATGGTCTGGAGATAGAACTCTTCCGGCAGATCCAGGACCGACAGGTACTCGTCGTAGAATTCCAGATGCTTCTCGGCGGCGTCGCCGTCGCCCTTCATCAGGTCTTCCAGGTACTGCTTGTGGGCGTCCTGGTGCTTCTCGGCGTTCATCGACATGAAGGAATAGAGCTGCACGAAGCCCGGATAGACTCGGCGGCCCACCCCCGGATAGGGCGCGGGCACGGTGTCGATCATCGTCGACTTGAACCAGGCGAAGGGCTTTTCCTCCGCCAACTTGTTGGTGACGGTCGGCGACAGGCGCGCGTCGATCGGCGAGCCCATGATGGTCATGGTGCCCGGGCGGCACTCCTCGCCATCCTCCGCCATCAACGAAGCGGCGGCGAGAACGGCGGGCCCCGGCTGGCAGACGGCGACCACATGCGGGCGCGGGCCAAGCTGGCGCAGCATCTCGCGCACGTGGTCCACGAAGTCGTGGAAGTCGAAGCGGCCCTCCATCAGCGGCACGTCGCGAGCGTTGGACCAGTCGGTGATGAACACCTCATGATCCTGCAGGAACGCCTCGACCGTCCCGCGCAGCAGGGTGGCGTAGTGACCCGACAACGGGGCCACGATCAGCACGGCAGGCTCCAGCTCGCGCCGGCCGGCGCGGCGCATGTCGGCCATGTCGCGGGTGAAATGGGTGAGCTTGACCCACGGGCTCGACCAGACCTCGGTCGGGCGTACGCGGACCGAATGACCCTCGATCTGGACGGAATCGATGTTCCAAGCCGGCCGGCCGTAGCGGCGCGTCAGGTTGGCGAACAGGTCGGCATTGGCGAAAAGCCGACGCCCCATGTCGCTGTCCTTGGCGGGATTCAGCGGCGACGACCAGAAGTCACGGGTCGCGCGCGCCGCGAAGCGCAGCGGGGTGGAGGCGTAGTAGCCAGCCTCGTAGAGCGAGTAGAGCATCCGAGAGTCCTCTTTGCTGCACCGCAGCATAGCACGTCGGATATTAAGAGAGTCCAGACCTAAACCGTTAGCCCGCGACCGCGTGACGCTCTGCCCGCAGATGAGGCGCCTTTAGCGCATCGCATCGGAGATCTGGCGAGCGATCTCTTCGGGCGAAACGCCGAACGGGATCACCCGGTCGAAACGGCCCTTGGGATCCATCAGGTAGGCGGCGGTCGAATGGTCGACCAGATAGTCGGCCCCCTCGCCATTCTTCTTGAAATAGACCCGATAGGCCTTGGCCGCGGCGGCCACCTGTTCGGGCGTGCCGGTCAGGCCGATGATCCCCTTCGGGAAAATCTCGGAGCCGAGATAGGTCTTCAACTGCTCCGGCGTATCGCGGGCTGGATCGAGCGAAATGAACACCACCTGCAGCTTGTCGGCCTTCGGACCCAACTGCTGTTGGGCGGCCGCCAGCGCCTGCAGGGTGGTCGGGCAGACGTCCGGGCAATAGGTGAAGCCGAAGAACACCACGGTCCACTTCCCCTTCAGCAGCGACTCGTCGGCCGGCTTGCCGTGCTGATCGACCAGCTGGAACGGACCGCCCACGGCGGCAGGCGCGGGAGCGTCGAAGACGCCCGTCTTCCAGGCCACGGCCCCGAGGAAGATCAGGCCCACGACGCAGGCGGCGATGAGGATCGGAATGCGGCGAGGCATGGAGACTACCTTTGGGCTCGTCAGGGGCGACATTCGGGGCGATGCTCGCGGCATGATCTCCTCGATGAGGACACCGCCGACGCCGCCCGGTCTCGATAGGCAAAGCCCCGAACGCATGCAAGGCGTCGGCGATTGGGGTGTCGACGGCTGGGACGGCGTCAGCGAGCGCGCCGGCCGGCTGCGGATGCGCACCCTGGTCACCCTGCGGTGGATGATCATCGCCGGCGAGACCCTGGTCTTCCTGCTGGCCGGACTGCTGCTCAGCTTCGAAATGCCCTACGCCCTGTGCTTCGCCGTGATCGGCGCCTCGGCCTGGATCAATCTGCTGACCGGGGTGGCGTCCCCTGGTCAGCGCCTGATCGGCGGCTGGGAGGCGGTGGCCCAGCTCAGCTTCGATATCGGCCAGATCTCGGTCCTGCTGTTCCTGACCGGCGGCACCGCCAACCCCTTCATCCTGATGCTGCTGGCCCCCGTCACCCTGGCGGCGGCCACCCTGACCTCACGTTCGGTCACGATCCTGGCCGGCCTGGCGATCGCCAGTTCGGTCATACTGGCCTTCCTGCATTGGCCCCTGCCGTCGATGGGCGTGCAAAGCTTCACCCCGCCGCTGACCTTCATGGTCGGCTCTGCGGTGGCCAACATCGCCGGGATCATCGTCATCACCGGAACCGTGCGGCAGGCGGCCGAGGAGTCCTCCCGCATGGCGCTGGCGCTCGACGTCACCCAGGCGGTGCTGGCGCGCGAGCAACGGCTGTCGGCCCTCGGCGCGCTCGCCGCGGCGGCGGCGCATGAACTGGGCACGCCGCTCGCCACCATCTCCATCGTCGCCAAGGAACTGGCCCGCGAGGCGCCGACCGACAGCGTCAAGGAGGACGCCGACCTGTTGATCGCCCAGGCCGAACGCTGCCGCGAGATCCTGCGCCGGCTGACCGACGCGCCGGCCGCGGCCTCCGACGAAGTCCATGAGCGGATGAGCCTGCTGCAGTTGATGCACGAGGTGATCGAGCCCCACGCCGACGTGAAGGGCGTTCGGGTCGAGGCGATCGTCTCCGGCGCCCCCGGCGTGGCGGCGCCCGACATCTGGCGGATGCCCGAGGTCCTGCACGCCATGACCTCCTTCGTGGAGAACGCTGTCGACTTCGCGACCTCTGAGGTGCTGATCACCGTGCGGTTCGACGCCGAGACCGTCGGTATCGAGGTTCGCGACGACGGGCCCGGCTTCGCGCCGGAGGTGTTGGCCAAGCTCGGGGAGCCCTATGTAACCAGTCGCGCGGGCGTCGAAGGGGGACGAACAGGGCATGTCGGCATGGGTCTGGGCTTCTTTATCGCCAAGACCCTGCTGGAACGGACCGGGGCCATTGTGACTTTTCAGAATGGCAGACCACGGGGCGCGGTGGTCGCCACACGCTGGCCGCGTAAGCGCATTGAAGTCACGGCCGCGGACGAACAGACGTGAAGGCTCTTGCAGATCGCCTGCAAGCAGCGACATGATGCCGCAGGAGGCGCATTTGCAAAACGCCCCTATCGGAGGTTGCGAATGACCGATCTCTCCGCCGATATCGCCGCCCTGCCGGACAAAAGCCTGCTGGTCCTAGACGACGACGCGCCGCTGCGCACGCGGCTCGGCCGCGCCTTGGAGCAGCGCGGGTTCGAGACCACGTTGGTCGGAAGCGTCGGCGAAGCCCTGGCGGCCGTTAAGGCCCACCCCCCCGCCTATGCGGTGCTGGACATGCGGCTGGAGGACGGCACGGGCCTGAAGGTGGTTGAGGCTGTCCGCGACGCCCGGCCCGACGCCAAGGTCATCATGTTGACCGGATACGGCAACATCGCCACCGCCGTCGCGGCGGTGAAGTCGGGTGCGATCGACTACCTGTCCAAGCCCGCCGACGCCGACGACGTCGCCCGCGCCCTGCTCGCCCGCAAGGACGAGGTGCCGGCGCCGCCGGAAAATCCGATGAGCGCCGACCGCGTGCGGTGGGAGCATATCCAGCGCGTCTACGAGTTGTGCGGCCACAATGTCTCGGAGACGGCGCGGCGGCTGAACATGCACCGCCGGACCCTCCAGCGCATCCTGGCCAAGCGCGCGCCGCGCTAGCGGCTAGCCCTCCAGCTGCGTCACCGCGACGCCGGCGGCGCGCATCGCCGCCATTCGGGCGAAGGCGATGGTGAGAGCCTTGCGCCGAGCCGGCGCCAGCGGCGTCAGCGGCGCGTCGCGCAGCACCGCCCCTCCAAACCCGTCGCAGACCATCAACCCCGGCTCGTCGGGCAAGATTTCGCGCGGAAACTCAGGCGCCACAGCGAAGGCGAAGCTGTCGCAGTACGGCAGGTATTCGTGCCACTTGCGATCGACGCGGAAGTCTTCCAGGCCAGACTTCACCTCGACGATGGCGATCTCGCCCCGACGTCCCACGGCCATGAGATCGGCCCGCCGCCCATTGGGCAGCGTCACCTCCGCCAGCGGCGCATAGCCGAGGTCGGTCAGCAGCCGGGCGGCGCCGCGCGTGACATTGAGAGTGATTTCCGGCCGGCTGACCGTGATGATCGTGACGTCCATGCTCGAAACCATGTTCCGGTTTCGTTCAGGAGGCAAGACCTCTGGAGATAGCTCAGTTACGGGCGGGCTGAGGGAATTCCAGGCGACCGACGTCGTAGCCAAGCTGCTTCACGCGCGCCATGGCCTGAGCCTTCACCCCGGCCGACAAGGTCGGCCGTTGCGACATAAGCCACATCGAACGCCCGCCTGGCGTGCCCAGGATCAGCCAGCCCTGATCGGGACGGTGTTCGAGCACCCAGTATTCCTGGCGAACCAGACCATTGAAGAAGGTCATCTGCAGTTTGGCGTTGGTCGAGCCGTCCAGCACCTTGGCCTTGGCCTTCCACTCGGTCGCCGGCGCGGCCAGCGAGCCCTTGTGGCAGGCTTGAACCACCGAATAGCCGTCGCTGGCCTTCTGCCAGTCCGAGGTGCCGCCCTGGCAGCCGGTCTGGATCTTGTTGGGCAAGCGGGCGACCTCGTACCAGCGGCCCATCATCTTGCTCAGATCGATCCGCTGAGTCGGCGCCGGCGGCGGCGCCGCCAGTGCGGGGGCCGCCGTCATGACGGCGGCGGCGATGATTGCTGTAGCCAGTGCGCGCATGGTCGAAACGGATAACTGCTGTTCGGTGAAATTGAAAATGCCCGCGGGAATTACCCGCGGGCACATGAACGGGATCAGAATAAAATGGGGCTATTCGGCGGCGATCGAAACCGGGCGCGACGATCGGTCCTTGAAATTGATCTCCTGCAGATAGCGGATTCCGTCCTCGGCGATGTCGTCGCCGACCATCCGCTCGCCCTCGGCGGCCAACTCGTCCATGTCGACATAGATGGCGTAGAAGCCGCGCGTTCGCTCGGTGATCAGACCGGCGTTGAGCAGGGTCTTGATGAGCACCCGGAAGATATTGGTCTCGCCGGTCATCTTGCGGTTCGGATCGCGTGATTTCCGCCGCTCGACGATGTCGGCGATCACCCGCTCCGGATCGAGGCCGAACTTCGAATAGATCGCCTGCTGCTGGGTCGGCGAGCCCTGGTTGAACAATAGCGACTGAGCGCAGTGGGCGGCCCAGTCCTCCATGATGTTGCGCTCGGCCTGGCTCATCTCCGGCACAGTGCGGTCAGCCCAGATCTTCCCGAACTTGTGGTGGAAGGCCTCGTCGGTCATCACCAGCTGGAACAGCTTCTTGGCCAGCGGATCGCGGTTGTGCTTGTAGCCGTTGGCGAAGGCGCCCATCGCCAGACCCTCGACCAGCATCTGCATGCCGATGATCTTCTTGTAGACCTCAGGCGCCTCGATGATTTCGACCAGCAGCGCCTTCAGCGCCGCGCCGCACTCGACGGGCCGCCCCCAGCGCGCCTTGATATACTTGGCGAAAGC
>JAESFP010000097.1_pt1 | contig 111052 bp, 100 predicted proteins | sample 9266181 | NCBI WGS metagenome assembly JAESFP01 (sample SAMN14502547, study PRJNA617102) | algae metagenome | isolation source: Pegethrix bostrychoides GSE-TBD4-15B and co-occurring heterotrophs from... | place: USA: Grand Staircase-escalante National Monument, Utah | collected 2006-08-15 | reverse complement strand
CTGTTGACTTAACCGGACAATATAGTTCTTGGGCATAGTGAGTGGTCACGATATCTCGAAAGGTTGACTGTGAATAACCGCTCTATTTTCCCTTAAACTCACAATTTTTAGCTTGACAGACTACTAGTAGACAGGCCGAGCCTCATGCTCTACAGTCTAGGTGCCATCTGTCACCTGCTAACTGTCCATGTCTACTGCCTCCTTGCCTGATCAGCCAGTCATCCTCGGCTTTGATCCTGGTCGTCAGAAGTGTGGGTTGGCTATTATGGGCTTAGATCGGCGGCTCTACTATCACGAAGTCGTGGCAGCTGAGTCTGCGGTTATGCAGATTGAACAGCTGCGCCGAGATTTTCCAGTTTCGCTGCTGGTGATGGGCAACCAGACCAGCTCAGCCGACTGGAAGCAGCGTCTGTCTGAGCTGGCCAATCCGCTGCGCCTAGTCTTAATTGACGAGCGCTATTCCACGCTGGAGGCGCGCGACCGCTACTGGCAGATGTATCCCCCGACTGGTCTGACCCGACTCTTGCCCTCAGGTCTACGCCAACCGCCGCGCCCGGTTGATGATATTGTGGCAATTCTGCTGATTGAACGCTATTTAGAGCGACTCACCGGATAGATTTAAACTGCTAACGTCAGCACTTTTGATATCGCCTATGTCTGACTCTTCTTCTCCAGATCCTCGTTCACGGCTGCGGGTGATCATTCTCAACTACCGCACTCCTGAACTGACTGTAGCCTGCCTGCATTCGCTGCTGCCAGAGTTGGAGAGCTTTCCAGAATTTCACGTCGTCGTCGTTGACAACAACTCTGAAGACGGCTCGGCTGACAAGATTAGTGCAGCGATTGCCGAACAGGGCTGGGACTGGGTGACGCTGATGCCGCTGGCGCAGAATGGCGGCTATGCCTCAGGTAACAACGCCGCGATTCGTCCGGCGCTGGCGTTGGAGCAGCCGCCCCAGTACTTTCATATTCTCAACCCGGATACGGTCGTGCAGCCCGGTGCTGTCAAGACACTGGTTGACTTCATGGAGCAGCATCCGGACGTGGGCATTGCCGGGAGCCGCCTCCAAGATCCGGACGGCACGCCCCAAGCCTCAGCCTTTCGCTTCCCAAATCTGCTGGGCGAGATCGAGGGCGGGCTGCGACTAGGGGTCATTTCCCAGCTGTTGGCCAACTGGCGCGTCGTGCAGCCGATTCCAGAAGCCAACGCCCAGACTGATTGGGTGGCTGGAGCCAGCATGATTGTGCGGCGGCAGGTGTTTGAAACGGCTGGCCTGATGGATGACGATTATTTTCTTTACTTTGAGGAAGTTGATTTTTGTCTGGCAGCAGCCCGAGCAGGCTGGCCCTGCTGGTACGTGCCCGATAGCCGTGTTGTACATTATGTGGGCAAGAGCACAGGCATTAGCGAAACGCGGCAGGTCAGCAAGCGGATACCGACCTACTGGTTTGACTCGCGCCGCCGCTACTTTATCAAAAACTACGGCAGGCTCTATGCGGCTTTGAGCGAGGTGGCGCTGGCTTCGAGCTATTCTGTCTGGCGAATGCGGCGCTGGGTGCAGCGCAAGCCCGATGGCGACCCACCTTACTTTTTGGTAGATTTCTTGCGGAACAGTACGCTTGTTAAAGGAGGCCAGCTTTGACTGAGCTCGACGCACCTCAGGAGCCACCTCAAGAGCAAGCATCGCTGAGCCTCTGGCAGCAGATCCAGGAGGACTGGCAGGCTCATGAGCGCGACTGGACGCGACCGGGATTTCGGGCTGTGGCGGTGCATCGTTTCGGCAACTGGCGAATGACGGTTCAGCCGAAGCTATTGCGCGCCCCGCTCAGTCTGCTCTACGGAATGCTCTACCGCAAAATCCGCAACGGCTACGGCATTGAGCTGCCCTACACCACGCAGCTGGGGCGGCGCGTGGTGATTGAGCATCAGGGCGCTATCGTGATTCACGGCTACGCGGTAATCGGCGACGACTGTATTATTCGTCAGGGCGTAACCATCGGCAACCGCTCGCTCGAACAGCCCTTGGAGGCTCCCAAGCTGGGCAAAGGCGTGAACGTGGGCGCAGGCGCAAAGCTATTGGGAAAGCTGGAAGTGGGCAACGGGGCGGCCATTGGGGCAAATGCGGTCGTGCTAAACGACGTGCCCCCCCACCATGTTGCGGTAGGGATTCCAGCGAAGGTGCTGGCTCCTAAAGCTTCTATCTGATCGCAGATTCAGGAACAAGAGATTCAGGAACGGGAGATGAATGGAGGCGTTCAAAAGCCTCCGAGTTTTGCTGCTCGGAGGCTTTTGAATATCAGGAAATATTTAGGCCAGTATCAGGAGCCTAGAACTAGAACAAGCCCAGAGTCAGCGACTTGTCGATGGGGAAGGTTGCCCCGATGCCCAGCCAGAGGGTGACGGCAGTGCCAAACAGGAAGAAGGCCATTGCCACCGGACGGCGGAAGGGGTTCTGAAACTTGTTGACGTTCTCGATGAAGGGAATTAGCATCAGGCCAATTGGAATCGCGCCTTGGCAAGCCACACCTAGCAGCTTGTTGGGCAGCACGCGCAGAATCTGGAAGGTGGGGTAGAGATACCACTCAGGTAGGATTTCCAGCGGCGTGGCAAACGGGTTGCCGGGTTCTCCCACCAGCGCCGGATCAAGCACGGCCAGCGAGACACAGCAGGCAATTGTGCCCAGGATCACGACGGGGAAAATATAGAGCAAGTCATTCGGCCAAGCGGGTTCGCCGTAGTAGTTATGACCCATGCCTTTTTTGAGCTTTTCGCGCAAAACCGGATCGGCCAGATCCGGCTTCTTAACGGTTGCCATAACGGTGTCCTCTCATTAGATAGTGTGGATAATAGCGCTTAGGGGTAGAAAAAGATGCGGTTTCTCGGCAGTTTCTCGGCTTAGAGGGGGCCAGAGATGCCTTGCTTACGGATCATCAGGAAGTGGAGCAGCATGAAGACTGCAATCAGCCAGGGTAGAACGAAGGTATGCAGGCTGTAGAAGCGGGTGAGAGTAGGCTGACCAACGCTTTCGCCACCCCGGATTAGCTCGACCATGGTGTTGCCCACAACCGGTAGGGCTGCCGGAACGCCCGAAACGATCTTGACCGCCCAGTAGCCCACCTGATCCCAAGGCAGCGAATAGCCAGTGACTCCAAAGGAGACGGTAATCACGGCCAGAATCACGCCAGTGACCCAGGTTAGCTCGCGGGGCTTTTTGAAGCCGCCAGTCAGATAAACCCGGAAGACATGCAGGATCATCATCAGCACCATCATGCTGGCTGACCAGCGGTGGATGGAGCGAATCAGCCAGCCAAAGTTCACGTCAGTCATCAGGTATTGCACTGAGGTGAAGGCTTCAGCCACGGTTGGCTTGTAGTAGAAGGTCATGGCAAATCCAGTCGCAAACTGGATGATGAAGCAGGTTAGAGTGATGCCCCCCAGGCAGTAGAAGATGTTGACATGGGGCGGCACGTACTTACTGCTGATGTCATCAGCCAGCGCCTGAATCTCTAACCGCTCCTCGAACCATTGAAAAGCTTTTGAATCAGTTACTTGTTTAGTAAACATGAACAACAGTTCCGGGAGTGTTTATACTGTCAACAAATGTAACACAATTCTCAGGTGTTTTGCTGGCTGAGAACGGCTGTCTGACCCTGGTTTGGGGCAGTTGATTTTTAAACAAAAGTTAAGAACTTTTCCGCAGGCACTGTGGCATAGGTGATTTACGATCTACTTTCAATAGCTGATTAATATACCAGTAGTTTACCTTCTGGTATACTCAATACAGTTTAATTTTAATTGGTTGATCGCTTAATGCATACTTATGCCCTGCATTAATGTGTTTTCAACAGGAAAAGCGTTCATGATCTAAGGCTGCTGCCCAAACTGCCCAAAATAGCTATCCAGTTCTAGCGGGTGGTAAACTATGACTCACTCAATCTATGGTTCACCATCCAATTGATGAGTGCGTCAGCAGCTATGAGGCTTAGGGCATGATTTTCCCAGACTTTGACCAGTTTTCGCAGTTGGCGCAGCAAGGCAACTTTGTCCCTGTCTACCAAGAGTGGGTCGCCGATCTCGATACACCCGTTTCGGCCTGGTACAAAGTCTGCGCTGGACAGCCCTACAGCTTCTTGTTGGAGTCTGTGGAAGGCGGCGAGCGGATTGGCCGCTATAGCTTTGTCGGCTGCGATCCGCTCTGGATTTTAGAAGCCAGAGGTAGCCAAACAACCCAGACCTACCGCAACGGCGCGAGGCAGCAGTTTGAGGGCGATCCGTTTGAGACGCTCTCAAACTGCCTCGCAGACTTTCAGCCTGTAAAGTTGCCAGAGCTGCCGCCCGGAATTGGTGGACTGTTCGGGGTTTGGGGCTACGAGCTAATTCACTGGATTGAGCCAAACGTGCCGATCTATGAGCCTGAGGCTAGCGACTTACCCGACGGGCTATGGATGCAGATTGATCATTTGATGGTATTTGACCAAGTGAAGCGCAAAATCTGGGCGATTGCCTACGCCGATCTGCGTCAGCCCGAAGCTATGCAGCCCGACAGCCTGCGGCAAGCCTATGACCAAGCCGTTGCCAAAGTGCGGCAAATGGTCGAAAAGCTACAGCTGCCGCTGAGTGGCCGCGACCAGCTGCTGGAGTGGAGCCCACAGTCGCAGCAGCCTTTGACCTACCGCAGCAGCGTCACTCAAGCTGAGTTTTGCGCTCATGTCGAGGCGGCAAAGGCGCATATCCGAGCAGGCGATATCTTTCAAGTGGTGATTTCGCAGCGGCTCACGACCGACTACCAGGGGGATCCGTTTGCCCTTTATCGGTCGCTGCGGCTGATCAATCCATCGCCCTACATGGCCTACTTCCACTTCCAGGACTGGCAGATTATTGGCTCCAGTCCAGAGGTGATGGTCAAAGCGGACGTGATTCAGTCTGAGCAGCCATTGCTGGCAACGTTGCGTCCCATTGCGGGCACAAGACCGCGTGGCAAAACGCCTGTCGAAGACGCGGCGCTGGCCGAGGAGCTGCTGCAAGACCCTAAAGAAATTGCTGAGCATGTGATGCTCGTCGATCTGGGGCGCAATGATCTAGGGCGGGTTTGCACCAGCGGCACCGTGCAGGTCGATGAGCTAATGGTGATTGAGCGATATTCACACGTGATGCATATTGTCAGCAACGTCGTGGGTAGGCTGGGCGCAGGCAAGACCGCCTGGGATCTGCTCAAAGCCTGTTTCCCCGCAGGAACGGTCAGCGGCGCGCCCAAAATCCGCGCCATGCAGATCATTCACGCGCTAGAGGGCTGTCGGCGCGGCGTTTACTCAGGCGTATATGGATACTATGACTTTGAAGGCCAGCTCAATACCGCCATCACGATTCGCACGATGGTCGTCCGCAGCCAGCCCGACGGCAGCCATCAGGTGAGCGTCCAGGCCGGAGCCGGCATGGTGGCTGACTCACAGCCTCAGCGCGAATACGAAGAAACGCTCAACAAAGCAAAGGGAATGCTGGAGGCAATCCGCTATTTGCAGCGAGATTAAGGCGTGAGCCAATGAGTAAGCTGGCGTGAGCTTAACGTGAGCTTAATCTTTTCATAAATTAATCATGACTTATCGATTACCGCACCTTTATATGCAGCCCCTAAGCTGCAAGGTAATCCTTCATCCATGTGAATCCCATGCTAAATTCTTCTACCCTAGACAAAAGCTCTCAACCGGATCTGCGTCAGCTGCTAGAGGAGCTTTACGAAGGTAGGAGCTTACAGCCTTACAAAACGGGGCAGGTGATTCGGATGCTGCCCGACGAGATTTTGGTTGTTTATCGGGGTGTTGTACAGATTGGCACGCTCTATGACAGTGGTGATGAAGCCCTGCTAGGGCTAGTCTGTCCCCTGATGCCGTTTGGTCTGCCGCTGTCGTTTATTCGCCCCTATCAGGCTGCGGCCATGAGCGAAGTGGATCTGATGCGCCTCAGCATGAGCGAAGTGGATCAGTCCCCCCTGCTGGCGCAAAGCCTGTTTCACCAGCTCACCCGCCGCTTGCAGCAAACCGAGGCGGTGCTGGCCATGGTTGGCTATCGGCGCGTTGAGGATCGACTGCGACATCTGCTGCTGCTGCTCAAAGAAGAGATTGGTCTGCCGATTACCAGCGGTACCCGACTCAGCATTCGGCTGACGCACCAGCAGCTCGCCAACGCCATTGGCACAACCCGCGTCACCGTGACGCGGCTGCTGAGTCAGCTTCAAGAAGAAGGCTGGCTGGTGGTTGACGGCACGCGCCATATTGTACTGCCGCCCCACGCTAAGGCTGCCTAGAGATTCGTAGCAGCAACCGGCTCTGATTCCTGAATTTTCTAAATTGGCTGCGGATGTCTGGAAAGGCATCTGCTTTGTTATGTTTGGTCATGTCACGTTTGGTCATGTCATGTTTGGTCAGATTACAACAGTCAAGCTGGCGATCGATAGATCGATAGAATGAGAGTCTGGAACTTGCGCCAGACTCTCCTGAATCGGTTAAGCAGTGGGCGAATGACATAGAGCACTGACATAGAGCACTGAAGAGCGGGATTAAAGATAGCCTGGGCAAACAACTGGCGGCAGAAACTCCTAGAAACCAGAGCCAGAATCCCCAGATTAACGGGTCGATCTTTTCACTTTAGAGCTATCATCACTGTCAGCCAATCGAGTTTGGCGACGCGCAGCTATTGTTTAAGAAGCCAGAGGTTGCAGAGAAATGGGGCGATTTGAGAACGTACCAGAGCAGAAGCCAGGAGAAAACGGCCTGTCGCACCCGACTGATGCACCGCAGGCCGCAGGTCAAGCTGGAGGTCAGGCTGGAGGCCAAACAGCCGAAATGATGCTGCAATCAGTAACGCAGGATTTGCGGAGTCTTCAGCAAGATTTGCTCGCCCAGCTTAACCAGGATGTCAGCCGCCTCCAAGCCGAAAAAACGCGCTTGGCCAACGATATCGAGCAGCTCCAGTCTCAGCAGCAGGCGCTTCAGTCTCAGCAGAGCGTCGAGCTGTCTCGGCAGCAGCTAGCTCAGCAGCAGGCTTGGGCAAAACAGCTGGCGCTCGTGCTGGCCAATCATCTCCAGACAGCTTTAAACGAGCGGCTGAACCAGACGCTGGGCGCGCCCCAAATTTCGAGTGCCCCCGCCGAATCGTCCCATCAGGTAATGGCTTCGCTGGACGACACCGTGAACCGCACGTTCGCCTCGCTGCGTCACGATATCAACAGCTACCAAAGCTCGCTAGGTCAGCAGCTAGAGCGGATGCATACGATGGGTCAGCAGGGTGAGGCGATTTTAGAAGTGCTGGTGAAGCGGCTGAGTCAGCAGCTCCAGGCAGAAGCAGGTCGCGGCGGTACAGGTCTGAACTCGACTGGCTTGAACCCAACTGGCAAAAGCACCCCCCGTTCGCCGTTCGCAGCTCCGTCCCCCCGCGAGATTGCGCCTGCTGCCCCTGCCATTTCTCCGACGATGCCGCCCAATGCTTTGACTGCTGCCCCAGAGCGACTCAATCCGTTCAGTCGTGACCGCATCACTCCCCCTCGCCCTGCTGCCAGCCCCAGCTGGTCAGATGCGCTGAAAGCCTCAGCCAGCCGGACTGCCCAGACCAACGCGCCGCCGATTGAGTTTGGGTCGCTAGAGTCCACAGAGTTCGAGATTAGCGATTCCATAGGTAGCTTAGATGATCTGGGCGATTTAGGACAGGATTTAGGACAGGCAGAGGCAGCTGCTGAGCAGCCAGCAGCGCGTCTGGGACGGCGGCGGATTAGCCTCAAGCAAGGGCTGAGTTTCGTCCTGCTCTCAACAGTCGTCATGTCGCTGCACTATGTCGGAGTCGGCATTTTGGGTAATTCCAGCCAGCTCTTCGGCCAGCAGGCGATTGGCGGCTATCTGAGTCTGGCCGGATTTAGCAATGCGGCACTGCTGCTCTGGATTCGGATGCTGGTGGTGGTGCCGCTGCTGCTCTGGCTCTCCAGTCAGATTTACCCTGCCACACTGCGCGACCTGCGGGCCTTCACCCAGTCTGGCGATCGGCGCGGGCTGTGGGGCGTGCTGATCAGCGGTACTTTCCTATTTCTGTCACAGGTGTTGCTCTATCTGGCGATTGGCAAGATTGGCCCCGGTGCCGCCATCGCAACGCTGTTTGTCTATCCGGTGGGGGTGCTGCTGCTGAACTGGATGCTGTTTGCTGAAAGGCTGACGCTGAATCGGCTCGGCATCATGCTGGCAATTGTGTTGGGCATGAGCCTGACGGTTTCTCCGCTGCTGGCGGCTGAGTCGGGGGGCATTCTGGGCGCTCTGCTGGCGGCGCTGGCATTCACGTTCTACCTAATCTCCATGCAGCTGACGGCGCGCAAGCTCCATCCTGTGCCGGTGAGCCTGGTACAGTTTGCTAGCATGTTTGTGCTCAGCAGCCTCAGCCTGATTGTGATGGGCATTAAAGGCAGCGTCAACTGGTCAGGGCTGCTGGTCGGCGGCGTGATTTTGGGGCTGCTGACAGTTGGCAGCTACGCGCTGAATCATTTCGGGGTGCGGGCTATTGGGGCAGCGCGTTCGTCGATTATTGCGGCCAGCACGCCTGCCGTGACGGCGCTCCTCGCCTTCTTTTTAGTGCCGGGAGCGCTAACCACCCTCAGCATCGTACAGATTGCCGGAATCTTGCTAGTGACACTGGGCGGGACGGCTCTGGGCTTAGAGCGGATGCTACTCCAGAATCAGGCTGCGCGGCAGGCGAAGCTACGGGAGCAGGAGGCAGCTGGAGAGATGAGTGGCGTGAATCACTAAAGCTACTAGCTACTAAAGCTAGAGCCTAGAGCTAGAGTCTAGTTATCCAGCAGGTCAAAAAACTCGTCCTCTAGCTCGTAGCTCAGCATTTGTGCCATAAACTTCAGCTTGGTGCGGCTGGCGATGCCCTGCTGCTGCATCCAATCTGAGAGAGCAAAAATTTTTTGCATCAAAAACAGCTCTAGCGCCTCTGGGTTAAACTCAATACCGCCAGCGCCAAACTGATGCGGCACCAGCATTGCCGTATAGCGCCCGAGCTCTTGCGCCTCCCAGTTCAGCAAAAACGGCAGCCAGGGATAGCGCGCATCTAGCCGCAGAAACCACAGCCGCACCTCCGGGATTTCAGATAGCTCTCTGGGATCTTCTGGCTCCTGAGGATAGCTAATTTCAAACCGCAACTCTTGCTCATGGCTCGTCACCGACCCATCTGTCAGCCAGGGATCGATCACGGCTCTAGCGGGCGACAGATCCAGACGGTTGAGCGTAGCCGCATTTAGCTTAATCAGGGTCATGGCGTTAGATTGAATCTGGAAGCGCTGGGATTAGTGTACCGGGGTTTTGTCGCAGCGGCACAGGCTGAAGAGAGTGCAAAGCTGGCAGCAGCAACGTGAGCAAATCTCCAGAAAATCTGAGGTTTTAGGAGATCATCATGGGTGTTGCATCAGCAGGCTGATGAATCGCTATGCAGGGCTGACCGTGACATGGGTTCACCTCAACGACCAGATGCATCAGCTGCGGCATCTCACCCAGCAATTTTTTGTAATGCTCTGGAGCCTGCGGGTAATGCGTCACCAGCGACAGGCTCGCCGCCAAGTGCCGCTGGCCAATATGCCAGACATGCAGATCGGCGATGCGATTGTCGGCCTCTGACTCAATTGCGGCGATAATCGCGGCCTGGGTGGCTTTGCTGGCCGATTCATCTAGCAGGATGGTGCTGCTGTCGCGCATCAGGCCGTAAGCCCAGCGGGTAATCACGGCTGCCCCGACCAAGCCCATTACCGGGTCAAGCCAAGTCCAACCCAAGAGTTTGCCGCCCAGCAGCGCAATAATTGCCAGCACCGAGGTGAGCGCATCGGCCAGCACATGAAAATAGGCGGCTCTGAGGTTCTGGTCTTGCGGAGCGTGATGCTCATGGTGCTCGTGATGCTCATGATGCTCATGATGCTCATGCCCTTGCAGCATCAGACCTGTGACCAAATTGACCGCTAAACCCAGCGCCGCCACCGCTACCGCTTCGTTAAACTGAATCGTCTGGGGCTGAAACAGTCGCATCACCGACTCCAGCGCCATAATTAGCGCCACTACCGCCAGAGCAATCGCGCTGGCAAAGCCGCCTAAAACGCTGACCTTACCTGTGCCAAACGTAAAGCGCGGGCTGTTAGTATGCTGTCGCGCATAGCGGTAGGTGAAGAGCGTTATCCCGAAAGCCGCTACATGCGTTGCCATATGCCAGCCGTCGCCCAATAGCGCCATTGAGCCAAACAGCATTCCGGCAACAATCTCGACCACCATCGTCATAGCGGTCAACAGCATGACTTTGCTGGTCACAGATTCAGCGCGGTCGTGATTGTCAGAGTCGTGACTGTTAGAAAAGTCGTGAGAATGCTGCCACTGCTGAAGCTGATCCCTATGCATAGCGTCACCTGAACTCCTGCTTAATTTTTAATTGCCTAATCTGTGCTCTCCAGTTTATCAAGACTGGTTTGCTTCAGACTCGCTCCGGCTTTGGCTTCGCCCAGCCTACGAAGCGTTAGCTTTTCACCCAGTCTTTCACCCAGCTTTTCGCTCAATGTCTCGCGGGCAATCGGTAGCGAAAACCGAAAGGTGCTGCCTCGGTTTAACTGACTCTCCGCCTCAATAGTGCCGCCATGCAGCTCGACTAAACGGCGGCAGATCGCTAGACCCACGCCCGTACCGCCCGAATGCCGGTCGCGGGAGCGATCAGCCCGCCAAAATCGCTCAAACACATGTGGCAGATCGGTTTCAGCAATCCCCTGTCCGGTGTCAATTACGGCAATCCAGACTTTATCAACTTCTGGATAGGTTTTCACCACCACCGAGCCTTGAGCTGTATAGCGCAGGGCGTTGCTAATCAAATTCACCACAATCTGCTCGACCCGCTCCGGATCGGCTAGGGCGCGCGGCAGATCGGCAGGGCAATCCAGCAGCATTGTGGGGCTGTTTTCGGTCAGCTGGTCGGCAAAGCGGTTCACAATTGAGGCGAGCAGCGGCTGAAGCTCCAGCGGTCGGGCATCGATGGGGAGGTAGCCCGCCTCCATTTTGGATAGCTCTTGCAGGTCGTTGACCAAGCGCTGCATCCGGGTCGTTTCGCGGGCGAGGCGCTCGTAGATGTCAGAGGTGGGGTCGATTGTGCCGTCGGCTAGCCCCTCCAAGTAGCCTTTGAGCACGGTCAGCGGGGTACGCAGCTCATGGGTTAGGTCGCCGACCAACTCGCGGCGACGCTGCTCAACGCCTTCGAGCGTGGCAGCCATCCGATTAAAGCTGGTGGCGAGCTGATCGACTTCGGGAATATCGTTGGCGGGTACGCGCTCTTGTAGGTTGCCAGCGGCAAATTTCTTGGTGATTTCTTCCATCTGGATCAGCGGCTGCACAATCCGCTGAGCGATCAGATAGCTGAGTCCGCCTGCTGTCGTCGCACCAATTGCCACCGACCAAAACGCGCCTTTGCTCCAGGCATCATCAAAGCTGCGAATCAGCTGGGTGCGCCGCTGCTGCACGGTCAGGCCGCCCACCTCAATCTGGCGCAGCCTCAAAATAAAGAAGCGGGGCGAAGAAATTTTGCCAATCGCCAGCAGCGTCAGCAGCCCGACTATCATCACAATCACATGCGAAAAGAATAAGCGCGACCGCAGGCTAACTTTGGTTTTTTCCATAGTTCGGGATCTGGGCGGGTAAGCTAGGCGGGTGCGACCCGCAGGCTGAGGCGAGTTTCGGCCAAAATCTGCGATTGGAGAGCAGCTTTCACTGCGGCTGGACTCACACCGGGGGGTAGATCGAGCAGACTGCGAACGGCATAAAGCCTCAGCTGATACCGGTCTGAGCCGTCGGCTGGGCAGGGGCCGCGATAGCCATATTGACCGAAGTCGTTTTTGGCTTGTAGTCCACCCTGACTCAAAAACGGCTGATTGGGCAGAGCAGCGGGCAAATGACTCAGGCTGGCAGGTAGATCATAAACGAGCCAGTATAGTTTGCCTAATGCCTGGGCAGATGGCTGAGCGCTGGCTTCAGATTCTAGAAGCAGCAGCCAGCTTTGCGTTTGGGCTGGCGGGTTGCTCCAGCTCAGCTCAGGTGAATGGTTGGCTCCGTCACAGGTGAACTGCGGGGGAATGAATGCGGCCTGAAGGCTTGGACTCGTGAGGGTCAGCGGCGTGGCTTTTGATGAATCTGCTGACGAATCTGCTGATGAATCTACGGGCGATTCAGCTTCATTATCAGCCATTTTACCGCGATTGCAAGCAGTCAGCAGACTGATCGCCAGCCCCGAACTCCCGTAAAGGCACCTGTGGAGCCACTGTCGGCGCGTCATCCCAGATCTCGGCATCAAGCTTGGCATCAGACTGGCAGATTGGCTCTGGGGTTAAAGCTTTCAAACTGGCGCAGCTTTTCGTACAGCTCGCGCTCGGTTGGGGTTAACTCTTTGGGCGTGACGATTTGGATCTCCACAATCTGGTCACCGCGCTCTTCGTCAATCGGGTAGCCTTTGCCGCCCAGCCGCAGCTTTTGCCCGGAGCGAACGCTAGGCGGAATCATCATTTTGACTAGACCATCCAGCGTCGGCACTTCAATGGGGCCACCCAGCACGGCTTCAGCAGGTGTGACGGGGAGCTGGCAGTAGATGTCATTGCCGTCCACTTGAAAGAATGGATGCACTGAGACAGTGATGTTCAAAAACAGGTCGCCGCCTGCGATGCCCTGCCCCCGCAGCCGAATCCGCTGGCCGCTGACCATTCCCGGCGGCATATTCACCTCTAGTGAACGCCCGTCTTCGAGTCGGATCCGCTCGCGTCCGCCCGTGTAGGCGCGCTCTAGCGGCACAGTCAAGTTAGCTTCAGCGTTGCGGGCGCTGTCTCGACCGCCCTCTCGGCCCACAGTGTAGGCGGTTTTGGTTTTGCCGGGTCGGTAGGGATCATCGCGGTAGGTGTCCTGAACCGGCTCGTCGGGGCGGCTCAACAGCTCGTCTACAAATGAATTGAAGTCACGGAACTGGCTAAAGTCCATGTCTTCGTTGACAGCATCTTCGCGGCTGCGGGTTGCCCAGTTTTTCGCCCAAGCGGCTGCGCCCTGAAAGCCGCTCTGCTTCCAAAAGCTGCTGTACTGGTCGTATTGGGCGCGCTTGCCTTCATCAGATAGCACTTCGTAGGCTTCGCCCAGGTCTTTGAACTTTTCCTCAGATTCCTTGTTGCCCGGATTTAGATCGGGATGATATTTGCGAGCCAGACTGCGAAAGGTTTTTTTGATTTCGTCAACTGTCGCATCTCTGGAAACTCCCAAAATGTCGTAGTAGTTCCGAAAGTTTTGCATGGAAGAGACAAAGAAGTGAACAGGCAGGGGAGGTTGAGCGAACTAAAGCATGTGCGGCTTAGTAGCTACAGCCATTCATCGTCGTCGCCCCATTCGTCGTCTGGGAGGGTTGGGCGGTCGGGCTGATTGCGGCGTGGCTCTGGGCGTGGACGATCGGAGCCATAGGGGTCGCGGCTGCGGCTGTCTGGCTCGCGCTCTGGCGGACGGCCTTCTGGCGGACGACCTTCTGGCTGACGACCTTCTGGCTGACGACTGCTTGGCTCACGGCGAGAGCTGTCTTGTTCGCTGCGTTCGGCTGGGCGCGATTCAGCTTCTCGACGGTAGGCATCGCGGCTAGGATAGGCATCGCGTACCGGATAGTCGGCTGGTTCGCTGGGGCGGCGACGGCTGGGCTGGTCGGAGATGGAGCGATCGCGCTCTGGCAGGTCGTAGTCTTCTCGCGGGCGACGGCTTCTCTCTTCGGCAGATCTCTCTTCGGTGAATCTCTCTTCAGCGGATCTACCTTCACGGGGTCTGTCTTCCCTATAGTCATCGCGGCTGTAGGAGGAACTGGGAGCACTGCGATCGCTGCGAACTTCTGGGCGAGGTGCTGGATCGCGGGAGGAGCGGCGGCTGTCGTAGCGATCAGCATAGTCATCCCGTTCAGGCTCGCGTCCATAGGCATTGCGCTGGCTGTCGCGGCGATAGCTCTCGGAGTCACGTCCGCGATCGTCACGGCTATAGTCTCGGCCAGCATCGCGGCTAGCATCGCGGCTGTAAGTATCCCGTTCCGGCTCACGACCATAGCTGCTGCCATTGTTATAGCTGCCGCTATAGCTGCTGTTGTTATAGCCGCTGTTATAGCTGCCGCTACCGCCATAGTTACCGTAAGCATCACGTCCGTAGGCATCGCGCCCGTAGTCACGGCGGTCATCGTAGAAGTCGTCATCATCACCAAAGAACTCTTCGCCCAAGTTGGAGAGCGTGCGGCGAATCGAGCCAAAGAAATCCTTGTCGTCCGCTTCGTCTTCTTTGGTGATTTGATAAACCTCGCGCTGTAACTCATATAGCGCATCGCGCAGATCGGCCTGCGTCATATCAATGCCCCGGTCATCCTGCTGCTTCAGGTAGTCGCGCAAGTCCTGGATCAAGTTCTCAATGCGGCGGCGGTAGGAACTGGCAAACTGCATTCCAAAGTCTAGCGCCACCTCGCGGAGCTGCCGTTCAGCCTCAAAGGTTAGGGCTTCGGCCTTAGTGCGCTTTTCAATCCGGTCACGTCGCTGGCGATCTTCGTCGGCAAACTGCTCTGCCTCTTCAATCATCCGGTCAATTTCGCTATCGCTAAGGTTGGAGGCTCCCTGGATCGTCACGCCCTGCTCGCGTCCGGTGGTGCGGTCGAGCGCCGTTACTTGCAAAATGCCGTTCGCGTCGATATCCAGCGAGACGGTAATCTGCGGAATGCCGCGCGGCGCAGGCGGAATTCCCATCAGCTTAAAGCGCCCCAGCGACTTATTATCTGTCGCCATTTCGCGCTCGCCCTGCACGACATGAATCTCCACCATCGTCTGGTTGTTTTCAGAGGTGGAGAATAGATCTGAGCGCCGCACCGGAATCGTCGTGTTGCGCGGAATCAGCTTTTTCATCACGCCGCCGATAGTTTCTAGCCCCAGCGACAGCGGCGTGACATCTAGCAGCAAAATATCCTGGACTTCCTGGTTCAAAATCCCGGCCTGAATCGCCGCTCCCAGCGCCACCACCTCATCAGGATTGACGCTCTCGTTGGGTTCTAGGTCAATTAGCGACCGCACGAGCTGCTGCACCATCGGCATCCGGCTGGCTCCGCCCACCAGCACCACTTCATCAATGCGGCTAGCGCTTACTCCGGCATCGTTCAGCGCTTGGCGGATCGGCTGTCGCAGTCGGTTCACCAGATCCGCGCAGAGTTCTTCAAACAGGTCGCGGCTCAAGCGGGTTTCGATATGCAGCGGCCCGTCAGCGCTGGCGGCAATAAACGGTAAGTTCACCTCGGTTGCCCCAGCGTCTGATAGCTCGATTTTGGCTTTTTCAGCCGCTTCAATCAAGCGCTGGAGCGCCTGCCGCTCGTTCCGCAGGTCAATCCCCTCGCGCTGCTGGAACTGCTCCGCCAGCCAGTCTACAATCCGCTTGTCAAAGTCATTGCCGCCGAGCTGCGTATCGCCACTGGTCGAGCGCACCTCAAACACGCCATCACCAATATCTAGCACCGAGACATCAAACGTGCCGCCGCCTAAGTCCACCACCAAAATCGTCTGGTTGTCGCGCCGATCGAGTCCGTAGGCCAGAGAAGCAGCAGTTGGCTCGTTGAGGATCCGCAGCACCTCCAGACCCGCTACTCGACCAGCATCACGGGTCGCCTGCCGCTGAGCGTCATTGAAATAGGCAGGCACCGTCAGCACCGCTGCCGTCACGGGTTCGCCCAAGTAGCGGTTGGCATCTTCGGTCAGCTTTCTCAGCACCATTGCTGAGATCTCTTCGGGCGCAAAGTCTTTCTGGACGCGCGGGCATTTAATCTTGATGCCGCCGTTTGCCTCATCCCGCCGAATTGTATAGGGGACGCGCTTGGACTCAGCGCTCAGCTCGCCATACCTACGGCCAATAAATCGCTTCACGCCATAAAAAGTATTCTGTGGATTCAGCACCGACTGACGACGCGCCATCTGCCCCACCAAGCGCTCGCCGTCTTTGGTGAAGGCTACCACTGAGGGCGTGGTTCGCATCCCTTCCGCGTTGGCAATGACGACAGGCTTGCCGCCTTCCATGACGGCCACAACCGAATTGGTGGTTCCTAAGTCAATGCCAACTACTTTTCCCATGCGTCCAGGCTCTCCTCGCTGCTCTTTTAGGCGGATCTTAGGGTAAATCTTGTGCTAAATCTTAAATCCTATTCTGCCTGCGATCTGCCCATGAATAGATTTAATTCAGCGGCTATCTGATTTTTGCCCTTTCTCACCCTGAGTCATAGGGCAAAATAGCTGCCTTCATTGTATCTTGCTACCCACAATGAGCAGAGCTGGGCAGAGTGAGGATTTCCGTCAAGCTCGGCAGGTCAAACTAGCGTCGGCAAATCTGCTGGGCGCTGGCCGAGAGCTGGCCGCTGTGCAGATAGTCTTGCAGCCAGTCGCAGCCGTATTTCTGAAGCGCTTTGGTATCTAAGACAAGCTTTAAGTCCCAAAGCAGGCTAGTGCGATCATCGCTAGCAGAGGCAAGCATCTGGCCGTCGGGGCTAAAGGCTAGCGCACGCACGGCACTGCTGTGGCTGTCGAGCGTGGTGAGTTCTTGACCGGCCTGATTCCAGAGCTTGATGGTCTGGTCGTCGCTGGCAGAGGCGAGGATCTGGCCGTCGGGGCTGTAAGCAATATCGCGCACCTTGCCCTGATGTCCGCGCAGGGTGGCAATTGCGTTGCCGTCGCTCTGCCAGAGCTTGACGGTTTTGTTCCAGGCGGTGGCGATTTCTGGGCGGTTGGGATGGAAGGCGACAGCGGCAATTTTGGCGTTGTAGTCGCCAAAGCTGGTGAGTAGATCGCCATCACTGCGCCACTGGCTGTCTAAGGTCTGAGTCACCTGAACGGCGTTGCTGCGCCAGAGCTTGACTGCTCCATCGGCGCTGACAGAGGCTAGAAGCGGTGAGCTAGGGCTAAAGGCCAGGTCGTTGACCGCACTGACATGTCCCATCAGCGTCCGCATAATTTTGCCGCTCCGGTTCCAGAGCTGAATTGTGCCGTCTTCGCTGGCTGAGGCAAGCTGCTGACCGTTGGGGCTAAACCGAACCACGTTAACGGCAGCCTGATGCTCCGTGAAGCTAGAGAGTAGCCTGCCTTCGCTTCTCCAGAGCTTTACCGTTTTGTCGCGGCTGCTAGAGACCAGAGTTTCTCCGCCGGGGCTAAAGGCCAGACTGGAAATGCTCGCTTTATGGCCAGTGAACGTTTGCAATGTGAAGCCCTCTCGGTTCCAAAACCGCAGCGTTCGATCCTCGCTGCCTGTGACGACCATGCGATTAGCTGGACTAAAAGCCACCGCCGTCACACCCGCTTCATGCCCCACCAGCGGCGTTAAAAAAAAATTTTTGATCCGCCAGAGCCGCAGCGTTTCGTCGTCGCTGGCCGAAACCAGCAGGCGAACATCGCGGCTAAAGGCCACATCCTGCACGGGCTTGTTGTGCCCTCTCAGCGTAGCCAGCATCACGCCCTGCCGATTCCAGATTTTGATCGTGCCGTCCCGACTGGCCGAGGCAATGTTGCGTCCATAGGTGCCGATTGCAATACTTTGAATCGCGGCTCGATGTCCGCTGAGCGTCTGCAAGAGCGTGCCATCAAGCTGCCAGATTTTGAGCGTGCCATCTGTGCCGCCCGAAACCAGCGTCCGGTCAGTGGGATTGAAGGCCACAGCGCTGACTCGCTCCGAGTCAGCTGGAATCGTCGTGACAAGCTTGCCGCTGCGCTCCCAGATCCGCACCGTTTTGTCGTCGCTGGCAGTGGCAATCAGCCGTCCATCTCGGCTAAACGCCACGTCGCGCACGGCATCCTGATGTCCGGTCAGCGTCACCAAGAGCGTGCCGTCAGTTGACCAGAGCTTGGCCGTGCCGTCCTGACTCGCCGAGGCCAAATCCCGTCCGTCGGGGGCAAACTTCACTGCCAGCACGCTGCCGCTATGCCCCAGCAGGCGCTGCAACCGCTGGCCATCCCGATTCCATAAGATCACTGTGCGATCTGCGCTGCCCGACACTATCAAGCGGCTATCGGGGCTAAAGTCTACCGAATTCACCGGGTCACTATGCCCGTAAAAAGCTTTGACAAACTGCCCGGTTCGCCGCCAGAGCCGCAGGGTGCGATCTTCGCTGCCCGACACCATCAGCTGGTCGTCTGGGCTAACGGCTACTGCCAAGATACTGCTCTGATGGCCGCGCAGCCGATTCACCTCGCTGGTGTTATAGACCGCCTGCCGTAGCGCTTTAGCCACCTGATTGCTGGTTTCGAGATCGACTCGCCCCACCTGCCGCAGCTTGTGGTTGGCCTTCAGCGCCGTGGTCAGCGCGTCCAGCCCTTGGTTGGAGGAATAGTAGGTCTCGGAGGCTGTGGCAATCGCCTTAATTTCGGCCAATGCCACCTGCTGATATTGCCAGAACACCAGACCCGACAGCAGGCTTAACAGCCAGAGCAAACTCCCAACAAAGGCCAGCCAGCGCCGCTGCCGCCGGACACTCCGCTGCTCCACGGTCAGACGTGCCTCTACTTCTTTGAGACGCGCTGCCTCTAGGCCAGTCTGCATGGCCTGACGCTCTCGCTGCTGGCTGGCCGCCAAAAACTGATAGTCAGCATCTCCCAGACTCTTGCCCTGCGCCCAGTCCTGAGCATCCAGTAGCGCCTGCCCCCGCAGCAGCCGCGAGCTGTCCTGCTGACTAGAAGCCTGCCAAACCTGAAGCGACTGAGCATAAGGGCGTAAGGCCGTCAGCTGCTGCCCAATCCAGTCCTGATCGAAAATCTGGCGGTACATCCGGTTGCGTACCCGCAATAAACCACGCTGCCGCACCACTAGCCCCGACAGCAAAAGCTCAATTTGCTCACGGCTATCGTCAGGCTTAACAGGCTGATCCTGCCAGACCTGCTGATACAGCCCCAGCAGCCGACCCGCTCGCTGCTCGTTTCGCAACAGCCGATCGCGAATCGTGCGGAAATGCTCTGGTTCATCTTGGGATTCCCAGTCTTGCAGCAGCTGCGCCTCAACTAACCCGTCAATCCAAAACGATTCGGTGCCGGGAGGAATCGTCAAGAAGCTGCCCGCAGATTGCCCCACAGATTGCCCCGCAGATTGCCCCGCAGATTGAATTGTGGAAGCCACCAGCCGCCCTAGCTTCTGCGTCAAAAAGGGCTGTCCACCCGTCCAGGCCAGGATTTCGCGCAGCAGCGCATCAGGATTGCTGACCATGCCGTCCAGCCGCTGCACCAATGGCTCAACCTCGGCAAGCTGAAAGCCAGTTAGCTCGATCGCTTTGCCAATATTGAACGGCGTTTTGCCCCGATCCTGCACCAGATCCGACGGCGTAGCCACCCCAAATAGCGCAAAGCTGAGGCGGTTAAACTCTGAGTTGAGGGCGCGCTGATTGTAGAAGGAGCGAATCAGCCCAAAAAAATCGTCCGTCGAAAACGAGAGGCTGAGCAGACTGTCGATTTCATCCACCAAAATCAACAGCGGCGACTGCGGCAAATAGACCTGCAAAATTTCGCTGATTAGCTCTCCTAACCGCTGGGAGCAAGAGAGATCTTTGTGCTCCTCCCACCAGCGCTTCAGGGGCAGACGGTCGCTCAACTCAAAGCCCAGCCACAGCTCGTAGGCCAGCCCTTTGTACCATTGCTCTGGCGTGACCAGCTCGCTGCCAATGCAGGTCATGTCGATCACGGCACAGCGGTAGCCAGCCTGCTCTAGCCGATGTTTGGTCTGAACCAGCAGCGAAGATTTGCCCATCTGCCGCGAGTTAAACGTGTAGCAAAACTCGCCCTGCCGCAATGCCTGATAGAGGTCTTCGTCAGCCTGTCGCCGCACGTAGGTCGGATGATCGGCCTGAAGGCTGCCTCCTACCTGATAGTCATTCGCCATCTGTCGCTCTCATTCCTCTCCTTCCATTCCGCAGCTACTCCCACTGCTCAGCCGCCTTCACAGCTGTGGCGCGGTTGCCACCCTGCCGCTTTGACTGGTAGAGCGCATGGCTGGCGGCATCGAGCAAGATGGCTGGACTGCTGCCTGCTGGCGGAACAATAGATGCAACGCCAGCGCTCACGGTCAGAACCGAGCTAGGCAGCCCATCAACCGTGGCAGAGCCACAGGCGATTTCTAGCGCCGCCACCTGAGCGCAGATGGTTTCTGCCACAAAAGCCGCGTCGTCTAAATCGGTTTGCGGCAGCAGCAGCACAAACTCCTCGCCGCCGTAGCGCGCGACCAGATCGTGCGGGCGCTGAATCACCTGACGCAGAATTCCGGTCAGCTGCTGCAAGCACTGGTCGCCTGCGGTCTCGCCGTGAGTTTCGTTGTAAACCTTAAAATAGTCAATATCTAGCCAGATCAAAGCTAGCTCAGTAGGTCGCTGACTGGCTCGCTGCCATTCGGTTTTGAGATGCGCCTCAAACTGCTGACGGTTCATCAGCTGGGTCATTTGATCCAGCTGCCCCTCCTCCAGATGCTCCAGGCTCTGATCTGCTTCACTCAAACGAGCCGCTGCCAGCAGGCTATCCACTCGAATTCCCGCCCGATTCAGCCGATCCAGCTTCAGCATCACCTCGCGGTAGGAGCAGAGCTTTTCTCGAAAGTAGAGCCGATACAGCTCGCAGCTGGCTGTCACCCGATCGCCTTGCAGCGTCACCAGCCCCAGACCGTCCAGCTTGTAGGCTGAGGCCGGATCGAGTCGGATCGGCGCATCGACTGAGATGATTTGCTTGAACGCATCTTCCAGGTTTGGCTCGGCTTGCAGTAGGCTCAGCAATCGCCGCAGATGATCCGCATAGATCCCAGATGCGGTCGTGGAGCGCTGGAGTAGCTCTTCTGGAGGCAGCTCGGCGCGGCAAACGTGATAGAGCGCCAGATTCACCAGGTAAGGATGCCCCCCGGTGAGCTGCTGCAAGGCCGCCAGCCGCAGACCACCAATTTCGCTCTTGTACCAGCTCAACTCATAGCGATCCGCCAATTCCTTGACCTGCGCCAGCGTAAATGGCGGCAGCTTCAGCGGCAGACCGACATTAAACGGCGACTGGTTAATATCCAGCGGCACATAGGCTTCGGTGGAGTAGACCACTACCAGCCGCAGCTTTTGCCAAGCGCCAGTCTGCTTCGACTTTTCGTACCAGGAGCGCAGCAGCGACAGGAAATCGCGGGCAATTGCGGTCCGGTCAAACAGCAGATCAATATTGTTGAGCGCCAGCACCAAAGGCCGTTCATCGGCGCTGAGCAGGGCGTGCCAGTAGAGGCTACAGCTCATCTTGCTGCCCACTTCACTGTCCCAATAGTCCTCTAGAGGCAGCTTTAATTGCAGGCTATGGCTGGCGTTGATCGAAATCCAGCGCAAAAGCCTATTGAGCGACGAGCAGGCTTGCTCATCTGCTTCTTGAAAGTCAAGCTGCACCAAGCGACAGTTTTGGGCTTCAGCATGAGCCAGCAGGCGATTCAGCAATGAACTTTTACCCATTGAACGTGCTGCCTTAATCCGCAGCAGGCTGCTGGGCTTGGAGATCTCGGCATAGGCAAGCTGTTCAATCGGCTGACGCTCAACGTAAAGCGGTGAGTCGAGGCTGAGTGGCCCGCTGGGAAATTCTCGAGGAAACTCCAGATCGTCTTGAGTCGCAGGTTGCACTAAACAGTTGTCCTCACATAAACAGTCATAAATCAGTTGAAAACCCTGGCGTTTTGGCAAGCTGAATTAGAGCCATGCAGAAGCGGCTGGGTTAGTTTATGAAAACAGCTATTCAATTCAGAAGCCCACAGCAACCTGAAATATCGTCAAATCTGCTGTCATCATACTTCCCCTCCCGGTCGATTCATAGCCTGGAGAGAATTGAGTAGAGATATCCGATCTCTGAACTCCCGCTGGACTCGCAAAAGAGTGATTTAGAATGGGCGTATTGATTCGATGCAGCTCAGTTTGACCAGCAGCTATTTGACAAATAGCGATTTGACAAATAGCGAGCTGCAAAGCCTGCGTTGGCAGGTCGAGATTCACTTCATCCGCAGTAGGCGAAGACAGGCGAGCGATGGGATTTTTTGATTCTGAAATTGTGCAGCACGAGGCCAAGCAGCTGTTTGATGACTATCAGTCTCTCATGCGACTCGGCTCCGACTATGGCAAGTTTGACCGCGAAGGCAAAAAAATCTATATCGACCAAATGGAAGCGATGATGGAGCGCTACCGCATTTTCATGAAGCGGTTTGAACTCTCCGAAGACTTCATGGCTCAAATGACCGTGGAGCAACTCAAAACCCAGCTCAATCAGTTTGGAGTCACGCCGCAGCAAATGTTTGATCAAATGCAGGTGACGCTAGAGCGGATGAAAACTGAGCTAGAAAAGCAGTCTTAGAGCAGTCTTAGAATTGATATAGCTGAAACCAGGGCGAGGGGAGAAGCCATCTTCTCCCCTCGCCCTGGTTTTGTTAGCGCCAGCTCGATGCGATTCAACTGCGACTACACTGCATGCTGCCGATACCAGTCAATCGTGTTTTTCAAGCCCTGCTTAAACTCCATTTCAGCCACAAAGCCAAACTTCTGCTTGGCGCGTTGGGTATCGAGACAGCGGCGCGGCTGACCGTTCGGTTTGTCCAACTCCCAGACCAGCTCGCCGTCATAGCCCATTAGCTCACAAATTGTCGTGATCAGCGTTTTGATCGTAATTTCATTGCCTGTGCCCAGGTTCACGGGTTCTGCTTCAGCGTAGAACTGCGTGCCCATGACAATTCCGCGCGCTGCGTCGGTTGAGTAGAGAAACTCGCGCGTTGGGCTACCGTCGCCCCAGACTGGAATCTGGCGGTCGCCCCGCAGCTGTGCCTCATGCACCTTGCGAATCAGCGCCGGAATCACATGCGAGCTGCTCGGATCAAAGTTGTCTTCGGGGCCATAGAGATTCACCGGCAGTAGATAGATGCCGTCAAAGCCATACTGCTGCCGATAAGCCTGAAGCTGCACCAGCAGCGCTTTTTTGGCGATGCCGTAGGGCGCGTTGGTCTCTTCGGGGTAGCCGTCCCAGATGTCGTCTTCTTTGAACGGCACGGGCGTAAACTTCGGGTAGGCGCAGATTGTGCCAACGCAGACAAATTTTTGAATACCCGCTTCGTAGGCCGCATGGATCAGCTGCGTCCCCATCATCAGGTTGTCGTAAAACAGCTCGGCAGGCTTTTCGCGGTTGAGTCCAATGCCGCCCACATGGGCGGCGAGGTGAATCACAATGTCTTGCTGGTCAACGGCACGCTGACAAGACTCCATCTGGCGCAGGTCGCAGTCCCGCGAGCGCAGTGTGGAAATCTTGTTGCGGTCGGCTCCAGCCTGACAGAGCTGCTCGACCACCTGCCGACCCAGAAAGCCCGCCCCGCCCGTCACTAAAATTCGCTGATGCTTCAGATCTAGGGTTGAAGTCATATGGCTACCAGAATTGCTAAAGATTGCTAAAGAAATAAATCGGGCTGGATCGCGCTAGCTCCAACTCAGTCAAGCTCAAACTAGCTGATGATGCCAGCCACAGCCTGCCGCACGGTGGCGTGATCCAAAACTGGCTGGAGCACATGGCCATTCAGCGGCACCAGACCCATCGCCTTCAGGTCGGCTTCCACCATCAGATGCACCAGCTGCTCAAACGTCACCGAAGGCTCCCAGCCCAGCTTTTGCTTTGCTTTAGTCGGGTCGCCAATCAGCAGTTCCACTTCCGCAGGGCGCAGATAGCGCTCGTCAAATTCGACGTAGTTCTGCCAGTCCAGATTGACATGGCTAAAGGCAATATTCAAAAACTCGCGGACTGAGTAGGTTTCGCCTGTGGCCACCACATAGTCATCGGGCGTATCCTGCTGCAGCATGAGCCACATTGCCTTCACATAGTCTTTGGCATAGCCCCAGTCTCGCTTGGCATCGAGATTACCCATGAAGATTTTCTTTTGCTGACCCGCGACAATCCGCGCCAGCGCCCGCGTGATTTTGCGGGTGACAAAGGTTTCACCGCGCCGAGGCGACTCGTGGTTAAACAAAATGCCGTTGCAGGCAAACAGGTTGTATGACTCGCGATAGTTGACCGTCTGCCAGTGGCCATAAAGCTTCGCGCAGGCGTAGGGACTGCGGGGATAGAAGGGCGTGGTTTCCTTCTGCGGCACTTCCTGCACCTTGCCATACATTTCTGAGGAGCCTGCCTGGTAAAAGCGCACCTCATTGCCAGTCCGCTGCTGGTAGTCGCGGATGGCCTCCAGAATCCGCAACACGCCCATGCCGACAGCATCGACGGTATATTCGGGGGAGTCAAAGCTGACCCGTACGTGTGACTGAGCGCCCAGGTTATAGATTTCACAGGGCTGCACTTCTTCCAGGATGCGGCGCAGTGTTGTGCCGTCGGTCAAATCGCCATAGTGCAAAAACAGGTGCGGCTGCTCGTCGTGCGGATCTTCATAGATATGATCAATCCGGTCAGTGTTGAAAGTGGAAGTCCGGCGAATGATCCCATGCACTTCATAGCCTTTCTCTAGCAGCAGTTCGCTCAGATAAGAGCCGTCCTGACCTGTAATCCCGGTAATGAGCGCGCGTTTGCTTGTCGTCATGCTTGCATATCCTCTATAAATCGCATCTGTAAATCACGCTGAATCGTGCTGAATCTCACCACTCAAGAGATGGCGTTCAAGCCATGGCAGTTTCTGCGACTCATCCTCGTAGCGGCTTCAGTCAAACGTCACTCCGTAGTATTCCCAGGCAACTGCCAATTGAATCGGCAATGAGTCAGCCAGAGCAAGGTCTGGCTCTGCTGAGCATCATCCAACATAGAAAAGTCTTCATCAACTTACCAGATTCATCCAGATTCATCAGAGCAGTTCTGGCTTGTTTTGAGCAAAAACACCGAGACTTTACAGGAGACTTGACGATTGAGCGATGGTAAAGTGGCGCGGTAAAGTGCTTCAACCCATCATTTGAGCAAGCTCACACAATGTCTGCATCCTGGCTAGGGCTAATGATTGGCAACTCGCGGCTGCACTGGGCTTGGTTTGAGGCTGAGACGCTGTACAGTTGCGATACAGCGCACCTGTCAGTCGCCCAGATCGCCTGCCTCACAACGCAGCTTGACTTTACCGCCTGCGGTCTGGACTGGCCTGAAATCACGCCACCGCCTGCTCTGCCGCTTTGGCTGGCCTCCGTGGTTCCCGCCCAAACCGCACTCTGGCAGGCATACCCAGAAACGCAGGTGATCACGCTCGATCAGGTTCCGCTCGCCGGACTTTACCCGACGCTGGGAATTGATCGGGCGCTGGCGCTGCTGGGGGCTGTGAAGGGTTACGGTGCCCCCTGTCTAGTCATCGATGCCGGAACCGCGCTCACATTTACAGGTGCAGATGCTCAGAGCCAGCTCATTGGCGGTGCAATTCTGCCAGGTCTGCGGCTTCAGCTTCGCGCTCTAGGCGACCATACGGCGGCACTTCCCCAGCTCATCACCCATCCCCCCAACCTGCCCAGCCGCTGGAGCCGCAGCACATCTGACGCAATCCTCAGCGGCGTTTTGCACAGCCTGCTGGCTGGACTGCGCGATTTTGTGGCGGCTTGGCAGTTGCAGCATCCAGACAGCGCTATCTTGATCACAGGCGGCGATGCGGCTTTGCTAATCAATCTGCTCGCTCAGCAGGCTCCTGAACTGGCAGCGCAGATTCGGCTTGACCTCCAGCTCGTTTTCCAAGGAATGCAGCAGATCGCCAAGTCCTGATGGCTCTCACTTTGACGCTCCAGCCTAATCGAGATAGCTTAGAGAAGCGTGCCCCTGACTGAGAACGAGTCGGAGACAACTATGGCATCGAAGCGTGAACTTCAAGAGATTCTGAAAGACAGATACGGTATCAACAAAAATATCAGCGATGCCCTGAGTCAGCCTGACTGTGAACGGATGTTGGCGCTGCTGGAACAAGAGCCGAGTGCTTTGAAGCTCGTTGAAACATTTGCCGAGAAAAACTTGAGTCTGGGTCGCAATAACGCTCAATATGGGCAGCAGCGAGGGCGGGCTGAACGGAAATTAGAGACTCTGCAAGTTGAATATCAGCAGTTAGAGCAATCTGTGCAGTCTCTAGAGCAATCCAACGCCGCTTTGGCAGCTCGCAAACAGCAGCTCGAATCGCAGCAGCAGCAGCTTGAAGGCGATATTCTGACGCTCGAATTCAAAGTTGGAGATCTGGCCAGCAAAAATACTGATTTAACTGAAGCCAATACTCAGCTCAAAAAAGACAACAAAGAGCTGAAAAATACAGTTGACTTGATTAAGCTGCGCCTGACGAGAGACATGAAGGAGCTGCTGAAATATGAAGATAGCGAGCTTCGCAAAATGGCGATTCGGCTGTTTCGCTGGACGTTGGGGTGAAGCAACATGGCAAGCCGAGCAAAGCAATTTAATGGCTTTAGCTATCGAGCCTTGCAGCAGTCGAATAGCAAACAGCGGCGCTTGCTCTCTAAGACCGAGCAGCAGTGGCTCAAGGCAAATGGATATAAGAACCTGGGCTGGAGCAATGTGATTCAGCTGCATCAAAAAATCAGCGAATTCCAAAATCAAACGCCGCCTGATGATCCGACGTTAGAAGAGCTGTTTTTACAGGCTGATCGAGTTGGCAATAAGTATCTCGGCGACTCCGAAATTGCCGAGTTTAACCAAAAGCTAGCGCAGGAGGTTAGCGAGGTTTCTGAGCTAATTGATCAGCAGTTTCCTGATACCGAAGTCGAAATTATTGACTTCAGCCATAGCCAACCTAAGACTCAGAAAAAGCGCAGATAGCCGTGGAAGATCAATCCTTAGAAGAACTATTTCGGCTGGCTAACAAGGTCGGCAAACGTCGCTATCACAGGCTGACGGCAGCCGATTTTGAAGATTATCGTAAGTTTGACTACTGGCGCTATGTCCAGGGCGACTACGAATGCGGCACTACGCAGGTTAGCCGAGACTGGGTGAACGCTCATTCGGATTGGTACTGCCCCATTTGTCTAGAAAAATTTACGCAGCGCGGCGGACGCACCATCGATCACAAGCTGCCTCGCGCTCAATATCCCTGGCTGTCGCTAGACTTCCGCAATTTCTGGGTAATTTGCCAGATCTGCAATGAAGAAAAAGCCGAAATGCACTGGTACGAATATGAGCACTACGTGATGACCCGCCATCCTCGACGCTACGGCGCAATCCAGGCAGCACGTCCGCTGGTTTTGCTTCAGTCGCTGAAGGAGTAGCAGAAAGCTGACCCTAGCTCGTCGGCATCAGCAGAGGCCGGAAGCCGTGCTTTACCGAAACCTGGCCAATCAGATCCATCTTTTCTAGCGTGATCTGGTTGCGTCCCCAGGAAAAGTTAGTGTAGAGCCGTTCAAACTCCAGCAGCATTGACTCGGCAAAGCAGGCAAACAGCTGTCGAGCGGGCACGTCCATATTCACGATTCGCATAATCCGCCAGTCGATATCTAGCGAATGCTCGACGATGCCGCCATTCAGCACATGCACACCAGCACGCTTGATCTTAGTGCCCAGGTTTTTCGGGTAGCCGCCATCGATTAGCAGGCAGGGCTGTTTCAACGTTGCCGGGTCAATTTCAACGCCCTTCGGCATACTCGCTACCCAAACGATAATATCGGCCTTGGGCAAAGCTTCTTCAAGTGCCAAAATCTGGCCCCGCCCTAGCTCAGCTTGCAGGATTTGCAGCCGCTCCTGGTTGCGAGCAATCAGCAGCAGTTCGGCCACGTCGGTTCTGGCATCCAGCCAGCGACAGACAGCGCTGCCAATATCGCCCGTTGCGCCACAGACGGCCACGGTGGCCTTAGAGAGATCGATTCCCACCTGCTTAGAAGCCTGCTCCACCTGCCGACAAATAATGTAAGCCGTATGCGTGTTGCCAGTTGTAAAGCGGTCAAACTCCAGCTTGATGTTGCGAACCTGCTGAATCTGGTTCAGGTTAAAGTTTTCAAAAATGATCGACGAAAAGCCGCCCAGCGCCGTGATGTTAATACCATACTTCTGGGCATGAGCCATCGCGTTAATAATCTTGCGGGTTGCCGCCTTAATTCGCCGTGTCGCCAGCATTTCGGGCAGAAAGCAAGACTCGACGTAGCGACCTTCAATCTTTTGCCCCGTGGCGCTCGTCACAGTGATGGTATCGACAATCTGCGGCGGGGCGCTGCACCAAAAATCTAAGCCCTGATCGGCATATTCGGGGTAGCCAAGCTCGCGGGCTACCGATTGAGCATGTTCTAAACTCGTGAGATGACCAATTAAACCAAACATGTACGGTTCTGGCTCAGCCTGCTAAATCAAGTGGAAGGGGAATGACTCAAGCTTTTAAGTCTAGAGTTCGCCCACTGCTACATTACCCAGGTAGCTTTAGGCCAAACTTTGAACACAAAAAGAATTAGGTCTTACTCAGAATACTACGGAGCGGCAAATAAAAATTAAACCTGGGCTTAGTCTGGCTCAGATGCGGCTCAAATCGCTCTAGCTTGCGGTAGATTGCAGTCGAGCCAGCAAAGGTGCTGCGGCCAAGAGCGTCTGGGTATAGGGGTGCTGCGGCTGTGTAAAAATTGCCTCAGTGCTGCCCAGCTCGACAATTTTGCCCGCGTTCATCACGGCAATCCGGTCGCAGAGGAACCGCGCCACCCAGAGATCATGCGTAATAAACAAATAGGTCAGCTCAAATTCGCGCTTCAGATCCAGCATCAAATCTAGCACCTGCGCCTGAACGCTGGCATCTAGCATACTCACCGGCTCATCGCAGATCAGCAGCTTGGGGCGGGTAATCAGGGCGCGCGCAATTGCCACCCGCTGCTGCTGACCGCCGGAGAGATCTTTAGGATATCGATTGGCATAGTCTGAGGCCGGAGTTAGTCCAACGCGCTCTAACATCGCCAAAGTCTGCTGCTGAGCCTCGGCAGGCTCGGCCAAGCGGTGAATCAGCAGCGGATCGATTACGCTTTGCCTCACGGTCATCTGCGGGTTGAGGCAGGCGTGCGGATCTTGAAATACCATCTGCATTTGACGACGCTGCCGCTGAAGCTCGCTGCGGCTACAACGCATTAGATCCTGGCCTAAAAACTCGACCTGCCCAGCCGTAGGCCGCACCAGCTGCAAAATGCTCCGAGACAGCGTGCTTTTGCCGCAGCCTGACTCGCCCACCAGACCCAGAATTTCACCGGGATATAGATCCAGCGTCACGCCGTCTACTGCTCGAATAGTGCGGTCGCCTGATTTTGACAGCCAGCGCGAGATCAAGTTCTGCTCCAGCATGTAGTGCTGCTCTAGATCTTGCAGACGCAGTAAAGGCGGTTTATCTGGTTTTGGATCTGGCTCAAACTCTGGCGCGATCTGCTGCTGCACCTCGGCCAGCAGCAGATCGCGGGTGAGAGCGCTGTGAGTCTGGATATGCAGCGCCGACTTGAGCAACGACTGCGTGTAGTCATGCTGCGGCTGGGTTAGCACCGAGAGCGACGCGCCTGTTTCGACAATTTTGCCGCCATACATCACCGCGATCCGGTCGCAGTATTCGCCAATCATCGCCAGATCGTGCGAAATCACCAGCAGCCCCATCTGGAGCTCCTGGCAAAGGCGAGTTAACTCCTGCAAAATCTGAGCGGAAATCGTCACGTCTAGGCTGGTGGTTGGCTCGTCGGCCACAATCAGCTTCGGGTCGAGCAGCAGCGCTAGCGCAATCGATACCCGCTGCCGCATCCCGCCGCTAAACTCATGCGGATACTGCGCCCAGCGGCTCGCCGGAATTTTGACGGCCTCTAAGGTCTCAATCGCCCGCTCTTTAGCTGCCTGCTTCGAGAGCTGCGGCTGGTGTGCCAGCAGCGTTTCTAAACAGTGAGCGCCAATCGTCATCAGTGGATCAAGCCGGGTCATTGGGTCTTGGAACACCAGCGACACCGCCTCGCCCCGAAACTGCCGCAGCCGCTCTGGGGGAAATTCCAGCACCGCCTCGCCGTTGAACAGCACCCGGCCTTCAACCTGGCTTGTGGGAGGCAGCAAGCGCATCGCCGCTCGACCCAGCGTACTTTTGCCGCAGCCTGACTCGCCGACAAGTCCCAAGCGCTCGCCCTGCCGGAGCGTCAGCGAGACATCATCAATCGCCCAGCTGCCACGTCCTCCCGGATAGGCGACGCGCAAATGTTCAATTTCAAACAGGGGCAGGTTCATGCAGCGGTTAATGCGGGGTTAATAATGCAGGGGTTCATGCAGCGGCAAGTCTAGATGAGTTTATCACTGGCTCAGAGTTTGGGGATAACTGAGATATACAGAATCCTGCCAGAATCTTGCCTGCATCCCCGTCGCCCAAATACCGCATGACCTACAACCTGAGAATTATCGACCTGCCGCCCACCGAACGCCCGCGTGAGCGACTGATGGCACAGGGGGTCAAGAGTTTATCTAATGGCGAGTTGTTAGCAATTTTGTTGGGGACTGGGCAGGGCGGAGTTTCGGCGGTAGGTTTGGGACAGACAATCCTGCAGACGCTGGGAGCTGACCAACGCGACCCGCTGGCAACCCTGCGCGAAGTCAGCATTCACGAGCTAACGCAGGTTTCGGGCGTGGGACCTGCCAAAGCTTGCACGATTTTGGCGGCGGTCGAGCTGGGCAAGCGCGTCTTGGCGGCGGCTCCCACCGAAAAAACCGTAATCGACGATCCGGCGATTGCTGCCGCCGTGCTCAGTACCGATCTGATGTGGCAGGCGCAAGAGCGATTTGCGATTTTGCTGCTCGACGTGAAGCATCGGCTGATTGGCACCCGAATTATCAGCATTGGCACAGCTACCGAAACGCTGGCTCACCCGCGCGAGATTTTTCGCGAAATCATTCGGCAGGGCGGACTGCGCGCCATTATTGCTCACAATCATCCTTCCGGCAGCCTTGATCCTAGCCCTGAAGACATCGCGCTGACCCGTCAACTTTTGGCTGGCGCACAGCTTTTAGCCATTCCACTGCTCGACCACCTAATTTTAGGGAACGGCGGCTTTACCAGCCTCAGACAAACTACGACGCTCTGGCAAGAAATACCGCAGGGTGACTAGAGATCTAGCGCTGATCTGGCCGTAAGCGGATCTAGCTGTAACGAGATCTAAAAATCAGGTTGCAGAAGCCAGCATCCTGACCTATACTTGAACCTCGGATTGTGCATTTTTTCCTGTTAGAAGCTTTGGTAGCGAGGAGGGTTTTATTCCAGACGCACTTACCCTGACCGTCAGTTTGAGAGGCACTCGCGAAGTTAGGGACAACTGCCAGCTCTATCGCCTTGCTGGGCTACTGGATGCGTTTTCCGAGCCTACATTCCGCAAGGTGATGGACAAATTTGTCGAAGAAGGGCCCAAGAATTTTGTACTCGACCTCTCCCAAATCGACTTTATCGACAGTTCCGGGCTTGGGGCACTCGTGCAGATTGCCAAGAAGGTGCAGACTGCAGGCGGCACCTTACAAATTGTTACAAATCCGCGTGTGACCCAGACTGTTAAGCTGGTTCGGCTAGAGCAGTTTTTGGCGCTTCAGCCTTCGGTTGAGGTGGCACTGAGCAATCTTGGCAAGTAGGTGATTGGTCAGTAATACTAGCAGCAGATTGCAGGCAGACTGCTGACCCACTGCATCAGCATCAGCTCACGGTTTTATGAAGCAGTCTTTAAAATTAGCACTTAAGAATTAACACTTATACTTTTCCACTCAGATCCCTCAATCTAACGTTGATCTAGCGTTGGGCAAGGCAGATGTCTAATCCTGCAAGTACGTTTGCCGAAGCCTATCCGAACTCGCTTGATCCCCTCCAGCTTCAGCAGCTCTCGCCGGCGGCGCTAGCTTATATTGGAGATGCTGTCTACGAGCTTTATATCCGCACTCGCTACCTGATGCCGCCCAAACGCCTGCGGGTCTACCATCAGCAAGTTGTGTCACAGGTGCGAGCTGAAACACAGGCTGAGCAGCTTGCCCTGCTTCAGCCTTATTTGAGCGAAGCTGAACAGACGCTGGTGCGTCGGGGCAGGAATGCAGCTTCGGGTCGCCCCAAGCGCGTTGCTGCTGAAGTCTATCAGCAGGCCACCGCGCTCGAAGCGCTATTGGGATACCTCTATCTCTGTGATCCCCAGCGGCTGAAGCAGCTTCTCAGCCAGCTTCAGGAGTCCGCTGTTGAGTCAACCCAATCTGCTACATAGTTATTTCAGTCAGACGGTATCTATTAATTTAATGCTTTTGATAACTGCCTTTTCCTCCACAGATATCCTACAGATACTCCCGACATACAGGCTATAGACTAAATCATGGATAAACCTCGCCGCTCTAATTCCGCCAAGCCTGCTCGCAAATCGGGTGGGAAACCGGGTCTAAAATCTGGCGCAAGATCTGGCTCTAAATTCGGCGCTAAACGCTCTGTCGGCTCAAAGTCCCGCTCCGCCAAGCCTATCCGTCTGAGCAGCACCTCAGAAACCGAAGCGTTTTCAGAACCTCGCCCTATTCCAAAGCCCGCCAAATCTCGTGGCTCTGCCCAGCCTAGCCGCCGCGCCGAGCGATCAGCTTCACCACGTAGCCCCAAACGAGATAGCTATTCAGACCGAGACCAGCGCTCAGATGGCTATTCAGATTTACCCAGCCGTGATTTACCCAGTCGCGATTTTGATCGCCCCCAGCGTCGCGAGCGACCAGAGCAGCCAGTTCGCGGAAAGTTCCGTCCAGATGCGGGATCAGAGGTGAAGCCAACGCGCCGCCAGTTTAATCGAGATGGCATGAATCGAGATGGCGATACTGCACCTAGCCGTGAGTTCCGGGGCAAAAACCGAGAGCAATCCGGGTACAGTAAAGAATTTCGGGGTAAAGATCAAGATCGAGATCGGGGTAGAGATAGAGATTGGGCAAGACCTGGACGCGGCAAAGATCAGGCTCGCGAGTTTGCACCCCGTTTAGAGCGTGACTCCAGCCGAGATTCTGCCTTTGGACTGCGAGCTGAGCTGCGTAACGACATTGACCCAGCCATGCCCGACTCCGAAACCGAGTCAGAACTCATCTACGGTCGGCATAGCGTTTTGGCTGCTTTGAACGGCGAGCGCTCGATTAACCGCATCTGGGTGACACCGCGTCTGCGCTACGATCCCAGATTCCATATGCTGCTGAGCGATGCCAAAGCTGGCGGCGCGGTGATTGATGAAGTTGAGCCGCGTCGCCTCGATCAAATTACGGAAGGCGGCATTCATCAGGGAATTGCTGCTCAGATGGCTGCGCATCCCTACTTTGAGCTAGCAGATTTGATTACTCAGGCCAAAGCTCAGACCGATAGCCCAATCATTTTGGTTGCCGACGGCATTACCGATCCCCATAATCTGGGCGCAATTATTCGCTCAGCCGAGGCGCTAGGCGCACAAGGCTTGGTGATCCCGCAGCGACGAGCGGTCGGCATGACGGCAACCGTAGCTAAAGTTGCAGCAGGCGCGCTCGAAACATTTCCAGTCGCGCGAGTCATCAATCTAGGGCGAGCCTTAGCCGAGCTGAAGGGCGAGGGATTTTGGATCTACGGCACCGTCGCCGAAGCCAGTCAGCCAGTCGATCAGGTGAGCTTTAATGGCTCAATCGCGTTAGTTGTGGGATCGGAAGGGGAGGGCTTGAGTTTACTCACCCAAAAAGCTTGTGACGTTTTAGTTTCGATTCCTTTGCAGGGGCAAGTGCCTAGTCTGAATGCCTCGGTGGCGGCGGGCATGGTGCTCTACGAGGTTTTTCGGCAGCGGCGATCCCAGCGACATGATCTTAAAAGTTTATCCAAAGGTGCTTTGCAAAAATAGATGCGACACAGTATAACCAGAATGTAAAAAGATTTATTCTTGCTATAGCCTGCAACAAAGCAACAGACTAAACGGTAGACTCGCTGATTAACTCGTTGATTGATTGGTTCATTAACGTAATAATTGATCAATACAGCGACAGTGAGCATATTGAGTTGGTAAATCGTTTTGTGAATTGACAAGATTGGCAGAAGGCTCCATAGGTCATCGCATCCTGGCACAGTGGTGAGAGTATATGAACGAACTTTGGTTAAGCGCGCTTGAATTTCTGGGATTAGCCTGGTGGGTTGAGATTGTGACTGAAACCCCAAGCTGCACCTATTACTTCGGTCCCTACATTAGCGCCGAAGAGGCAGAGGTTGCCAAACCGGGATTTGTCAGCGATCTGCGACAGGAAGGGGCAAAGGGTATCAAAGTTGAAATCAAACGGCTTAAACCAGAGCGACTCACCATGTTTGATGAGTCAGATAATTTATCATCAGAGGGCGCTGATCAATCGGGATCACCCGGAATCTCACCCGTTTTGACTGGGCAAGCCTAGCGCTAGCCAGTAAACTGAACGACCGCCGGATGCTTGGCAATCCACTGATCCATATCTTGTAGCATCTGCTCAGAGATCTCCCAGGGAAACAGGTGCGCCACGTTTGGGTAGCAGCAGGACTCGCAGTTGGGGAGAGCCTGCGCTGTTTCCAGACTGGCAGGTGCGGTAATATGGCGGTCTTCGGCTCCGGCCAGCACCAGCACCGGACAATGAATCTGGTGGAGATCGGGCACTCGGTTGTAGCCACCTTGGATGGCACGGTTGAGGGCGCGAGTTGCCGCACCAGAAGTTTGTAGATAGGCCGACATGCCCTCATCGGCTAGGTGCTGATAGGCAGCTGAGGTATGCTGCTGGATCAAATAGCGGTAGAGCGAGCGCTTGCCAAAGGTCTCAATATTCCAGTCCCAGCCCGGTCGGAGTTTGTTGAGGACAGATGCGATCCCAGTGAACAGATTGTCCTGCCAGGTGATTTTGGGATGACTGCCCCAAGGGCGAGCCGCCGTGGCCACCAAAATCAGGCCGCTAATCCGCTCTGGGTAGCGTAGCGCTAGCTCAATTGCAAAAATGCCGCCCAGCGACCAGCCCAGCAGCAGGCATTGCGAAATATTTTGCGTGTCCAGCAGCGCTTCGAGGTCGCTCAGGTGGTCTGCAAGCTGAAACTCGCCAGCCGGACGGCTGCGGCCATATCCACGTAAATCAGGCGCGAGCGTTTTGAATCGAGATGAGAAATGCTCTGTAAAAACGCTCATGCTGCGCCCCGTGCCGGGATGGCCATGCAGACAGAGCATCGGATAGCCAGAGCCGCTAACTTGCACCGATAAGGTCTGCACGGCTGAAGTCTGCACGGCTAAAGACTGAGAGGGCATAAGGCGAATTGAGGGGAAACTTAAAGCAAAGCTGAATCCGGAATCTGCCGAGTTTGGACTGAAATTTTAGTCAGGTGATCAGCATTGGGTAATCTAATGCTGCTTAAACTAATGCTGCATCAAGCTGTTCTCTTGCCCTTCATTCAAGTTTAAATTCTAGATGATCCGTCCCTCATTCATTCCCTCTTTCACTATGACTTCAACCCAATCTGCCGCTTTAAGCTTGCTTGCTCTCGGAGTCACAGTTAGCGGACTCTATTCACCCATATTGCCGCCTGCTGCTGCCTCAGTGCCTTTGGAGCTGGCTCAAGCCCAGACGCGCCTGCGAGTCGCCGTGCTGGATTTTGAATATGCCAGCACTGGGGCTGACTCTTGGTGGTATGCCAATCCCGGCGCGGCACAGGGCGTGAGCGACCTGCTCACCAACAAGCTCGTCAACAGCGGGCGCTACACGATGATTGAGCGCAGCCGGATTGCGGATATTCTGGCCGAGCAAAACCTAGGAGCTTCTGGCCGAGTGGATGCCAGCACTGCTGCTCAAATTGGACGACTGCTGGGAGCAGATGCTGTGATCATTGGCTCAGTGACTCGCTTCAACCTGGATGAAGAGAGCGGTGGCGGCTCGATTCTCGGCTTTGGCGGTAACCGCAGCGTCCGCACCGCAGAAGTGGCCTTGACCGCTCGTATCGTCAATACCACAACGGGCGAAATTATTGCGGTGGCCGACGGCTCCGGCACCCAAGAAAAAGGCAGCGGCGGCGTTTCGATTTCAATTTTGGGCAGCGTCGGCAGCAGCGCTAACAACGATGACGAATTGCTGAGCGGCGCAGCCGATGCGGCAGTGACTCAGCTAGCAAGTAAGCTTGTGGACTCTTCTTCGACCCTGACTGCTCAGCCCCAGACGATGCCAATTGTCGAGGCCGTCGTTGCAGACGTGTCGGGCAATACGGTGATTATTAACAAAGGCGCGCAGGACGGATTCCGCACCGGCATGACACTCTCCGTTGAGCGGGTTGACCGCGAGGTGCTGGACCCGCAGACTGGAGCCGTGCTGCGGAGTATCAGCTCACCCGTGGGGCGGATCGAGCTGACTGAGGTCGATGCTAGCTCGGCAGTAGGCCGAATCATCAGCGGCGCGGGACTGCGGGTGGGAGACAAAGCTAAAGCAGTTCAGTAGTGGAGCAGCAGACGATAAATTGCCGGAATCCCTGAACCGTCTCTGACGACCACTGGAAATCAGTCCCGATCCAGCGAGCTGGATCGGGACTGATTTCGGCAATCTATTGCTCCGCTGAGTAAAACTTCGGATCATTGCTTATAATCTGTACAGGAATCTTTGATCTTTGTTAAAAATTTCCAAGGCTTCTGTGCGACTTGCCGCAGTTATTCCGTCTCCCTTATCGCGATGCCCCGTATTCTTGTGATCGATGATGACCCTGCTATTTCAGAATTGGTCGCAGTAAACCTTGAGATGGCGGGCTATGATGTCAGCCAAGCTCCGGACGGCATCAAAGGTCAGGCGCTAGCGCTCCAGCTTTTGCCCGATCTGATTTTGCTCGACCTCATGCTTCCAAAAGTCGATGGCTTCACCGTCTGTCAGCGCCTACGCCGCGATGAACGCACTGCTGATATTCCAGTTGTGATGCTGACGGCGCTTGGCCAAACGCAAGATAAGGTAGAAGGCTTCAATGCTGGAGCAGACGACTATCTAACCAAGCCGTTTGAAATTGAGGAAATGCTGGCTCGCGTTCGCGCCCTGCTGCGCCGTACCGACCGGATTCCGCAGGCGGCTAAACATGCCGAGATTCTCAGCTTTGGTCAGCTAACCCTGGTTCCGGAACGGCTAGAGGCGATCTGGTTTGAAAACACGGTGAAGCTGACGCATCTGGAGTTTGAGCTGCTGCACTGTCTGCTACAACGCCACGGCCAAACTGTCTCGCCCAGCGAAATCCTCAAGGAAGTCTGGGGCTACGATCCCAACGATGACATTGAGACAATTCGGGTACATGTTCGTCATTTGCGGACCAAGCTTGAACCCGATCCGCGTCATCCGCGCTATATCAAGACAGTATATGGCGCGGGCTACTGTCTAGAACTGCCCGCCTCAAAGAGCAGCGCAGGCGACGAGCAATCTTCAACGGTTGCCTAAACGGTTGCCTAGCTGCAAGCTATCTGGTTGCATCGCTGACTCGGTTACCCGTCTGAGCATCAAACCAATGGATCATTTCGGGCGGAATACTCAGCTTGATCGATTTGCCACTCCAGGACTGGTCAGGCGAGAGCATAGTTCGCACAAACTCCGGCTTGCCCTCGACGCGCACCGTGAGCAAATCGCTCATGCCCAGATTCTCGACCACTACCACCTCACCCTGAATCACAATCGGGTCGCCGGGACGCACGAGCCGCACATGCTCTGGCCGAATCCCCAAGATCACTTCGCTGAGGCTGCGGGCACCGACGGGCAGCGGAATTTTGTACTGCCCCAGCATGGCGCAGGAGCGGTTGCAGTCTAAGTGCAGCAGGTTCATCTGCGGCGTGCCGATAAAGCCTGCCACAAAGCGATTGGCCGGACGGCTGTAGATGCGGCGGGGTGAGTCCAGCTGCTGGAGCAAGCCATCGTTCAGGACAGCGACGCGAGAGGAAAGCGTCATCGCCTCAGTTTGGTCATGCGTCACGTAGACAATTGGGGCATTTTGCTGAGAGAAAATCTGCTTCAGCTCCGCCCGCACCTGCTCGCGTAGCAGGGCATCCAGGTTGCTGAGCGGCTCGTCGAGCAAAAACACATCCGGTCGGCGCACTAGTGCTCTTGCCAGCGCCACCCGCTGCCGCTGCCCGCCTGAGAGCTGGCCTGGACGACGCTGCATCAGGTTTTCTAAGCCCAGAAACAGGCTCACCTCGCTAATCTGGCGGCGAATTTCGCTGGACGCGACGCGACGCAGCTTTAGCCCGGAGGCAATATTGTCATAGACGCTCATATGCGGATAAAGCGCGTAGCTCTGGAACACCATGGCGATATTGCGCTCACCCGGTAGGCTCTGCGTCACGTCGCGCCCGCCAATCCGAATTTCACCCTGGGTTGGCGGCTCTAACCCCGCAATTAGCCGCAGCGTTGTCGATTTACCGCAGCCGGACGGCCCCAGCAGCGTCAAAAACTCGCCGTCCTCGACGCTGAGACTGAGCTGTTTGAGCGGCGTAACTTTCGCTGAGTAAGATTTGCTCAGGTTTTGCAGTTCAAGTTTTGCCATCAGATCACGCCTCGCGTAATTAAGTCGAGAATTCGCCCAGAGTTAGCCCTTAACTGCACCTGCCGTCAGCCCCTGCACAATCCGCCGCTGAAACAGCAGTACCAGCAGCACCAGCGGCAGCGTCCCTACCACGGTTGCCGCCGCTAGCGCCCCGTAGGGCACCTCAAACACCGCCGTGCCGCTGAGCTGTGCCACCGCCACCGGCACGGTTTTCATCGAGTCGCGGGTGATAAAGGTCAGGGCAAAAATGAACTCGTTCCAGGCGGCGATAAAAGCCAGGATGCCAGTTGTGACCAGAGCCGGAGTCGTCAGTGGCAGCAGGATTTGCAGCAGCATTTGGGCGGTGCTGTAGCCCTCGACGCGAGCCGCATCTTCTAGCTCGTGCGGCAACTGCTGAAAAAAGCTCCGCATTACCAGGATCGTCAGCGGCAAGTTAATAGCTGTATAGGGCACAATTAACGCCAGATAGTTATTGGCTAGCCCAAAATTCCGCACCAGTTCCAGCAGCCCCAAAAACAGCAGAATATAGGGAAACAGCGTCACAATCAGCACGCCCGTGAGGATAATTTGCTCTCCAGGCAGCTTCAGCCGCGCCAGCACATAGGCCGCAGGTGTGCCAATCAACAGGCAGAGCAGCGTTGAAACAACTGCCACAAAGGCGCTGTTGAGCATATATCTCAGAAAAGGCTGCCGCTGAAAGATATCAATGTAGTGCTCTAGCGTCAGCTGTCGCGGGAAGTAGACGTTAGGAATGGCGGTGATATCAGCTGTTGTTTTGAGTGAGGTGAGCAGCTGCCAGAGAATTGGGGCAAGACTGAGCAGCAGAATCAGCCCGACAGCCAGCCAGAGACCAAGACGCGGCGCGGTAGAACGAGCAGAATTTGCCATTAGCTTGCCCCTCTTCGCAGTTGAGATAGGCTCCAGGCTCCCAGCAGCACCGCCAGGCCTAGCCCCGCGAACGTTACCACTACCAAGGCCGCTCCATAGCCAAAGTCAAGGTAGCGCATGATCGTCGCATAAATATAGATGGACACCGTTTCAGTCGCGCCGCCGGGTCCGCCACCCGTCATCACCTGCACCAGATCAAAAATCCCGAAGGCTTGGGCAAATCGAAACAGCGCCGCAATCACAATCTGTGGCAGCAGCAGCGGTAGCGTAATCTGAAAAAAGCTCTGGATGGGCGAGGCTCCGTCTAGCGCATGCGCCTCATAGAAATCTGCTGAAATCGATTGAAGCCCCGCCAGCAGCAAAATCGCAATAAACGGCGTGGTCTTCCAAACATCTGCCGCAATCACTGTCCAGATTGCCCAGCCCGGATCGCCCAGCCAGTTCACCCCAGTTTGAATCAGCCCCAGCCGTTGCAGCAGGTCATTCCAGACCCCAAACTGGTCGTTGAAAATCCAAGTCCAGGTTGTAGCAATCAGCGCTGTCGGCAGCGCCCAAGGCAGCAGCGCCACGGTACGCACCACCCCTCGGCCTCGAAACGCCTGATTTAGCACCAGCGCCATCCCTAGCCCCAGACCTAGCTCCAGCGTCACTGAGACCAGCGTAAAAAAGCTGGTGTTGGCCAAGCTCTCCCAGAAGCGACCGTCGATGGCCATACGCTGATAGTTATCGAGCCCCGCAAACAGTGGCTTTAGCTCGGTGCCGAGATTTTGGCTGTAGAAGCTGAGCCAGAAGGAGCGCAGAATTGGGTAGACGTAGACCAGCAGCAAGAGCAGCAAGGCCGGAGCCAGCAAGAGCCAGCCTGTGCGCTGTTCCTGCTGCTGTAGGTTGAGCTTTCCAGGAGATTTGAGCATGGGCTAACCTCTTCGCTCTAGCAGAGCGCGGGTTTCGGTGGCGGCAGCCTGCATGGCGGCGGCAGGAGACATCCGCTGGGTGATGGCGGCACTTAAGTAGCGCTGCAAAATGTCGGAGGCTTGGGCGTACTGGGCAATTGGCGGACGCAGCACCGCGTTTTCGACGACTGTACTCATGCCCGCAAAGTAGGGATATTTGGCCAGCACCTCTGGATCGGCATAGAGCGAGCGCCGAGTTGGCAGGTAGCCATTGTCCAAAATCGACAGCCGCTGCGCCTGCGGGCTGGCATAGAACTGCACCGCTCGCAGTGCCGCCTCCGGATGCGCCGTCTGCTTGGCAATTCCAATGCCCCAGCCGCCCAAACAGGAAGCGCTGCTCAGTCCGGGCTGATGCACCATTTGCCGAATGCCAAACTTGCCCTTGACCGGAGAATCCTCGGCGTTGCCCAGGGGATAGGCATAAGGCCAGTTGTGCATAAAGGCCGTTTTGCCCTGCTGAAACAGCCGCCTTGCGTCCTCGTGCTGGTAGTTGCTCACCCCGGCAGGCGAGATGCCTTGATCAATTGTGCCACGCAAAAACTCGACCGCCTGAATCGCCTCTGGCCGATCTAGGCCGACTTCCAGCTGTTCTGGGTTCACCCAGTAGCCGCCAAACCCGGCCAGGATATCCACAAAAACCGCCGCTAACCCCTCAAACTGCCGCCCCTGCCAGACATAGCCCCACTGCGCTAGATTGGCCTGCTGGAGATCCTTGGAGACAGCCACCAAATCGCCAAAGGTTTCGGGCGGGGCGAGTCCGGCCTGCTCTAGCCAATCTTGTCGGTAGTATAGGAGCTGAGCGTCAGAGCGCACGGGCAAGCGATAGAGTTTGCCGTTGTAGCGTCCGCCTTCGAGATCGGGCAGCATGAAGTCGGCCAAATCGGCGGCTGGAATTTTGTCAGTGAGATCCAGCAGCCAGCCCGCTGCCGCAAACTTGGGCAGCCAGACGACATCCATCATCACCAGGTCGTAGGGCGAGTCACCCAGCAAAAACGACGAAGTGTAGAGGTCTTCGATCAAATTTGAGGCGTTTGGCCCCTCGACCACGTCTAGTTTAATATCGGGGTTTTGGGCCTCAAACACCGCCACCAGACTCTGACCCTGCGCCGCATCTAGCGCCGAGGTCAGCATTGTGAGATGAACAGGCGGCTGAGTGCGACCTAGCTGCCCCCAAAGCACCAGTCCGCAGCAGATAGCTGCCAGCCCAGTTAGCAGGATTCTCCGAAGCCAGTTGCGAACTCGAAAGACAGGCATTTTGCTTGAGAACGTTGAGGGTCGGAGTGGCAAGCAGGTCTCGATGTCTAGAGCGATGCTGCTCAGAGGCGGTTGACGCAAGCTAGAAAAATCATCATCTATCACCCTATGCTAGCGCCGCCTATTTTTTATCAATCAAAGAAAAATTCAATCAGCAATTATGTCTGCGTTACTCCCAGTTTTTCTACAATCGAATATTTTTCCCAGTTTGTTGCCAACTATCACAGTTGCTCTAAAATATTTTTTATAGAAATCAAAATGCCGAAATGCTAGAGGAAATTCATCCTCTCTAAAGTATGTTTTTAATTTACAAATTTATTTAGAACGCTACCTGTAGACCATGAAAGGATAAATATTTATAGGAGACTCTATATATAGAAAATCCGCTGTAGAATCTGCACCCTTCGATATATATTCAGAGCAAAAAATAGTACATATATACATCGCCTCTATTATTCAATTGTGCTAATTATAAAAAGCAACGAAAGAATTTTCTAAATTACAGAAAACTTTCCTGACGCATACTCAGATCCGTTGAATCCAGAAGCATCCGGCTTAAATGCCTGGATTTTCGAGTCCTTGTCTCAAGGACAAACGGCGAGGTCAGCTCGTTTGATAGCCCTCTATCAGGCAGTTGAAATCGCTCAAACAGTCTACCCACTCTCTCTTTGAGGAAAAGCTATGGAAACCCTTGCATACATGTACGGTGCTGAAGGCCAAGAGTCTGAAGCCAAAGAACTGAACCTGGGCGGCGTAAAAACCGTTGTCACCGCTGGTTTGATCGCAGCTGGCGTGACTGCTGGTACTGTTGCGATGTCGGCTGATTCAGCTTCGGCTTGCGGCTACCACGGCTGCTATGGTCGGAGCTACCGCTCGGTGAGCTACTACCGTCCGGTTTACTATCCTCGCCACTACTACGCCTACCCCACCTACTACCGTCCTTGCCGCTCTTCCTACTACTACTAAGCTGTAGCAATGGCTGGACTCAACGGCGAGTCTCTGGGTTAAGCAGCATCTGATTTAGCCTGTTTGAGCCGCGAGAGTCGCCAACCACTTCAATAGACTGCGGGTATATCGGAATTTCAAGGCTTCGTCTTACGCGAGTAGGGCGGAGCTTTTGATTATTTATGGCTCTATCAAACACCTGCTTCTGGCTTCAAGTGCCGCTCCATTAGCGCCTCTAGGGCGGCAGTCGGCGTAATCTTGCCATTCAGTAGTAAATAGACCTGGTGCGAAACCGGCACGGCAATCCCCTGACGCTGAGCCAGCTCAATCAGAACTGGCGTGGTGCTGACACCTTCGGCAGTTTGCAGCTCGCCTAAAATTTCGGCCAGCGACTTGCCCTGAGCCAAGCCATAGCCGACGCGGTAGTTGCGGCTGAGGGGACTAGTACAGGTGGCCAGCAAATCGCCTAGGCCAGAGAGACCAAAGAAAGTTTCGGGTCTGGCTCCCAGCGCTAGACCGACGCGAATGATCTCGGCTAGCGCACGGGTGATCAAGGCCGAGCGAGCATTGGTGCCCAGATTCAGCCCGTCGCAAACGCCTGCCGCAATGGCTACCACGTTTTTGAGCGTACCGCCTAGCTCTGTTCCCAGCGGATCGCTGTTGGTGTAGACCCGGAATCGCTCGGACGAGAAGATCGCCTGCACCCGCTCAGCAGTTTGGATGTCCTGGCTAGCGGCAACCGTGGCCGCAGGCAGTCCCCGCCTAATTTCATCCGACAGATTGGGGCCAGAAAGCACGGCCAACGGCTGCTTAGGGAAAGCAACCTGCCAGACCTGGGAGGCGGTCATTTGGCTAGCAGGGTCGAGTCCTTTGGTGGCGCTGACCAAAATGGCGCGGATGGGCAAGGCCATCTGCTGCATCCGCGCCACGGTTTCTGGCACGCCCTGCATCGAAACTGCCGACAGAATCAGATCAGCATCTGAGACAACCGATTCTAGGGAAGCTTCGCCCTGCCTTGACCAGACCTGGACGCGATGCCCACGATGAGCCGCCAGCATCGCCAGCGCCGACCCCCAGGCTCCGGCTCCCAGAATCGCTACGGTTGCAGCCGCTTCAACCTGCGTCAAACTTGTGCCTGTCATCAAGCAGCCAGTCCGCTATGCCGCAGCAGCGCTAGCGTGTTGGGTTCACGGCCTCGAAACGCCGCAAACACCTGCATCGGATGCTGACTGCCGCCCAGCGCCAGCACCGTCTCGCGGAAGCGGTGGCCGACTTGGGCAATCTGCTGTTCGTCTTCAAGTCCGGCTTCTTCAAAGGCGGCAAACGCATCGGCGCTCAGCACTTCTGCCCATTTGTAGCTGTAATAGCCTGCCGCATAGCCGCCCGCAAAAATATGGCCGAAGGCGCATAAGAAAGCATCTTCGGGTAGCGGCGGCATCACGGTGGTATTTTCGGCAATCCGGCGACGCACCTGCTGAGGCGTTTCGCCACCGGGCTGATAGCGGTGATGCAGCTCCAAATCCACCCAGCTAAAGTGAATTTGGCGTAGCATGATGCTGCCGCTCATATAGGTGCGCGCCGCCAGCAGCTTGCGATAGTAGGCTTCGGGCATGGGCTCGCCGGTTTGGTAATGCCGTCCCAGACTCAGCAATGTAGGGCGGTGATAGCACCAGTTTTCCATAAACTGACTGGGGAGCTCGACTGCATCCCACTCCACGTTGCGAATCCCAGAGGCTTTACCATAATCAACACGGGTCAACATATGCTGCAAACCGTGGCCAAACTCGTGAAACAGCGTCTCGACTTCGCCAAAGGTCATCAGGCTGGGCTTGTCATCCACGGGCGGCGTTTGGTTACAGACCAGGTAGGCCACGGGTAGCTGCACCTTACCGTTTTCTGTGCCGTTTTCTTGAGCACGACTGATGCATTCATCCATCCAGGCTCCGCCCCGCTTCTCTGCCGGACGGCTGTAAGGGTCGAGATAGAAGTGGGCAATTTCGCCTGACTCATCTGCCACCCGGAAGTAGCGCACGTCGGGATGCCAGATCGGGGCTTCGCCGTCGGCTGCCGTAATCGTCACGCCAAAAATCCGCTGGGAGAGATCAAACAGCCCGTTCAGCACCTGCTCTAATGGGAAATAGGGGCGTAGCTCTTCAGCGTTGAAGTCAAACTTGGCCTCGCGCTGCCGCTCTGCCCAAAACGAGACATCCCAGGGCTGAAGCGGTTCGGTTTCGCCCTCAGACGCCGCATAGGCTTGCAGCGTCGACAGATCCTCCTGCGCGGCGGCATAGCTAGCCTGACGCAGTTCTTCTAGGAGTTTTTCGACTGACTCGACGCTGGGAGCCATCTTAGCTGCGAGGCTGACTTCGGCGTAGCTGCCGTAGCCCAACAGCTTGGCTTGCTCCTGCCGCAGCTCTAGTATCCGCTCAATCAGCGGCGCATTGTTGAGTTCGCCGCTAGAGGCACGGCTGATAAACACGCGGTAGAGCTTTTCGCGCAGGTCGCGACGACGGCTGTGCTGCATAAACGGCAGATAGCTGGGCATATCAAGCGTGATCCGCCAGGGGCCAGCTTCCGGCTTGGCAGATTCTTCTCCAGCGGCGCGGGCAGACTGCGCCGCCAAAGACAGGGCGCTGGGTGGCAGTCCAGCTACATCATCTGGATCGGTGAGCGTCAGGCTGAAGGCTTTAGTGGCATCCAAGACGTTGTTTGAAAACTTGGTTGAGAGTTCGGCCAGCTCTAGCTGAATGGCGTTGTAGCGGGCTTTGGCTTCGCCTTCTAGTCCGACACCTGAGAGTTCAGCATCTCGGATGGCGGCTGCAACGATACGCTGCTGGCTACTGTCAAATTGGTGCCAGTCGTCGCTCTGACGCAGTGCCTTAAACCCGGTGTAGATTGGCTGGCTCTGGTTGAGGCGGGTGGCAAATTTCACAACTTTGGGCTGCATAGCTTCATAGGCTTGCCGCAGCTCCGGGCTATTTTTAACGCCCATCAAATGTCCGACAATTCCCCAGCTCCAAGACAGCCGCTCTTCAATCTGCTCTAGCGGCCTGACCAGTCCTGGCCAGCTTGGGTTGATATTGGCCTCAAGTGCGCTGAGAGCCACTTCCAGTTCTTGCAAGAGCTGCATCATTGCTGGTTCGACCTGATCTGGCTGAATCTGCTCAAATGGCGGCAGTCCCATGCCAATCAGCAAGGGGTTTTGAGCGGTATTTTGAGAATCAGCGGCAGCAATATCAGAAGCGACAGTATTCATGCTTGGACTTCAGGTGCTTGGATAGAAATAGCTTAGCTTTTTTCACTTTAGCATCGGCATACAGACCCAAGAGAGGCTGAGGCGATGCTGCTATCCGATCCAGTTCAGATACACTAGCTCAGAGAGATCGATGGGGGCAGGAAGCATTTCCCCCCGGAAGTCGAGTAGCTGCACGACCAGCAGATAGGCGAGGCTGAGCAGAACGGCAATTGCGCCAGTGATTACGGCAATAATTTTTGAGCGTTCCATGAGTTTAGAAATTCGCCTAGCATAGAGTTCTGTTCTGACTCTATCGCATTCCCAATGGCTTCCATAGCATCTCTAGACTGCATCCACATTAAGGGCATTCGTGCCTATGGATATGTTGGTTTTTTGCCTGAAGAGCAGGTCCTGGGGCAGTGGTTCGAAGTAGATCTGGCGCTTTGGCTCGATTTGACAGCCGCCAGTCAAAGTGACGATTTAACTCAGACCTACGATTACTCCGTTGATGTCCCGAAAATTCAGCATTTGATCCAAACTGTTAGATACAGTCTGCTGGAAAAGCTGGCTGACGAGATCGCCGCGATTGCGCTGACTTCACCTCGAATTGAGCAAGTACAGGTACGGCTGATCAAACCTAATCCACCGATTCCTGACTTCAACGGTCAGATTGTGGTGGAGATTACGCGGAGTCGATAGTGAAGTACATTCAGTGAAGTACATTCATCAGGTGGGAGCAAGCTTGTGGTCATTTGGGTAAACGAACAGATCGATCCCTGCGGCATCATTCGCGCCTGCATCGCCTGCGTTGATGAAACTCAGGCTCACGAATGCCACGATTCGTTTGATACCAATCTCACCAACGAACAGAAGCAGGAAGGCTGGGTGGCTCAGATGCGGACGGTTGCTTCTTGGGACGAAGTGCCCGTAAACGCTCTGAAGCTCGATTGAGCGAAGGGCATTGAAAGCTGGAGTTGCAAGCTTCAATAGTTAGAGCTGCGACAGCTACAATCGAAGTCCTGAATCTCGCACTTTACTCTCACCTGCAAACCCCCTCAAGACCTATGGCTAAGCCTCGCGTACTGTCTGGAATTCAGCCCACTGGAGACCTGCATTTGGGCAACTACCTGGGTGCGATCCGCAACTGGGTCGAGATCCAGCAGGATTACGACAGTTTTTTGTTTATGGCTGATCTGCATGCCATCACCGTGCCGCACGACCCGGCTCAGCTTGCTGCCAACACTCACCAAGTCGCGGCCATGTATCTCGCCAGCGGCATTGACCTAGACTGCGCCACGATTTTTGTGCAGTCGCATATTCCGGCGCATAGCGAGCTGGCATGGCTGTTTAGCTGCATTACGCCGCTCAACTGGCTGCAAGATATGGTGCAGTTCAAGGAGAAGGCGATCAAGCAGGGGGAAAACGTCGGCACGGGGTTGCTCACCTATCCGGTGTTGCAGGCTGCCGATATTTTGCTCTATGAGCCAGATAAAGTGCCCGTCGGCGAAGACCAGAAGCAGCATCTCGAACTCACCCGCGATATTGCCGCTCGACTCAATTACCTCTACGGCAAGCCAGAGTCGCCGATTTTGAAGCTGCCAGAGCCGATGATTCGAGCCGAAGGAGCGCGGGTAATGAGCCTGAGCGACGGCACCAAAAAAATGTCAAAATCCGATCCCTCTGATCTGAGCCGAATCAACCTGCTTGACCCGCCCGATCAGATCCAGTACAAGCTGAAGCGCTGCAAAACCGACTCGGTGCGCGGACTGTGGTTTGATGATACCGACCGCCCCGAATGCCATAACCTGCTGGGGCTATACATGATTCTTTCTAATCAGACTAAAGCCGCCGTCGCCGCCGAATGCCAGGAGATGGGCTGGGGGCAGTTCAAGCCGCTCTTGACCGACACGGTGATTGCCGCCTTAAAACCTATTCAGGATAGGTACAGCGAAATCATGGCCGAGCCAGGGTATCTAGAGTCAGTGCTGCGGCAGGGGTGCGAAACAGCCGAGGCCATTGCTATCCCGACGCTCAACAAAGTCAAGACAGCTCTCGGCTACTCGGTGCGGGTCTAGCCCCAAAACTGGGGTAGCCTATGAGTGGCATTGCGTCAGTGGGCAAAAACTATGACGACCCTAATGGCTGGACTAGATCCTGAACTGCTAGATATTTTTGCACCTTGGCTGGTTGCGCTCGGCATCAATGCCGTCCTGATGGCGGTAGCCTGGTTCGCACCCAAAAAGCTGCTGACTCCCGCCGGATTGCTCCATGCAGGCATCCTCGGCGTGATTCTTTGGGGCACTTTGGGACTGCGTGGCTATCTGCTGATGCTAGTTTATTTTGCAGTTGGATCAGCCGTGACGCGCGTTGGGATGGCGCAGAAGGAAGCTGCCGGAATCGCTGAGAAGCGGTCGGGGGCGCGGGGGCCAGAAAACGTCTGGGGTTCAGCGCTGGTGGCCGCAATCTGCGCCCTGAGCATCTATGCCATCAATAGCTTCGAGGGACTCTGGGTGCAGCCCACGACTGAGCTGCTGCTGTTAGGCTATGTGGCCAGCATCAGTACCAAGCTTTCCGACACTTGCGCCAGCGAAGTTGGCAAAGCCTACGGCAGGCATACGTTTTTAATCACCAATCTTCAGCCCGTAGCACGCGGCACAGAAGGCGCTGTGAGTTTAGAAGGGACGCTGGCTGGCATTCTGGGTTCAGCGATTCTAGCCACGACGGGCTGGGCACTCGGGCTAATTTACCCAATTGATATTGCGATCTGCATGGTGGCTGCCTTTGTGGCGACGAATCTGGAGAGCGTGATTGGGGCAACGCTTCAGGCCAAGTTTGACTGGTTGACCAACGAGGTCGTCAACATCATCAACACGCTGATTGGCGCAGTGACGGCAGTGTTAATTGCCGTAGTGACTCTGTTCTCGCTGATCGCTTTGCGAACCTGAGTCAAAACCTAAATGCTGACATAGCGCCGCAAAAAGGTTTCCAGGGTTTCGAGTGGAAAGCCAAAAATCGACTCCAGCTGCTCTATCTCGGTAGGCTTGCAGAAAAACTCGTTGGCCAGCAGAGTCCGCAAAGTACCCAGCGAAGTCTGCGCGGTCGGGTTAACGAAGCCCAGCAAGGTCCGTAACCCGTCGATTGCGGCCAGCGGCGGGTTGATGACCAGCGGCTCGCGGTTGAAGAGACGGCCAAAGATCTGCGGAATCTCGCGGCGTTGGAGTGCTTCAGGGCCACCAGCCGCCAGGGTTTTGTTCAGCGCTGCGGATGTGGTTGCCGCCGCTGCTGTCATTCGCGCTAGATCATCGGTGCTGATAATCGAGCTGCGGGACTGCGGATCGCCCACCAGCAGATAGATGCCTGTCTGCCGGAACTGCTCGGCCAGCGAAATCAAATTTGAGGCGAACCCAGAAGGCCGGAAAATCGTAAAGCCGAGGCCGCTGGCTCTTAATTCTTGCTCAATTGCCCACTTCGCCTTAAATACAGGCGCATCCTCGTAGCCGCGATCAGCTCCCAGGACCGAAATAAACGTCAGATGCTCAGCGCCCGCCGCCTGCGCCGCCGTAATCAGCTCGCGATTGGCTCGGTAGTCTAGCGCTTCTGCCCCGCCGCGACTGGAGGCATTTGAGCCGTGGGCGCTAATCACGTACCGCACGCCCTCGCAGGCTTTCTGGATATCGCGCTCAGAGCCGAGATCGCCAATGAAAATCTGAGCCCCCCGATGTTCGAGTTCGCCGTAGCGCGAGGTGAGCTGCACAAAAGCTCGCACCGGCTGTTCCTGTTCGCGCAGCAGGCGCACTACTCGCCGCCCCAGTCCGCCCGTTGCCCCTGTGACTAAAAACATAAAGATGGCTCCAAAAACTCGGAATTCTACAAAATCATTTCAAGCGCTTGTGCAGCAAGAGCTGCCGCGACTGCCCCAGCATCAGGCTGAGCGGGTTGGTTTCAATCCGCCGCGCCCGGTAACCCGACTTCCAGTAGAGCCGTCTAGCCGCATGGTTGCTCTCCAGCACATGCAGATAGAGATCGCTAAAGCCCCAGTCCAAGGCAATCCGATCGCAGAGCTGGAGCAGCATTTGAGCTACGCCCTGCCGTCGATAATCCGCCTGTACCGCCAGATTTGACAGGTAAAGATACTTCTGATTCCAGGGCTGAAGCAGCGAGGGCGTTTTCAGGTTCATCTCAACGCTGCCTACAATCGTATCGCTGCCAGACAGCAGGCTGAGTGCAGGCGACTGCACGATTGGCTCTTTGCGTCCAGGACTGACAGCCACCAGACAGACATAATGCTCGCCCCGACTATGCATCCGGCTTCTGAGATCCTCATAGATCCCCGTCCTCAGCAGCGGATAGAGCCAGCGCATCCAGCCGTCCGGGCTGTGAAAGCTGCTAGCCAGCACCTCAGATAAGGCTACCAGATCGGCTAGCCGCACGGTGCGAATCAGAAAGGGGCTGGAGGCTAACGTTGGATCTAAGGCTTCATCAGATGCTATCTGCATAGAGAGCGGAGGCGGCAGTTCGGGGAGGGCAGGCGGTAGAGCATCTGGACGCGGCATAGACATGCGGTGAGAAAGCGAGGATGCCATTATTGTAAGCCTGAGCGCCAGTTCGCGTAGCGGCAGACTGCGAGCTGGATGCTGTTTGTATCGGCAAACGCAGTTATGGCTTGACCGAGACTGGGCAGTCTGGGAGATAGATTCCTGAATTTTCCGAGACTCGCTCCTGCCTCAATAATCCTCAATAATAAGGGCAGCGTTGTTTTGTTCGGCTACGTTACCGAACTGGTTGACCCGATTGCCCTCAGCCCGATGAAGAGCGGTATATGAAATCTGCTAATCCCCAAAAAGTCTCGATCCTGGTCGTAGACGACGAGCCAGATAACCTCGACTTGCTCTACCGGACTTTTCACCGCGAGTTTAAGGTGCTGCGCGCTGAAAGTGGCCCTGCGGCACTCGAAATGCTGGCCGAGCTAGGCGAAGTGGCTGTGATTATCTCCGACCAGCGAATGCCGATGATGAGCGGTACGGAGTTTCTCAGCCTCACCGCCACACAGTATCCCGACACGATTCGGATCATTCTGACGGGCTACACCGATGTCGGAGATCTAGTCGAGGCGATTAACTCTGGCAAGGTGTTCAAATATGTCACCAAACCCTGGAACGAAGCAGAGCTGAGAACTGTGGTGCGGCAGGCGGTAGATACGCATAGCGTCTTAAAAACGCGCACTCAAGAGCTTCGGCGTACCCTGCGGCAAGAGTCACTGCTAAACGCTGTCGCTACTGCCATCCGGCAGGCTCCTACCTACCAGACGCTGTTGCAAACCCTGGTCGATACGGTAGGGCAGATGTTTGAGCTAGACTGCTGCCTGCTGCGGGCGCAGGATCAGCCGCAAGATACAGTTGTCTATCAAGCTCCACAGCTCAGTACGATGGAGCTGGCGCTCTTGCAGCAAACGCTCTGGGACAGTTCAAAGATTCAGGTGATCCACGATGTCCAGGCTGAATTGACTGCACCTGAAGCGAGCTGCCAACTCCAAGCCTATGAGTCCGCTCAAATTGCCTCTAGTCTGGTCGTGCCGCTGGTCTATAAACAGGAGCCAATGGCAGTGCTGGCCTTGCTCCAACAGCAGCTGCGCCACTGGCAGGACGATGAGATTGCGCTGATTACGATGGTGGCGGATCAGGCAGCTCCAGCGCTGTCGCAGGCTTTAGCATATGAGCAGGCGCGGGCGCTGGCCAAACGTGAGGCGCTGGTGAACACGATCACGGTAGCAATTCGGTCTAGCCTTGAGCCGGAAGAAATCTTTGCGGCCATCACGCAGCAGTTGGGGCAGGCGCTGCATGTGGATGGTTGCGCCCTGTCGCTCTGGACGGCAGAAGATGCATTTGTCCGATGCGTGGGGCTGCATGACGCAACGCTGCCTGACGGAGAACGTCCAGAGCTGCCGCAATCGGTCGCGCCCATTGACGGCAACCCGCTGTTGCAGCAGCTTTTGACCACGCAGGCTCCGGTGGTAGTGAACGATCTGAGCCAGCAGGACGCAATCAACCCTGATCTGCCGCTGCGCTCAACGGCTAGAGCGCTCTTGGTCGTGCCACTGCTCTATGACGGCCAGATTATCGGCAGCATTTCGCTGCGCCAAATTCAGCAGCCGCGCGACTGGGCGCAAACCGAAGTCGATTTGGCAGAGGCGGTGGCGGCTCAGGCCGCGATTGCCGTGCATCAGTCACAGCTCTACGAAACCACGCGCCAGCAGGCCGAACAGCTGCGCGCGATTGATCGCCAAAAAACCGAGTTTTTCCAGAACGTGTCGCATGAGTTTCGCACGCCGCTGACGCTGACAATTGGGCCATTGGAGTCTGCGGTGGCGCAGCAGCAAGGGTTGAGCTTGGATCAATCGGTGATGGCGCTGCGAAACTCGCGCCGACTGCTACGGCTGGTGAATCAGCTGCTGGATCTTCAGCGTCTGGATGCTGGCCAAATGCAGTCGAGCTTCCGCCCCTGCGATCCGCATCAGTTTCTGGCTCAAATTGTCGAGGCATTCCGGCCTTACTGCGAGAAGCAGCAGCTCCGACTAACCGCCAGCCTAGAACCCTGCGGCGCAATTTATCTTGATGCTGAGAAATTTGACAAGGTGCTCTATAATCTGCTCTCGAACGCAATCAAATTTACCAAGGCCGGCGGCCAGATTCAGCTGACGCTCAAATCTGAGGCTCAGCACTGTCTGGTGCAGGTCAGCGACAGCGGTATCGGCATCCGAGCCGATCAAATCCCCTATCTGTTTGACCGATTTCGGCAGGCGGACGGTTCGGCCAGCCGCAGCTATGAAGGCAGCGGTCTAGGACTGGCGCTGGTCAAAGAGCTGGTCGAGCTGCATGGGGGCACGGTTCAGGTTGAGTCCACCTACGGCAGCGGCACTTGTTTTTCGGTACGGCTGCCGCTGGGCAAAGCGCATCTGCCTGCCCAGCAGGTGACTGATTTGCCAGTGGAGCTAGAGCAGAGTCGGGCTGTAGTTGAGCTAGCAGATATAGAGCTAGAGACAGAGTCGGCGCAACAAACTTTGCCTCAGCCTGTTGGGCTACCCACAATCACGCCGACTGGTACGGGTCTATCGGCAATCGCGCCCGCCTTGACTGCCAAGCTGCTGGTTGTCGATGACAATCGCGACATGCGCAGCTATGTCTCTAGCGTCTTGCAGCAGTCGGGCTACCAGATTTGGACGGCGCGGCACGGGGCAGAAGGCTATGAAGTTGCCAAAGCTGAGGCTCCCGACCTGATCGTGACCGATCTGATGATGCCAGTTGTCTCCGGGCTGGAGCTGATTGAAATGATCCGTCAGGATGCGGCACTGCAAGGTACGCCCATCGTGCTGCTCACCGCCAAGGCCGACGAAAACACCCGGATTGAAGGGGCTGAAACCGGGGCAGATGCCTATCTTTCCAAGCCATTCAACGACCGAGAGCTGTTGGCCGAGGTGCGAAATCTGCTGGCGCTCAAGGCCAACGAGCGGCGGGTGGCCGAGCTAAATACCTACCTGACCCAATCCGTCTTGCAGCGGTTTTTGCCGCCCGCGCTGGTGCAGAAGGCAGCAGCAGGAAATCTGACGCTCGATCTCAGCCCCGAGCCCCGCATGATTACAGTGCTGTTTAGCGATATTGTCGGCTTCACCCAGCTCTCGAATACGCTGCGGTCGCGGCGGGTGGCCGAGCTGCTAAACGAATATCTCTCAGAGATGACCCGCGCCATTTTCGACAATGGCGGCACGGTCGATAAGTTTATTGGCGATGCGATTGTGGCGCTGTTTGGTGCGCCCGAAGATCTAACGCCCAACGAGCAGGTGCGCCGAGCAATTGCCGCTGCTCGCCAAATGTGTCAGGCGCTGCATCAGCTCAACGCCCGCTGGCAAGCGCAAGGCATTGCCCCGATCCAGTTTCGCTGCGGCATCCATCAGGGCACGGCAGTCGTCGGCATGTTTGGCAGCGCCGAGCGCTCTGACTACACGGCGATTGGCCCCACGATTAACATTGCGGCAAGGCTGCAAGAGGCCGCAGATCCCGGCTCAATTTTGGTTTCGGCGGCGGTGGCCGACTACCTCGACGAAGCGACGATCACCAAAATGAGTCCGCTAAAGCTCAAGGGCGTGGATGAAACCGTGCTGACTTTTACGGTTACGCCTGAGCTTGAAGTCACGCCTGAGCTTGAAGTCACGCCTGGGCTGAACCAGATTCCTCTAGACTAGCGGCTTCTCGATCCAGTCGCCGCTTGCGGGCATAAAGCTGAATAATTGCGGCCATTGCCACCACTAAGCCGACAACCGCCCAGGTTGCAGCCGAGGTGGGAAAGCTATTTTTGAACACGGCCAGCAGCACCACGATCACAAACAAGACGGTCGGAAATTCATTAAACCAGCGAAACTGCTGGCCGCTGAAGCGAAACTTGCCAGCCGCCATCTCATTCATCAACCGCTTGCAAAAGTGGTGATAGCCAATTAGCACCACCACCAGACTCAGCTTGACGTGAATCCAGGTTTCTTGAAGCAGCTCAGGCGCCATCACCAGCATACCAATCGCCATTGCCACGGTCAGGAGCATGGCGGGGGTCATAATAATTTTGTAAAGTCGAGCTTCCATGACCTGATACTGCTGCTGCAAGATACTGCGGACGGCTTCAGGCTGCTCGTTGGCTTCGGCATGGTAGACAAACAGGCGGGGCAGATAAAACATGCCTGCAAACCAGGCCACAATGCCGACAATATGCAGTGCTTTGAACCAGAGATAGGACATAAGTGCTTCCTCGCCTTTTAGCCTGTTTTGATAGAGAGCCGCAGCCTGATCACTTATTCTACCGAGTTAACTGAAAGGATTTGGCGATTCACCGAAAGCTGTAAACAATCGATGCAGTCGTGTCGGGTGAAGCCAATTCTCTCAGCTCTGCTCAGGGACAAGGCTCAGGGACCTATAGAGCTAAGCTACAGGATGAGCTACAGCGTTCTAGGCCAGCTAAACCGCGTGCTTAAACAGCGTGTCGAGATAGACTCTGGCGGCGCGTCGATAGCTGCGCGAGGCATCCGGGCTGTTGCTGCTGCCGTTTTGGAGCAGAAACAGCGAGAGCGCTGCCGAAAACACCCGATCTTGATCCCAGTCGGGATGGCTATCTAGGTAGTTCTGCAAGGACTCGTGAAGCTCTTCGGGAATTTCCGCCAGAATGCTGACCGTTGTATACATAGAAACCTCTAACTCTGATAACTCTGAAGGTGAACTGAAAGGCAGACTGCGATGGAGACGGCAATGCAGCAAATCTGCAAAACCATGAGCGGAAGCCAGTTCCAGCCTCGGCGCTCTAGGAATGCTGAATTGTAGCGGAAAGCAGCCAGAACGCAACCCTAACTTTGCCCCAACTTTGCCCTGACTTTATCCTGACTGTGACGGTGATTTCAAACTGCCTCAAACGCCCTGAGTGCAGGGCTTTCATCTGGAGTTGATGGCTAATCTGCCACCCTAGCCGCAATCATTTTGCGCGATCACAGCAGACTCTGGCAATCATGAGTCTTTATACTCAATCTCCCTTTTAAAAAATTAGCCGACGAGAGAATCGGCATCGTGGCCTATTTTTCGTTACATGTCTTAATCAAAACTCAGGGCGACGGCGCAGAGGTCTGTCCTGAGGGCGGAATTCCCCCAGATTTACTCCAAACTCAGGCTTGATGCGAATCTGCTTGCCCGAGGCTGTGGATAACTCGACAGTTCTGGGGAAAACCTGGATCAATCTGGGGAAAGCCTGGGGAAAACCTGGGGAAAACCCGGGAAAAGGCAGAGGAAAAGATAAGAAATATCAAAAGTGGAAAATTAGCGCATCTTTGAGCTTACTTTGCCAAAAGCTGGGTCGCCGCCTCAACGTTCAGCGGCTTATAAAAGAAGAAGCCCTGCCCATACTCACAGCCCATCTCGCGCAGCCGGGTTGCCTGCGCCTCGGTTTCCACCCCTTCGGCCACGACATCCATCCGCAGATTATGCGCCAGCGCTAGAATCGTCCGCACAATTTCCAAGTTATCGTTGCAGTCGCCGATCTTTTCGACAAACGAGCGGTCGATCTTGAGCGTCGTCAGCGGAAAGCGCGGCAGATAGCTGAGTGACGAGTAGCCTGTGCCAAAGTCGTCAATCGCCAGCCGAATCCCCAACGCTCGCAGCTGATAGAGCATATCCACCACACTGGCAGCATTTTCCATCACCATGCTCTCGGTTAGCTCTAGCTTCAGCGAAGTCGGTTCGAGCTGACTCTCCTGCAAAATCTGGTGGATCTGCTCGGCCAGATTCGTCATCGAGAACTGCTTGCTCGACAGGTTGACGCTCATCGTCAGCGCCGCATTTTCTGGAAATAGCTGCCGCCACTGGCTCATCTGCCGACAGGCCGTTCGCAAAATCCACCAGCTCAAGGGAATAATCAGCCCGGTTTCTTCTGCCATGGAAATAAACCGCGACGGAAACAGCAGTCCCTGCTGAGCATGCTGCCAGCGCACCAGTGCCTCAAACCCCGTCACCTGACCTGTCGAAAGCCGGACAATCGGCTGGTAGTAAAGCTCTAGCTCTGGATATTGCTCTGGAGAAGGAGTCGGCGGCGCTTCTAGCCGCAGGTTTAGCTCGTCAGATCGGCTGCTGGAAATGGCGCTGCTGACCTGAGGATGAGCGCCATTCGATAGAGTGCTAGGCAGCTCAGCGAACTCTGCGTCAAACCCTCGATCGGCGACTGGTAAATCGGTGACTGGTAAATCGGTGACTGAAGATAGGCTTTCTCCCGCCTGACGCTCACCTTGCGCCATCCCTTGAGCAATCGCGCGGCGCAGGTCGCTCTCTAAGCGTAGCTTCACCAGCATCCCAGTCCGCATACTCCTTTCAAAAACCAGACAGCTGGCGCGTCCCATCGCCTTCGCTCGATACATCGCGGTTCCGGCATCCCGCAGCAGATGCTCAGGCTCGGCGTAGTAAGGCGCGCTCAGCGCAATGCCGACGCTAACCGTAACAAACACCTCATGCTCTTCCAGATTAAAAGGCCGAGTCAACTCCTGCTGGATCTGCTCAGCCACGCGGATCACCTCGTCGCGATCTTGGATCTGCCGCAGCAAAACCGCAAACTCATCTTCGCCGAGTCTCGCCACAATCTCGCTGGCTGGCAAAAACGTCTTGAGCCGCTGAGCAATTGCCACCAGCAGCCGATCCCCCAGGCTGTTACCCAGACTGTGATTCACCAGCTTGAACTGGTCGAGGTCGAGCCAGAGAATAGCAAATCGGAATTGAGCATCCTGCTGCACCTGGTCAATCGCCTGCTGAAGATGATCGACAAAGCCAGTCCAGCTCGGCAGTTCGGTGAGTCGGTCAAAAAAGGTGCTGCGCCATAGCTCCTCTTCAGCCTGCTTCTGCGCTGTAATGTCCACCTGCGATCCCACCAGCCGCTTTGCTTTGCCCACCTTAAAAACCGCTAGCCCGCGTCCCTGCATCCAGCGATAGCTGCCGTCCTCATGCCGCAGCCGATACTCCTGCTCAAAGTGGCTACCTCTGCCCGCTAGATAGTCTGTGATCGCGGCATCCAAAGCGGCCCGATCAAGCGGATGCACGCGGTCAAACCACTCCTGCGGCTGGTCGCTCAGCGCGGCTTCACTGTAGCCAATCATCTGCTTCCAGCGCGGTGAAATATAGAAGCGATTAGTCTTTAAATCCCAGTCCCAGACTCCTTCATTGAAGCCCTGCGTCATCAGCGTATAGCGAGTTGCGTTCTGGCGCAGTTCAAAAAAGGTCGTCACAAACCGAATCAGCAGCAGCAGTCCGCCGACGCTCAAAAGCCAGATTAGCGGCAGCGCCACTGGCAGCCAGAGATTTGCCCTAAACGCCAACCAGCTCAGCCCTGCCCAGGCTACCCCCAAACTCACCCAGAGCCAGATCTGCTGCTGCCAGTGCCACCGAGCGCCGCTCAAAGCCACCAGCGTCAACAGCAGCAGTACCAGCGCAGCCTTGAACCGCGAGATTCTGATGAGTGGATCTTGCTGGAGCAAGTTGCTAACCAGCGTCGCCTGGAAGTAGATCGCCGGACTCGCCGCATCGAAGGGCGTTGGCTGACGATTTAGCGTACTGCCGACCAGAACAATTTTGTTGCGAAACTGCTGAGGAGGCAGTTGCCCCTGCAAAACCTCCGCCGCTGAATAATGCGCTGCCTGTTGAATGGCATTTTCCCAGTTGAGCCAGATTTGCGGTTGAACAGGCCGTATAGGTCTGCCCGTATAGGTTGCATAGACTTGAATGGCGGCTAGCCCCAGCGCCGGCAGATGATTAACCGTAGCAGTCACAGACCGCACGAGTCCGTCGGGATCAGCCGTTTGCTCGATATGTCCCAGTGCAGTGGCAGCTTGGGTCAAAGTCGGGCTAGTCAGCAGTGGCTGGCTGGATTTCCAGGCTTGAGCCAGCACGACTCGCTGTTGAGCAATGGCGGTCGCTAGCTCCAAATCCTCTGGATCAACTCCCTCAAACAGCTGATCTAAAGCAATCACAGCTGGGTTGGCTTCACCCAGTCGATCGACCAGCTGCCGGTAGAGTGAGCGCGACCAGGGCGACATCTGAAGCTGGCGCAGGCTGGCTTGGTCAACTTCGACAATTGCCACAGACTGATCCAGCGGCAACGCGCCGCGCCAGTGAAAAAAGCTGGAATAGAGCTGATTTTCGAGCGCCTCTCCCCAGCCCAGCTGCTGGAGACTCAAGATGAGCAGAGTCGCCAAAATTAGTGCCAAGACCCGCTGCCAGTAATGTCCCAGGCTCTGGAGGCTCAGCTTCCAGCCCGACTGCCGTTCAAAAATTCTCATGGCGCTTAGGGTGAGGTAGGAGACTGGGGCCGCGACTAAACGCCTGTGCTGTTTGCTGCATAACCCAATCGAGTAGATTGCCCCTGAAAAGAGCAAAGTGACATCAGAAACCAATCATTGTTTGGGAATTTGGTAATCTGATCAGTGATCCTGTCCCGTCAGGGCAGCTAGTCACTGGCTTGCCCCTGATAATTCGCCTATGGTTTCGCCTATGGTCTTGCTCTACCCTCTTCTGCCCTCTATAGTTCAGAGTACCAAGCTCGCTCGAAATTGCCGTAAAGCTGCTGCGTGAAACCTTGAAGAGTTAGAAATATCTTGTTTTGAGCACCTGTTAGTTGGAGTAAGCCATTCACTCAAGCTCAGGGGTAAAGAACTCGGGGGTAAAGTTTTAAGAGTTTAGAGCATACTCACAGCATACCTATATATATTCGCTAAAGATTCGACAGCAAAGGAGCAAGAAGTTGCCAACTCTCGGAGTCAATATTGATCATGTCGCAACGATCCGGCAGGCCAGAGGTACGGTTGAGCCTGACCCAGTTGCGGCAGCGGTGTTAGCCGAGCTAGCAGGCGCAGATGGCATCACTGTGCATCTGCGCGAAGACCGACGGCATATGCAGGATCGAGATGTGCGGCTGCTGCGTCAAACCGTACGGACGCATCTCAATCTGGAGATGGCGGCCACCGATGAGATGGTGGGAATTGCCCTAGAGATCTGTCCCGACTACGTGACGCTGGTACCAGAGCGTCGTGAAGAAGTCACCACTGAGGGCGGGCTAGATATTGCCGGACAGCAGCAGCGAATGCAGCAGGTGGTTGGGCAACTTCAGTGGGCCAATATTCCAGTCAGCCTGTTTATTGACGCTGACCCGGCTCAGATTGAGGCGGCGGCTGCAACAGAAGCGCGGTTTGTAGAGCTGCATACAGGCCAATATGCCGAAGCCAAGACTGAACAGCACCGCGCCAAAGAGCTGGCAATTTTGGCTCAGGGCTGTGAGCAAGCATTAGGGCTAGGTCTGCGGGTCAATTCTGGACATGGCCTCACTTACTGGAACGCTTATCCAGTAGCCTGCCTGCCCGGAATGGAGGAGCTAAATATCGGCCACAGCATCGTCAGCCGAGCCGTACTCGTGGGCATGGAGCGGGCTGTACGGGAAATGAAGCAGATAATCCAGGGTTTGTAGAGACGATAGAGACCTGTGGAGAGAGACCTGTGGCGTTGCTCCGGTATGATCGATTGACAGATTATAGTATGGACATAGACAGACGAGACATGCAGACCTACTACTACTTGGCGGCTAGCCAGCGCTATCTGCTTGAAGAAGAGCCAACCGCCGAAGTCCTCAAAGAGCGAACCCGCTACTACCAAGAGCAGGAAAAGGCGATTGATTTCTTTTTGATTCACCAGCCCGCTTTTCTAGAAGCCCCAGAGATGGCCAGCGTCAAAGCCCAATGCCCGCAGCCATCTGTGGCAATTGTCTCCACCGATCCGCAGTTTATTACCTGGCTGAAGCTGCGGCTAGAATACGTTGCCACAGGCAAGTTTCAGGCTCCCTCGGCCAGCATTCCCGACCCGCTCGCTTCGTTGGTTAAGGCGTAAATCCTGCCCAGACCCCAAAAATCTTGTGGCCAACCTGCCCCAATCTGCCTCCTATTTGCCAAAGTCATCTAACATTTAGCAGAAGATTTACAAGCGTAGGTTACGGGCTATGGCAGGATTAAGCGCTGAGCAGCGCAACGATGATTACCTTCAGGCCGCGATTCGCACCGGACTCCACAAGCCGATCTTGGCGGCACTTGCAGCAGCCCAGCAGCGACCCAGCCTAGCGGACGGCGAGCTGGGCTTGGGCATCTCTCCGGCCAACCGCATCCCGCTCGACCAGGTGAATCACTTTGCCAAGCAGGTGCAGTATGCGGCCAACAGCCTGCGGAGCCTGATCGGACGGCTGACGGCTCAAGGCTGGCAGGGAGCGGAATTCTGGAATGCCGACCGGGGCTGCTACAGCGATCGACTCATTCAGCTGATCGCCAGTGGCTATGTGCCGATTGCCAGCGATGCTGATGCTGCCCGCCTGGAGCTAACCCACGATACGGCTCTGCTGCAAGCCTATCTAGAAGACTGGAGACAAGACTGTAAGGCAGCTGGTCTGCCGCTAGACGAAGGCTTTGGCTGGCTAGATCAAACGCTGCTCAAGTTTGCCCAAGCGCTGCCCCGCTACTATTTGGGGCTGAGCTATCAGCGGCAGGCTTTGCTGGAGGCTAGCCGCATCTGGCGGCAGCTCGATGATCGCTTGGCTACGATTGCGTTCTTTCTAGAGCGCGATCCTGCCGATCCGCTGCCCGCCAATTTTGACGAAGCGCGGCTCGATCCGCTGCTGCTGCAAGCCCTGCAAGACTATAGTGCTGGCTACAGCGGCTATCCCCACCAGCGGGAGGCTCTCTTGCGGCTAGCGCAGCTCTGGCATCAGTGCCCATCCCGCGAGGCGGCAATTGCCCAATTGCAAGCTGCGCCCACCGCCGAGACCAGCATTCAGCTCATTGATCCGGCCTTGATTGCCTGCATCCAGCGGATTCCTCCGGCCTATCAGGGTAAAGGCGACCAGCGCAATGCTCTGACTGAAGCCTATCGCCTCTGGTACAGGCTGGATTCACGCGGCACCGCCCTCCAGCAGCTCGGCCTAGATGCTCAGGTGATGACGGCCAGCAGCCCCGATCGACGCGCCATGCTCACTGCTGCCAGTCAGCTCGACCGCGCGCTGCTCGATTTTGTAAAGCAGATTCCGGCACTCTACGACGAGTCAGACTTCCAGCGCGAGGCGTTGATTCGGCTCTGGCAGCTCTGGCAGGGCTGGGACAGCCGCGATCCAACGCTGCAAAACCTGCTGGATACTTTGCAGCGGCTAGAAACAGCTCGACGCGACTCACCCGATGCGGCTCCTAAGCCAGAGCCAATTCCGTCGCCACCGCGTCCAGCCGTCTGGACATCTGACAACCTCCAGCTGTTTGCCGCCATTTTGCCCAGCGGCAGCTTAAGCTGGGCGGATGCGACTCAGGGCGGGCGCTATTTGCCAGCGCATCCAGCCGCTATAGAAGCCGTGATTCGGATTGCCGAGCTAGCGCAGCAGGCGATTGAGCGCATCGGTCGCCCGCTCTGCATCACTACCTGGTATCAGCCAACAGATCAGCAGCAACCTGAGCGCTATGCAATTGGCGACGCAATCCAGTTTTACTGCGACGGGCTAACGGGCGATCAGATCTACCGCGCTCTTGATCCTTGGTGGACAGGTAGCTTAGGCCGTTATAGCCGCTATCCCCACCTTTGCTATGTAGATGCCCAGCCCCATCGCAGCCGCTGGAGGCAGCCTTGAGCGTTAGGGAATAGTCAGCGAGCGTTGGGCGGAATATTTTGCTTTGATGAAGATTGCAGCAGATCAAACCGCGCAGCTCACAGTTGACCTGCTGTCGTGGTGTAATCGTAGTGATCAGGTTACGCTATCTGGGGGCATTCTAAGATTACTCCTCACCGTATTGGCGCAAGCCAGCCTATTCAGTACCTATGCCAGCCCACGTCATTCTTGTAGAACCCCAACTGGCGCAAATCAAGCCGCCGAAGCTAGAGCTGCTCAACAATCCCTGGATGCTAGGAACCGGAGCGCTGGGGATTCTGCTAGTTGCACTTGCAGCTTATAGCCAGGTGATGATGACTCACCTCGCCAAGCAAAAGCGATTTGAAGAGTTTAAGAATCGCGAGCTGCAAAAGAAGCTGAAGCTAGCGTTAAATACGATTAGCAAGATGGAGAGAAATCCGGATCTGATCCATTCGCGTGAATTTAACCTCGACTATCTGCGGATGCGGATGGAGGAAGAGCAGTTCCATTTCGCGCTGATGAATCAGATTAAAATTCGTGTCAAAGAGAAAATCTCGATTGCCCTACGTCCGCTTCAGGCTGAGCAAGGAGTCGTGGGGATTGCCAGCTCAACCGGACGGCAGGTAGATGAAATCTTTGACGTGGAATACGATCCGACCAACTCTCCCAAGGGCACGCGCCGCGTCCTGTTTAGAATTCAGATTAAGCTGATGAAGCTGCCGACTCAGCCTACTTCCGTCACGATCAGCCAGATCATTAACTGTATGCAGAAGTTCATGAGCCTGGAAGCAGATGACACCTGGCAGCCTACAATTCAGGGACGAATCGCTAGCGTCCGCTGGGATCAAAAAGCCAAGCCAACCCCGCTGCTGGTTTTGGAGCAAACCAATGAAGGCGTTAACGTGACGTTTCGCACCAATCGGATGGCGGCAAGCTAAGCGTTACAGGGCTTAGGATTGGGCGATGAGTGGGCACTAGACGGGTGCAGAATGTTAATCTGGTCAAGAACAACTGAGCGCAAGCTAGAGAAAGCTTACGTTTCAGCACTGCTTCCTAACCTGCTTCCTGAACGAGTCGCACTCAAAAATCGCCTCTAAACTTCTATGGCACCTGATCGCGCCAGAAATAGCCTCAAAACCGCTCGGCTCGTTCGCAATCTCGGTGGTGGTCAGCTGCTGAGTGATCGAGTCGGCAAAACCGACCCAGACGATCTGTACCGCCTGAAACTCAGCAGCGCCAGTCGCTTGACGCTCAAAGCCACGGGCAGCAGACGAGCTGCCGTCCGGCTCTTCAACCTGCAACAGAATCAGGCTCTGAAAAAGATTGGCCGCACTGAATTCAGCGATCTGAACCGCAAGCAAATCCGCAGATATCTAAATCCGCTGGCAGCTAGCCGCGCCAATGGCCGCACTGTTGACTTGGAGCTAGCAGCGGGCACTTACTACCTGCGAGTCTCCCAGGCGCGGGGCGATAGTCGCTATCGGCTCAGGCTGGCAACAGCAGCCCTGCCTGCAGATGGTTTAATTGGCTCTCCCGGCGCTAGTCCAGCCCTCAGTCCATCTCCCGGCGCTAGTCCTCCATCCCCAGTCCCTGGCTCAGCTCCGCCTCCCATCTTCTCTCTAGCTGCTTTTCGTCCCCAGACCTGGCTGCGTCAGTTTGGTACAGCGCAGAACGACTATGCGTTTGGGACTGCGACTCAAAACAGCAGCGCCTATGTTGCGGGTGTGTCTAGCCCCAGCAGCGCTTTTTCAGGCAGTGGATTTGTCCACCAATATGCCCAAGATGGAACTTCGCTAGAGCAGCGAACGCTGGCGCTGTCAGGTTCGACTGCCGTTGCTGATATTGCTGTCGATGATTCAGGCAACTACTATGTAGTGGGCGCAACGATTGTCGGTCTCAACAGCAACGCCTTTATCGCCAAGTACAACTCAAACGGCCAGCAGCAGTGGCTGAGAACCATTCAGAGTTCGGTCTTGGGCATCAATGCCGCAGATGCGGCTGCGGGCGTATCGATCGACGACAACAACAATATCTACGTTACCGGCGTTCGACGCGGCCTCCCAGATCCGATCAGTCAGGGCAAAGCATTTGTGGCTAAGTATGCCAGCAACGGCGATTTGGAGACCGCTTTTGGCGATAGCGGCATTCTAGAATTCGGCAATGCCAAAACTACAGCTGCCTCTGATATCACGGTGACTAACGGTAGCATCTACATTACTGGCATTTCTGACGCGACGCTGAATCTCTCCGGCAGCTCGGTCAATCTGTCCGGCGGTGATGCGTTTGTGGCAAGCTTCGACCGAATGACAGGCAATCTGCTCTGGAACCAAACGCTGAGCAGTGGGAGTGACACTGACTATGGGCGAGGTCTTGCGGTGAGCGGTTCCGATCTGTATATCGTCGGCCAGACCGCAGCAGCGTTACCTTCTGGCAGTTTGGTGGCCAACTCCTATGGCGGCGGCGAGTCAGATGCGTTCCTAGCCAAGTTCAGCAGCAGCGGCAGCTGGCAGTGGACAAAACAGATTGGCGGCAGTGGCCTAGATACGGCTCAGGCAGTTGCGATTGATCCAGCAGGCAGAATTTACCTGACGGGCGAAACTAACACCAGTCTGTTCGGCTCAGCCTTAGGCGGCTCGGATGCCTGGATTGCCCAAGCCGACGCGAACGGTAATCTACTCAGCGCCAGCCAGCTCGGCACGGCTCAAAACGACGAAGCCTACAGCCTCACGACAGATGCGACGGGGGCGATCTATTTGGCTGGCCAAACGCAGGGCAGCTTCCCGGCGGCAGCGAACCAGGGCAACTACGATATCTGGATCGCTAAATATAATTCTTAGGCATACAATCTTTAAGCTGCGCGCCTTTAGTCTTCAGCCTGTGGGTCAGCTTGTGGGTCAGCCTGTAGATTGGGATGACGCTGCCAGAGCTTGCGGTACTTTTTGGGAAACGGCAAATCGCTGCTGCTGTGAAAGTCTTCCTGCACCTTCTGCGTCAGCCGCCGCGAGACCTGCCGCACAATCTGATTGAGCAGACGGTCACCTGTGGTTTCAATCAGCGACAGAGGCAGCGCATGAATAAAGCGCGGGAACTGAATCATCACTTGGAGATCTAGCTGCCACTCAACTCGCGTTACGCACTCTGGAGCCGTAGCCGTAGCCTTTTTAAAGGCAGCCAACAGCTCAGAGTCGGGCGCGGCTTCAATCAGCTGGAGAGCGGCCTTAAAATCCACCTCGTAGCCCGGAGGAACATAGTTGGGCACAGCAATGGTTTGAATCCGATAGATTGACTGATCGGCGGGCAGCAGATTCAGGCCGATTTTGGGTTCGACCTCATAGCCAAAGGAGCCGAACTTGCCAATGGTGAGCGCATAGCCATTGTCACCAATTGGCTCGGTGGCCATTGGCTGGGCGCAGCGGGGGAACCAGGCGCGATGTGCATCCAGGTAGCGCGCGACAGTTGCCACATCTGCATACATTTCCATGCAGCTCGTAAATGAGCTGTGAAAGCAGACAGGCTCGCTGTGAATTCGGTCGTCGTGGGTATATCCTTCCAAAGCAGTAATATCTACTCGACCAGAGGGCACGCCTAAGATAGCGGCGTTTTCAAAGGAGTGCTGTTCGGCGGAATTGGCCTGCATAAGAGACTGTCCTGAATTGAATGCGGTTCCGGAGCCTCTCCTTCTCTACGATATCCTAACCGAACATCTGAGGAAGGAGGAGCTAATTTACGAACTCTCGTCAAAGCGAGCGCTAAACCCGTAGGCTAACCTATGAGCTAATTTGCCCAGCATACCGGGCTGATTTCCGACCGGCCTACGATTGATCTACGGAGAAATTGGCTCAGCCTATGCGAAACTCCTGCTCACCCTGTTCGATCTACGCAGATTTGGCCTAAGTTGATGCCGAAATCCCTGACTCAATGCAGATTTTTATCGGCTCAAATTTGAGAGACTTGAGTTTGAGATAATCTATATTGATCGGCAATAAAAGCAATATGAAAGCATTTGTGGCAGGGGCAACAGGTCAGACCGGGCGACGCATCGTGGCTGAGCTAGTCAAGCAGGATATTCCGGTTCGCGCTTTAGTCAGGGATTTGGAGAAAGCCCGCGAGATCTTGCCTGCTGAAGCAGAGCTAGCCTTGGGCGATGTCTTGCAGCCTGAGAGCCTGAGAGCTGCGATTGGCGACAGCACGGTGCTGATATCAGCTACCGGGGCAGCGCCGAGCTTCGACCCAACTGGCCCTTACAAAGTAGACTACGAGGGCACCAAAAACCTGATCGATCTGGCTAAAAGCAGCGGCGTTCAGCAGTTTGTAATGGTTTCGTCGCTTTGCGTCTCGCGATTGTTTCATCCGCTCAACCTGTTCTGGCTAATTTTGGTTTGGAAAAAGCAAGCTGAAGACTATTTGCGAGCCAGCGGACTCAGCTATACCATCGTGCGTCCGGGCGGCCTCAAAAACGAGGACAATACTGACGCAATCGTGATGTCGTCGGCAGATAGTCTGTTTGAAGGCGGCATCCCGCGCAGCAAGGTGGCACAGGTCTGCGTAGAAGCCTTGAGAGAGCCTAAGGCTCGCAACAAAACCGTGGAAATTGTCGCTAACCCCGATGCGGTAGCTCAGCCGCTTCAGGCACTATTTGCTAACGTGGCATAGGTGCTTTTCGTTCTACAGGTTTAACGCAATCGTGACTGACGCATCTCCCAAACCTGATTTGCCTGCTGCTGATCTGCCTACTCCTGAAGTTAAGCGGAGCGAGCCGAGCAGTCGGGTGACTGATCTTGCAGCTGAACCGAGCGAGCGCCGCTTTGTTCAGCCATTGATCCAGGCAGGGACAGCTATCTTGATTGCCACAACACTCGGTCGAATGCTGATGCCGCCTGCGAAGCCACCCGTTGATCCAGCCTGGAACGTGACGCTAGCGCCCCTTGTCAAGCAGGGCGGCGATCCCTACATTCGGGCGCTGATGCGAACCATTTCGGCCTCTGAGTCCAACAGCTACCGCCCCTACTCGCTGCTATACGGTGGCGAGCATTTCAGCGATTTAAGCCGTCACCCTGATCTGTGCGTACCGATTCTGGCTGGCCCAAATATTGGCGACTGCACAACCGCCGCAGGCCGCTACCAGTTTATTACCACCACTTGGCAGGAACAGGCTGCCCGCTACTATCCGCAGCCAATTCGGTTTTGGGAATCTAGGCAGTTTAGCTTTGCCCCAGAATCTCAGGACGAGGTGGTCTATCGCTGGCTGAGCGACTCAACAGCCTGGGGCGTGGATCTCGCTGAGCTGCTGAAGCAGGATCGGCTCACCGAAGTGCTACAAATTCTGTCACCCACCTGGACGAGCTTGGGCTATGGCATCGAGCCAAACAGCATGACCAATCAGCTGCCGGAGATTTACCAGCAGCTGTTGAACGAAGAGCTAGCGGCCAGCTCAGGCTAGATCCTTAAGCTCCTCAGGTAAATCTTTAGGTAAACTCTCTGAGGCAGTCTCGTCTGGAGCAGCTTCATTGGGTGCAGCTGGTTGCTCGGCGGCAACTTCGGGCTGACTGGCTAGCGGCACCGTAGCAGAGGGCATCGCCAGTCGTGCCTTCTCAGCGCGTGATTCAGCGGTTGCCATCACTTCAGCTAGGTTCTCCAGCATTTCGCCTGGGAAATTTTCTAAAACCTTGGTAGAGAGCGAAACCCGCTTGCGAATATCGTCTATGTCTAAAATGACGGCTTTGAGCGGCTGACCGTGCGAAAACAGCGTTTCCAGCGAAGAGACATAGGTTTTGCTGATTTGATTGATATGCAGCAGGCCAGTCGTGCCAGAAAACTCGACAAACAGCCCAAACGGCTTGATGCTGACGATTTTGCCATCCACCAGCTGACCAATTTCCAGCTGACCGAGGCTCGCTGCCTGTGTAGCCAACCGCTGAGACAGCACCAGCTTTTTGCGCTCTGGGTCAACTTCAATGGGGCTGACCGTCAGCGCTCTGCCCACGAGCGCCTCCAAATTTTCGCGATCGACGAGGTGCGAGCGGGGAATGAAGCCGCGAATCCCGCGAATCTCTACCGTCACACCACCCCGGTTGATGCCGTTGACCCGCACCTGGATGCTCTGACCATCTTCTTGCAGCGCTGCCATCTGCTTCCAGCTTTGGCGAATCTGGATCTGGCGCAGCGAAAGCGTCACCTGACCATCTGCATCCTGCTCGCGGATGATCATAAATTCGCGCTCTTCTCCAACAGGCAGATATTCAGCCAGATTGGCAATCCGCCCCAACGAGGCTTCTTCTAGCGGCAGAAAAGCCGATGCCTTGCCGCCAATGTCAATATAGATGCCGTCAGATTCGTAGCTCACCACCTTGCCCCGAACCACCTGACTCCGCTGAAACTGGTAGTCATGTTGCTCAAGCGCTTTGGCGAAATCATCAGTAGAAAAGGACAACGTCAGCCTCCTCGGCAAAAAAGCTGGCTAAAAGATCCAAAGGCACTCGCTGAGCCAAACCCAGCAAGCAGGCCAAGTAGCCATCATACAAGGTTAACAGAGCAATAAGCCCCGCTAGATTTCCTCAATATAATCAATTCTTGACCTATCGGGTACGGATGAACGAATCTGCCAAGGCAGAAAAGACCTAGAGAAAATCAACTGTGAACTTAACCTGCGTCTCCAGACTACTCTGGGGTGGAACGATCAGCAGATCTTCACCCGTGTTCATTGCATTGCGGGGAGCGCTCCAGGGTTCTAGACAGTAAAAATCTTTGCCCTTCACCGCCCAGAAAACTAAGGTGCTGTAGTGACTGTCGTAGTCGAGTTGGAGACTGAGCTGGCGCTGGCGGTCAATCACCCGGCTGGTTTGCTGCGATAGAGGCCGGAAGGCGCGGTCGATTTCCTCTAGCTCGAAATCCAAGCCCTGAAACGGCTGGGGATTTGGGCTGCTTTTCTCTTGATACTGGCTGGCCGGGATCTCAACTTGCAGCTGCGATTTGTCACTCACGCAAAAATAAGGATGCAGCCCGGTTGAAATCGGCATGGGCTGATTGGAGCGGTTGCTATGGCGCTGGGTGAGCAGCAGCGATCTGCCCTGCAGCGCATAGGTAAAGGCAAGCTGAAACTCGAACGGATAGACTTCCAGCGTCTGTAGATTGCTCTCCAAGACTAGCGTTAAAGCCGCCTGCTCTGGATTGGTTTCTTGAGCCTGCCAGGGCATATCCCGCGCAAAGCCATGCTGTTTGAGTTTGTAAAACTGACCTGCATGGCTGTAGCGATCCTCTGGGAGATTACCGCAGATTGGAAACAAGATCGGAATGCCGCCGCGCACGGATAGCTCAGGATGGGTGAAGCGCTCGCTGTCAAGATAAAACATCTCCTGGTTTTGCACCTGCCAGCTGGTTGCAATGCCGCCGCGCTCTGGCACGAGTTCCAGACGCGCCTCAGAATTCGTTAGAATGTAGGTTCTGTACTGGCGCTGTTCGGCGGTAACTGCGGGCATCCTGGTTGTTCCTCATGCGTTAGGCTGCGCTTATTGTAATACGCTGCCCTGCACGACTCGTATCTCGCTGCATACATTTGGCTGCATACATCTCAATCTAAGGCGCTGGGCTGGCTGGTGGAGCCGGATATTGAATAAACGAATCAGTGGGCATCTCTGAGTTAGGAGCCGCTGGCAGCGTTAGCCGCACCTGCGAATTGAGGCTGGTTGGTGAGCGCAGCGGCTGGTCAAACAGGCTAGAAGCTTGCTGCATATACTGCGAAATTTTTGAGGCCATGTCGCTAGGGGCAATCTGAGCCTGACCGCGTTTGACTTGCAGCGGCAAAAACTCAAGCTGCATCACATGCTCTGTCAGAGTGACTTTCAGCGCCGCCGCCTCATAGTGACCCACTGGCTTTTCGCTATATTCATCAATTGCGTTGCCCAGCGAATAGACAATAGCGCGGCCATTATAGACTTCGCCGCCCTGTGCTGCCGTCGGATGATAGCCCACCACCAGGTCTGCCCCATAGTCCACCGCCGCATGAGTCAGGTTAATCTGCCAGTCTTCCGGGTAGGCTCTCAGCTCTCGGTTCCAGTTGACGCTGACCACAACCCAATCCACTTGGTCGCGAATTGCCTCAATATCAGCCTGCATCTGCTGATTGACGCTAACGTTTACGCCTGCTGTGATACCGCTGGCTGCTCTAGGCGAAGAATCTGAATAGCCGAAGTAGGCAATCCGCTTGCCCTTGACCTCAAAGATCTGCGGGCGACGTGCTTCTGGCAGGCTGGTGCCCGCACCCACCGCATAGATATTGCCCTGCCGCATCAGCGCTAGCGCTTGGCTGAGTTGGGTTGCCCCCTCTGGCATCACCGCACTGCTCGCCAAATTGACTAAATTGACCCGATTGGCCAGCAGCTCTTGCGGGGTTAGCGGTAGCTGCTGGCTGGTTTCGGCAGGTGCGGCTTCAGCGTCTTCTGGGGCGGCTTCTTCATCTGCGATGAAGTTCATTTTTTCCGCTTCGTGATCTTCGCTGCCAGCTGCCTTCTCTGCGTCGGTATCTTCAGGCAGAGCACTGAGCTGGGGCTGATCCTCTGCATCGATTGGCTGGGGCGAATTGATTGTGACGGGCTTGGGCTTGGCAGACTGTGTGGCGGCGGCTGAGAGTACCGGGCTATTTAGGTTAGTTATCAGCATATCGGCCTGTCGAAACGCTTCAACCGTGGTGACCAGCGCCGCGCCAGGATTGACTTGATCCGGCAGTCGCTGGCTAACAGGCAGCCGATTCAGCAGATCGCTGTTGCTAAAGATCAGGCTGATGCTGGGATCATCTGGGTTGAGCACGGGCTGCCGAACAATCGAGACGCGCTCTGAAACGGTTTGGACAGAGCCAGAGGGAATAGCGTTGTGGAACAGGCCAGTCAGCGAAGCCTTTGAGCGCTGAAAAGCTGCTGGATTAACGTAGTAACCGGCCAGCTCGAAGCTACAGCCAATCAAAAAGGCGGTGATGGCAGCACTGCCCAAAACCAGAGCGCGACCGGCAGGCTTCTGGCCAATAAACCAGCGAATCGACTGATCCGTGAGTTCTACAGAACTGAGCTTAAGCGCCTGGAGCTGATGTCTCAAACCGCTTTTCAAACTGTGTTTCGTCCGACTAGCCGTGTTTCCTGACTTGGCTTTACGCGGCTGACCGGGCTGCGGCTTGAACAGAAAAGAGGGCAGCCTGTCTAAAACACTAGCCTTGATACTGGCCTTAATACTGACCTTGCGAGTCGCGGCTACAGGAGCCAGCTTTTTTGGCGCGGTTAGGGCAGCCTCTTGAGCGGCAGCTAGCGTAACGGCAGGCGGCACTGCCTTGGGCTGAGCCAAGCTCGTTTCGGCAGGCGAGGATACTGTGGCCAGTGTTGCAGTGGCCAGTGTTGCAGCGGCCAGTGTTGCGGCGGCGGCAGGCTGAGCAACCTGCCGAGCCGAAGGGGGAATAATTCGAGCTGATTTCTCCCAAAGCTGCTCTGAAGCTCCGACCATCTGAGCCGTAATTCGCACCTGCTGGATCGCTTCTGAATCGAGCTTGCAGAGGCGATGGCAAATATAGCGCACCAGCTTGTCACAGTCTGGCACTTGACGGCTGACAATTTGAATGGCTAGTCCTCCGGATGGCTCTGACGCAATTTGAGCGCAAATGCCTTGAGGCACCAGATCGCGGTTCAGCCAAAAGGCAATGGCTCGCGAGTTTCCCGTCTGTGCCAGCTTGATTACAGAAGCCTGCCATGAACTGTCCAGATTTGCCATCGATCACTCCTCTTCCTGAGCCTCACGTACAGGGCTATTTTTCTACGTCAACAAATTTAGTCAAAGATAGCTCAAGCCTTGCTGTTTGGCATCGCTTTTGCTGAAAACCACGCAGAACCCGCAGCTCATGCAGATATCCGAGAACCCCTCTGTGCAAATGAGTGACTACTCTCACCTGAGCTGTGATTTTAGATCACATCGCCGAATCGATCTCAGTCAATTCTGCGCTCCAGGCAATTGACCAGAATTGAGAGATAAATCTTGTACTCGGGGTGACTGACAATGCCACTTTCCATGATCCACCGCCTCGTCCAGTCGGCTTTTCAGATGGGCTGCCTCAGCGTTGAGTCAGAGGGCTTGATTCGACAGGTGATTGCTGTGCGGGGCTATCAGGCCGCAGATCTATCGGCGCTGGAGGAACTCCACCAGGCAGTCTGTGCAGGGCGGGTCAAGCGAGAGGCTGGCGATACTCTGAATATCTTTACGATGCCGTCCCGTTAGCTATCCTGAATCACTATCCTGAATTAAATTAAAGGGGACTTTGCATCCGCTGAAATTTTTAGGATACCTATGGCTCCAGATTCTCAGTTCTCCGAAAATTCTGCGTCCAATCGCATCACGGCTGATGCAGAAATGAGCTACGAATCTTACGAATCTGGGGCCTTGGCGGCTCCGTCTTCAGCCAACAATGAACTTCGCAATCAGGCCGCGCTTGAGAGTTTTACAGCGGCCTCTTCTGGCGGCGCATATTCCGGCAGCACATATTCCGGCAGCGCACAGCCAATTTTCGGTCAGCGTCAGCGTCAGCCCCCGCTCGAACTGCTGATTTTTTTGGCGCTCTTGCTGATGATTGTGGGGCTGGGCTTTAGCAATTTCTGGCTCGCCTTTACGGGAGCGACAGTAGCATTGCTGATCTCGCTTCGTATTCTCTGGCAGCTGGTTTGGAAAATTTTTACTGAGCTAATTTCTCCCCAGGAGCGGCTCATCCTGACGGGTTTTATTGGCCTGATGCTGGCGGGCTATGGGCTAGTGCAGCTCAGCGGATGGGGTGTCGGCTTTGATGCCTGGTATCAGAGTCTCAACTGGGAGGCAATTGGCGCAACGGGCGAAGTCTTTGGGGCGCTGGGGCAGATTTTGATCGCGGTGCTAGCAGTCTATATTGCTTGGCGGCAGTACGTGATTTCCAAAGATTTGACGATCCAGCAAAATATGATCACACAGCAGCAGACGATCGACTCTTACTTTCAAGGCATTTCCGATTTGGTGCTAGACGAAGAGGGGCTGCTGGAAGACTGGCCGCAGGAACGCGCCATTGCCGAAGGCCGCACGGCAGCAATTCTCAGCAGCGTCGATTCTAGCGGCAAGGCCAAGGTGCTGCGGTTTCTGTCGCGCTCGCGGCTGCTGTCGCCCCTCCAACGCGATCGGAGACTGGGACGCGCCATGCTGGACGGCAAGGGTGGCTATGCTGAAGACCGCGACTACGGAGTGCGGGTGGTAGATTTGGGCGTGATGCTGGCTGGATCAAACCTATCGGGGACGGATTTGCGCTGGACGGATCTGAGCGACATCAATCTGATCCGCGCCAACTTAAAAGGCTGCGACATGGTGAAAACCAACCTGGCACGCACAATTTTATGCGGCGCGGTGCTGGCTGGCTCTGACATGATGGGCTGTCGCCTGTTTTACGGCTCTGCTGCGACGGCCTCCCCCCGCACCCGCCACGACATTCCCAACTATCAGACCGGAGCCTATACCGGAGCCGTAGTTGAAGACGCTGACTTGAGCGGTGTGCTGCGGCTATCTGAGGAGCAGCGCTACTACTGCTGCGCTTGGGGCGGTGATGCCACTCGTTCAACCGTACCGGGCGGCTGTGAAGGCATTCCCAATCGGCTCAACGAGTCTTAACGCATCTACTAGGTCAGAAATCTCAGGCCGCTAGCAAATCTGCCACCGTTCAGCAACCTCGCTTACACTGAGGCGACTGAGATTAAACAAACTTCTGAGTTCAGGGTTTTACCGAGTTACGCTGCGAGGTTCGGTTTGCCATACTCTTGAATGAGCCAGTACGTAGGCTAGGAACAGACCTGACTCACACCTTTCTAAGATAGCAACGAATTTTTTGAATCGAACAGGGTACCAAACCCCCTATCTACAGTCCCTATCGGCCTCTTAAAACTGTCAACTCCTATGTGTTCCAACTCCTTACACCGATCACTAACGCCTGACTCTGCTCAAACCAACTCTGCTCAAACCAACTTTGTTCAAACCGCTGTCAAAACGCAGCCTACAGATCTACAAGCTGTGATTAACCGAACTCTGCGTTCGCTGCGGCCTCGTCTCAAGTCCCAGTCAGAGCAGCGCGGCATTCAGGTGGTCTGTGACTATGGCGATCTGTTGGCGGTGGAGTGCAGCGCCGAGATTGACCAGGTGTTTACAGCTCTGATTGCTCAGGCGATTGAAGCTGTTTCGCCTCAGGCTGATGCTGCCCATACTGATGCTCATACTGTCACAGTACAGCGGCCTCAGGTGACAATTCGGACGATGCAGATTCCTGATCCGCAGGGTGGCAATCCGCGCGTAGTGGTCTGCGTGGCGGATAACGGCGCTGAAATCTCACTGGAGGAGCAGAGTCAGATCTTTGCCGCCGCCGGAAAGCGGTCTAGCTCAGCACTTCGCAGCTGCTACGAGATTGTGGTGCATCAGCATGGTGGCGATCTGCAATGCTACTCGCAGGCTAGCGGTACTGAATTTTGGGTGGAGCTGCCTGTCAATCAGGCTCGTAGCTTAGCTTAACTAGCCCAGATGAACTAGCCCAGATGAACTAGCCCAGATGAACTGGCTCGGATGAACTGGCCTATAGTAAATGGATGAGCTTTCGGCTGGGCTGTGCAATCTGGGCTTACAAAGACTGGGTAGGCGATCTGTTTCCCAAGGGCAGTCGGCCTGCTGATTTTTTGCAGCTCTACAGTCGGCGGTTTATGACAGTTGAGGGCAACACGACTTTTTATTCGGTTCCCGATGCCGCCACAGTGCAGCGCTGGGCAAGCCAAACGCCGGCGGGCTTTCAGTTTTGCCCGAAGCTGCCGCGCCAGATCACGCATCAGGGTAGGCTAGTGCCGCAGCTTCCGGCGCTGCTAAGCTTTGTGGAGCGAATGCAGGGATTGGGCAATCGGCTGGGCGTTTTGTTTGCCCAACTGCCGCCCAGCTACAGCCCCGCAGAACTGGCCGATTTGCAGGCTTTTTTGCGCGCTTGGACAACTGAGGTGCCAACTGAGGCAAAGCTGGCGGTGGAGCTGCGGCATCCTGGCTGGTTTGAGCTAGAGCAGGCCAATCACCTGAATGCGCTGCTAGCCGACTTTGGGGTAGGGCGAGTCTTGCTGGATACGCGCCCAATCTACGAATGCCCTGACGATCCGCAGCTCACCTCCGAGCGCCGCAAGCCGCGACTGCCGCTTCAGCCCGTCACGACTGCCGCCTTCAGCATCGTGCGCTACATTAGTCATCCAGAGCTGGCTTACAATCAGACCTACCTGGAGTTTTGGGCGATGCAGGTGCAGCAATGGCTCCAGCAAAACCAGCAGGTTTATTTTTTTGTGCATTGCCCTGTTGAGCAGCATTCACCGCATATCGCTCGCCACTTTCAGCAGCTTTTAGAGCTTGTGGAGCCAGATTTAGTGCCGCCCCTGCCCTGGAATTTGATCGAGTCGGCGGTACTTCCCGTCGCCAGACAGCTCGACTTGTTTTAAGCGCTTTAGAATAGGCGATGGACTACCCCACAGAATCCCCACATATCAAGAGAAATCTGAATGACCGTCGTACCCTCAAACCGTCCTTCACTTAATCGATTAAGCCAATTCGATCGCCAGCTTTGGAACCGCTTTGTGGCAATTGCTCAGCCCTACTGGTTTCCGACCGCCAAAAATCAGGGCAAGCTGTTTTTTCTGCTGATTGGGCTGCTGATTATCTTTCTATTTGCGCTGCTGTTTTTGCTCACCAGCGGCGTGGTGATGCTGCTGAATGCGCTGCTGCCAGAATTTATGGGCGAGACAGCGGGCGGGCTGATGGGCATGGTGCAGGGCACGTTTGGCTCTCCCGCAATTTGGGTGGTGCTAGCAGCGCTGCTGATTCCGGCGGCGGCTTTTTTTGTGGCGCGCGCTCAGGTGACTCCCCGCTGGCAGCAGTGGATGTTTCTGGGCGTGCTGCTGCTGCTGTCGCTGTCAGTGAGCGGCATGAACGTTTTGATTAGTTATGTTGGCAACTTCTTCACCACGGCGCTTTCAGAGCGTGATGCCCCGACCTACTGGCGCTTCTTTTTTGTCTATGCAGGCGTGTTTGCGGTGGCTACGCCAATTGTTGTATTTTATACCTTCGTCCAAGATTTGCTGGGGCTGCGCTGGCGAAACTGGATGACACAGAAGTTCTTGGGGCAATATTTTCACAGCCGTGCCTACTATGAAATCAACTTTGAAGAAGATATCGACAATCCTGACCAGCGGATTGCCGAAGATATTAAGTCATTTACCACCACTAGCCTCAAATATCTGCTGCTAGGGCTGGGGGCAGTGATTGACGTAATTTCGTTTACCGGAATTCTCTGGTCAATTTCGCGGTTTTTGGCGATTTTCCTAGTCGGCTATGCGCTGGTCGGCACAATTGTAGCAGCGCTGTTTGGTCGCAGACTGATTGCACTTAACTTCAATCAGCTGCGCCGCGAGGCCGATTTTCGCTATGGCTTGGTGCATGTGCGTGACAACGCCGAGTCGATTGCTTTTTATCAAGGCGAAGCCCAAGAAATGGGGCAGATCCGCCGCCGCTTTGCAGAAGTGCTGCAAAACTTTCGGTTTTTGATTGGCTGGCAGCGCAACCTGCTCTTTTTCCGCACGCCCTACCGCTATGCGACCTATATTTTGCCCTCGGTGATCTTGGCTCCGCTCTACTTTTCAGAGCAGATCAGATTTGGTGATATTAGTCAGGCTGGATTCGCCTTTTCCCAGATTTTTGAGGCCTTTGCTTTAGTCGTGCTGGAAATTACTCAGCTCAGTACCTTTGCCGCAGGCATCAACCGACTGGAGACTTTTACCGAAGCCCTAGAAGCTCAAGACCAACCGCTGCCTGCCGAGATCAGCACGATCAGTACCCGACAGGCTGCCGAAATTGCCTTGAGCGACCTATCGCTGACCACACCTAAAGGGCAACGAATCTTGCTCAACGATCTGTCGGTGGCGCTTCAGCCACAGCAGAGTTTGGTGATTGTGGGGCAGAGCGGCGTGGGTAAAAGCTCTCTGCTGCGCGCCATTGCCGGACTCTGGAACAGCGGCAGCGGCAACATCGCGCGTCCTGATCTGTCGGAAATGCTGTTTTTGCCGCAGCGGCCTTACATGGTGCTGGGCAGCCTCCGCGATCAGCTGCTCTATCCCAACCTGGATCGCGCTACTGACGACGCGCAGCTTCAGGTAGCCTTGCAGCAGGCCAATCTGCCGGAGCTAGTCGAGCGAGTCGGTGGCTTTGACGTAGAGCTAGACTGGCGAGATGTTTTATCTTTGGGCGAACAGCAGCGCTTGGCCTTTGCCCGACTGCTGCTCACCAAACCTCGCTACGCCATGCTAGACGAGGCGACTAGCGCCCTTGACTTAGGCAACGAAAAGCGGCTCTACGAAACGCTGCGCGAGATGGGGGCGACGTTTGTCAGCGTTGGCCATCGCACCAGCCTGCTGAAATATCATGACTTTGTGCTGGAGCTGTACAGCGATTCAACCTGGAAGCTGACGCCGATTGGCGAGTATCGGGTGAATGAAGAGGCGTTTGTTTAGGCAAGTTTTAGTTTTAAGGGGATTCAGCAGGCGTTTCTGGGTCGCAGATTGCTGCTAGCTCAAACTGAGAGAGCAGCAGCTTTAGCCCCATGATTGCAAAGCCGGTGGCCGCAATTCCCTTGACCCAAGCCATCGGCAAGAGCTGCGAAATCCCTTCTCCTAGCAGAACGCCCAAAAAGCTGGCCAGCAATAGTGCAGCTGATGTGCCCAAAAAAATTGCCTTCAGCGACTTCGAGCTGCCGCTGAGCGCAATTGCGGCCAGCTGACTTTTATCGCCCAACTCTGAAACAAACACCATCACAAAGCTGACTCCCAACAGATGCCAATCCATATGCTGAGCCCAAATCCCTAAAGATGAAACACTTCCCAAAACAGCTGAGCTGAGATCAGCAATAGTAGAACTCCTGCCGCCGTTTCCAGCGTTTTAGCCGAGATGCGCCGCGCCAGCCAGCAGCCCAGCCAGACCCCAAGCAGGCTAGTTATGACGAGCGCTGTACCTGCGCCAGCAAACACAATCCAGGGTGCGTGCGATTTGGCAGCTAGCAGCAGCGTGGTCAGCTGAGTTTTGTCGCCCAGCTCAGCGAGAAAAATGGTCAAAAACGTGGAGAGAAATACTTTTAAATTAGTGCCGCCAAGAGGGCTGACAGCAGGTAATGGTTCAGATGACAGCTGAGAGGCCGACTGAGAGGCCGACGCCCCCAACTCCGACTCGTCTTCAGTCGATGCGATTTGCAAAACGCTGCTGCTAGATGATTGCGAAGCGGACTGAAGCGACATCGGCGATCGGTTCCGTGGGAAAGGCTGCTTTCATATTTCTTTCATTTTATCCTGATATAGCCCCCCAAGCGCAACCCCCAATCTCAAACTAGATGCCAACCGCCTGATCAAACTTCAGCATTTCCAGGCTGCGATCGCCATAAACGCCTTCAATTTGCTCTCGGCAGCAGTCAATTGCAAACTCATTGAGTTCGTCTGGTTCAATTCCATAGAGATCTTGAAATACATCAGCTTCGACCCGGCAAAAGCGCGGGCGCTCGGCATAGACGCGGCATTCGCGGTTCAGCGCATCATAGTTAACGCACCAGCCATCTTCGCCCACCAGACTCAGATAGAGCGCTAGCTCAGGCGGCGAGAGATACTGATCTAGGTCGGGGCGATCGCTCGGATCGAGGTGGCAGCAAGCGCCACAGTGTTTTACGCAATGCCAGTTTGCCATGCGGACGGCTCCTTGTGAAGGTCTGAGGACTTGATGGACGAGCGCAGATGGAGAGCCTTGCCAAGTCTACTTTAGCGAGCTTTCGCAAATACTGAAACAGACTGTAACTTTGTGCGGAGATTCCAGCCTTAAGCAGGTAAAATAAGGGCGGATTAGTCAATCAGACTACCGAATCACGTTAAACACGTTTAAAACTCGCGGGCTTGTTTGGGAGGCGATATGGATTTTTTGTCTGGATTGTTGGGTGGGATTAATTTTGAGACAATCGCTCAGCTGACGATGCTGGCACTGATTGTGATTGCAGGACCAGCCGTGATTTTTGTGCTGGCTTTTCGGGGTGGCGATCTGTAGGCTCGTCTAGCTTTATTGAAACTCTCTACCTGCTCTTGCTACAGCTCCGTTTTGGCCTGTGGCAGGGGCAGTAGTTTTTGTTGACCGCAAATTTCACCTCAAACTGGGTGTCTCCAGTATTTATTAGCTACAATTATCTCGTCTTGTCTGGAATGGGAACTTTAAGATCGCAAGATCAAAATCGCGTAGCTGGCTACTCAGTGTCCCGCTCTGAACCGTGATATTTTAAATAATTCAGTTGAGAATTCTTTGAAGATATGCCCTCTTTGAAGGTATGTACTTGTTGATCTGTTTTATCTTGCTAGGCTTGGTACATCGTCGCGTCGAGGACTTGCCGTGACCAGTTCTGTCACTCTGCCCGCTGCTTTCTCGCTCCGATCATTTGAAGACAATAGCCGCCTTCGGCTGTTTTCCGGCTCCGCGAACATACCTTTGGCTCAAGAGGTAGCACGCTATCTGGGCATGGATTTGGGGCCGATGGTACGCAAGCGATTTGCAGACGGCGAGATTTACATCCAGATTCAGGAGTCAATTCGCGGCTGCGATGTCTATCTAACGCAGCCCACCTGCTGTCCAGTGAACGATCACTTGATGGAGTTGCTGATCATGATTGACGCCTGCCGCCGCGCCTCAGCCCGGCAGATCACTGCCGTGCTGCCCTACTACGGCTATGCTAGAGCCGACCGCAAAACCGCCGGACGCGAGTCAATTACGGCTAAGCTGGTCGCCAATTTAATCACCGAGGCGGGGGCTGACCGGATTCTGGCGATGGATCTGCACTCAGCCCAAATTCAGGGTTATTTTGATATCCCGTTTGATCATGTTTACGGCTCGCCCGTGCTGCTAGACTATCTACTGAGCAAAAATCTCAGCGATATCGTGGTTGTCTCGCCTGACGTAGGTGGTGTGGCGCGCGCCAGAGCCTTTGCCAAAAAGCTAAACGACGCGCCGCTGGCGATTATTGACAAGCGTCGGCAGGCGCATAACGTAGCTGAGGTGATGAACCTAATTGGTGACGTGGCGGGCAAAACGGCTGTTTTAGTTGATGACATGATCGATACAGCTGGCACGATTTGTGAAGGGGCAAGGCTGCTTCGCAAAGAAGGAGCCCGCCAAGTCTACGCCTGCGCGACCCACGCTGTATTTTCACCTCCCGCCATCGAGCGGCTTTCAGCAGGGCTATTTGAAGAGGTGATTGTCACCAATACGCTGCCCATGGACGAAGATCGGCAGTTCCGGCAGCTGACGGTGCTTACTGTCGCTAACCTGCTGGGCGAGACCATCTGGCGGATTCACGAAGATAGCTCCGTCAGCAGCATGTTTCGCTAGATATTTTGCTAATGCAGCAGCGCCTGCGTCAAGCTGCCAATTGAGGCATCGAGCTGACCGAGCTGCAAGAGTAAGGCGCTGCGCTCTTGCCAGCACAGGTAGTCATCCGACTGGAGCTTGAGGGCACGGTTGAAGCTGAGTAGCGCGGCTGAGTATTGCTTCAGCTGAGCCAAAACTCGGCCTCGGTTGCGCCAAACCTGGGGGAGATTATGCTGAAGCTTTAGCGCCTGATCATAGCTTTTGAGCGCCGCTTCGGTGCGGTTGAGCCGCTCTAGCGCCAAGCCCTGGTTATACCAGATTTGCGGCTGCCGGAGGTTGAGCGTCAGCGCTTGGTGATAGCTTTGGATGGCCTCCCCATAGCGCCGAAGCTGGAGCAGCGCATCGCCTCGGTCGCTCCAGGCTTGCGGCTGGTCAATCCGCAGCTTCAGCGCCTGATCAAAGCTCTGGACGGCGGCCAGGTATTGCTGAGTTCGCAGCAGCGCCGTACCCCGCAACAACAGCGCTGCATAGAGCTGTGGATCCAGCCGCAGCGCCTGCTCAAAACTGTGAATGGCTGCCCCATAATCAGCGGCCTGGAAGCGTAGGCTGCCCTGAGCCGCCCAAATTTCCGCCTGCTGCGGATTCAGTTCGAGGGCGCGGTTAAAGTCTGCAAGTGCCGCCTGCTGCTGATGCAAGTGCAGCATCGCCCGACCGCGCGCTGCCCAGACGATGCTCTGGTCTGGACAGCGCTGCACCACCTGATCCAAAATCTGGGCTGCGGCCTGGGGCTGCCCTATCTGCAACAGCAGTGTGCCCTGATAAAACTGAGCCTCAACGTGATCAGGCTGAAGCTGCAAGACTCGTATAAAGCAGTCTGCTGCTGATGGCCACTGATGCAGCTGCTCTAAGGCAATGCCGCGATGCAGCCAAGCGTCGGCGTGATTAGGCTGAAGGGCTAAGCTGCGGGCAAAGCTGACGGCGGCGGTCTGAAACTGCTGGAGCTGGAGGCAGGCAATGCCGCGCCAGTACCAAGCTGCTGACCTCTGGGGCTGCACCTGAATGATTTGCTCCAAGCCTGCCAGGGTTGTCAGGGCTAGCTCAGGCTGCCTCAAAGCCTGAACATAGCTCTCTAGCGCGGCTTCCCACAGCTCTAGCTGCACCAGCGCCGCCGCCCGATCTAGCCAGTGCGGCTGGGCGGAGTCGAGCTGAATGGCGCGGTCGTAGCTGGCAACGGCACTTTCATAACGCTCCAGCTGGTAGAGCACCTTGCCGCGCTGATGCCAGTTCTCCCAGCGGTTGGGCTGGTAGCTGATCGCCTGATCCAGATCGCTGAGGGCGGCAGGATAGCGCTCTAGCTCAAACAGGGCGCGGGCGCGATTGGTGAAGGCTGCCCCAAGCTGCGGGTCGAGCGCAATGGCGCGGTCATAGCTGGCAACCGCTTCAGCATATTGCTGAAGCTGGGTTAGCGCCACGCCTCGGTTGTTCCAGGCGGCGGCATTCTGCGGATTGACCAGCGCCCGATCATAGCTGGCAACGGCTTCGGCATATCGCTCCAGCGCGGCTAAGGCGTAGCCCCGGTCATACCAGGCGGTGAGCTTATCGGGCTGAAGCGCCAGCGCCCGGTCGTAGTCGGTAATCGCCTCAGCATATTGCCGCAGTTCAGCCCGCGCACAGCCTCGGTTATACCAGGCTTGAGACAGATTGGGGCGGATCTGAACAGCGCGGCTGTAGCTCTCAATGGCCTCTGAGAGGCGCTGCATCCGGCGCTGCACGACGCCTCGGTTGTACCAAAAGACGGCATCTTGGGGATAAAACTTCAGCGCCTGATCGTAGGCGGCAATCACCTCTGGGTAACGCTCTAGCCGATCCAGAGCCAGACAGTAGCTCTGCCAGCTGGCTCGATCCTGCGGCTGAAATTGCAGCGCTTGCCCAAAGCAATCGAGTGCCGACTGCCAGGATTCGGCCTTCAGCAGCAGCTCGCCCTTCTCGCGCCAGTGCGTCTGGCCAAGCTGCTGCGCGATTGTCGTTGTGGCCGTCGTTGTGGCTGTCGTTGTGGCTGTTGTGGGATCCTGAGCGGGTATAACGGATAAGGTTTCGGTAGCCGAGTCTAGCTCAATCATGTGCAAATTTAGCGATCACCCTACGTGATGTTCCTTAATACGCAAAGTCTCAGCAGAATTCAGACAATCTAGCTCGACTTCGCAGAAAGATCATAGATTGGGCTATAGGTAAGCTGGCGGCTTGTTTTAGCTAGCAGTGTCTTCAACAATTGAGCAAAGGTACTTTTTGAGTCATGCTGATGAAGCCGTAATCGATGCAAATCAACTCATAGGAGAGCTAGACATGACAGCAGGACTCGATCCCGTTAAGGTAATGAAACAAGAGGTAGGGCGTGCCGCAGCCAGCCGCGTCCAGTCCGGCACGGTAGTTGGACTCGGAACTGGCTCTACGACTGCGTTTGCCATTCAGTTTTTGGGTGAGCGGCTCAGCTCAGGCGAGCTAAAAGATATCAAAGGCGTGCCCACTTCGTTTCAGGCTTCGGTGCTGGCCAAGCAATATGGGATTCCCTTAACGACGCTGGACGAGATTGAAAAGATCGACATTGCGATTGACGGAGCCGATGAAGTTGACCCGCAAAAAAATCTGATCAAAGGCGGTGGCGCAGCCCATACCCGCGAAAAGCTGGTGGACAGTCTGGCCGATCTATTTATTGTGGTCGTGGACAGCAGCAAGCTGGTCGATCGGTTGGGCAGCACCTTTCCGCTGCCGCTAGAGGTACTGCCGCTGGCGATTGCGCCCGTCACCCGCGCCGTCGAAAAGTTGGGCGGTCAGCCGGCGCTGCGGATGGCGGTCAAAAAAGACGGCCCGGTGATTACCGATCAAGGCAACATGATTATTGATGTCAAGTTTACGGCCATCGACAGCCCTGCCGAGCTGGAGAAAACGCTCAACAATATTCCCGGCGTACTGGACAACGGCTTGTTTGTGGGCTTGGCCGACCTGATTTTGGTGGGCGAAGTTAAAGATGGTCAGCCCAGCGTCCGGGAAATCTAGCGCATCAGGCTGGCTTCGAGAAGTTGTTGAGGTGACGAGCCAACTGCTGCGACTTCAGGCCATATTCCAAAGCCTCCAGCACCCGCACCACGCCCGTCGTGTTGATCAGCTCGACGGATTTGCCTAGCCGCTGCGCCGCCTGCATCGCCTTGTCGGTCAGCTTGTGGCTGGTGTAGCCCGTCAGCACCAGCGTCAGGTCGGCATTAGCGATATGGGCTTCGGCCTGCTCAGCAATTTGCGGGCCCGCCTGCGCTGTACACCAGACCAGTGTCACGTTGGCGTCACGCAGCCGATTGCGGACGGCTGTTTCCAGCCGATCATGTCCGCCAAAGATCACGACTTTTCCCTGAAGCTGACTGTAGGGATTGGGGCGTTTCTCGCCGATGCGGTGGCGGGTGCGAGGCTGGACATTGGGCGCATGGTCGACCTTATTGCGGTTCTCCATCGCCTTGCTGTAGATATAGCCCAACGTCTGCTCATGACTGCCGCGCAGCCGCGCCACCGGGCCTTCTTCGCTATGCGCGTTGATCTGATCAATCAGCGCTTCTACCACGACTTCTAATGCGCCAATGGCTTTCAGATCTGGCAGATGGCCGCGAATCGCCACCGCCGCGTCGGTAGCGCTAAAAAAATCGGTCTGCTCGGCCACCATCTCCAGCAGGTCGGTTTTGAGCGCCTGTCGCCAGCGGTCGGTCTGTTCGGCTAAGCGTGCATCTAGCAGCCGCTCTTCGTTCAGCACCATTTGACGATCGATGGACTGAGCGGCGAGGATAGGCGCTTCTTCGATGCGCTGGCGCAGGTCGGCAGCTGTTTCGGCTAATTTTTGCTGAGTTGGACTTTGGCAATTTTCGGCGGCTAATGTTTGCAGCATGGCCTCTACGTCGCTGAGTAGGGGATCTAAGCGTTGCCGAATTTTGGTGACCTCCTGCTGAATTTGACTTTCTCGCTGGGCTTGCAGCCGCTTTTCTTCGAGTTCGAGCTTGGCGAGCGACAGCAAATCTTGGACTGAGTCTTCTAAGTTATCCAATTCAGAAATGTCCATAACGCGCAACTACAATAGATTGAATGAGGCTCAAAGAGCCAGTGCTGAGCGGGTACTCAGCTGTTTCTGCACTAGCTGGCAGATGATCTCAGACTAGGGTTACAGCTCAGCTATAGATTAACCAGATTAACGGTTTTTAGAGCTGACGGTAGCTGGAGAATCTAGTTCTGGCGGTTGATTATCTTGGCTCAACTTCATCCCGGCTTAATTTACCCTGACTCAATCAAAACCCCGCTGCTTGTCAACCCTGCAATCTTGTCAACCATGCAATATCGAAGATTTGGCCGAACCGAGCTGATGATGCCGATTTTTTCCTGCGGCGGTATGCGCTACCAATATCGCTGGCAGGATTTGCCGCTGAGTGACATTCCAGCCGAGAATCAGGCAAACCTGGAGGCCACGATTCGGCAGGCGGTCGATTTGGGCATTACTCACATCGAAACGGCCAGAGGCTACGGTACCTCCGAACTCCAGCTGGGGCAAATTTTGCCGAAGCTACCGCGCCAGAAGCTGATTGTCCAGACCAAAGTCTCGCCGACTGCCGACCCAGAGGAGTTTCGCCAGACCTTTGAGCAATCGCTGCAAAACCTGGGGCTAGACTATGTAGATTTACTAGGACTACATGGCATCAATAATACCAACACGCTTAATTATAGCTTGGGCAATAACGGCTGCTTGGCTGTGGCGCGTCAGCTGCAATCGGCTGGTAAAGTCAGGCATGTAGGCTTCTCCACCCATGGTTCCACCTCAATCATTATTCAGGCAATTGTTACCGGCCAATTTGACTATGTGAATCTGCATTGGTACTACATTAATCAGCTGAACTGGCCAGCCATTGAGGCCGCAGCGCAGCAGGATATGGGCGTGTTTATTATTAGCCCTTCTAATAAAGGCGGCTTGCTCTATCAGCCTTCCCAGCGGCTCGTCGATCTCTGCGCTCCGCTTAGCCCGATGTTGTTTAACGATCTGTTTTGTCTCAGCCATCCCCAGGTTCACACTCTGAGCTTGGGGGCGGCTCGTCCAGGCGATTTTGCCGAACATCTCAAAACTCTAGAGCTGCTGGATCACGCTGAGGAGCTCCTGCCGCCCATCCAGCATCGGTTAGAGCAAGCCGCGATTGAGCGACTAGGCGCAGACTGGATGAGAAGCTGGCATCTGGGCTTACCCGATCCGGAGCAGACCCCCGGACGCATCAACATTCCCGTGATTCTCTGGCTGCGCAACCTAGCGTTGGCCTACGACATGTTGGAATACGGCAAAATGCGCTACAACCTGCTGGGAAACGGCGGCCACTGGTTTCCGGGCACCAGAGCCGAGCAGATTGATCAGCTAGACTTCAGCGCAGCTCTGGCGCAGAGTCCTCACGCGGCGAAAATTCCGCAGCTCCTTAAAGAAACGCACCAGCTTTTGGGCGGCGAGGCTGTGCAGCGGCTCTCGCAGTCTAATTAGCTCGCATCAGCGATGAGGCATGAGAGATTCTACGGAGAAAACTGTAAAGACTGTGTAAAGTGTGATCTGAACTGGCAGTGGCTGGAAAAACATCACATTACAATACGCACAGCTAGAGCAATGAGCACCTGCCCCAACCCAGCTCATTCAGGTCGTGAAGCCAGATCGCGATCCCAGACCGCGATCTCACAGCCACATCAAAGCCTATACTGCTGAAAGTAAGATTACAGAGCTGAGCTATTTCGGAGGCTGGATTGAATATGGGGCAACGGGGCGTAACGGTTTGGTTCACGGGGCTGAGCGGTGCGGGTAAAACCACCATCTGTCAGGTTGTTGAGCAGGCTTTGCGAGCGCAAGGGCATCAGCTTGAGGTCTTGGACGGTGACGTGGTGCGAGAAAACCTGACCAAAGGCTTGGGGTTTAGCAAAGCAGATCGCGATGAGAATATTCGTCGGATTGGCTTTGTGGCTCACCTGCTCACCCGAAACGGTGTCATTGTCCTGGTTTCAGCAATTTCGCCCTACCGGGAAATCAGAGAGCAGGTGCGGCAAAAGATTGGGGATTTTGTGGAGATCTATGTCAGTACGCCGCTGGAAGTCTGCGAGCAGCGTGATGTCAAAGGGCTGTACAAACGCGCCAGAGCAGGGCAGATCAAGCAGTTTACTGGCATTGACGATCCCTATGAGCCGCCCGATAACCCAGAGGTAAACTGTCAGACTCAGCAGGAAACAGTAGAGCAGAGCGCTCAAAACGTCCTGAACTGCCTCAAGTCGCTGGGCTATCTGGATCAAGTTCCCGTTTTGCAGCAGATTTGAGGTACTGGCCTCAACCCGTGGATTCCCTGATTGAGATTGGCATAGAGCGCGAGTTTCCCGTTACTTGCTCGCTAATTGAATAGGCACGGATATGCTCAAGCGCGTCTCAAAGCTGCTCTATGTTCTCAAAGAGGATATTGGAGGGCTGGTTCTACTGCTCCTCACCTTCACGGTTGTCTCTGTCTTAGAAGCAGTTGGCATTGGGTTTGTTGGCCCGTTTCTATCGCTAGCCGCGAATCCGTCTAGCGTTCAGACTATACCGCTGCTGCATCAAATCAGTCAAAGCCTGAACGTTCAGTCTGATGCTCAGTTCGTTGTTCTAATTGGCATTCTGCTCTGCGTTATTTTTCTGATTAAATCACTGCTGTACTTTGTGTCGCAGGCCTATATTATCGGCTTTGCTTACGGCCAGCAGCGAAAGGTCATGCAAAAGCTGCTGCAAGCCTATTTAGAAGTCCCCTATACCTTTCATCTCAATCACAACACGGCGGGGCTGATCAACAGCATCACGTTTGAAACTTATCGATTCTGCAGCGAGTTCTTGCTGCCCCTGCTGCAAGCTGCGGCGAGTCTGGTGGTGCTGGCGGTGATTATGCTGCTGCTGGCCAAGACCAACCTGCTGTTTCTGGTAATGGTGCTGGCGGTGCTGCTGCCTGTATTCTGTCTGTTTTATACAATTCGGGAGCGGGTCAGCTACTGGGGGCAGGAAGGCTCTGTGGCCTACGAGGAGATTATTCGCGTGGTCAATCACAGCCTGGGCGGCATCAAAGAGACGCGGGTGATTGGCTGCGAACCCTATTTTATGAACCAGATGAACCGCGAATGCACCAGGCTAAACAGCGCGGCGTTTAGGTTTCACAGCGTTCAGAAGCTGCCCCGGATCTTAATTGAAGCGCTGCTGGTGGTGATTTTGGTTATATTTGTCTGCATCTCACTGGCTGCAGCCGAACCACAGCAGGACTTGATGGCGGTGCTGGGCGTGTTTGCAGTTGCAGCGATTCGGCTCATGCCCTCAGCTGGACAGTTTCTCAACTCGATGAACCAAGTTCAGAACTCGACCTATAGCCTCAATGTGATCTATGACGCTTTGAAGCAGGTTGAGCCAACCCGGAAGCTGAAACAGGCTTCCAAAGCGCTGCGGTTTGAGCGACAGGTCGAGCTCAGCAACCTCAGCTACAGCTATCCGGACGCACTAGAGTCGGCAATTAGCCGGGTGAACCTCAAAATCAAAAAAGGCCAGTCGATTGCGCTGATTGGCAAGTCGGGAGCTGGAAAAACCACGCTCGTAGACGTAATTTTGGGGCTGCTGACGCCTCAGAGCGGCGACCTCTATGTGGATGGTCAGTCCATCTACGACGACATCCGCGGCTGGCAAAACCTGGTTGGCTATATTCCGCAGTCCATTTTTTTGATTGATGATACTTTAGAGCGCAATATTGCCTTTGGTGTTCCTGACGAGCTAATTGATGCCGAGAAGCTGCGTCAGGCAATTGTGGCCGCCCAGCTTCAAGAGCTGCTAGAGCAACTGCCCGCAGGTCTGCAAACCGTGGTGGGGGAACGCGGAGTCAGGCTCTCTGGCGGTCAGCGGCAGCGGGTGGGGATTGCACGGGCGCTCTATCATGAGCGCGAAATTTTGGTACTCGATGAAGCCACTTCCGCCCTAGACAGCGAAACTGAGGCACTGGTGAACGGCGCAATTCAGGCACTCTCAGGCCACAAGACGCTGATCATCATCGCGCATCGACTTTCGACGGTGAAAAACTGTGACTATGTGTACCTGTTGGAACAAGGCCGAGTCGTGCAGTCGGGCAGCTATCAATCTGTGGTTTTAAGCCGTTAGCTTTGAGCTTAGCAGGCCGATAGCTGCTGTTGATTCAGGTGATTCATGTGCGGAGATGCTTCAGTATTCTGACAGCTGAAGCATCAAACTATTCTACCTATCGTATTCACGGAATTCACGCTTATGTTGGACGCTCCGCTAATCACGCCTGTCGTCTTGATTATATTTAAACGACTTGAAACGACTCGCCGCGTTTTTGCAGCAATCCGTCAGGTTAAACCCAAGCATCTGCTAGTAATTGCCGATGCTCCCCGTCATGACCGCCCCGGAGAAGCCGAAAAATGCGCGGCGGCCAGAGCAATCATTGATACCGTAGATTGGGACTGCGAGGTGATTAAACGCTATGCGGATCACAACTTGGGCTGCGCGCGCTCGGTGGCTAGCGGCTTGAGCTGGGCGTTTAGCCTCGTTGAGTCGGCGATTATCCTGGAGGACGACTGCCTGCCCGACCCCAGCTTTTTTGGCTTTTGCCAGGAGCTGCTGGAGCGCTACCGGGACGATAGCCGCATCACCTCTATTTCCGGCCAAAATGTCCAGCTGGGTCGCCGCCGTACCGACTATGACTACTACTTCTCAGCGTTTAACCATATTTGGGGCTGGGCGACTTGGCGACGCGCTTGGAATCACTTTGACCTGAGAATGCAGCGCTGGCCAGAATTCCGCGACCAAGGGCTTTTGGAGCAAATCTGGGAGCCTGCCGCTTGCCGCTACTGGCGCAATATTTTAGAGGCTACCTATAGCGATCCTAGTAGACAAACAAACTGGGACTATCAGTGGACATTTAGCTGCTGGAGTCAGAGCGGGCTGGGAATTATCGCCAATCAGAACCTGGTTTCTAATCTGGGATTTGACGCTGAGGGCACAAATATTCTGTCAGCTCAAGGCGAGTTTGCAGCGCGCTATAGCCAAATGCCAACCCAGCCGTTGAAGCTGCCGCTGCGGCATCCGCCGTTTGTATTACGCCACCTAGAAGCCGACCGCTTTACCCAAAATACGCTGTTTCGCCAGAGCCGATTGCAGCAGATGAAAGCACTGGTGAAAGCTCAAATTAAAGCTCAAATCAAGCCAGTCTCTGCTAAGCCAGTCTCTGCCAAGCAGCCCGCAGGCATCAGCCCTTTCTCAAGTTTGTAACGGCCAGATCTATAACCAGCAGAAAATCAGCAGAAAGCCAGCGTGGATATTTTACTGTTAAGCACATCAGATAGCTCAGGGGGAGCCGCACGCGCTGCTCAGAGGCTGCATCAAGGCTTGTTGAAACAGGCTAGTCACCCAGCTAATCACCCAGCTAATCACCCAGAGATTACGGCGCGAATGCTCGTACAGCAGGGCAGACCGACCGCTCAGGTGATTGCTCCAAAAACTCGGCTAGCGCAAGGGATAGCAACCGCTCGACTCAGCTTTGATGCCCTGCCGCTGAAGCGCTATCCGCACCGCACCGCCACCACTTTTTCGCCGCAGTGGTGTCCCGACAGGATTGCAGCACAAGTAAAAAAGCTGAAGCCCGACTTGATCAATCTGCACTGGGTAAACGAAGGATTCTTGCGGCTGGAAACGCTGGCAAAGCTGCCGCAGCCGCTCGTCTGGACGCTGCATGATATGTGGCCTCTGACTGGCGGCTGTCACTATAGCGGCGACTGCCGGGGCTATGAGCAGTCCTGTGGAGCCTGTCCGCAGCTGGGGAGCCAGAACCAGAGCGATCTATCGCATCAGATCTGGCAGCGGAAGCGACGCGCCTGGAATGCTGCCAATCTGACGCTAGTAGCGCTCTGCGACTGGATGGCTGAGGCCGCTCGCGCCAGCGCTTTGTTCAGCAACGCGCGAATTGAACGGATTCCTAACGGCATCGACACAGAAACGTTTCAGCCGCTAGAGCCTGAGATGGCAAGGCGACTGCTGCGACTGCCGCCAGATCGACCGCTGATTTTGTTTGGGGCGCTCAACGCTACCCAAGATCGGCGCAAAGGATTTCATCTGCTACAGCCAGCGCTACAGGCGCTATGTCAGCGGATGGGGCATGCCGAGCTAGTCGTGTTTGGAGCAGAGCGTCCCGCATCGCCGCCCGATTTTGGCCTGCCTTGTCACTATCTGGGCAGCTTTCAGGATGATCTGTCGCTGGCTTTGCTCTATTCTGCGGTGGATCTCTTTGTGCTGCCTTCTACAGAAGAAAACCTGGCCAATACGATTTTGGAGGCATTGGCCTGCGGTACGCCCTGCGTCGCGTTTGGCATCGGCGGTATGCCAGATTTGATCGAGCATCAGCAGAATGGCTATCTAGCCAAGCCAGGGGATACAAAAGACTTAGCTCAAGGAATGTGCTGGGTTCTAGAACAGCAGTCTAGATCGCCAAATCTAGCGCAGCGGGCTAGAGAAAAGGTAATCCAGGAGTTTACGTTAGAAATTCAGTCGCGCCGATATCTGAATCTATTTGCGGATATTTTGAGCGACTCGTCTGGATAATCCTCTCTGATGGCGGCTCTATATTCTAAATAATTCTAAATATCCTGTTGAGTCAACGGCTGTCCGGTGAATCTAGCGATCCCAATCCTATGAACCAAACCATTTCTGTCCCCGCCCCCCAGTCCAATCGGGCAGCACCCAACTCAACGCACTTAACGCACTCAACGCACTGGACTGAGAAACTAGAGCTAGCGCTGCTGATCTTGACATTGCTCTACTTTACCGAACTGAACATTGAGCCTCAGCTGATCAGCTTGGCCAATGTTGCCAGCTATGGGGTTGTGGGAGTCCTGGTTTGCCTGAATCTAAAGCACTGGAAGCGGCTACTCTACGTCAGCATTTGCGATTTGCCGCTGCTGCTGCTGCTGGGAGTGGCCACGCTCTCGGTTTTTTGGTCATCTGCCCCAGATTTTACTAGCGATGAAACCAAAGCCCTGCTGCGCGCTTCAGCGCTAGGCTTCTACATGGCCTTTCGCTACAGCCCCAGAGAGCAGATGCGAATTTTGGTCTGGACAGTGGGGATTGCTGCCGTTTTGAGCAGCTTTTACGCCGTGACTATGCCGAGCTACGGGACTCACATAGGCGGTGAACATGCTGGACTCTGGAAAGGCATCTATGCTCATAAGCAATATTTGGGACGCTTGATGACGGTAGGGCTGGTACCGTTTGTGCTCTGTGGCTTTGACAGTCCTCGCCACCGCCACCTCTATTTTGCCGGGGCGGGGCTGGTGCTCATGCTGATTTTACTGTCGGGCAGCAAAACGAGCCTGACGCTGCTGATTCTGTCGCTGACACTGCTGCCGTTTTATCAAATGGTGCGGCAGTCATTCAAAACTCGCGTTGTGCTGCTCAGTCTAGCAGTGGTTGTGACCGGGCTAGCCGTCATTCTGCTGGTAACAAATATTGAAACTGTGATTGTGAACGGGCTGGGCAAAAGCCTGGATCTCAACTCACGCGGCCCGGTCTGGGCCTTTGCGATTGAGAAGGGATTTCAGCAACCCTGGCTGGGCTATGGCTATTCGGGCTTCTGGACTTCAAGCGAGGCACAGACGATTTATAACGGCACTTGGGCCGGCGCAATCGCTCGATCAGGCGTGCGGTTTCATGCCCACAACGGATTCATTGATACATTCTTGCAGGTCGGACTGGTCGGCTTGGGTCTCTGCATCCTGATGTTTCTACGCTCAATTCGCGATGCTGTCACCCTGATGACCTCACGCGAGTATGGCGTAGAAACCTTCTGGATGCTGCAATTTTTAATTATCACACTACTGTTCAACGTTACCGAAACCCGCACGTTTTTGGCTAGCAATACGTTTTGGACAATCACAATCTCGATTGCGCTAATGGCAAAGCTACAGTGTCGCCGCCGCTGGCGACACCCAGCTCAGATGATTGAAAATCCCATCCCGTAATTTACTTTGCAGATTCACATCTAGATTCACTCACCCGTTTTACAGCCATGAATGTCTTGTTTTTAACGACCATTTTGCCTCGTCAGCAGCGCATGGGCAGCGAGGTTGCCTCCCAATGCTTTATTGATGCCCTGCGCCAGACCGGGCATCGGGTGCTGACGGTGGGCTATATGCGGCAGGATGATCCGTTTGAGCTAGAGCGCTCGGAGGTGCTGATCGCTCAGCGCTACATTGAGACTCAGCGAGCCAAAGGGTATCCGCTGCTCTGGATGCTGCTGGGATTGGCTAAAGGTCTGCCCTATTCTGGCGTTAAGTACTATTCTCAGCGCTATATCCAGCAGGTGAAGAAGCTGCTGCACCAGTCCGAGCAACCGTTTCATCTTGTGATAATTGATCACCCGCAGCTGGGCTGGCTCCAGCCGTTTTTGCCGCCTCAGCAAAAGCTAGTGATGATTGCTCACAACCTAGAGCATCAACTCTATCGCCAGCAGGCAGCACTCAGCAGTCGCGTTATGCAGTGGATCTATCGCCGCGAGGCGCGGTTAATTGAGCAGATCGAAACAGATCTGGCGCACGAGGCAGATCAAGTCTGGGCGCTGAGCCAAACAGATGCCGAGTATTTCTCTAAGCTGGGGCAGAAAACGCTGACGATGACGCTGCCCGCCAATCTATCGCCGATGCGGACGCGACTGCAGCCCAAGGCGTTTGACATTGGCTTGATTGGCAGCTGGGCTTGGAAGCCCAACGAAGAGAGCTTGCGCTGGTTCTTGCAGTTCGTCTATCCGCTCTTGCCTCAGCATCTCAGCATTCAGGTGGCAGGGCGTGGGGCGGAATGGCTGACGGAGCGCTATCCGCAGATTCGCTATCTAGGATTTGTGCCGGACGCGCAGGTCTTCATGGGACAGGCGCGCGCTGTGGCGATTCCTACGCTCAGCGGTAGCGGCATCCAGATCAAAACGCTAGACGCAATTACCTCTGGTTCCAAAATTGTGGCGACTCCAGTTGCTCTGCGCGGTCTAAATAACTGGCCAACCACAGTGCAGGTGGCCGAACAGCCCCAGCAGTTTGCGACAGCGCTGTTGGCAGCCTGTGCCAGCCAATCTATCGACCAATCCATCGGCCAATCTATGAATCAAGAATCATCCGAATACGTCTCTGGCAGTTCTGCTGATATTGATTTTGCTCAAAGCACAGAATGGTATCGTAACCGCCAAATCAAGTTTTTAGCTGAGATATCTGAAGCCGTCTCTAATTTATAGTCTATGAATACTGAACTCTATGAACATCAAACTTCCTGAACAAATCGCGCCCAACTCGCTCAAGTCCGAATCCAGCCCGCGCATCCTGCTGTTTGATCTTGACTATCGAGGACATCATCCTGGATATCTTCAGCATTTAATCCAGTATTGGCTCACCCAAAATTTACCGGGTCGGCTCGATGTCTTGGTGTCGCGTCAGTTTATCGAGAAACATGCTGGGATTGTGGCATTGGCCGAGTCGGATGCTCGCGTCCAGTTTGTGGCAATTTCGGCTGAGGAACAGCAGCAGCTAGTCGAGAGCGCCGATCTAGAGCATTCATTTTGGAGACGGATTCAGCGAGCTTTTCAAGAGTGGCGGCTGCTGCAAAAATACACGCGACGGCTCAACAGCAGCTACTGTCTAATTATGTATCTCGATACGTTGTTACTACGGTTTGGTCTACAGTTTTGCCTGCAATTTGGCTTGCGGTTTGGACTGGGTAGCTCTAGCCGACTCTCCTGTGCGTTCTCCTGCATTTATTTCAGACCAGTCTTTCACTACGAACAGTTTCCCAACTACCAGCCCACTATCAAAGAGCGGCTCTGGCAAGCCCGCGATCGCTTCTGTCTGACTCAGCTTTTGCGCTGCCCGGATCTCCAACAGCTCTTTTGTCTTGATCCACTGGCAGTAGAGGCAATGAATCAGCTTGCCCCTCATCTGAACGGTCTCGCCCCTGGCAAAGCCCGCCACCTGCCCGATCCAGTGCAGGCCACGGCTACACTAGATCAGGATGCTGCTAGCCTCAGAGCCAAGCTGGGCGTTGAGCCAGAGCGTCAGGTGTTTTTGCTGTTTGGCATGTTGAGCCAGCGCAAAGGGGTTTATCAGCTCTTGGCAGCAATTGAGCAGATTGCGCCCGCCCTCTGTCAGCGGCTTTGCTTTTTGCTGATTGGCCCAACTGATGATCCGCATCTATCGGCTCAGGTGGCGCAAATCTCCATGTTTCGGCCAGTCCAGATTATCTGCCAGCATAATTTCCTGCCCGATCACGAAATTCAGCCCTATTTCGAGCTGGCCGATGTGGTGCTGGCTCCCTACCAGCGACATATTGGCATGAGCGCCATTCTGGTGAGAGCCGCCGCCGCCCAAACACCAGTTTTATCCTCAGACTTTGGTCTGATGGGCGAGATGACGCGACGACATCAGCTGGGGCTGGCGGTCGATTCCGCTGATTCTGAGCAGCTCGCCGCCGCCATTCAAGTCGCCATGACGCAGCAGTTGGGCGATCCGCAACGCATGGCAGAGTTTGCGGCTGAGAATCAGCCTGAGCTGTTTACAGATACGATTTTTCAACATATTTTCCGATATCTTTCAACGCCAGTTTAGGAGAAACAATGCAGGTATTTGATGAGGTTATAGTTCTCAACACGCGATTTCATAAGGTAACGGTCTGTGAACTGATTGACTACATTGTGCAGTCCGCTCAGGCTAACAAAAAAACGATTGTTAGCAATGTCAACGTGCGGGCGATCAACTTTGCGCGGCAGCTGCCCTGGTATCGGCAGTTTATTAATGGTTCCGACCTGGTTTTTTGTGACGGCTTTGGCGTTTTGCTAGGGGCAAATCTCAACGGCTACTGCCTCTGTGGCGACCACCGCATGACCTGCCCAGACTATATCGAAGCGCTGGCGACGGCCTGTGAACGTGATCATATTTCGCTATTCCTGCTGGCCGGACAACCCGGCGTTACAGATCGCGCCATCGAAAAGCTCAAGCAGGTTGCGCCGAACCTGCGGGTTGAGGGGCATCACGGCTATTTTGCAAAAACCGGGGCTGAGAATGACCAGGTGATTGAGCAGATCAACCAGTTTAAGCCTGACGTGCTATACGTCGGATTTGGGATGCCTGCCCAAGAGCGCTGGATTCTCGATAATTTGGAGCGGATCGAAACCAGGGTGTTTCTGCCGCTGGGAGCCTGCCTCGACTTTTATACGGGCTCAGTCTATCGCGGTCCGCGCTGGCTCACCGATCGCGGCTTTGAATGGGTGACGCGGCTGGTGACAGAACCCAGAAGACTCTGGGAGCGCTATTTGCTGGGCAACATGGTGTTTCTCTACCACATCCTCACCGACTACCTGCGGCATCGCGTCCGGCCTCAGCCCTCAAAGCTGATGCAGCAGCGGGTTAAGCCTCGTTAGCAACCTGCTGATATTGCAATCTTTCTCTAAATTTCTCTAGCTCAACGCAAAATCGCCGCGAAATAAACCATTTTCCTGGAGGTGAGATAAAATAGAACAAGCGAACTATTGAAAACTGCCATGAATCTCTTCGAGCGCTTGCGGGATGCGTTTGGCCTGGTAGACGAGTACGATGAGTACGACGACTATGAAGACGAAGTTGAGCAACCTCTGGCTCAAGCCGAACAGGCACCGGGCAGTCCGCGCCGTTTGCCCAGCAACGTGATTGGTCTGCCCGGTTTGCAGATGGAAGTTGTGCTGATGCAGCCCCGTAGCTTTGAAGAAGCGCCTCAGGCTGTGACAGCGCTGCGAGAACGCAAGTCGGTGGTCTTGAATCTAACGCAGCTGGAGGCCGACCAGGCGCAGCGCTGTGCAGACTATGTGGCGGGTGGCGTGTTCGCCATTGATGGGCACCAGCGACAGCTCGGCCCCAATATTTTCTTGTTCACGCCCAACTTCGTGCAGATCACGCCCAGCGCGACCCCCGAACCAGCAGCCCAAAACCCTTGGCAGGCTCCCATCTCATCCCAAACCTGGTCAGCCCAGCCTGAGCGTCGCTAGATTTGGCTGCTCTGCTCTAGCAGCTATTGGGCAACCGGCTATTGAGCAACCGTCACCGCAAACCGCAGCTCAAAGGGCGAGAATGCTCCAGCAGCAGTGGGACTGCCTTGCAGCACTAGCTCATAGGCTCCGGCACGCGGAAAGGTAATGCTGGCGCTGGGCATTCCGGTGCGGCCTTCAGCAGAAGTAGCACTGAGGGTGGGCTGCTGGATCGGCCTATCGCCAGGGCTGTAGGGCTGTGCGTAGACCGACAGATTGCAGTTACAGTCAGCTAGCGGAATCGGCTGACCACCCCGACGAGTCAGCGCGATCCAGGTGAGGCTAGCAGTCCCTGCCTTCGGGCTATCATTGGGCTCGATATGCAGCGTCCCGCCCACTTCGTTCGATAGCTCGACTTCATGAGCCAAAGGCTGCGGCTGATTGACAAACGCGCCGCCCAGTGCAACTAGCAAGCCAATTAGCAGATTAATCGGCAGCAGATTGACCCGCTTTAAATTTGCTCGGCGCAATCGGTGCAGCATAGTAGTTCTCCAGTTGAATCAGTGACCAAAACCCGCGAATTCGCAGCAGCAGCACTCCCGCTACCGCCAGCAGCAGCAGCCCCACTGCCAGCCAATTCCAAACCGTCAGCTGCCAGCCGCCCAAATAGTGCGACCCGATCATCAGACAGTGAGCGGTCGTGAGGCATAGCGCCGGAACCGCCAGCAGATGTAGCCCCCGCCAAACCTTCAGCCGCTGCGCCCCGTCAAAGCTCGTCGCCGCCGCCGGCAGCATCAGCAGCAATGCCCCGCCCCCAGCCCAAATGCCCCACTGATGCTGAGGCAGCATAAATAGCAGCGCCTCCAGCTTCCAATTCCAGGCATGTTCGACCATATGCAGCGTATGCGCCAGCGCCAGCAAAAACGCTCCCACGCCCAGCGCCCGCCGATAGCGCAGCGGAGCCGCCCAGATCCGGCTGATTGGCCTTGCCGCCAGCGCCAGCGCCAGCGCCGCCAGCGCCACATGGCCCGTAAAATCGACCATTGTGTTGCCAGTTCGCAGCAGGGTGAGCAGCCCCACGCCCAGCGTAATCCAGCCGCCCATCCGAAACAGCTGACTGCGGCGGTCGCTGCTGAGACGAGATGCCCCCAGACCCACAGCCAGCATCGTGGGCAGCGTCCCCAGCCCGAATGCCAGCATAGTGAATGCGCCTTGTCCCAGACTGCTGGTTTCGGCGGCCTTGATTTGGGCGGCGTAGAGAAATCCGCAGGGAATTAGCCCCCAGACTGCACCCAGCAAAAAGGGGGTCCACCAGCGCCGGCTCAGCGAAAGATTCACCATCTGATGGCTCAAAGATTGATGCAGTCTGCCTGCTAGCGGATGCAAAAACGGCAGCTTCAGCAATCGATCCGGGCAAATCTGGTTCAGACCCAGCCAAATCAGCAGCAGCCCCGTTAAAACCGTGACTAGCTGCCGCAGTCCGCTGCCGATGCCCGCTAGCTGCCCGCCTGCCAGCAGCACCGAACCCAGCGCCCCAATTCCGGCTCCGGTCAGCAGATAGCTGAGCAGCCGCCCCAGATTTAGCAGCAGATGAAATGACAGGGGCCGGGATGGGCGCGACGAGTCGAGAGCGGGAGTGGCAGAGAGGGCAAAAGCCGAGACAATTGGGCCGCACATGCTGGCGCAATGGCCAAAGCTGCCAAAAAATCCCAGGCTGAAAATCAGCAGAAAATCGAGCATCGTCGCAAATTGCCGCAGATTGCTATTGAGCTGGCACGTCTAGCGTGGCTATGGCCTGAATGGGCTGGCCATCATGCATCAACGTAGCGTGGCTGTTGCTGTTGAGGCTGACGCTAATCTGGTGCTGCCCAGGCGGCAAACTTTCTAAATAGTACCAGTTGCCATAGAGCCGCGTCACTTTAACATCGTCAATATAGAGATGGGCATGTCCTTCCAGAACATCGCCGCTATGCGCATCAGGCTGATTGACCTGCTCTGGCGCGAGATTGAAGTTTGTCAGCTGCATTTCCAAATTCCAGCCTTTGCGGGCATCAGGATGAATCACGAGGCTGACCTTGGGCAGCGGATAGCCTGCTGGGACTTCCATGGAGCCATGCTGATGCATTTCGCCTGCGATGCCATGCCCATCTGGGGCGGGATTGTCGGCTCCATGTCCCGCTTCATGGGCCTGGAGCCGGACATGGAGCGGCGCAGCTACCGCCAGCCCAGTCAAGCCGACCATCAACATTCTCAAAACAATAGGTTTTCGCATTTGCACCCCCGAAACAAGCTCAATTTGTATGGTCACATCGTCAATCAACCGACTGCCAACCGACTGCCAACCGACTGCTAGCCGACTGCCATGCCTACGACGCGCAGCTTCTGGATCAATTGCAGCGTTTGGGAGTAGGCCAGTTTCGCGCCTTGCTGATTGAAATATGCGGCGGCCTCTTGCAAGTCTGCTAGCGCGGCTTCTGAGTTGCCCAACTGCTGCTGAAGCAAGCCACGACTCAGATAGGCTTGGGCATGGTTGGGGGCAATTTGCAGAACCTGGCTAAAATCTTGCAGCGCGGTGGTGAGCTGCCCCTGCTGGTGATAGGTGCAGCCGCGATTGTAGTAGGCGCGCAGATCCCGGTCGTTGAACTGAATTGCCTGCGTGAAGTCGGCGATTGCCTGCGGCCAATGCTCTAGCCACAGTTCGGCCAGCCCCCGATCGTTGTAGATTGCTGCCAGCGCTGAGCGATCGAGCGGCGTAGCCTGCCGGATCGCCTCGCCATAGTCAACGATAGCGGCGTGATAGGCCTGCTGCTCTACCTGTGCTAGCCCGCGATTGTAATAGGCGCGGAAGTCGTGAGGCTTTAGCTGGAGGAGCTGGCTATAGTCGGCTATCGCTTCGGCGGGCTGCCCCAGGCGGTGATAGGCCAACCCCCGGTTGAGATAGCTCTCTGGCTGCTTGGGGTTGAGCTGGAGGGCTTGGGTGCAGTCGGTCACAGCGCCGGGATAGTCTGCGAGATAGATCCTAGCCAAACAGCGATTGCTGTAGGCGGCGCTGCTGGGGGCTTGCTCTAGCGCTTCGGTGAGCTGCCGAACGGCAAGATCATAATCGCCCGTCTGGAGCGCAGTGGTTCCAGCTTGCAGCGGTGATTTGGCTTGCAGCAGTGATTTGGCTTGCAGCGGTGGCTGGGTGGGAGCCATCGCGGCTGGCGGCATGGGAGCAGCGGCCACTATCGTAACCGGCAACAGCCAAGCTAGGCCGCTCAGTACCGCGACTAGCAGGGTATTCCAACTCACTATTTTCTGCCTCACTATTAGTTTCTGCAGTTTCTGCAAATTTGACTTCCAGCCCAGCACGAGGCATAAAGGGCTGGAGTTCAGCAAATTTACCAGCCTTTTTCAGACTGATCCAGCACGTAAGCAGCCACATCTGCAATCTGCTCAGTGCTCAACCGTCCGATGAAAGCGGGCATGGCGTTTTTGCCTTTGATCACCTGAGCTGTAATCGCCTCAATGGAAGCCATTTCGTATGTATCCAAATCGGCTTTCTTCAGCGTTTTGGCTGCATTCACCGCATTACCGCCCCCAATATGGCAGGCCGCACAGTTGGCTCCGAAGACTTTTGCCCCATTGGCGATGTCGGCGGCTACAGCGGGTTGGCTGAAGCAAACGGTCACTAAGCTAAAGCCCAAAATCAAAATCGCAATTATTTTTTTCATACTTTCTTCCGTTCTCTCTCAAACTCTCTCAGATCTATTCAGCACAGGCTCAGCGCGAACCTGCCCGTTCTATCCTCAGCAACTTGGCTCTGCCTGTCAAAAGACGGGCTGTCATAGATTGCGAATTGTTGCGATTGCAGATTGTTAGCAAGAAGTGCAGCCAATTACAGTCCAGCAATCCGCTAAGCTGAATGAGTCAACGGCAATCCGCCCGACTTCCCATCGCCATGCCACCTCTACCCGAACCGCGCCCCAGACAGCTTTCATTAGGCCCCCTCGAAACCGAAATTCTGGAGATTCTCTGGCAGCTTGGCTCAGCCAGCGTCAAGGAAATCCACGATCAGATCTTGGCAGATCCCAATCGCGAGCTGGCCTATGCTTCGGTGACGACCGTGCTGCGCCGACTCACCCAAAAAGGCTGGCTGACCTGCGACAAAACCGACCGCGCCTTTCGCTGGCGACCGTTGGTTTCGCCCGAAGAAACCCAGATTTTGCAGGCGCATGAACGGCTTCAGCGCTTTCTAGCAATCAGCAACCCTGACCTGGTAGCCGCCTTTGCCGATGCGCTGGACGGCGCGAGTGCCAGCAAGCTCGAAGCCATTGCCCAGCGGCTCAAGGCCGTTCGTCAAGCCAGGGAGGAAGGCTAATGCACCTGCATTTGATTCTGCTGGCGGTGGGGCTAGCCTGCATAGCGCGACTGCTGCTGTTTCGGCCTAGCCAGTCCCTGCGCTGGCCTTATATGTTGGGGCTATTTTTGTTTCCGCCACTGCTGCTGCTGGTGACGGCCATCACGATTTTGAATATGGGTCAGGGCCAGATGCTGGGGCTGCCGGTAGGGCAGATTGGCCAGATCTGCGCGGCGGCTCTGCTGACTGGGGCGGTGATTCTGCTGCTCTGGCGAGCTGGGCAAAACTGGCAGGCGCTACGACAGGTACGGCAGTATCCGGTGCTGCGGCTGGAGAGGCTCGATACCGCAGTCACGGCGCATGTTTTGCCGGAGACAGCCATGCCGTTTGCGGCTCAGCTCGGCTTCTGGCAGTCTCAGCTGGTGATTACGCAAGGACTGCTCAGTCAGCTCTCTGCGGCACAGGTTGAGGCGGTTTTGGCGCATGAGCAGGCCCATGTCTATTACCGAGATAGCTTCTGGTTTTTCTGGCTGGGCTGGTTGCGGCAGCTAACCGCTTGGATGCCCAACACCGAATGCCTCTGGCAAGAGCTATTGCTGCTGCGTGAGCTGCGCGCCGATCGCTGGGCATCTGAGCGCGTCGATGCGCTGCTGCTCGCTGAATCGCTGCTCCAAATGGCTCAAGCGCCGCTGCGTAACTTAGACAGAAGCTTTGACAGCAGCATGGCGGTTGGGGTTAGCTCTGCCCGAATTGAGGAGCGGATTGAAGCGCTGCTGGGCAATCTGGAACTGTCTCAACCCGTTGATGTAGCGCATCTACCCTGGTGGCTACTGCTATCGTTTTTGCCGCTGTTGACGACGCTGGCACATCACTAGCGAATTTTTTTGATCACAAACCCTTGTCATCAGAAATCTTTCACAAGAAAACACCCCCGAAACCGAGGGTGACTCCAACCAGCTAACTTGAAAAACCTCACGGGACTCAAAAACCGCAGTGCACCGCAGCGGTCTGGCTGCGAATCTCCCTATCCCGATTCTGTATCCATCGTTACACTTTAACCCACTTCTGTCAAGCGTCGGGCAGTGGTTTAGAAGGCCAAGACTGAACCTACGAGTGAGATTGCTGCACATGCCGTCTCACCATTGGTTGCAAGCTATAAAGCACCTGACCTAGCTCAATCGTGCGCTCCATCAGCGATCGTCGCTCTAGCGAATCCAGCACCTTCAAACAGTCCAAGCTAGAGAGAACAGGCGATAGCCTCACGCAGAGCGCTTCGCGGTCAATAGGTTCAGCGGCTTCGGCCAAGACAGACAGGCTATAGCGCTCAGAGTCGCTGAGGCTGCGAGTCTGCTGCGCCAGAATATTCTCCAGCTCTTCATCGAGGTAGATCTTTTCCGCTAAAAAACCGGCGATATTGCCGCCAAACTGATCGCGAATCACCGAGGCCGCCAGCTGAAGCGCCAGCGGATTGCCCCGATAGCGCTTGACTAGCTCTTCCGCCTCAGGTGTAGCAAAATTGCCGAGGCCTTTGCGCTCTAGCAGCTGAAAGGCCTCGGCGGGTTCGAGTCCCGGTAGCCAGTGCGAACGGAGACTGCCGCCGAGCAGCGTCAGGTTTTTCTGCTTTTCGCGGCTGGTAATAATGACGCAGCTTTTATGGGGCTGTCGTCCCAGTTCATCTAGGAGCAGGGCGTAGTCTTGGTAGGGTTCGCGGTAGACTCCAGCATATCCGCCGCCTTGCAGCGCCTCCCAGCCGTCAAACACCAGCAGAATTCGCTGCTGTTGCAGCTGTTTGATCAGCCGATCGATGGGGCGAGAGGTAATGGACGGCGCATCGGTCAGCGACTCTAGCAGCTCGGCAATGAAGGCAGGCAGCAAGGGTGCGTTTTGCATAGAGCGCCAGATCACGCCGTCAGACTGAGGCAGCAGCATCTCGACGAGCTTGATTGCAAAGGCGGTTTTGCCCAGCCCGCCAATCCCTAAAATTGCCAGCACCCGATAGTTTTCGGTCTGCACCCAGCCAGAGAGCAGCGTCAGGTCTTTGCTACGGCCATAGAACACCGGACATTCGGGCAGACCCTCGCGAATTTGCGGCTGGGAGCCAGGTTTTGAAGCTTCAGAGCGTTCAAAGACTCTAGATCCTCCAGAGGCTTCAGACGCCTCTGCTGATTCAACATAGTCCTGCCAGTTGTGGATACCGACCGCCTGAAAAATTCCCATAATCGAGACTTTATCGAGCCGACGTGAGCGATCCCAGAATCGCGCTAGCGTTCCCACGCCAACATGAGCAGCCTGAGCAAAGTTTGCCGCTTTGCGTGTCCATCCCCGTTTGATACGGCGCTCATCTACGAGATCGATCCCAGTTTTTGTAGCTCGAAACGATTCCCGACCAGCCATGTTGAAGCACCCCTGAACGTCCTAACCCTGAGCAAATCTCTAGACCAAACCAACTGAGCCAAAGTGAGTATTTTAATGAGTCATCTAATGAGTCAATCTGGCAAAACGGATCCGGCAACCTAATCAATAGGGTAAGGCTAACGGTTTACGCAGGCAAATGAACTGTGGAATACACCGCAGGCTGAGCCACCCTCTCTTCTTTCAGGCTGCGGTTTCGCTCCCTGACAAGAGGCGCAGACAGCCCCCTTTGTAGCCTTTTGGAAAACCACAATGCGTCTATATATTGCTTTGAGTTTTGCTTTAGTTAGCTCAATGATTGTGAGTGCAGCCACTTTGGGCTGGGGCTTCTTGGCCTGCCAGCCATCTGCTCAGGTGAGGCAAGCCGCCCAGCCGACGATCCAGATTAGCTGGATGCAGTCCTCGGCTCGTCCGCGCTGGGGCGGTGGCCAGTAGATTATGGCCAGTAGGTGATAGCCAGTAGGTGCTGGCCAGTAGGTATATCGTGGCTCAGGTGTACGCACTGACGTTGCGCCTTGAGGATGCTGTCGATCTCGTCGATCAGTCGATCAACAGTACAATCTGCTGGTTCCCGACCTGCTGCAAAGTGGACTGAACGACATTGGCTTTCAGCCAGCAGACTTTTCTGCGCTCATCACAAAATTGACGAAGGTGAGATGAAGCGGGAGTTTATTCCGGAATTGATCGAGGCCAAGCTTGTAAGTATTCAATACGGCAATCAAGCCGCTCCTTCTCTGTAGAACGACTTATGCTACTAGCCCTCATTCCATTCCCGGCCTCCCCCGAAACTTCCTCCAGCGCTCTGGCTACTAACACTCTGGCCACTAGCACTCCCGACTCGGCAAAATTAGGCTGGATTTTGATCCGCAACCGCTGGATTTCAGCCGCTCAGCTTCAAGCTGTTCTAGCGCAGCAGCCACCAACTCAGCAGCCGCGTCGAAAACTGGGCGAGCTGCTGCTGTCAGCAGCGCTAATCACAGAAGGACAGCTTAAGCAGGCACTCCGCGAGCAGTACTGGCGCAGAAATGGCTACTGGATAATTTAGCTACAGCGTCAGCCTGCATGGTGGCATACAAAATGGCAGCTTACAAAACAAAAAAGAGAGGGCAGAAGTGGCTTGCACTCCAGACCCTCTCGCCAACATTGTCCATCTGCTAGGAATATCTGCTAAGAACTTCTCTTAGTTTGTCACAGCGGTTAAGCTGCAACAGTCACAACGGTCGCTGCCGAAGACGATGGTTCTAAACCCAGAGCTATGCCTGCTTCCGCTTAAGCAATCCCAACCCGCTCAGCGTGGTCAGACCCAATGCCATCATGAGTCCCGGTTCTGGCACTTCTACTGGCTTTTCGGGTTCTGGAGCAACGTAAATCGTGGCGTGAGAGAGACCTTTGCCGTTGTTGCCGCTGCCAGCCAGCGAAACACCCAGGGTATTCCACAGCCCCTCAGTGATTGCGTTTCCGGCACTGTTGTCAAAGTAGTACGCACTCCACGAAGTTGAGGTTTTCAAACTCAGTACAAAAGAGCTTTTGATGGCGCTTGCAACTTTCCAGCTTCCAACGCCCTCGCTGGTTTGATTCAGGCTCAAGTTGCTGCCTGTTCCAGCGTTACCGCTAAGATCCACTTTCTCTAGGAGCGACCAGCCACTCGTGATGCCTCCAAAAATGCCAGTTTCCAGCAAATTAGTCAAACCGCCTTGTGCGCCGACATCATTACCTGAGTTGGAGCCATTGCAGCTCGTAAAGCTACCAAGACCAAAAGCAGAGACAGAGCCACTGGCGCAGGCAGCTGGGGGAGCTGATGGTTTGGGAGCCGCGCTAACTTCGAGCGCTGGCAGAGTAATCAGGCTGGCTGCTAGCCCCGCTGCGACTGAGAGTGAACGAATGTTAAACATACTAGTAACCTCAACAATGTGAATCAAGACCTGAGTTGGTGATCTTCTAGGCAGGCAATCAATGCGGGGCAGCACTGGGAAATACCAAGAGAATACTAGCAACGGGTACTTTTTAACACATTCAACTCAGGGCTAGCGTAGGTAAATCTCTCTAAATCGCAAAGACTTATTCTAGACAGCTCATTCGTAAATCTTGCATAAAGTAAGGCTTAAGCTTGAGAGCCATAGGTTTTTGGCGCGGGTCAAATTAACTCATGAGAATCAGCTAGGGCAAAGCTGCCGATTGGCAAAAATGCAGCAGGGCACTCTACTGAATTGAATTAGCCACTCAATAGATGAGTCACTCTGCTTTCACAAATCATCCAGAAGGCAGATCGCTACTCTCGCCCATATCGGTAACTTTAGAATTGCGGTTTCAACGCGCAGCTCATAAGGTTTCGGATAAGGTCTTCAGTTTATGCAAAGTGGTTGCTTGCCAGCAATTGCCGAGAAATCTGTACGCTCAGGAATAAGCTCAGAAATTGATTTTTCGCCCTCGTCACCTCTATCAATTGAGATACTCCCTGACGTATGCTGCAATATTTGTGTGATTGTTCCAGTTTGCAATGAGGCGGATCACATTAGCGCGACGCTGTTTGCTCTGAACCAGCAATATGACCTGCAAGGGGAGCGTCTTGATCCCAATAAATACGAGGTGATTGTGCTAGCCAATAACTGCACGGACAACTCAGCAGCGTTGGCGCGACAGGCAGCGAAACGGTGCGGCATGCCGATACATGTCGTAGAGCGCAGCTTTGTTCCCGCAGATGCCTATATTGGGCGAGTGCGGCAGCTCTTGATGGATGAAGCTTACTATCGGCTGATCACGAATCGGCAACCGCGCGGAATTATTGCCTCCACTGATGGTGACACCTGCGTGGCTCCAACCTGGCTAGCAGCAATTCAGCATGAAATTGATCGGGGTGCAGATGGCGTTAGCGGCAGAATTATGACTGCAAGCTGTGACCGAGCTAGACTCGACCCTCACACCAGAGCCTGCTACCTGCGAGCCATTGGCTATGGCTACCTTTGTGTGGAGCTAGAGTCTCATCTTGACCCGGATCCGTTTGACTGCCTGCCGCGTCATCATCAGCACTGCGGCGCAAGCCTTGCCGTCACCGCTGAAATGTATGCTAAAGCTGGCGGAATGCCGCCCGTACGCACGCCTGAAGATGTGGCATTCTATCGTTCTTTGATGCGAGTCGAGGCGCGGTTTCGGCATAGCCCGCTAGTTTGGGTGAAAACCTCGGCCAGACAACAGGGTCGCACTGCTAACGGTATGGCCAATCAGCTTCACGTCTGGTCTGCGATGGGGAACCAACGACAGCCCTATCTAGTGGATTCGGCGCTGGCGGTCGAGACAAGGCTACAATCACGACGCGAGCTGCGACAAGCTTGGCAGACAGTTCAGCAAGGTCAGCTACGGCTTGATGAGCTGCAAGAACTGGCCGAAAGGCTTTGCGTTGATTTGAACTGGCTTGGATCTGAGCTGGAGCAGGCGGTTTCGTTTGGCGTTCTGCATGAGCGCGTCGAGGCACGTCAGGCTGAGCTAGGACGTTGGCAGCAGCGTTGGCTCCAAGTGCCAATTGAACAGGCTATAACCGATTTGCGAACTCGGATTAGCCATCTGCGACAAGTCTCCAGTAGTTCTGGGTCACGTTGAAGCCGGAACTCGTGCCCAACGGGAACATGTGAGTCCCCAATTAAGCGTTTTTTGATCACAATAATTACAGACACAAATGCTACAGGCATAAATGCCGGATACGTCTGCACCGTCAAAAGTATTTAAGCAACCCCTCGAGCCAGAAAGCTTGGCTAAACTTTAGGTGTAAAGGTTAGCGAACAAATCAGCTCCTAGAGCTATGCTGTTTACGCCTCAGCGCGAATGTCAGCTATGCTCATGCCCAATCGGATGTGACAATGCTGACTGGCATAATGGGGTTTAGAACATCATCGCGGCGATTTCCACCCTTGAGTAACGTCAAGTCCTGACACACCGGACTGCCTATCTGAATGAATTATTCTCCCTAAGAAGATGACATGCTCCCTTTCTCTGCTGAGATGCAGTTGAAGAATCGTCTGTGATGCTTAGAACCAAGCTATCGCAATCATTGAGTAAAAGCGAGGCACAAGAATTGATTGTGAAAATTGTTTAGCCATAGAAAGTACCCTCAAGGGTACCGCCAAAGGTGCGGGAAGTCTCACATACTTGAACAAACAAAGAGGTTAACCTTATGGCAAACAACGGTGATACAACTCGGAAATTCAAAGTTGGCGAAGAAGAGATTGTTGGCGTGGGAAGTTTCCACAAGACCCTGCCTCACAACCAGTACGGAGAGGTTGATTGCGCTGCATTCGATACTTTTGTCAAAGCCACAGAAGGAACGGCGGAATTTGCTGCTGTTCCCAAAGGCTCAGTGCAGCAAAACCCACCCATTCCAAATGAAAAACCTGCCGCTTTTGTAAATCCACAGGCGGGATTGGCTCATGACCGCCTGACCCGTCATCCCGTAGGCTTTGACATGCCTCCAGCTCCCGCTGTTCTCTCTGTAACTTCGGCAGCCGAGATCACAGAGCTTTACTGGATGTCCCTTTTGAGAGATATTTCTTTTGATGAATTTGCAATGGATCCATCCGTTGCCCAAGCCGCCGCCGAGATTAATGACAAATTCCAGATGGCTGTTCAGGATATTGGAGATGCAGGTCATTTGAAAACCGGAATTGATGTTCCGGGTGCATCCGGAACCCTTAATCCGATTACGTCACAAAATGTTTTTCGCATTGGATTGCCAGGAGAAGAGATTGGTCCTTTGGTCAGCCAATTCTTCATTCGAAACGCTAATTTTGGCACACAAACCATCAATCAGAAGCAGCGTCCATACCGGAAGGGCAGGAACTATCTCACTAGTTTTAACAGTTGGCTGCACGCACAAAATAGTGGGAACGGTGATGATGGCTTGGCTTATTCACGCGCCAACGAAGCTAGGGAAGACTACTACGAAGATCAAGATAAAGTTCGATATATCTCCACTATGCGTGACCTCGCGCGCTTCGTAAATAAGGACGCGCTCCACCAAGCTTATTTCAACGCAGCCTTGCTCCTACTATCAGGAGGCGCAAGGTGGACACCTGGGAATCCATATGGCGATGGTGGTCGTTTGGAAGACCGTGAAGCTGGTTTTGGTACGCTCGGTGGCCCACACATTCTAGCCCTTGTATCAGAAGTTGCCACTCGCGCGCTGAAGATTGTTTGGAATCAGAAATGGCAGGTTCACCTCCGGTTGCGCCCGGAAGCTTATGGTGGGCTGGTTCATGTCCAGAATATCGGAGTTGGAGCAGATTGCGTGACACGGTGTTATGGTTTGCCTGAGTGGGTATCGCAAACCGAGGCGGCGGAAGCTGTGAAAGCGATGAACAAGCATTGTGGCGAAGCATCCTTGCTTCTCCCGATGGCTTTCACCCCGGGAGGTCCGGCTCATCCTGCCTATGGGGCGGGGCACGCTACCGTTGCTGGCATCTGTGTCACAGTGCTGAAAGCCTACTTTAAAACTTTTGATGTTCACCAAGATGGTAGTGTGGTTCCGTTGCCGATCGCCTCTTTGATGGAGAGATCAGATCCCTATGCCAACCCTGAGCCTTTCAAGGCTTACATTACTGGTGTTGACGAATGCGGCTTTGGGTTCCGTAAGCGTATCGATGCTGGGAACATGACGATTGAAGGCGAATTGAACAAGCTAGCTATGAACGTAGCTATGGGAAGAAGTATGGGTGGTGTGCACTGGCGCACCGATAATACTCGCAGTCTGGTATTGGGTGAAGCGATCGCGGCACAAATCCTGGCGGATATTACAGTAGATTTGGTGGAACACCCTAAATTTGAGTTTCGCACCTTCAGCCGCAAGACAGATGGTCAACCTAAGATCGTAGAAATTCAGCAGGGCAGGATTAAAGTCGATGGAGTTCTTGTCGATTCCAACAGCAGTGCCTTGTGATGCTCTGTGAGGATTACTGAGTTCGGCCCTCAAAGGCTCTGTATAGCCTTTGAGGGAGTACCAGATTATCAATATGAAAGCTGGGCTTTGAGCCGTTACCAATCGCCAGATACCTCAAGGAGCCTAGATGTCTGAAGCTGGTTAATTTGCTCTGTAGGCTTTAGGCGTTATACCTGTAATTCGTCGAAACTGTTGGCTCAAATGACTATGGCTATTGAATCCACAGAGCAGGGCAATCTCCAGAATCGAGTGCTCACTCTCTTTCAAAAATTGCTTGGCGCGTTCAATCCGCTGCTGGAGCAAATACTGATACGGCGATGTGCCCATTGTCTGCTTAAACAGATGGCTAAAGTGGAACTGACTCATATCCAGCAGCGCCGCTAAATCAGCTAGCCTAATCTCTTGCTCCAGATGCGCCTGGATATAATCCAACACCTGCAAAAGCCGGCGCTCAGGTAGTCCACCCTCGTAAACTGGCAGATCCGGCTTGGTCGTCGCATACTGTCTTAGTAAGTGAACTGCCAGAATATTGGCCAGTGATTCGATATACAATCTGCCACCCAGATTCTCCTGCTTGAGTTCAGTCAGCAGCATCAGGCCGATCGCCTCAATCTGCGGATCACGAGTCCGAAACTCAGGCAGGAGTTCTAGCCGATCTGGATTCATCGCCAGCGATGCGGCTACATCCTGCATAAACTGAGCGGCAATCCGAATCTGCAAATAGTGATCCGCTCCCTCCCAGCGCGCAAAAAACGGCATCTGGGCAGGGGTCATCGAAATGTCGCCTTTCCTGTACAGGCTCCTGTGAGTCTTGCCGCCCTTAATTTGCAGAAACCGCACTGGACGCGCAGCAAGTGAAAGACAGAGCGCATGTTCACCATCGTAATGCGTTCTGCATTCCCCTGAAGACAGCTGCTGAAATTGCTCAACCAAGATGTTGTCCCAGCCTCGACTTTGGCTAGACAAGAGCGGCGGGCAGCTTGTTTCAGCAGGCAGGACAATAGGCGTTTCCATACTGTAGACCCAATTCATCTCTCGATTGTAGGCAGTTTTGGTAGGGCTGGCCCCCACCGCCTGAAAACTTATCGCCAGATTTTGATAGCGGCGCAGGAATTAGATAGCTGGATTTGCCGTGCTTCCTTAAGCTGAGGGGGTGATCAATTAGGAGGACGTATGGCACGTTTACTGCATATCGATGCGAGTCCCAGAGGAGAGCGCTCTCATTCTCGCCGCATGACGCAAGAATTTATCGAGCAGTGGAAGCAGCAGCATCCACATGATACTGTCACCTATCGCGACATTGGGCATCATCCTGTTCCGCATGTGGACGAACCCTGGATTGCCGCTGCTTTTATGCCGCCAGACCAGCATACGCCTGAACTGCGTGAGGCAATTCACCTCAGCAATCTACTCGTTGATGAATTCTTGGCGGCTGATGTCTATATATTCGGCGTGCCGATGTATAACTTCAGCGTTCCCAGTGGATTTAAAGCATACATTGACCAGATTGTGCGGGTCGGGCGTACCGTTGCATTTGAACCAAGCGAGTCGGGCAATGCCTTTAGGCCGCTGGTGCTGGGCAAGAAGATGTTTGTGATCGAAGCGCGGGGTGATTCTGGTTTTCAGCCCGGCGGACGCTACGAGCAGATGAACCATCACGACCCTTATTTAGTGACTGTGTTTGGATTCATCGGCATCACGGATATCACGTTTATTCATGTGGAAAATGATGAGTATGGCGGGCAAAAGCTGGCGGAGTCAATTGCTAAAGCTCAGGCTCAAATCGCTAGCCTAGTCGCAGTCTGATTTCATAACGTTTCTTAGCTCGACTTTATCCATCTAGGCTGCGTAGCACAAGAGGCTAGACCAGCAGTCTAGGAGCGCTTTTGGTACTTTTACAATGTCGGTTGTTTGAGT